>R19__coassemble_6_pt1 | contig 178809 bp, 163 predicted proteins | sample R19__metabat2_low_PE_032 | metagenome-assembled genome bin R19 | reverse complement strand
ACAAGTATGAAACAAACGATGCCGGCAAGGCTCTCGTTGAAGCTGGTCCTAAGCTTGACTGACTGTTTCTCATAAACAAGTGAAATCAATAAATGCGCAGGCAGAAATGCCTGTGCATTTTCTTAAGTCAGCTCTGTTCCGGACAGAATAAGGGGAATGATAAAAAGAATGAACATGGACTTTGAAGAAATGAATGCTCTTTTGGATTATGAACACGCAGAAGAGGTATTTGAAAAATATCTTGATTCATATGATCAGACGAATGCAAAGATCATGCTGAAAAAAATACATACATACGGGGTTGTACGATATGCGAAGGAAATCAGCGAACGCATGGGTCTTGGCACTGAAGATGTTCAGCTTGCAAAGCTGATCGGACTTCTGCATGATATCGGCCGGTTTGAACAGGTGGCACGATATGACAGCTTTGACCGCCGTACAATGAGCCACGCTGCGTACGGGACAGAACTGCTGTTCGGAGAAAGAATGATGATCCGTGAGTTTCTGCCCGATGAACGGTGGGACAGAATAATCCGCACTGCAATTGCAAGACACAGTGACTACTCCATTCAGGACCTGAAAGATGAGATCTATGATCAGAACGGAATCCGGAATGAGGAAGCATATCGTATCTATCTGCATTCTGCTCTGATCAGAGATGCCGACAAGCTTGATAACTGCAGAGTCAAGATTGAAGACAGGATTGAGGTTCTTCTTGGTGTCCATGCTGAGGAAGCAGGGGCACAGTGTATCTCGGATGCTGTATGGCAGGACTGTCTGGAACATCGCTCTGTTCTTTCTGAGAACAGAGTGAATGCTGTCGATCACTGGGTTTCCTATATTGCGTATTTCTTTGACCTGAACTTCAAAGAGACATGGCAGATCATTGAGGAGAATCATTATATTGACCGGATCATTGCGCGGATCCCGTACAGCTGCCGGGACACAGAAGAAAAGATGTATCAATTAAGGGATATGCTCACAGAACATAACCAGAATATATATTAAAAGAATAAGTGCGATAAATAACACAAATACGTTGAAAATAAAATTACCGGAAAAAGATGGAAACATGTTTTCTGCCGTACATGCATACATGTTCCGTGTATAATGAAACACAATAAAAAAGGAGATTGTTTATGTCAGGTCCTCGTGGTGCCCGCGGCTTTCTTACGGATGAAGAGAAAGCAAATATGCCTAAGGTATCGAAAGAATTGCTGTTCAGAATTTTTTCGTACCTGAAACCTTACAAGCTGCAGTTTGCGGCTGTATTTGTCACAATTGTGATTTCTGCAGAAGTCGGTTTGTTTCCGTCAATTATTACAGGTAAGATTGTTGACCAGGCGCTTGCCGGAAAAGATCTCGGACTTCTGATCAAGCTTCTGATTCTTGCTTTCGCCGCATTGACTGCATCACAGCTGATCGGAGTTCTCGAAAGCTGGATCAACAACTGGATTTCCCAGCAGATTATCTATGATATGAAGAATCAGATGTACAGACATCTGCAGTTCATGCCGCATTCCTTCTTTACGACAGAAAAGCAGGGTGACATCATCACCAGAATGAATACAGACATCAGCGGTGTCAGTTCTGTCATCAGTGATTCATTATCTGAAGTAGTTTCCAATGTTGCAACACTTGTCACAACGATGATTGCATTGTTCTCCATGAGCTGGAAGCTTGCAATTGTCGGCATGATCATTATTCCGTTTCTGGTGATTCCGACAAAAGTTGTCGGCAAGAGCAGATTTAACCTTCTTACAAAGAGCCAGGCCAAGAATGATGAAATGAATCAGGTTATCAATGAAACACTCAGTGTATCGGGATCCATGCTCGTCAAGATCTTTACAAGAGAAGACAGAGAGTATGAGAACTTCAAGAAACTGAACAGTGAAGTAAAAGCACTGAATATGAAGGAATCACAGAGCGGCAGACTCTTCCGGGTAGTCATGGGCATGTTTACTCAGGTCGGTCCTCTTCTGATTTATTTCGCAGGCGGTCTGTTTATTATCAAGAACATTGATCCTTCTCTCACGGTAGGTACGATTACTGCTGTTGTTGCTTTGATCAACAGACTTTACAGACCGGTTGAATCACTGCTGAATGTCGGTGTTACTTTTACAAGATCACTGGCTTTGTTTACACGTATCTTTGATTATTTTGACCGTGAGAATTCCATTGTTTCTCCTGAAAACGGAAAGAAGCCGGCGATGGAGAATGCCGATATTCAGTATGAACATGTTGCATTCAGCTATAATCCGGACATTCCGTTCCTGACAGATATCAGCTTTACGATTCCGGCAGGAAAGATGTATGCCATTGTCGGCCCGTCAGGCTCAGGAAAGTCCACTATTGTCAATCTGATTCCCCGTCTTTACGATGCATTGTCCGGAAGTGTGAAGATTGCCGGTGTGGATGTCAAAGATATGGATCTGACTTATCTGAGACAGAATATCGGTGTGGTTACACAGGAGACGTATCTCTTCAACGGAACGATCCGTGATAATCTTCTTTATGCAAAGGAAGATGCAACACAGGAGGAAATTGAACGTGCCTGCCGGATCGCAAGTATTCATGATACGATCATGGGTCTCACAGACGGATATGATACAGTTGTAGGAAACAGAGGCTTCAAACTCTCCGGCGGTGAAAAACAGCGAATCTCCATTGCAAGAACAATCCTGAAAGACCCGAAGATTCTGATTCTTGATGAAGCTACTTCTGCTCTGGATTCTATTTCGGAGAATGCCATTCAGGATGCTCTGGAAGCAATGATGGAAGGAAGAACCAGTGTGGTAATTGCCCACCGGCTTTCTACGATTCTGAAAGCAGATGCCATCATGGTAATTAACAATGGTGTGATTGAACAGTGCGGTACACATGAAGAACTTCTGGAACAGGGAGGAACATACAAGCAGCTGTATGAAACACAGTTCAAGCAGGTAACAGAATCAAAGAGCGGCAATGAACTGAATCTTGAAACTCTCAGCACGGTTTATACCGTGAAGAGACTGGATGAATCGGATGTGGGTGAAGTTTACGGACTTTGCCGTTCCAATGCACGTTATTACAGAAAACTCAAGGAATCACCGCGCCGCAGAAACCTTACAAGTGTAATTACCGAACTTCCCGAAGGGGCGGAAAAACAGAACAAGTATTTTGCCGGTTTCTATGATGGCGAAGAACTTGTGGCATTCATTGACCTGATCACCGGATATCCGGAAAATGATGATGCATGGATCGGCTGGTTCATGGTGGATGCGGAATATCAGAATCAGGGGGTCGGTTCTCAGATTATTGCGGATGTACGTGCTGCCATGAAGGCACAGGGTTACGATTATCTCTCCTTTGCATGCTATCCGGAGAATGAAGATGCAATAGAATTCTGGAAAGCACAGGGCTTTGAAATGACAGAAAGAGAAGTCACTTCAAACGGCAGAACTGCAAAGATCATGGAACGAAGCATATAATCAAGCTCAGTAAAGGAACAGTACAGACTGTTCCTTTTTCTATGCCTTGCGGTTATAGATTTCAGACTGAAAATACGCAAATGTTATAATATTCTTATTGTAATCCTAATGGTATTAGGATATATTATTTCTCGTAACCTAACAATGTTAGGATAATGGAGGAAAGAATGAAGACAAATTTTAAAAAGGCTTCCCTGCTGCTGGCTGCAGTATGCATGGCTGCCGGATGCACATCAGCATCCTCTTCCGCTGCTTCTGAAGGAAGTACTTCTGCTGCAATGACAGCAGGTACTTACACAGGAACAGCCACAGGTATGGACGGAACTGTCAAAGTTGATGTAACTGTTGACGAAACATCCATTACTTCGATCGAAATTGTTGAAGAAAATGAAACAGAAGGTGTCGGTGATGAAGCTCTTGTACTGATCGCTGATGAAATCATGGAAACACAGAGCATTGCAGTTGATACAGTTGCCGGTGCTACAGTTTCCTCTGCTGCTATGAAAGCTGCTGTTACAGATGCTCTCAGCCAGGCAGGCGCAGACACTTCCGAATGGAAGAGAGAAATCACTGTAGAGACTTCTGATGAAACTTTCGATTATGATGTTGTAGTTGTAGGCGGCGGTATTGCCGGTCTTGTGACTGCAGCACAGGCACATCAGGCAGGTGCGAATGTTGCTCTTGTTGAAAAGCTTGGTGTAATCGGCGGATCCGGTGTATTCTCTTCCGGTATCTTCCTTGGTGCAGACAGTGATGAAACGCTGGAAAGCTTCAAGACAACATGGGTGAAGAGAAACAAGCTTCAGGAAAGAAATCAGGTTTCTGAAGAGAGAGTTGAAGCAATGTCTGAAGTTGTTATTGATGCTCTCGGTCTCCTGACAACAGCCGGTGTTGATTATACATTTGACGCTGACAAGGGTTTCTGCTTCGCAACGGCTACTGAAAAAGCGGAAGAAAACGCTGCTTCCATTGAACTGGCTACTGCTGAAGTTTCCGCAAAGGGCGGTGCTCAGCTGATGAATTCTCTTGAATCCTATCTGATTGAAGAGGGCGTAGATATTTACATGAATACAAAGGCTGAAGAACTGATCGTTGATGACAATGGTGCAGTTACAGGTGTTGTATGCTCTGCAAAGACCGGTACAAAGACATTCAATGTTGCTTCTGTTGTACTGGCTACAGGCGGTTATGCAAGAAACAATGATCTTGCTCTGGAACTGGCTGAAGATACAGGTTATAACTATACAGCTGCGTGTGCCGGTGATACAGGTGATGGTATTGAAATGGCTCTGGCTGCCGGTGCAGCAAAGTCTGACTTCAATGAATCCATGTCCGGTGTATTCTGTGCCGATCCCTATGACATGCCTACAATCGGACAGAAGAACAATTCCTATCCCTGGACATGTCTGCTTGTAAACAACGATGCTGAAAGACCGGTCTCAGAGGCTGCAGGCACACATGACCAGATGGTTTACTACATCAACATGGGAGAAGCTGACTACGGCTGGGTTATCATGGATGAAGAAATCGCTGCTGATTTCCTGAACCTGGATGAATATCTGAATTCTTCCGCTTCTTATATCGAAGCTTACAAAGAAGATTCTGTTGAAGCTCTGGCTGCTGATATGAATGTCGATGCTGAAAAACTTCAGGCAACAATTGACCGCTATAACGAACTTTGTGCTGCCGGTGAAGATACTGACTGCGGCAAAGCTGCGGAATATCTGAGTGCAATTGATGACGGAACATACTATGCTGTAAAGGAATATGATATGACACGTTCCAACTACGGCGGTATCAAGACAGGTCTTAACGCTGCTGTTCTGAATGAAGCAGGTGAAGAAATCTCCGGCCTGTACGCTGCAGGTATCATTTCCTCCGGCGATACATTCGGCGATTACTATCCGGGCGGTGAAGCTCTGGCAGTAGGTGTCTACATGGGTTACATTGCCGGTACAAACGCTGCTGCAAACGCAGCGAAGTAATTTGTGATAAACTGTAAGCATTGAACGGAAAGGGAGTGCATTATGTACCATAAAGGATTGAACAGACAGCTGATTATTGATACAGCTGCGGAAATGATCAGTACTGACGGTCTTGAGAAATTTTCCCTGCATTCCCTTGCTTCAAAGCTTGGTGTCAGGACAGCATCACTGTATACACATGTATCCGGGCTGGATGATGTTGTAACAGAAGTGGGTTTATATGCACTGAATCTTCAGAAAGATGCACAGATGAGCCGGATGGAAGGCAAGACAGGAAAAGATGCGGTCTTTGCGGTCGCGGAAGGTTATCGTGCCTTTGCACTTGAGAACAAGGAATTCTACAAGATTATCATGAATATGCAGTCAGTGAATGAGCAGCTGAAAAAGGGATCCATAACACTTTCACAACCCCCTATGGAAGCATTAAGAACATATCCCCTCAATGAAGATGAAATCATGCACTGGCAGCGCATATTGAGAAGTATCATGCACGGATTTGTTGATCATGAACATTCCGGCTACTTCATTCACTTTGAACAGCCGAAAGAAGAATCCTACCGGATGGCTGTACAGTGTTTTGTGGACGGTCTTGAAGCATACATATCACAAAGATGAGTAAAGGTTCCCTTAAAGGGAACTTTTATTTTTCAGGTTGAAAGAGGCATAGTACAATAAAACAGCAATCTGCATATACAGAAGGAGAACAAGACTATGAGTACAGAGAACGAACAGATGGAAGTTGAAACAATTGTCATTCCTGCCGAAGACGGTTCTGATCCGGAATGCGCAATTCTTTCCGACTTCAGATATAACGGAAAGTCATATTATCTTCTGGCAGTGATTCTTGAGGATGATACACTGTCCGATGAAACTCTGCTTTACGGCTATGAAGAGTTTGATGACGGCATTGAACTGCGCAATCTTGATGAAGAGGAGTTTGCAAAAGTAAGTGCATACTACGAGAAAAACATTGCTGAATAACGGAAAGGGGATATCCGCTGAGGATATCCCCCTTTTCAGAAGAATGATCTGCTACTGTTCAATCGTCAGATAGTCGAGATGTACGGAATCAGGATATCTTGTGGCTGTACATACAAATACTTTTGATTTCAGCCAGTCAAGACGTCTGTCGTATACTTCAAATTCAGGCTTTGTACAGAAGTAGTAATGAGAAGGATCAACAAATTCTCCGGCAAGAACACGCGGAACATCTTCTTGCGGAACAGTGCGGATTCCGTTGTTTTCAATGTAGAAACTGCTTCCGTCATCCATTCTCACAGCATAGCGGGCACTGAGCTCGCATACACCATTCGGACGGATCACCTGGCTGTCTATGCCGCCGGGAAGTACAGTACCGTGCATTCCTTCACCGATGAGTTCTCCTTCGGTGATCGGAATCAGCTGTCTTCTTCCGGAAATGTCGTCCTGGCCGACGAGAACAGGCTTGTCTACTTTGACAATGATTGTGAATACTTTTTTTAGTGCGGACATATGTTTATCTCCTTATAGTATAAAAATACTTTATTTCAGGACTGCGGGAAAAGAGAGAATATTCAGAAGATGATCCGGGATTTCTTTTCCTTTTGCGTTCTCTTTGCGATAAGGTAGAATAAGCAGGTGAATGGAGAAAGATTATGATTTTGTCACTGGAAGATGTCAGTTTTAAATATGCTGTGGAACCGATCCTTGATCATGTGAACTTTGTTGTGAATGAGAAGGACAAATGGGGTGTTGTAGGTCTGAACGGAAGCGGAAAGAGCACACTGCTGAAGATGATGGCCGGGGTTGAAAAACCGGATTCAGGTACCGTCACTGCTTTGCGTAAATACAGAATTTCCTACTGTCCTCAGATGATGGAATTTGAAGCTGGAAAGACAGTATATGATACTGTTCTTTCTCATCTGGAAGAAAAGACAGAAGAATACCAGATCAAGTCCATTCTGAACAAGCTTGGTATTACAGATTACAATGAACAGATCGATATTCTTTCCGGCGGACAGAAGAAAAGAGTTGCACTGGCTATAGCACTGATTCAGAAAGCAGATCTTTATCTGCTTGATGAACCTACCAACCATCTGGACCAGGAGATGATCGTATGGCTGGAACGCTTCCTTGCACATATGTCCAAGGCTGTAGTACTGGTCACACATGACCGTTATTTTCTTTCCCGTATTACGGATCATATTGTAGATGTGGAAAACGGTCATCTGTACCTGTATGACGGCAACTATGCGGATTATCTGGAACAGCGTGAAGTCCGTTATGCCCAGGCACTGGCGGCTGAGCATAAAAGACAAAGCTTCCTCCGTACGGAAATTGAGTGGATCCGTGCCGGTGCACCTGCGCGTTCTACAAAGCAGAAGGGAAGAATCCAGCGCTTTGAAAAGATCGCTGCCATGGAAGCGGTAAAAGAAAAGGATACGCTGGAACTGAAAAGTGCCAGTTCAAGACTGGGACGCAATACGATCGATATCCGCGGTATTTCAAAGGCGTATGGAGAGAAGCAGCTGTTTTCTGACTTCAGTTATAATGTTCTGCGCAATGACAGAATCGGTATTATAGGTCATAACGGCTGCGGAAAAACGACGTTTCTGAAGATCCTGCTGGGACAGGTTGTTCCGGACAGCGGGGAGGTAAAGACCGGTGAAACTGTGAAGATCGGATACTTTGCTCAGCAGAATGAAGTCTTTACAAAAGATATGCGAGTCATTGACTTCATGAAGGAATACGGGGATGTCGTTTATACAGCCGAAGGTGATCCGATCACCGCAGCCCAGATGCTGGAACGTTTTCTCTTCTCAAGAGAAGCGCAGTACAAGCCTGTTGCGAAGTGTTCCGGAGGTGAAAAGAGAAGACTGTATCTCTGCTCTGTTCTGATGCAGGCACCGAATATACTGCTTCTTGATGAACCGACAAATGATCTTGATACAGAAACACTGACAATTCTTGAAGATTATCTCGATCATTTCAAAGGCGCAGTACTTACAGTTTCTCATGACCGTTATTTCCTGGACAAGGTTATTGACCGTCTGTTTATTTTTGAAGACGGTACGGTAAGAGTGGAAAACGGTGATTATTCTTCTTATCTGGAAAAGAAGGAAGCTGAAGAAAGCGAACGTCAGGCAGTGATTGCAAAACAGGCAAGGCAGCAGGAAAAGCCGAAAGCAAACAGACTGACTTATATGGAAAAGAAGGAACTTGCTGCGCTGGAAGAAAAAATGCCTGTTCTTGAGCAGGAAACAGCAGATCTTGAAGAAAAGCTGAATCAGCTGAGCGATTATGAAGAAATCATGAAGGTAAGTACGCTTCTTGAACAGAAAAGAGAAGAACAGGAAGAAGCGGTCCTTCGATGGATGGAACTTTCCGAAAAAGAGGGCTGATGGATAAAGATATAAAGGAGCTCGTATGACAAGGAAAAGCAAATTCAACCGGTTTATCAGTGAAGTGGAAATGATGAATCTTGCAGATCAGCTTACGGATGCTGATCAGACAATGGAAGAAAAGCTGAATGCAGCAGACGGTGCTGTTTTCTCAGATACATTTCTCAGTGCATTTAACTACTATAAGAATGTCATCAGGAATCTCGCTGATCAGACCGGCAGAAGCCTGAATGAAACAAGACCGCGCAAACGGGATGAGTTTCAGAAAAAAATGGCACAGACGATGGAGGCTGTCAGTTTATATCTGCAGCAGGCAGATGTTTATGCTGCGAAGAAGGAAAGCGAAAATCTTGAGGCAAAGCAGATCGCAGCCGGGAATGCTGTCCGGAATCAGAATGAAAATGAGCAGTTAAAGAAGCATGCGTCTGCTCCGGATGATGCAGACGTGATCGGCAGCCTGGTTGAACTTCGTACAGAAATGAACCGTGCACTGCAGACACAGAAGGAAAAGCTTGACAGAGAAACAAGGCAGGACAGAAAACGTCAGATAAATGCAGATATCAGAACGCTTGAAGATAATCTGAATCTGGTCGGTTATTTTACCCGTTACTTCCGGATGCTGGATTTCAGAGAGTACACGAAAGCACTGGAAGAAAGAAGACAGAATGAAACAGATCAGAAGGTAGCTGAAATCGTCAAAGAAACAGATCCGGATGACAGACCGCGTATTTATGACAAAGGACTGCTTGCGGTTTTTGCGAAGGAATCACAGAACAGCCTTACGGGAGCGGATGGAAGAATCAGTGATCCCGCTTTGTATAAACTTCTGGGTGATGTCATCAAATATGCTGAAAAGACACCTGTGGTAACTTCTGAAAGAAATTCAGAAGAGGAAGAAAACCCTCTGGTGGAAGAAGCAAAAGATGCTGGAAAAATCAGCACCGCACTGGATCAGCTGATGAACAAGTTTGAGGAGGAAACAGACTATTCCGAGAAAGATGATCAGCGTCTTTTGATTATGGCTAATCTTCAGAATTACTTTGATGCGGAACTGAATGGCAAACTGGGGCTTTCTGCAACGGAGATGGAGGATGAAAACAGCCTTCATATTCATTACTCCGGCAAATATCTTTCAAATCATAAATATGAAAAGAATTTGTGGCAGTTTAAAAAGAAACATGAGAAAAAACTCCTGGCGAAGGGTAAAAAGACGGCTGATGAGCATGAGATGGAAACAGATCGCCGCGACGATGTCCTGTTTCCGCATGAACCCAGTCCTTATGATGTTTCACAGGGATGTATCGGCAACTGCTACTTTGTAGCTACGCTGAGTGAAATAGCAGCGAAACATCCGGAGAAGATCAAGGAAATGATACGTGACAATCGTGACGGAACAGCAACAGTCAGATTCTATCATTATAAAAACAGCAGGATGGAGCCGTTCTATGTGACAGTAGACAAGTATTTTACGGACGGCCAGGCGGAAGGAGCACTCTGGGTTCAGGTGATTGAACGTGCATGGGCTGTATCCGGCATGATGAAGTCTGTACATACAGCGAATGAAGATCTGGATGCTACAAATGATCTGATTAAAGAAGCACAGCCTGTACCGCTGAATATTGATGAACTCTTTGCCGAGGCATCGAAGGAAGACAGCGAGATTACTTATGATGACTGTCCGTGGGTGTTTGAAAATTTCAGACTGAAGAAATGGAATCCGGATCTGGATCAGACTTCCGGCGGACGTGAAGAATATGTAATGTCTTTCCTGCTTGGAGATGCTGCTAAGACAACTCATGTCAAAATCGCTGAAGAACTGTCCCGTATGAACGGAAACATTCCGGTCAGTCTGAGTGATGGTTATACGGAAGAAGAAACAGAGATTGCAGACCGTATTAAGAATGCTGTTGACGAAGGCAGGATTGTAACTGCCGGTTCTGTATCGGCTGAAAATGATCATATTAAAATTGCCGGCATCAATCTGAATCATGCATACAGTGTACTGGATGTCATTAAAAAGAAAATCAGTGTGAGAGGCCAGGAAGTCACACGAACCTTTGTGAAACTTCGCAATCCGCACGGCAATACCGGCAGAACATACTATATCGATCCGAAAACCTGTGTTCTTGTTGCAAAAGAAAATACAGAAATGGAAGGTTCAAAGAATTACAATCATGATGGTATTACCTATGTTGAACTGAAGCATTTTGTCAAAGAGTTTGATTCAGTTGAAATCAGCAAGGTGGCGGATACAGACGTTACAAGAAGTATCAGTGCTGCAAGGGAAGAAAAGAATGCGTTAAAAGAATACAGAGAGATCATGAAGCAGTTCAAAAAGAAGATGAGCAAAGCTTCCGGAAAGATCACAATCAATTCGGGAGAATGGAATGAACTGCGTGATGCTGTGGATGATTTCGTCAGTAAAAAACCTGCAAATTACGCTGAACTCGGTGACAAGCTGAAGAAGATTGCTTCGCTGAGCAGAAAGTATGAAAGCCACTGCGTCAGCAGTGAAAAGGAAAGAGAAAAAGAAACTACTGCCCAGCGTATTGAAAAGCATGCACTGATTGCGGATCTGAATATACTGACAGACGCTGCTTTGAAAGGCATATTCGCTGAACCTTCGGCTTATGTAAAGCATAAGATTGCGGAAAAATATGTGGATCAGTGGCTTGAGAAACATCCTGAAAAGGTACAGCAGTTTGCCGGTCCCGAAGGCCGCAGAGATGCGGTGAACAAAATGATTCATTCTGAATTCTTTGCAAAGAATACATTTGAGTATGAAACTTTCGATGAGTGTCTGAACCTTCTCAGAAGCAATGAGGCTGTGACAGTCCCCGATGCTGTCTTTGCAGAGAAAATCGCTGACCGTGACAAGGTACTTCTCGGAACGCTTCTTACGGACGAAGAAAAGGCCGAAGCACCGAAGAAGAAAAAAACCGCCGGAAACGGTCATAAACTCAGTCTTCAGGAAGAACTGGATCAACAGAGACCTGATATTGACGTGAAAGCTGAAAATGAAATTGTATTTGCTGAGAAGCCGGCTGTACCGGTGATGTAATCAACCAGAGAAGAACTGCATAAGACGGCAGTTCTTCTCTTTTGATTTCTCTTAAGGTTTCTTAGGAAACCGGACCTTGCATAATGAATTGCGGAAAAGATATAGTGTTGCTGTAAACAGGAGGGTATTTGCATGAAGAAAACGGCAATTGTTCTTGCGGCAGTACTTGCGGCAGGTGCAGCAGGCACTGCAGTGGTTTATAACAGTTATCTCAAGGAACCGTTACATGCAGTAAAGCTTGTACGTTCCTTTATGGAAACAGAGGAAATGTCTCTTGATGTTAATATGGATCTTCAGGCCGGTTCAGATACGTATGCACTTTCCGGTGATGTATACAGAACACAGCTGTCAGGACATGATGTGTTTACTGTTTCCGCCGGACAGGCAGATGTGTATTACAGTGACGGCAAGCTGTTCCTTGCATCCGGCACAGTATGGAATACCGGAAGTGTTTCTTTAAACAATGTGAATGATCTTGCGGCAGCAGCGGGCATTGCCCGTTATGCGGTTACAGCATATGATCAGGAAACCGGTACTTTTACAATCTCAGTGAATGCAGAACAGGCAGAGAAAGTACTGTCTGTGCTTAAGATTGAAGTTCCCGAAGCTGCGGGAACACCGGAAGAAGCAAAGATCACCGTAAATGAAACAGAGCTTTCTGTTTCAGCAAAGACAGACAAAGGAATGATCACATTTACAGCAGTGATGACGGATGCAGAACACCCCGGAATTCCTTCTGCTGTACAGGAAGCAGTTCTTTCCGGAAAAGAAGGAAAAGATCTCTTCAGCGAAGAAAATATCCGTCTGTTCAAGAGTGTATTAAAGTTTGTATGCAGAGAAACAATCTCGGCAGATGTCACAATCAAGGGTGATGTCAGTATTCTTTCTCTCAGCAATACGATGCAGTACTTCCGTAAAGTTACGGATGGTACAGCAGTCAGTTCATTGCAGGAAGGTTCTCTTTCGGTATATATGGCTGACGGGAAGATCTGCAGTGCAGACGGAATTCTGCTGAAAGACGGAGAACAGTCTCTTTCTGATTCACTGAAGCTTGCGGAAACAGCACCGGCACTGATTCTTTCGGGAGATCTGGTATGTGAGCAGAGTGAAGATGCATATGTTTATTCTCTGACTCTGGATGATGAAACAATGGAATCCATTCTCAAAGCTGCCGTACCGCAGATTGCGTCAGTGAACATGACGCTTCAGGACGGTCTGTTCTCCATGAGCATTAAGGATGACAGCATTGCAAGTGCAGAGATTGAAATCAAAGGCTCCGTCAGTTTCTTCAGCAGTGAAATCCCGGCAGGCATTACGGCAGAGATCGTGATGACGGAAAATGAATTTACTATACCTTCCGCTGTGATTGAAGCATTGAAATAAAAAAGGAAAAACGGCTGCGGCAGTTCTGCATTCATGCAGAGCAGCTGCAGTTTTTCTTCGGGCCGGCAAAGATGCAAATTTCTGCACATGCTTTGAAAAACAATGTAGAATACTGGCGTTGAGAAGGAGAAGAACTATGAAAGAAATATTCGGCAGCAAGCAGTTTATCAGAGAATTGTTCAGTATCGCGATTCCGCTGGGACTGCAGTCAGCGATTACCATGATTGTCAACATGATTGATACCATTATGATCGGATCATTAGGGGATATCGCTCTTTCTGCTGTGAATATCTCCGGACAGTTTCCGTATCTGTGCATGACAGCAGCGATGGGTGTTTCCAATGCCGGTCTGATTATCGCTTCTCAGGCATTCGGCAACAAACGTCCGGATAAAGTAAAGAGCATGATTGCTTTCTGCCTCAGGATTACTGTTGTCATCGGCCTGATTGCGTTTGCTTTATGTTCTTTGTTTCCTTCACAGATTATTTCGATCTATTCCGACAATCCCGAGATTATTCAGACCGGTGCAAAATACCTGCGGCCGTTTGCGTACGCTCTTCTGCTGCAGAGCATATCCACCGTTCTGGTGACAATGCTGAGAAGTGCAGGCATTAACAAGCTTGGCATGTATGCTTCTTTGACAGCCTGTTTTGTAAACATGGCAATGAATTATGTGCTGATTTTCGGTCATTTCGGCTTCCCTGCACTTGGCGTGTTCGGTGCTGCAATTGCGACAGTCATTGCCCGTGTGATTGAAGCATCAGTGATTATTATTGTTACATTTACAGACAGAAAACTCGGCTTCAGACCGAAGGATTTCCTGCTGAAAACAGAAAAGAGCATGAAAGATGACTTCCTGAAGATCGGTACACCTACCATTATTTCCGAAATGACAGCAACCCTGAATGTATCCGCTGCTGCTATGATTACCGGAAGAGTATCCTCCTACTACATCGCTGCGAATTCCGTTGTTCACTCCATCTGGACGATTTCCTCACTGTTCATGTTCGGTATCGGAACCGGCGCGAGTGTCATGATCGGCCATGCCATTGGCGCAGATGAAAGTGAAAGAGCGGAAGAATACGCCCGCTATTTTATCCGTATTGCGGTTATTGTCGGTCTGATCGGTGCCTTGATGACGCAGGTTCTCGCTCCTGTTATTACAAGTTTCTTCAATGTATCTGATGAAGCAATCGCAACTGCCGGCCAGCTGAAGTATGCCGCAAGTATCTGTGTCTTCTTCCTGGCAATGCAGCAGGTAACATGCAAAGGTGTCTTAAGAGGTGCAGGTCAGGCCGCTGTTGTAACAAAAGTTGACCTGACATCATGCTGGCTGGTGAATATTCCTGCAGGCTTTGTGGTTGCCCTTGTGCTGCACGCTGCACCATTCTGGATTTCTCTCTCTCTTCGTCTTGACTATGTGATCAAGACTGTATGGGGACTGTACAGAATACGGAAAGGCAGCTGGATTGTCCGCCTGAATGTAGATTAAAACTTGTTAATAATCGAAAAGCAAAAGATATGCTATGATGTAAAATTTTCAATATTTTCGCATAAAGCATGTCTTTTTTTTGGGTGCTCGCTGATGTTAGTGTCAACTAACGTGATTTGCAGTGTTAAAATAGTTCCACTACATTGGCGGAAACGCATCTGGCTGAAAGAGTTTCCGCTGTAAATTCGAGGAGGAATTATGAACAACAGCATTAAAAAGCTGACTGCGGTTCTTTCTGCATCTGCGATGGCTCTGTCCCTGGCAGGATGCTCCAAGTCCTCAGGCAGTACTGCAGGTACAGGTTCTGCAGAATCAGGCAAGTATACTTATACTTATGCCACATCAGCTCCCAGTACATGGTCACCGACTGACTGGCAGACTTCCAATGAGTCTGTAATTCAGGGCTACACACAGACACCGTTCTACAGCTTTGAAATCAACGAAGCAAAAGACGGCTATGACATCTATCCTGCAGCTGCAGCTGAGATGCCTCAGGATGTTACAGCAGAACTTACTGCTGAACAGCGTGAACTCTACGGCGTTCCGGAAGACGCTGACAACGGCTATGCATGGACAATTGAACTGAACGACAAGCTGACATGGGAAGATGGTACACAGATCAACGCTGATACTTATATCTACTCTCTGCAGCAGTATCTGAGTCCTTCCATGAAGAACTATCGTGCTTCTTCCTGGTATGAAGGAACAACAGGTCTGGCAAATGCAAAGAGCTACTACAGCGGCGGCAAGATCTACAACAATGCATGTGACACAATCGGCTATGAAGCTGAAGATTATACAGGTGCAATTATCAACACAGGTGAAAGCTGCTACTGGTGGGGAATGTCCATGGATGAAGCATATAACAGCGACTATGCTGAATACTTCGTTCTGGAAGACGGTACAGACTTCTATGACAAGTATGAAGCTGATACTGATATCGAAGTAACTGAAGAACTCAAAGCTGATCTGGAATATCTGACTGAAGCAGGCGGAGACGTTGCTGAAGACTGGATTGAATGGTGCTTTACAACAGAACAGGGCGAAGCTGCTTCCTGGGAAGATGTAGGCGTTATCAAGAATGATGATTATTCTCTGACATTTGTTCTGACAAATCCTACAACTGAATTCTATATCTGCTATGCACTGAGCATCGGCCTTCTTTATGAAGATCTGTATGAATCCTGCAAGATTACTACAGGTGACATTACAAAGTCCACTTATGGTACAACAGCTGATTCCTACATGTCCTATGGTCCGTATAAGATCACTTCTTATCAGGCTGACAAGGAAATGAAATATACAAAGAATGAGAACTGGTACGGTTATTCTGATGAACACTACGCTGACAAGTATCAGACAACGGATATCTATGAACAGTACATCACAGAAAACTCCACAATCCTCTCTTTGTTCCTGCAGGGTAATGTAGATGAATATTCTGTAGATACACAGCATATGGAAGAATATGCAAACAGTGACTATATCTACTTCATGCCTACAACATATTCTTATGTATTCACATTCAACACAGATTACGCCACACTGGCTATGGAAGACGGAGAAGGCATCAATCACTCCATTCTTTCTCTTGATTCCTTCCGTGAAGCAATCGGTCTCTCTCTTGACAGACAGTCCTTCGTTACACAGTGCCTTGCCGGTTCCGATGCAGGTTATGGTCTGATCAACTATGTATATGTATGCGATCCTGATACAGGTGAACTGTACAGAAACAGCGACTATGCAAAGCAGACTCTGATGAATCTCTACGGTGTTGACAACTACAGCGAAATCACAGGTTATGATAAGGAAAAGGCAGCTCAGCTGTTCCAGTCTGCTTATGATGAAGCAGTCGCTTCCGGTATTCTGAGTGAATCCGACAGAATTGAACTGGATTACCATGTATATTCTGATACAACAAATAACCAGAACCGTGTTAACTTCCTGCAGGCATCCATTGATGCAGCTACAGAAGGAACATCTCTGGAAGGAAAGGTTACAATCAACCTGCTCGTTGATGAAGAATACTATGACAACTGCATGGTTGGTCTCTGCGATATCGCCTTTACAGCATGGGGCGGCATGGACATGGATCCTTACGGAATGATGCAGTGCTATACAGATCCTACATACAACCTTGTATTCGGCTATGACGGAACAACTGAGATGGCTACAATCACAGTCAATGGCGAAGACATCACAATGTCTACATATGACTGGTATCTCGAACTGAACGAAGGTACATATGCTACAGCTGATACAGATACAAGAAACCAGATCCTTGCAGGTCTTGAAGAAGCAATTCTGAGCTACCACGGCATGGCTACACTGGCTTATCTGAATGATGCTACTCTGTATTCTCAGAGAATCGTTCTTGGTTCCGAAACATATATCAACTCTCTGGTAGGCTTCGGCGGTATCGAAGATATCACTTATACAATGGATGATGCTGAATGGGCTGCATATTGTGCAGAACAGAACAACCAGCTGACATACTGATCTCATTCATTCTGTTGATTTAACCTGCACAGGTGAAGGATTTTCCTTCACCTGTGTTTGTAATTATCCACTGACAAGGAGGTTGGTGTTATGACTAAGTATATTCTGAAACGTCTGGCGCTGATGCTGGTCTCCGGTTTCATTATCATGACAATGCTGTTTGTGCTGATCCGTCTGCTTCCCAATCAGGTGCAGGCTGTACAGGGCGGATATGACCAGGCAGTCAAGGACATGCGTGAAGCATGGGGATACAACAAGCCGATTCTGGTACAGTACGGTATCTTCCTGAAGAATGTATTTACACAATGGAACTGGGGCTTCTGCACAACTGTAGGCTCCTATCTTCAGGATGTTACGGAATACCTCGGCAGCAAGCTTCCGCCGACAATTTACGTTAACGTTGTTTCTGTTATTTTCTCAATCCCGCTGGGTATTATCTTCGGTATTGTTGCTGCGATCTACAAGAACAAGTGGCAGGATCAGATCATCAATGTGTTCATTATGTTCTTCATCTCTGTTCCTTCCTTTGTATATGCATTCCTTCTGCAGTACTATATCGGTTTCAAGCTTGGCTGGTTCCCGCTGGTTATGAGCGGAGGTACGGACTACTTCTCGCTGAGCATGCTGAAGTCTGCCGTCATGCCGATTCTGGCGCTGTCTTTCGGTATCATTGCCGGAAACATGCGTCTTGTTCGTGCAGAATTAACGGAAACATTAGGCAGTGACTACATGCTGCTGGCCAGAACAAAAGGTCTCAGCAGACGTCAGGCAACGGTCCGTCATGCCCTGCGCAATTCCATGGTTCCGCTGCTGCCGACATTCATGTCCGACGTTATTTCCGTTGTTTCCGGTTCCATGATCATCGAGCAGATTTTTGCTGTTCCCGGTATCGGCAAGACATATCTTCTTTCCATCAATAACAAGGACTATTCCGTGTTCATGGCGATTTCCATGTTCTATGTTGCCATCGGTCTGGTTTCCGAACTTCTGTTCGATCTCAGCTATGGCCTGATTGACCCGAGAATCCGTATGGGCGGAGGCAAGAACAATGAGTTATAACGAGAAACAGTTTGAACCGTATATGGATATTCCGAAAGAAGCATTTGAGCTTGTACAGCAGGACGAACGCATTCATGATGCGAAGTTTGATACAAAGGCCAAAGGTTTCTTCCGTGATGCCATGGAACGTTTTGCCGGAAACAAAGGCAGTGTCATCTGCGGCATTGTGATCCTGATTCTCTGCATTTATGCAGTTGTCGGACCGATGGTTACTCCATATGGCGCAAATACGTATGATGGTTATTATTCCTACGCTCTGCCGCGGAATTCTCTGTTTGCCAGTGCCGGCATTCATTTCTGGGACGGTACAAAGAAACTGACCGGAATCAACCAGCAGACATATGACTACTATTCTGCTATTCCCGGCGCTGTTGCTGAGGATTATGGCAGCTATGAAGCTAAAGTAGATGCCGGCAGACTGACAACTCTGTATGATATTCGTCTTGATTCCTATGCCAAGGTCGGCTATGTGACGATGCTGCTGACAAAATCAGAATATGAAGCCGCAAAAGCATATGAGGAAGAAACAGGCATTCAGCTGTTCTATCCTGTGATTGATGAAGATCAGGTTGCCAACCAGGGTTACAAGAATGATGCCAATGCATGGTTCCTGACAAATTCCAAGGGTGTTGCGGAACGTGACAGCAATGGCAATCTGCAGGATATCTACCTGCGTGATGAAGAAGGCAATATTCAGTACTATATTACAAAGATGGGCGGTTCCCAGATGCAGTGCAGAGTGCTGTATTCTGACTGGTATTACTACAAGCACGGTTATTCTGCTTCCTTCCTTTTCGGAAGTGATCAGTTCGGCTATGACATTTTTGCGCGTCTTGCTTTAGGTGCTCGTCTGTCGCTTGTACTTTCGATCTGTGTATCCGCTGTTACGCTTGTTCTCGGTGTTATTATCGGTGCACTTGAAGGTTACTACGGCGGATGGTTTGACCTTCTCTTTGAAAGAGTCAAGGATATTCTCTGGGAGATTCCTACCGTTGTATTCATGTCTCTGTTCCAGATTTATCTGGCTAAGAAACTCGGTCCGATTGTCACCTTGTTCTTCTGCTTTGTATTCTTTGACTGGATCGGTACTTCCTCCACAGTGCGTGCGCAGTTCTATCGTTTCAAAGGTCAGGAATATGTTCTTGCCGCAAGAACACTGGGTGCCAAGGACAGACGTCTGATTTTCAGACATATTCTTCCTAACGCAGCTGGTTTCATTATTACAACATCTGTACTGGCGATTCCTGCTGTTATCTTTACAGAAGCGAACATGACATACCTGGGTATCGTAAACCTGCAGTCCTCCACACTGACTTCCGTAGGTACGATGCTGAATAACGGACAGGATGCTCTGGCAACTTATCCGCATGCAATCTTCTTCCCGGCAGCGTTTATTTCGATTCTGCTGATCTGTTTCAATATTTTCGGCAATGGTCTGCGTGATGCGTTCAATCCGAGCCTGCGCGGATCAGATGAGTAAGGAGGCTGTGATATGGCAAAGAAACTTGAAGTACGCAGTCTGCGTATCTCATTCCGTACAAACAGCGGAACAGTAAAAGCGGTTCGTGATATCAGCTTTGATCTGAACAAAGGTGAGACACTTGCAATTGTAGGTGAATCCGGTTCCGGCAAGTCTGTTACAGCCAAGTCCGTTCTCGGTATTCTGGCAGGCAACAGTATTGTTGAGGGCGGAGAAATTATTTATGACGGCAGAGATCTTCTGAAACTTACGGAAGAAGAATTCAATGATCTCAGAGGAAGAAAGATCTCCATGATTTTCCAGGATCCTCTGTCTTCTCTTGATCCGATCATGAAGATCGGAAAGCAGATGACGGAAGCTTCCCTGATTAACTCGAAAGCCTCCGCAAAACACGGCAGAAAGAACTTTGCGAACAAGCTGAAGGATCTGAAGAAGGCAATGGCTGAGGCGGGTGTGCCTTCAGCACAGGCTGATACAGTTCTTAAGGATATTGAGACAAAGTTCCCGGAAGCAGGAAAAGAATATACAGCGTTTGCGAATGCACGTGAATATGCGGAATCGGCTGTTTTCTCCTGTGAAGCAGTGGAAACAGCGCTCAGAAAAAATGAAGCTGATCTGATCAAGGAAGAAACAGGTTACCTGAAAGAACGTACGGAAAAGGCTGCAGATGAACACTTTACAAAGAACGGTGCTCAGCTGAAGCAGCTTTGTGCAGGACTTCCTGCATCCGCAAAGGAAATCGAAGCAGTTCTGAAAAAGGATCTTGCCGAAGAAGCACCGGATTACTACATGCCGCTGATTACGGATGATATGAAGGAAGCATTTGAAAAGACAATTGCTTTCCGCAGGAATGAATATCTTCCGAAGAAGAAGGCTGCTCTGGATCTTCTGAAAGAGAATATGTCTTTGTTTGAAGCAGAGACACTGGATGTCAAGGCATGTACAAAGGCTGCTGCGGCAATGAAGAAAGCAGTAGATGAGTCCATCGATCCTCTGCTGACGGAAAAGGTTGCGGAAGCTGCTGCCTTCGGTTCTACAATGGATTATTCCCTGAAACGTTATGCGCACGGTCTGACCAATAACGTGAAAGAAGAGAAGCGTGTTGCGAAGGAAACGGAAAAACGTGAGAAGGATCTTGCAAAGAAGGGTGACGCACCGAAGGTAGTCCCTGCTGTTCTTGTTGATCTTCCTCTGACGAAGGAAACAATGAAGAAGGCAATGGCTGATCTTTGTGCTTATTATGAAGCGGAAACAAACGGTACAGCAGAGCATGACGATGCAAAGGAAGCTGAAGTCATGGTCAGATGGCTGGAAGAACAGACAAAGGCTATGGCCGGTCAGGTTTCCAAAGCTCAGGCATATGACAAGGCAGTCCGTATTATGGAAGAAGTCGGCATTGCTCAGCCCCGCAAACGTTTTGAACAGTATCCTTTTGAATTCTCAGGCGGCATGAGACAGCGTATTGTTATTGCCATCGCTGTTGCCGCAAATCCGGATATTCTGATCTGTGATGAACCTACAACTGCTCTGGATGTAACCATTCAGGCACAGATTCTTGAGCTGATCAATGATCTGAAGAGAAAGCACAACATGACAGTGATCTTTATTACGCACGATCTTGGCGTAGTAGCGAATATTGCGGACAAAGTTGCTGTTATGTATGCCGGCAAGCTGGTTGAATACGGTACTGCAGATGATGTGTTCTATGAACCTGCACATCCTTATACATGGGCACTGCTTTCATCCATGCCTGATCTGGAAACATCGGAGCGTCTGGAATCCATTCCCGGAACACCGCCGAATATGATTTTCCCGCCCAAAGGTGATGCCTTTGCGGCAAGAAACAAATATGCACTGGCAATTGACTTTGAGAAACAGCCTCCGCGTTTCGATATTTCCGAAACACACTGGGCTGCTACATGGCTGCTGCATCCGAATGCCCCGAAAGTTGAAAAGCCCGCCATTGTTACGGAACGTATTGCCCGCATGAAAGCACTGGCTCAGGAGGAAATGAAGAATGACTGATGAAAAAGAAGTAATTCTGAAAGTTGAACATCTGCGCCAGTATTTCGGCAAAGAGGATTTCAAGGCTGTTGATGATGTCAGCTTCGAAATTCACAAAGGTGAAGTATTCGGACTTGTAGGTGAGTCCGGCTGCGGCAAGACCACAACAGGACGTTCCATTATCAAGCTGTATGAAAATACCGGCGGAAATGTCTGGTTTAAAGGACAGAGAATCTGTGCCGGTACCCGTGATTATACGGATGCGATCAAGGCAAAGAAGGCTGAAGTAAAAGAAAAGACGGAACAGCTGAAGAAGGAAGGCGGTCATGATGCAGAGATTGCATCGATGAAAGCTGAACTGAAGACATTCATTGCTGAGCAGAAGAAACTGGCTGCTGAAGCGAAGGATGACAGCAGAAACTGCAATAAGAAGTATATTGAAAGACGCCTGAAGGAACTGGATGCAGAGATTGCTCAGCATCCGGAAAAGAAAGCAGAACTGGAAGAAGAAAAGAAGGCAGTCAGAAAAGAGAATCTGGTGACAAAGATCCAGATGATCTATCAGGATCCTGTGGCTTCACTGGACCCTCGTATGACGGTATCCGAAATTATTTCCGAAGGTCTGGTGATTCAAGGTGTCAAGGACAAGGAATATATTCGCAAGAGAGTTTATGAAATGCTTGATACTGTAGGTCTTGTATCTGAACATGCCGAAAGATATCCTCATGAATTCTCAGGCGGACAAAGACAGCGTATCGGCATTGCCCGTGCACTGATCATGAATCCTGAACTGATTATCGCAGATGAGCCGATCTCTGCTCTTGATGTATCCATTCAGGCACAGGTTATCAACCTGCTTGATGATCTTCGTCATGAGATGGGTCTGACAATTATGTTTATTGCCCATGACCTTTCTGTTGTTAAGTACTTCTCCGACAGAATCGGTGTTATGTATTACGGCAAGATGGTGGAACTGGCGGATTCCGATGAACTGTTCCGTCATCCTCTGCATCCTTACACAAAGAGTCTTCTTTCAGCAATCCCTCTTCCCGATCCTCATTATGAGAAAAAGAGAAAGCGTCTGAGATACAATCCGACACTGGCTCATGATTATTCGGAAGAAGGACCGGTCTTAAGAGAAATTCTTCCGGGTCATTTCGTTTCCTGCAATACTGCTGAATTTGAAGCATACAAGAAGGAAATCGAAAATGCGTAATCTCAAAGGTACGCTGATCTCCCTGATCATCGGCATATCATGCGGAATCGGAATCTCTTTGTGGCAGATGTCTTTCATTGAAGATCCGATGACAGCCTGGTCCAACGGTTTCTTCACGGTATCTGTACTGTGGCTTGGTCTTGGTGTACTGACGTGGATTGCCTCTTTCGGGGGCTTTGACGGATTACGTTATCTGACTTATGTATTTAAACAGAAGTTTTCCAGAAAGCCGAAGCTGATCAGCTACTTTGAATTCAAGCAGGAAAGGCTTGAAAAGAAAACACATGAACCGCTGCGGTATCTGCTGATACCGGGAGCTTTCTTCCTGGCTTTCGCAGTGATTGCAGCAGTACTTTCCGTGCAGTAACAGATGAAGACATGAATCTGAGGGTTCATGTCTTTTCTGTGTTAGAATGAACAGGTAAGTGTGCGAGGTATTTATGAAACAGTTTCTGCCCATAACAAAAGAAGAAATGCTGGAACGCGGATGGGAACAGGCGGATTTTGTATATGTCATCGGTGATGCATATGTGGATCACTCCTCTTTCGGGCCTGCTATTATCAGCCGTGTTCTGGAATCTCACGGATATAAAGTAGCGATCATTTCACAGCCTGACTGGAACGATCCGGAAAGCATTGCCGTTTTCGGTGAACCGCGCCTTGGCTTTCTTGTTTCAGCAGGAAACATGGACTCCATGGTGAATCACTATACAGTTAACAAGAAGAGAAGACATAATGATGCATATACACCGGGCGGGGTATACGGGAAACGTCCGAACTATGCAACGATTGTTTACTGCAATCTGATCAACAGAAAATATAAGAATTCTCCGATTGTCATCGGCGGAATTGAAGCAAGCTTAAGAAGACTTGCACATTATGACTACTGGTCGGACAAGATGAAAAGAAGTATTCTTCTTGATTCCGGTGCGGATATCATCAGCTACGGCATGGGAGAACTTTCCATTGTTGAAATCGCGGATGCTCTTAATGCCGGCATTCCGGTATCGGATATTACATTTGTCAAAGGAACTGTATACAAGACAAGAGACGTTTCCAATGTCGCTGACGGTATTCTTCTGCCGGATTATGATTCTCTTCTGGAAGATAAGCTGAATTATGCGAAAAGCTTTGATATTCAGTACAGAAACACAGATTTCGCAGTGGCGAAGCCTTTGATTGAAAAATACGGGGAGAAGCGTTATATTGTGCAGAATCCTCCTCAGCGGCCGCTGACAACGAAGGAGATGGATGCTGTATACGAACTTCCTTATATGAACAACTATCATCCGTCATATGAAGCACTTGGCGGCGTTCCGGCGATTTCTGAGATTAAATTCTCGCTTACCAGCAACAGAGGCTGTTTCGGAGGATGCTCTTTCTGTGCTCTGACATTCCATCAGGGACGTATTGTACAGGTCAGAAGTCATGAATCTCTTGTAAAAGAAGCAGAGCAGATGACGAAGTATCCGGATTTCAAAGGCTATATCCACGATGTCGGCGGACCTACCGCAAACTTCAGACGTCCTGCCTGCGACAAGCAGCTGAAGTACGGTGTATGCCCGCAGAAGCAGTGTCTGTACCCGAAACCGTGCCAGAATATGAAAGTAGATCATACGGACTATATTCAGCTGTTAAGAAAAATCAGAGCAATACCTGGCGTGAAGAAAGTATTCGTGCGTTCCGGTATCCGCTTCGATTACATGCTGGCAGACAAGAATGATGATTTCCTCAGAGAACTTTGCAAATATCATGTGTCCGGACAGCTGCGTGTAGCACCGGAACATATTACAGACCATGTTCTGGATCTGATGGGCAAGCCTCGCAAGGAAGTCTATGATGAATTCTGCAGAAGATTCGCAAAGATCAACAAGGAACTCGGCATGGATCAGTACATTGTACCTTATCTGATTTCTTCTCATCCCGGTTCGGATATGAAGGACGCAATTGCTCTTGCGGAGAGTGTACGTGATATGGGATATATGCCGGAACAGGTTCAGGATTTCTATCCGACACCGTCCACGATTTCCACAGTTATGTACTATACGGGAGTTGATCCGCGTACGATGAAACCGGTTGTTATTACTTCCGATCCTCATGAGAAAGCAATGCAGAGAGCTTTGATTCAGTACAGGAAACCGGAGAATTACAATCTGGTCAAGGAAGCTTTGCTCAGAGAAAACAGGCAGGATCTGATCGGTTACGGAAGACAGTTCCTGATTCCACCGCGCAGGCCGCGTGAAGATAGTGAGGGAGAAAAGAAAGGTTATCAGGGAAAGAGTAAAGATAACGGTCACGGAAAGAGTGACAGGAAGTATTCTTCTTCAAAACACGGAAATGATCGCGGAAAGCACAGTTCCGGTTCTTACCAACAGCACAAAGGAAAGAACAGTTCCTATGGTTCTTCTGACCGGAAACATACAAAAAAGGGCAGATAATAGAGGAAAAGAATGACTGCTGCAGATGGTACTGCAGCAGTTTTCATGTTTGTCCGGTACAATTTGCTATAATGGTGTGCATGAAGAAGTTAATGAAGTGTATTGCTGCGTGCCTGGCGGCATGCATGCTTGGTGCCTGCAGTATGGAAGAGATTCCCGGCATTGCAGAAATTACGGAAATTTTTACGGAAGAAGAACGTGAACTGTATCCTGTTGTATATGACTTTCTTTATTACTATGAACAGCTGAATGAAGAACAGAAGATGATTTATGCATGTCTGCTGGAATCATCTGATGCTTATGCACATACTGCGGAATTTATGCACGATGTGGAAAAGAATGATCTGTGCATTGCGATGGAGGCATTCCGACGTGATCATCCGGAAGTATTCTGGACAGCTGAATATACAATGTACTCCTACGGCAGTGAGGGGCTTGTACGTTCGGTTGAATTCAGTGAAGAAGGGGATTATGAAGAAACGTCAAAGGAGATATCTTCTGCTGCTTCTGCAGTCATTGAAACAGGATTGTCTTATGACAATACCTATGACAGAGTAAAGTATTTCTACGACTGGATTGTGGACAGCTGCACATATGAAGAAAACGCAGAGAATTCGCAGAATATCAGAAGTGTCTTCCTGACGCATGCCAGCGTATGCAGCGGGTATGCTCAGGCGTTTATGTATCTTTGCAATGAAGCAGGAATCCCCTGCACTTTGGTGAAAGGCACAGCTGACGGAGGATCGCATGCATGGAATGCTGTGTGGATCAATGATCAGGCATACTGGGTTGATGTAACCTGGGGAGATCCTGTTTTTGAGGGGGATCCCGGCATTGATACAGAGAATTACAATTATTTCATGGTGGATGATGAGATCCTTCTGCGTACGCACACTCCGTCATCTGATGTAAATACCGGCGATGAGGTGCTTTCCGGTGTGCTGAAGTATCCGGAATGCAGTGATTCATCACTTGATTACTATGCTGTGCACGGCGCTTTGTTTACGTCTTATGACCGTAATGAAATCCGCAGTTTCATCTACGGATATCTGAATGAAGGAATCACTGAGAATATCTCTTTCCGCTTTTATGATGAAGATACATATGATACGGCATATGATGATCTTTTCGGCAGTGAGAAATCTATTGAGGATATCTTTCTTGACTGGTATATGTCTTCATTAAGGTACAGTTACAGTCCTGTTGATGAATCCGGTGTGATCAGTGTATCCGTCTATCCGCAGTAAATGATTAAGTTATAGCCAGTTGTGATAAATTAGCATATAATTTAATGTGTGCTGATGTGCACGTGTGAGATAGAGCCCGATGGAAGAAAAAGAACTGAAGGATATGAGCTGTGCAGAACTGATTGAAGTGATCAATCGTCTGAACAGAACTGCTGTCCGTCTGGAAAAAGAAAACAGTGAACTTCGTGAATCACTGCAGGATCGTATCATTCGCATAGAAAAAGCAGGAAGTATCGCAGAAGCTGCTGTTTCCGTGAATGGTGTGTTTGAAAAAGCCCAGTCCGCTGCGGATGATTATCTTTTATCTGTTCAGGATATCAAGGAAAATACGGAAGAATGGGCACAGCAGAGAAGAAATGAAGCTGACAGAGAAGCAGATGAGATTGTTGAGAAAGCAAGAAGACAGTCTGAACTGCTTGCAGAGAAGACAGCTGCCAAGGCAAGAGAATGTCTTTATGATGCAGTTTCCTCTTCGAGAAAAATGGTCGCTGAAGCAAAACTGGAACTTGAAACGACAAAGGCCGAATGTGATGCTCTGAGAGCCAAGACCGACAGTGATATCAAGGAACAGTGGAAAGCAATGGAAGATAAGGTTGCTGTGATTATGGAAAGATGTGCAGATCTGAAGAACATGCTTGAGAGTGCATCTGATCTTGAAGAAACAATGAAGGAACTGAATGTCTGAAAAGACATTCTTTTTTTAGCTGTTATTCACATAAGCATATACATTCGTATGTTATGATGTCGGAGGCACAAGGAGGCTGTTTATGTTTACGTATTTCTGGGATACAAAGTTTACAATTCCCGACGGTTATGGTTTTTCGCAGTTCAGTCTGATGCATATTGCCGAACTGCTGTTATGCGCACTGCTCTGTTATATCTGTGCAAAGAGTTATGTTAAGAAAGATGAAAACGGAAGAATGAAGATGCTGAAGGTGATTGCTGTTCTTCTGGTGATTGATGAAATTGCAAAGTATGCGGTAACTGCGGCGTGCGGAAACTTCCGTGTTGATTTTCTGCCTTTCCATCTCTGCAGTATTAATATTTTTGTGATTGCGGCATATGTGCTGCATCCGGATGAAAGACTGGCGGAATGGCTGTATGCAGGATGTCTTCCTACAGCAATTATTGCGCTGCTGTGTCCTTCCTGGGCTTCACTTCCTGTCATGAATTTCATGCATCTGCACAGTCTCTCCTGTCATATTCTGCTGACTATGTTCCCTGTGCTTCTTCTGACCGGAGGATTCCGGCCGAAGCTGAAGAGATTCCTTTCCGATCTTCCTTATGCGGTACCTGTTGTGATCTTTGTTTATATTTTCAATAAGATCTTCGGTACAAATTTCATGTTCCTGAACGGCGGCAGCACAGGCGGTACAGGTAATCCGCTGTCCTTCCTGGAGACATATCTCGGCAGTTTCTATCTGCTGGGAATTCCGGCAATTGCGGTTATTCTGTACACAGTTGTGTACGGTATTCCGTATCTGATTTCAAAGAGAAAGGTAAAGACAATATGAGTATTATTCTCGGCATTTCCGGCGGAAACATGCAGACGAATCATGAACTGAACAAATATGCGCTTTCTCTGACGGGGAAAGAACATCCGACCGTTCTGTTTATTCCCACTGCTACACATGACCCGCAGGAATATATTGATTACATGGAAAACTATTACCATGAACTTGGCTGTACATATTTATCGCTGTGTCTGTGTCTGAATACATATACAAAGGATGAGATCCGGGCTTTGTTTGAAGAAGCAGATGTGATCTATGTCGGCGGCGGTGATACAGGCTTCCTGCTCGACAAGTGGAAAGAATGTCATGTAGATGAAGTGATTGCGGAATTCTATCATAAGGATAAAGTGTTTACAGGTGTATCCGCAGGTACAGTATACTGGTTCCACTACGATTTCTCGGATACAGATATGTTCAAGAATCCTGATCACTGGGAGTACCGGTATCTGGAATGTCTTGATTACTTCCCGTATGCATTCTGTCCGCACTACAACGAACCGGACAAGGCACAGTTCGACAGCAGAGTATCCGAGCAGCGTTATTCGGCAATTGCCATGGACAATGACACTGCCCTTGAAATCAGAGGACGGCACGCTGTTGTGAGAACTTTCGACCCGTCTAAGAAAGCCTACTTCTTTGATGCGTGGAGAGGTTTCGAAAAAAGAGAGTTCACCGAAATTGATCTGTAATGAAAGCTGTTTTGCATGAACAGCTTTTTTTTACTGCAATGTCCGCAAACGGATAATAAAACCTTATAAAGAATCGCAGAAACATGCACAATTATTATATTCCGGATTAATATTCTTAACTTGTGCTTATATTCACAATCCTGTACAATATTAAGGAGATCTTAGGTTTCCCGCTTTTTTTATTGCGGAGACAGATGAATATCATTCAGGAGAATCTTTTATGACAGACTGCACGAAAATTATTGCGGTTGCCGGTAAAGGCGGTGTCGGGAAGACATCCATTGCCGCAACTCTTGTACGCCTTCTGACGGAAGCCCATCCGGATAAGAAAGTACTTGCGATTGACGCTGACCCTGCTGTAGGTCTTTCCACTGCACTCGGTATTGATGTGGAAATGACGATTGATGACATCCGCAAGGAAGTTGTTGCGACGGTAGAAGGCGGAGATACGAAGTCGGCCATTGAACTTCTGGGTGAAGCACGTTACAGAATCTTTGATGCTCTTGTGGAAACGGATCATTTCAGTTTTATTGCTATAGGCCGTCCGGAAGCTGCCGGATGTTACTGCAAGATCAACCAGTACCTGAAGGAAGTGATCAGTATTCTTTCGGGAAACTATGATTATGTAGTCATTGACGGTGAAGCAGGGATTGAACAGATCAACCGCAGAGTCATGGAGAAAGTAACGCATCTGCTTCTGATTACAGATTCCAGCAGAAAAGGCACACAGGTTATTCAGACAATCAAATCTGTCGCTGATGATCTGGTGATGTATGAACAGACGGGCGTGATTGCCAACCGCCTGATTTCTCCGGAGATCATCGAAAAGATGGACTTCGGCGGACTGGATGTTCTTGCATGCATACCCAATGATGCGCGTCTTGCGGAGTTTGATCTTCTCGGGGAGAATGTTTTCTATCTTCCGGAAGATGCGGAAATTGTAAAAGGATGCAGGGAAGCTTTAAGGAAAACAGGATTGATCGCTTGAGGACGATAATATGAAAGATCTTAAATATTTGTATTACTTTGAAAAGCTTCTTGATGATGCAAAAAATGAACTGGTAAGAGAAGCAAAGAACAATGGCAGAATATGCGTTGCGGCTGTGTGTGAGAATACACCCGAACCTCTGCTGAATCTTCCCGGTGCGTTCTCTGTACGTCTTCGTGCTCCTCGTACAGGTTCCATCGAGATGGCTACTTATTACATGACAAGCTTTCTTTGTGAATATTCACGTGCTCTTCTGGAAAGAGCGATTGAGGGAGGCTACAGCTTTACCGACTGCATTATTACACCTGACGGATGTTCCATGCTGAACAGATGTGTTGAGAATATGGAACTGTTAAAAACCATGGAGGGTGAGAAGTATTTCTATGAATATATGGAAATACCGATGAAAGCGGATGACAACGGTCTGAATCTTTATGTGCTGCAGTGTAAAAACCATATTCTGAAACCTCTGCATGAGAAGTACGGTATTGATATCAGTGATGAAGCTATCCGCACATCTGTAAAGGAACATAACAGGGTATGCGAACTGATCCGCGCAATCGGTGATTTCCGCAAGGAAGAGCATCCCCGAATTACCGGATATGAATTCCATATTATTACGCTGGTGACTTATGTTGCACCGAAGGACCTGCTGATTCCGATGCTTGAGGAAACACTGGAGGAACTGAAGACAAGAGAACCGGATCAGACAAAGTACCGTGCAAGAGTATGCGTAGTCGGATCGGAAATCGATGACGTGGATATGATCAGGCTGATTGAGGAATCCGGTGCTTATGTATGTGCCGACCGTTTCTGCTACGGTTCACTGCCGGGAAGAAATCCCATTGAACTGAATGATGAAGAAGATGCCCTGACACAGGTCTGCCGCCAGTATATGTACCGCAGCCAGTGTCCGCGCTATATGAATCAGGACAAGATTCAGGGACGACGCATCTATGTCAATAAAATTGCAGAAGAATATCACGCTGACGGAATCATCTACGAACAGATGAAATTCTGTGATCCATGGGCCTACGAGAGAATGGTCGGCACGCATGTAATGCGTGATGATTATCACTATCCCGTTCTTTCCATCGACAGACCTTACGCAGCCGGTCATTCCGGACAGATCCGTACACGGGTCCAGGCATTTGTTGAAAGTATTGAAATCAAGAAGATTCAAGGAGGCGGAAAATTATGAGCCGCGAAGTCGGAAGTGAAAAGCTCGGAAGTTTCTATACAAAAGGAAAGGTAAGAAACAGAAGAGAATGGCGAGGATTCAGAGATACTTTCTATGATTACTGCCGCTGGCTGAAGATTATGACGATTCTCGGAAAATTCATCATCAAGCCGAGAAACATCAAGGCCTTCTTCCGCTACAGATGGATGGCAAATTATCTCGCCGCCCCGATGATGGTTGACCGTCATACACAGGGACTCAGAGGCCCTCAGCTGCGTATTGCCCATACGGAATTCGATCTGGTTATGGAGGATGTAGCGAAACTTCTGGACAATTTGTTCCGTGCTGACCGCAGAATCGGCAATGATGAGGAATTCTCTAAAAAGGTTGTGCTGGTTGATGAAAACGAAATGACTGCATTCATGATGGGTTTCCCTACATTGAAAGGTCTGTCCAGAGAAACACCTGCAGTCTATGTTTCTGTACTGCAGAACCAGAAAGCAGCTGAACACTATATTGATATCGCTCAGGAATACGGTCTGCCCGGTGATGTCTGCCCTATGCCGGAAGCAGAATCGGGTGTATCCATCGATGATGATTTCCCGGTCCTCGGAGCATGTGCTGTACAGTGCAATACAACCTGTGACGGTTCCCTGATGGGAAACGGTGTCATTTCCAAACGTCTGGAACTGGAGGACGGTGTACCTTGTTTCCAGTTCGCTGCGCCGCTGAGACATCGTGAAGATGATGTACAGGAATACAGTGCCCAGGAAGTACGCAACTGCATCAAGTTTATTGAAGACAATACCGGTGAGAAATGGGACTGGGATTACTATTTCCAGTGCGCGAAGAGAGTGAATGAATCCACCCGTCACCGTCAGGAATGGCTGGATATGAACAAGACGGATTATCCGCAGGTATTCGGTTCCAATCTTGCTCTTTATACAGAAACAAACTACATGGCCATCTGCGGAAAGATGCAGGAGTTTGTTGAAGCAGACAGAAAGATTACAAAGCTTGCCGAAGAAGGCTATAAGAACAAGACAATGGCTGTAAAAGAATACCGCCACAGAGCGATTGTCTGGGGTGTGCAGTCTCATTATTATATGGACTTCCTGATCTGGCTGCAGAACTGCTGGGGTATTATTCCTCTGACGGATATGCTTTCCATGGTTTCCACAAGAGTGCTTTCCGAAGATGACAAGGAAATGGCAATTTACGACATGGCATGGCTGATGGAAAACATGATCATGCGCAACCGTACGCACGGCGGCTATAAAGTTCTTCTTGATGAACTGTGGGAATTCTGCGAGGAATTCAATGCCGATACAGTTATTCTGTGGGAACATATGGCCTGCAAGGCTTTGGACGGCATGCACGGCATGTTTGAAGAGAAAGCACGTGAAAAAGGGATTCATCTGATCTGGGTAGGACATGATCTGTTTGATCCTCGTATTGTATCGAGACAGGGTATACGTGACCAGGTCAACAGATATATGAGAACAGTATTCAGAGAAGAACCTCTGGATCCTTCACTGGAAGTATTAACTGATGAAGAATCCTGGTAACAGTGAGATAGGAGAAAAGAGATTATGAAATATTTCGGCGGATGTGATTCCGGAAGTACTTATACAAAATGCGTCATTATTGATGAAACAGGAAAGATGGTTGCGGATGTAACCCTTCGTTCCCGTATTAATTCCGTTCTCAGTGCACAGGATGCACTGAATCAGGCAGTTGCCAAAGTTGACGGTCTTGAAAAAGCAGAAGACCTGACGTATCTGATCGGTACAGGCTATGGCAGAAACAAGGTTCCTTTCGCAGATGAGAATATCTCTGAAATCAGCTGTCATGCAATGGGTGTTCATGTTACAGATCCTTCCGTCAAGGCAATCATCGACATTGGCGGACAGGATGTCAAAGGAATTGCTGTAGATAAGGATGGTACAGTGCTGAACTTTGCCATGAATGATAAATGTGCAGCAGGTACAGGAAGATTCTTTGAAGCAATGTCACGTGCGTTTGAAATGGAACTTCCTGAATTCTCAAAGCTTTCACTGAAAGCAAAGAATATTATTCCGATTACTGCACAGTGCACAGTATTCGCTGAATCTGAAGTTATTTCACTGGTTGGTGAAGGAAAGCCGATGGATGAAATCGCTGCCGGTATTGAACTGTCTGTTGCCAAGAGATGCTTCGTGATGGCAAAGAAAGCCGGTGCCACCAACAGTATTGCACTGACCGGAGGATGTGCAAAGAATGAAGGTCTTAAGGCTGCGATTGAGAAGGTATTGAATCTCAAGGTTACGGAACTCTCGGTTGATCCGCAGCTGATGGGAGCACTTGGTGCAGCTGAATATGCAAGACAGAAAGGAATGCGTTCCTGATTATGGCTGCCCTTCTGCATATTCTCTGGGTAATTGTAAAGATTGTACTGATTCTGTTTGTGATCACCTTTACGATTTATTTCTTTAATCTTGATATGAAGCTGACAGCTGCACTGGAACCGTTCTTCATCAGACATTACGACAAGATTAAAAGAGACCAGCATCTGTAATTATGAAACTTTATGACAATGTAATTGAAGAGATTCTGTCTCTTGCAGAACAGTATCATCCGGTCGTATTAGAGAGACCGGAAAGGTCATGGAAAGAGGACGAAGGATCCGTCATGATTCTTCGTGCGGATATGGCATATGAACTCGGGGAAGGCGGAATGCCCGGAACCGGTCTTACACTGATCACTGATGATCCCGGAATCGTCAGTGAAGATGAAACTGTACTGATCGGAAAGGATCTTTCAGAGATTGCAAAGAACACGCCGTATGCCCGTATTTCTGTTGTATGTGTTGACAAGGAGATTCCTGCAGAAGGCCAGGCTCTGTACAATACAGTAAGAAATCTTGAGTATACGAAATACCATTTCCATCCCGAAGGCTTTATGATGCGCGTATCTGCATCCAGACACAAGGAAAGTGTCAGAGTCGGGAAGGACGCATTGAAAAAAGGCATCTCTTTTGCGGATACAGCAAAGTGCATGAGTGCCGGATTTCACAGACACAAGGAAGTGAAAGCTGTAAAGATGATTTATATCACAGACGACAGCTTTGACTATAAACAATTGAAACAGCTCGCTGAACGTGCGGAAGCGATCACGAAAACGATCGACCACATTGCCCTTAGCAGCAAGATGACAGACTGCGGCGTATGCAGTCTGCAGAAAGTATGCGATGAAGTGGAAGGTCTGCGCGAACTGCATTTCAGAAAATCATGAGGAGGAGAAGATATGACATTCGACATGGAAAAGTATAATCAGTGGCCGGCAAATCATAAGTATGATAAAGAACCCAGCCAGAAGATTATCAAACTCGGAAAGAAGATTACAGATGTCGCTGCCCATATGATCGGCGGTGTCAAAGTAGAAGATCCTGAGTACTGGGGACTCGCAGAAATTATTACAGAAGAGATGGCTGATGTTGCTCTGGCAATGAAGAAGCGTGTACCTTATACATTTGAAGAACTTGTCAAGCTTACGAAGACAACTGACAGAGAACATCTGCAGAAACTGCTGGATGAAATGAGCTACATCGGTCTTCTGGAATATGATTACGGTTATCACTATGATCATAACGGAAGAACTGCACCGCAGTCTGAAAGAAGATATATCCTGCCGATGTTCGTTCCCGGTTCAGCAGAACTGTTCAATATGGAGGAACTTCCGGACGGATCAAACCCTCGTCTGAAGGATCATCCGGATGTCGCTTCCTTCTTTGAACGTATGACATATATTCCTCTGGAAGGCATTACACAGATGGTTCCTCCGGGAGGTGCAGGTGTCGGCATGCATGTCATCCCTGTTGAAAAAGCAATCTCCATGGAAAATACTTCCATTGATATTGAACATCTCTCCTACTGGCTGAAAAAGTATGAAGGACATATCGGTGTCGGACGCTGCTCCTGCCGTGCTTCCAGAAAAGCTATCGGTGAAGGTGTCGCTGATGATGATTTCGCATGGTGCATCGGTGTCGGTGACTTCGCTGACTACTGCCGTGAAACAGGCAAAGGTCATGACATTACTTATGATGAAGCAATGGCAATTCTGAAGAGAGCAGAAGACAACGGCTTTGTTCATCAGATTACAAATATTGACGGTGAAAACAAGATTTTCGGTATCTGCAACTGCAATATCAATATCTGCAATGCGCTGCGTACTTCACAGCTCTTCAATACACCGAACATGTCCCGCTCTGCTTATGTTGCGCATGTTGAAAAAGAAAAGTGTGTTGCTTGCGGAAGATGTGTTGAATACTGCCCTGCAGGAGCGACAAGACTTGGACAGAAGCTCTGCAGAAAAGACGGTTCGGAAGTACAGTATCCTCGTCAGGAACTGCCGGATAATGTCAAGTGGGGAAAGGATAAGTATGATCCTGATTACCGTGACAACAACCGGATCAACTCTCATAAGACAGGTACTGCTCCGTGCAAGACAGCATGTCCTGCTCATATCGCTGTTCAGGGTTATCTGAAGATGGCTTCCCGGGGCAGATATCAGGATGCTCTGGCTCTGATCAAGAAGCAGAATCCTTTCCCTGCAGTATGCGGACGTATCTGCAACAAGCGCTGTGAAGAAGCTTGTACAAGAGGAACAGTTGACCAGGCTGTTTCCATTGATGCAGTCAAGAAGTTCATCGCTGATCTGGATCTGAAGGCAGAAACAAGATATGTACCTGCAAAGGTGATTCCGGCAAGTACATATATGAATGCACTGCCTGAAAAGATTGCAATTATCGGTGCAGGTCCTGCCGGACTTTCCGCAGCTTTCTACCTCGCGGAAAAGGGTTATACACCTACTGTATTTGAAAAGAATGAAAAAGCAGGCGGCATGCTGTATTACGGCATTCCTTCCTATAAGCTGGAAAAAGATGTCATCGAAGCTGAAATCGATGTCATGAAGGAAATGGGTGTTGAAATCCGTACCGGTGTTGAAGTCGGCAAGGATATCACACTGGATGAACTTCGTGCACAGGGATACAAGGCATTCTACATTGCCATCGGCTGCTCCGAAGGAAGAAGACCGGGTGTTGCGAATGATGATGCAGAAGGTACAATGACAGCCATTGAGTACCTCCATGAAGCAAACAGAGGAGATACACATTATGAAGGCAGAGTTGTTGTCATCGGCGGCGGCAATGTTGCGATTGATGCAGCACGTGTATCTGCCCGCTCCGGTGCATCTGAAGTGACACAACTTTCTCTGGAATCTCTTGCTGAAATGCCTGCTTCTGCGGAAGAAGTCGCTGAAGCAAAAGAAGATGGCGTAAAGATCATGAACAGCTGGGGACCGAAGGAAGTTCTCGTTACAGACGGCAAGGTATCCGGTATTGTCATGAAGAGATGTACTTCCGTAAAGAATGCTGAAGGACGTTTCGCACCTGAATATGATGAAAATGAAACAATCACGATTGCATGTGACAGAATTATCTTCGCCGTCGGCCAGAAGTCCGTATGGGGCAGTCTGCTGGATGGTGCTTCTGTTGAATTCAGAGGCCCGGCAATTGTCGCAGACCGTCTGACATACCAGACAGGACAGCCTGATGTATTTGTGGGCGGTGATGTTTATACAGGACCGAAGTTCGCAATTGATGCGATCGCTGCCGGCAAGTTCGCAGCAGAATCTCTGCACAGATATGCACGTGGCGGACATATGACAATCGGCCGCAACAAGTGGGAATTCAATGAGCTGAACAAGACAGATATTCAGCCCGGTTCCTATGATGAAACACCTCGTCAGGTTTCCGGCATGAATGCCGAAATTCCGGCTATGAGTTTCCGTGATGCACATCTTGATCTGACAGAAGAACAGGTTCGCAAAGAAACAGCAAGATGTCTCGGCTGCGGTGCTACAGTTGTTGACCCGAACAAGTGCATCGGCTGCGGTATCTGCACAACGAAGTGTGAATTCGATGCTATTCATCTGAAGAGAGATCTGCCTGAAGCTTCCACAATGATCAAGGCAGAAGACAAGTTCTCTGCAATTATTCCTTATCAGCTGAAGCGTGCAGGAAGAATTCTTATCAACAAGAAGAACAAGTAATGCATGAGCTTGGTGTAACCTTCTATGTACTGAAGGATGTCAAGGATGTCGCCGAAGCCAATTCGATTGAAAAGGTGAATTCCGTTACTCTGGAAATCGGAGAGGTATCCGGAATCATTCATGAATATCTGATTGACTGCTGGAACTGGGCACGGAAAAAGGAAACGTGCACGGAAGATGCAGAAATGCTGATTGAGCAGATCGATGCTGTTACTTTCTGCGAAGACTGCAAACAGGAATATCCGACTGTGAAGTACGGAAAGATCTGCCCGCACTGCGGCAGTGAGCATACTTATCTTGTCAAAGGAAATGAATTTCTGATCAAAAGCATAGAAGTATATGATTAGCAAAGCAGGGAAGAGAGAAATACTCTTCCCTGTTTCTGTTACAATAGGAACGGAGGTTCAGCATATGAAACTTGATGACTGCTTCAGAAGCATTATTGAAACAGATCCTGCACCGGTAGTAATTGCAGATCTGGAACATACAATCATCTATATGAATCCTGCATCTGTAAGGGCATATGAAGCATACGGCGGGGAAAGACTGCTCGGCGGAAAGCTGTACGGATGTCACCGTCCTGAGTCAAATGACAAGATTGACCGGGTCCTGGAATGGTTTGCGGAAAGCAAAGAGCATAACTATGTTCATACTTCTTTCAATGCAGCGAAAAATAAAGATGTATACATGTATGCCATCCGTGATCAAGAAGGAACATTGACAGGCTACTATGAGAAACATGAATTCCGTACAAAGGATGACTCACCTTTCTACGATATGAGTTATTGAAAAAGATGTATACAAACATGGAACTGCCGGTCATCCGTGAAATGATGAAGGTGATTTCCATGCATAGTGAACCGAAACGGTTAAGGAGAATATTATGGATCTGAAGATACTGATCTTTCTGCAGTCTGTCAGAGAATCTCTCGGGACATGGGCTGATATTTTTTTTGAACTGCTTTCTTCCCATTATCTGTTTGCACTGTACGGTCTGGCCGGAGCTTATGCCATGTTAAAAGGCGAGAAAAAAAAGGGATACAGAATTATTCTTTCTTTTATCTTTGCGGAATGTCTGGTATGGCTGGTAAAGTGTACCTTCTGTATTCCCAGACCATGGCTGCGTACGGATCTTCTGCATCCTTCGGAAACCGCAGTTGCCGGCGCAACAGGCCATTCTTTTCCCAGCGGACACAGTGCAGCTGCAGGTGCACTGCTTCTGGGAATCAGGAAAAGCTATGGAGAAGACAGGAAATGGCTGAGAGTTCTCTGCTGTGTTATGACTGGTCTGACTATGCTTTCCAGACTGATGCTTTCTGTTCATACCCCGCAGGATGTGCTTGCCGGACTGCTGATTGCTGTAGTAGTGAGCAGACTTGTGGAAGTGATTCTGGATGGTGCGGAAAAGGATACGCTGAATACGGAAATCGTAACCGGCGGTCTTCTGGCTGCAGCTTTTGCAATGACGCTGTACTTCCGGCTGAAATCCTACCCCGGCGGAATTGATGAAGTTTCTTTGAAAAGTGCCTTCCGTGTATGCGGCATGGCGGCAGGTTGTGCCTGCGGATGGTATGCGGAAGAAAAACATCATGACGGTCTCGGAATCCGGTTTTCGGTGATTACCGGCATTATTCTGTTTTCTGCAACAGCTGCTGTTATGGTTGTTCCGGCAGCGTATATGTACAGAAAATGCATGCTGTATGCATCACTTGTTTTTCTGTTCTTCGCCCTGATGCCGTTTCTTTCATCAATGTACGGAAAGAAGTCCGGAGTATATAAGCAGTAGATCATATTTCTCTTGATTCTCTGCTTTTTTTGTTATAATCGTGGGGGCATGCGGAAAGGGGAATACTATGGCAGGAAAAAAAGATTTTGCGGCAGCGATGCGTGAAAACAGGGAACTTTCTCTGAAGGAAAAACTGGAAATTGTAGGAGAACTTTCTCTGCCCGGGATTCTTGCTCAGATTTCCGAAATTATCATGCAGTATATTGATGCGGCGATGGTGGGAGTACTCGGTGCTTCTGCATCTGCTTCCATAGGACTGGTTGCTTCTTCAACATGGCTTTTCGGCGGTGTTGTGATGGCTGTTGCGACCGGTTTTTCCGTACAGGTTGCCCATGCTGTGGGAGCCGGAAATCAGGAGCGGGCACGTTCTGTTTTCAAACAGTCGATCATTGCCTCGCTGATTGTTTCGGGACTGGTTGCCGGCGTGGGAGTGATGCTTGCATATAAACTTCCCGGATGGCTCGGAGCAGAAGAAAGTCTCTGGCATGATGCAACAGCTTACTTCCTTGCATATGCGCTGTTTCTGCCGGTAAGACAGCTGAACAATCTTGGTATTCATATGGTGCAGTGTACCGGAAATATGAAAACACCCAGCATCCTGACAGCTTCTACCTGCTTTCTGGACGTCGTATTCAACTACTTCCTGATTTTCCCTTCCAGAAGCGTCTCGCTGTTCGGATTACAGCTGTTCATGCCCGGTGCGGGTTTAGGTGTACTTGGTGCTCAGTTAGGTACCAGCCTTGCTTTTGCTGTATGCATGCTTCTGATTATGTATCATGCTGTATTCAAGTCACCGTACCTTTCACTGAAAGGTGTCAAAGGACACTGGTTCCCCGAAAGAGATGTGCTTCATGAAGCATGGTCCATCGGTTTCCCGATGGCTCTTGGGCAGTGTGCTTCTACAGGTGCACAGGTGATGTCTACACGTATTGTCGCTCCGCTCGGCACTGTTGCAATTGCGGCCAACTCCTTTGCAGTAACAGCAGAATCCATCTGTTATATGCCCGGCTACGGCATTGCGTCAGCTGCGACTACTATGGTCGGACAGGCAGTCGGAGCAAAACGAAAAGATCTTGCGGAATCCTTTGCCTGGCTGACAACAATTACCGGTATGGCGATTATGACTTTGACAGGGGCATTGATGTGGTTCTTATGCCCGTATGTCTTTGCTTTCCTGACACCGGTTGAGGAAGTCAGAGCACTGGGAACGGCAGTACTGAGAATTGAACTGATCGCTGAACCTTTGTTCGGTGCTTCGATTGTTGTTACAGGTGCATTAAGAGGTGCTGGTGATACACTTGTGCCGAATCTGGTTAATTTCCTCAGCATCTGGGGAATCCGCATTACCTGTTCATGGCTGCTGGTATCCCGTGCAGGTCTGAAGGGTGCATGGTATGCTATGGCATTTGATCTTTCCGTCAGAGGTATTGTGCTTCTGATCAGACTCAAGCGAGGACGCTGGGAAACAAAAATGGATGTATAAAAAGACTGCAGGAATCAATGATGCCCATTGATCTCTGCAGTTTTTCTTATAACAGCTGTTCTTCTGCTTCCTTTACATACAGAGGGGCTGATGTGTGCAGTGCCTGAATCTCTTCATCAGTCAGTGCACGGATCAGCTTTGCCGGTGATCCCATGATCAAAGAACCATCGGGAAATATCTTTTCCTGGGTGATCAGGGAACCTGCACCGATCATGCAGTTCTTTCCGACAGCCGCACCATCCATGATGATCGAACCCATTCCGACGATCGTATGTGCACCGATGGTACATCCGTGAATAATGGCACTGTGTCCTACGGTAACATCATCACCCAGAATCACAGGATGATTTTGCGATGTGTGAATCATGACGAGATCCTGTATATTTGTTCTCTTTCCGATGGTGACCGGAGCACTGTCAGCGCGTATGACAGTGTTGTACCAGACAGAACTGTCTTCACCGATCACTGTACTGCCGGTAATTACCGCACCTTGTGCAACATAATAGTTTTTATCTGTTTTCATAGAAACAATTATATCCTTTTCAGGAGAATAACGCCTTCTGAACCATATGAAAAATCCGGCTCGTATGAACCGGATTTCAAGTACGGAATCAGTTGATTACATCAGCTGGCGGAACATTGCCAGAACATCTTCCTTAGTAGCTTCACGAGGATTGCCCGGGCAGCAAGCATCAGCGAGAGCATCATCAGCGAGCTGGCTGAGGTCTTCTTCTCTGATCTTTTCGTTCTTTTCAGGGATACCTACATCCTTGGACAGCTTCTTTACAGCATTGATGGCAGCGTCACGGTATTCTTCCTGTGTCATTTCATCAACACCTTCAACACCCATGGCACGAGCGATTTCTCTGTACTTTTCGCCTGTGTAGTCACGGTTGTATTCCATGGAGATCGGCAGGAACATAGCGCATGCAACACCGTGAGGTGTGTCATAGTGAGCAGACAGTGTATGAGCCATGGAGTGGTCAATACCAAGACCTACGTTGGAGAAGCCCATACCTGCGATGTACTGACCAAGAGCCATTCCTTCACGGCCGCTCTTTTCACCAGCTACTGCAGCACGCAGATTAGCGGAGATCAGCTTGATTGCTTCGAGGTGGAACATATCTGTCATTTCCCATGCAGCCTTTGTTGTATAACCTTCGATTGCATGTGTCAGAGCATCCATACCTGTAGCCGCTGTCAGTCCCTTGGGCATGGAAGACATCATTTCAGGATCTACGACTGCAACGATCGGCATGTCGTGTACGTCTACACATACGAACTTTCTCTGCTTTTCAACATCTGTAATAACATAGTTGATTGTAACTTCAGCAGCTGTACCGGCTGTTGTAGGAACAGCGATGATCGGAACACAAGGGTTCTTTGTAGGAGCTACACCTTCCAGAGAACGAACATCTTCGAACTCAGGGTTGGCAATGATGATGCCGATTGCCTTGGATGTATCCATGGAGGAACCGCCGCCGATGGCGATAATGCAGTCAGCACCGGATGCCTTGAAAGCAGCGACACCATTCTGAACATTTGCGATTGTAGGGTTGGGCTTGATGTCGGAATAAACATCATAAGGGATGTTTGCTTCATCGAGCAGGTCTGTAACCTTAGCTGTAACGCCGAACTTGATCAGATCAGGGTCGGAAGCGACAAAAGCCTTTGTGAAGTTGTGAGCCTTGAATTCGTTTACAACTTCCTTGATGGCACCAAATCCATGGTAGGATGTGCCGTTGAGTGAAATTCTGTTAGCCATTTTATCTCATTCTCCTTTGCGGTTTCCCGCTTACACCTAAATGATAAATTGTTAACAAACATAAAAAAAGTTACACATTATGTTTTGTGTAACATTTCACAAAGTGTTCACTTAGCCGAGAACATGCAGTTTTTCAAACTGCTCTGCCAGTGAAGGAGGCATCGCTGCGATCATGATATCAGCCAGTTCCTTCGGTGAAGAAGGCATGTCATTCAGTACCCATTTGACTGTCATGTATACAGAAGACTGGCAGTACATCTCAAGAACAGAATCTGTGAAAGTATCCGGATATTCTCCTGTTTTGTCATGAATCATATTCCTGTAGAAATCATGGATCATGCGGAAGTCGTGATCTTTCAGATTGTTCTGTTCATCATTGCGGAACCCGGCAGAGAAGAAGAGAGCTTCTTCCTTGATATAGTTGAACTTTCTCAGAAGACCGTCATAGATTGTTTCTCCCTGACCCATTCGTTCAAAAGATTCATGCAGAATGATATCAAAATACCAGTTGATCAGATCATTTTTATCCTTGAAATGACGGTAGAATGTCTGGCGCGTCAGACCGCTGACTTCGGCAATCTGCCTGACAGTAATGTCTTCTACGGGAGTTGTGCGCATGCATGTTTTAACAGCATCGGCCATCAGGTATTTTGTTTTATCTTCTTTATTGATTTTCTTTGTTTCCTGCATGTTTTTTGTTTCCTGTCCTGCAGATTATAACATGCATCCGTGCTGAAAAGAAAATAAGAGCATATAATAAAAAATACGATGACAAAGAATATACGCAAAGGTGATACCGTTGAATTCCGGTATGGCGAAAAGCATCTGTACGGTGAGATTATAAAAACAGAATATATTGATGAAGAAACAGGAGAGGAACATTACAGGATTGCATGCGGCAGTGAACATCCTGTAATTTACAGGGATATTCCGCGCTGTGATGTTTTCCGGGTGTTTCATATATGATGTACGTTGTTTTGATAGCCGCAGTTTTTATTCTTGCCGGTCTGCAGTATGCCAGGATAGATGTTACTCATCAGTATATTGATACCGGTCTGAATAAAGATATAGTAATCTGCGTGCTGGCTGATCTGCACTGCCGCAGGTTCGGTGAAAAACAGTCACGGATCCTGAAGGTTCTGGAAAAGGAAAAACCGGATATTGTTGTGATTCCCGGTGATCTTTTTGATGTAGACAGGGACTTTGAGATCAGTTTTGAACTGCTGGAAGGTCTGAAGGATTATCCCGTTTATTTCTGCTCCGGAAACCATGACATGTATCTGAATGAGATCAATGATCTGAGAAAGAGAATGTCTGAAACCGGTGTGCATGTTATAGAAGACTGTTCGGAAATCAGAGAGGTTCAGGGAAAGAAGATCAGAATCACAGGACTGACCGACCACGGCAGAAAACCGGTATTTACACCGCAGGAAGTGAAAGAAATGATGAAAGGAAAAGCAGACTATGATGTGGTTCTCTATCATCGTCCGGCATATCCGGATTACTTTAAAACACTTCCCTGCAATCTTGTGATATCAGGGCATGCTCATGGCGGACAGTGGTGTATTCCTTTTACAAGAAAAGGACTCTATGCTCCGCAGGAAGGTCTGTTTCCGAAATATACTGCAGGTATGTACAAAGAAGGCAGTGTATACTGCTGTATTTCCAGAGGACTGGCATCAGGAACACCATGGCTGTTCCGCTTGTATAACAATCCGGAGATTGTGATGATTCATCTTGGAAAGAAATACTGAATATTTGAAAAAACGGAGTGACATTCCGTTTTTTTATTGTGTATGAAGATAAAAAACGAAATGGTGCTCCAAACAGCTTCTGCAAGGTATTCTGATTCTTCGGAAATTTCTATAATACAGGCAGAAAAGAGAGGTAATGAAAATGCTCGGAAAAGGTCTCTGCACATTCGATGCAATTACAGGCGGAGGTTATAAGATTCCCCGCAGAATTACTTATACATACGCTGCCGGGAATCCCGGCTATTCCGAAATTGACAGCACAATGACAGGACCGGTACCGGCGCATTCCACAGGACGTATTGAAGAAGGTACCTTCTAGCCTTCTCATCAGGCAGCAGACTTCTATCATCATTACAAGAAAGTGATTGCATCTGACGGCGAAGATCTGTCTGATTGATTTCAAGCATTTCTTAGTTTTCAAAATTCTGATATCAGAAAGATAAAAGCAGGCATTCAAGTGATGATGAGTGCCTGCTTTATTACGAGTTCTAAACGGAAATCAGAAAATCATAAGATTTCTTTTACATAATCTTCATGTTCTCTGAGCCATTCCTGCGCAAGACCAATGAATGTACGGATGTATTCGGGTGCTTCTTTCGCATAGTAAATACAAAGAAGATTGGAAAATGACCAGTCCGCTTTCTTTGTGACCAGAGAAGGATGTATATGATCCCATTGCGGCAGTGACAGCAGCAGATCGTCAGAAGATGCACAGAGGTTAAAGGTTGACATGTTATAAAAGGAAGGAATCAGTCTGACAGTCAAATCCTCTCTGCTCATAAGATAGGAGCGTACCGGATCAACACGGGAATTGGAACTCTTTTCTCCGACCATGATCGTCATTCCGGAAAAGTCTGACATGGAAATAATCTCTTTTGATGCCAGCGTGTGTTTTCTGTTCATGGCAATGGTGAAAACAACTTCTTTGACGTCAAGATAATCTACGGTATTTTTCTCTGCAGCGGTAGAGTGACAGCCGGCAATCAGATCAAAGTCTCTGCCGATCTGTTTTAACAGCTGAGCGTTGCCGCGCTTGTCTTCAATGAAAGGAACAATTTCGATATGATATTCCGGATGCTGTTTTTCAATATCCAGCCACAGTTCCGTAAGGACAGATGCAGGATCAAGCTGGGAAGAACCGATCCGGACTGTATATTTAACAGAAGGCTCTTTCTTTTCTGCTTCGGATATCAGCTTGTTCGAACGGGCAATGAATTTTTTTGCTTCACGATATACCATTTCACCGTTCTTTGATAAAGTGACGCCTCTTTGCGTACGGCAGAGAAGCTGAAAACCGAACTGGTCTTCCAGCGTATTCATCTGCTTCATGACAGCAGTTGAGGAGATATGCAGATATTCCGATGCTTTGGCAAAACTGCCGCAGTCGGCCACAGCAATGAATGATTCGAGGAGTGGATTATAGAACATACAAGGTACCTCTGTATAAACTTTAAGTTTATACTAATCTTATCTTTTATGAACTTCCTGTGCAATGGTTTTTCTTTCATAATATGGATGCTTGAAGGAGAAATCACTATATGAAGAAAAAAGTCAGTCTGATCAGTATTGTCGCAATTCTTACATTGTTTATCTGCACCGGCGGAGGAACTCTTGAAAACTCTGCTCTGCAGACCATGATTGAAGCATGGCCCGGTGTATCTGTTACTATGATCCGCATGTTAACAACACTGCCCAGCTTTGTTTCCATGTTTGTCATGATCATCGTCGGAAGAATTGTCGGACGTAAGATCAGTTATCGTCATTCTGTTATTTTCGGACTTGTCTGCATGCTTGCAGGAGGTCTTACACCCTTTCTGATTCATGGTTCCTGGTACTTTGTACTGGCATGCCGTGCGCTTATGGGTCTTGGTGTCGGTTTTGCGGCTTTGGGAAATCCGCTGCTGATGAGAACACTTTCACCGGAAGAACTGGCAAGATATATCGGTCTTGGAGGCATTATCGGAAATCTGGCCAGTGTTATTCTCAATCCGGTTACAGGTACATTGACAAAGACCGGATGGCAGTATGCTTTCCTTTCAAACGCAGTCTATCTGATTCCGTTTGTTCTTTGTCTTCTCTTCCTGAAGGAACCGGAGAAGATCGAAGAACCGGCTGAGAGCGAAAAGAAAAAAACATCTCTTCCCAAAGCAGTCTATGTATTCATCATCATGCAGTTCTTCAGCACAATGGTGCTCTATCCTCTGCTTTCCGGTATTTCCACTTATCTTTCTTCCATCGGTATTACAGATACTGCTGTTGCAGGTACAATGCTTTCCGTCTATACAGGCGGCGGTGTTTGTGCGAACCTGCTGCTTCCTTCCGTAAAGAAGCTGCTTGGCAGAAATACCATGATCTATGCATATTCCCTGGTTGTACTTGGTGTATTCATTGTTATCTCCATGCATAATGTGCTTTTGATTACAGCAGGCATCTTCCTGTCGGGCATGGGCTTTATTACACTGATGCAGATGTATCAGGTATACAACGGTCTGATCTGTACAAAAGAACAGGTTGCCAAAGCAAGTACAATGGTACTCGCTGCCAATCAGCTCGGTGTCTTCCTCTCCAGCTTCTTTATCAATCTTTCCGGAAATATCGGCATTTTCGCAAATGAAATTGCCAATACATTGTTCATGTGCCTGGTGATCTATGTGATTATGGCGCTGATCATGATTGTGCTGAAGAAAAAACTGCTTCCTGCCGAATAATCAATTGAAAAAGAAAAGGGCTCTGTGCTTCTGCACAGGGCCCTTGTTTTCGTTAATGAAGTCCCAGTTCTTTGAACAGCTTCTTTCTCATGAAGAAGGAAACACCAAGTCCGATGATCTCAGTTACGGGAATACTCAGCCATACCATGGAGAGGTTTCCGGAGAGAGAGAAGATCCATGCGAGAGGAAGTACAAGAACAACCTGTCTCAGAATACTGATCAGCATGGTATATCTTGCATGATTCAGTGCCTGGAATGCAGAAGAAGCAATCAGTGTATAAGCACAGAAAGGAAGACTTGCAATGCAGAGTCTTAATGCAATTGTACCGATTTCCAGCATATTGCCGGAAGCACTGAATATATTCAGCAGCTGTACCGGGATCAGTTCAAGGATACATACAAGAACAAGCATCATGATGACTGCTGCTCTTGAAGCAATATGAATTGTCTGCTGAACACGTTCCTTTTTTCCTGCACCGTAGTTGAAGGAAAGGATCGGAACAGTACCGTTGTTCATGCCGAAAATCGGCATATTGCAGAAATTCTGCAGTTTCATCCAGATGCCGAATACAGCTGTTGCAGTGGTTGAGAATCCCAGAAGAATCTGGTTCATGCCGAAGCTCATAACAGAACTTAAACCAACCGTGATCATGGAAGGAAGGGCAATAGAGAAAATGTTTTTCAGAATTGCGAAGTCAGAAGCATCTTCGCAAATGAAAGATGTATCGATTTCTCGTGTCTTGTAAAAAGAACATATGCAACGACAGCGGCAATGATCTGTCCGAAGACAGTAGCTGCAGCAGCGCCTCTTACGCCCATTTCCGGAAAGGGACCTAAGCCGAAGATCAGCAGCGGGTCGAAGATGATATTTACAATCGCTCCTGTTGCCTGTGATGCCATGGACAGTACGGAACTGCCTGTCGCTACCAGCATCTTTTCAAAGATCTGTCCCAGGAAGCATCCTGCACTGACGATACATACGATAGAAAGATACTGGATGCCTGCTTCCGTAATCGCAGTTACATCTGTCTGCATTCTGTAATAAGGACCGACAGCGAAAATCCCTGTCAGTACAAATAAAGCAATATAGCAGAAACACAGGAATACTGTGACATTCGCTACCTTTTCGGCAAGATCCGGTCTTCTCTGACCGTTATAACGTGATACAAGGGCATTGATTGCAACTCCGGTACCTACACCCAGTGCAGTCATTAACTGCTGAACGGGGAATGCCATGGATACAGCTGTCAGTGCATCTTCACTGAGTCTGGCGACGAAGATGGAATCCACCATGTTATAGAGTGCCTGAATAAAGAAGGAAAGCATCATAGGAACACTCATGGATATAATCAGTTTCGGAACCGGCATTTCGCCGAGTTTGTTTTTTCTTTGTTCTGTCATTTCATACCTCTTTAGATACAACATAAACAGAATATATGTTTCTTTCCTTGATTTCAAAAGGAAAAGGAGCAGAGAACGGAAAAAGCCGTGTCAGGAATGCTATAATTACGGATACGGGGTGAAACATATGAAAGTCAAGGAACTGTCCAGATTAACCGGAATACCGACAACCAAGATCAGATATTACAGCCATGAAGGCCTGATCAGACCGCAGAGAACCGGCAGCAACTACCGTGAATTCAATACAGAGGATGCACTTGCGCTGTACAGCGCACAGATGCTGAGAAGCTTTGATATTCCGCTGGGAATGCTGGGACAGAATCATAAAACCATCGATCTGGTGGACTACCGCATTGCGGATCTGGAAAAAGAAATTGAGCAGGCTCAGAGAAAACTTGAAAGACTCAAGGTTCTTCGTGAATATGAAAGAATCGTTACTGAGGAACTTGGCTCTGTAACAGAAACAGACGGAAGAGTTTCCTATAATATCTGGAACATCGGAAAGGATATTGTCCTTACAGCTAAAGATGAGGAAGAACTTGCAGTTCTTTCTTCCAGCATGCCTTATTCCTATGTTGCAGTCCGGATTGATTATAAAAGCATTCTTGATCCTTTCAGGGAACCGGAAGTATATATTGGTCTCGGCATGCTGGAAAGTGTTATCAGAAAGCAGGATCTTGATTTTGAACAGTGGGACAAGTACAGATATACGGCAGGAAAGGGCCTTCTGTTTACATATGTAACAAAGGATCCTGCCCGGGTATCGAAAGAAGAACTGAAGCCTCTTCTGGACCAGATGAAGGAATATGGTGCAGAACTGCACGGTGATCTTTTAGGAAGAATTTATCTCTCACAGCCCGGGGATGAAGGTATTGATTATTACGTCATGATCGGTTGTGAATTCTGAAACATGCGAAATATTTCACGAAATGTATTGACCTGACAGTTGCTGTCAGGTTTTTAATTTAGTTATAGACGGGAGGAAAGACAATGAAGAAGTCTATTATGTCTGCAATTCTGACAGGCGCTATGGTATTCAGCCTGGCAGGTTGCACATCCGCATCATCCTCTGCTCCTGCTGCTTCTGCAAGTTCTGTATCAGGAACTTTCGAAGGCACATCCACAGGTATGCAGGGACCGGTAACAGTCTCCATGACTGTTGAAAACGGAACAATTACTGCTGTTGAACTGACAGAATGTTCCGAAACACCTAAAGTTGCGTCCGTAGCTATGGAACGCATTCCCCAGCAGATTGTTGAATATCAGACAACAAAGCTGGACTCCGTAACAGGTGCTACACTGTGCTCCAACGCAATCATGCGTGCAGCAAGAGCAGCAGCTGAAGCAGCAGGACTTGATCTTGATGCACTTGATGCCAATGAACATCATGCAGAAGCTGGTGAAGCTGAAGAATATACAACAGATGTTGTTGTAGTTGGTGCCGGCGGCGCAGGTTTCGCAGCAGCTATCACAGCTGCACAGAACGGCTCTTCCGTAATCATGCTTGAAAAGTCTTCTGTAACAGGCGGAAACACACTGATGCAGGGCGGCGCATTTAACTGCTATGATGAAGCTGCTCAGGCTGAAACAGTTACTACAGCTGCTGAAATGAACACTCTTAACGGATATCTTGCTTTGACTGTTGATGATGCAGATCTGCACTTTGACCAGTTCCCTGAATGGGCACAGGTTCTCACAGATCTTCAGGCTGACATCAAGGCATTCCTTGCTGCAAATGAAGGCAAGACAGCAGGTGAAGACCTGCCCGGTTATGACAGCACACTGCTCCATATGTGGCACATCTACACAGGCGGTCTGAGAGAAATGAACGATGGTACATGGGTAGCATCTGATATTGATCTTGCCCGCACACTGGCTGAATCCGCATTCGATACATATACATGGTGTGTTGATTCCCTCGGCATCACAGGTGCTTACGGCGAAGGCAACGGTTCTACACTGTATACAGTACTTGGTGCTATGTGGCCTCGTACACATGCATTCATGACAGGCAGAGAACTGATGGATGTTCTGACAGCTGATGCTGAAGAACTTGGTGTAACAATCTATACAGAAACAGCTGCTACTTCCATCATCATGGATGAAAACGGTGCAGCAGCAGGTGTCAAGGCTGAAAAAGCTGACGGTACAGAAGTTACAGTCAATGCAAAGTCTGTTGTTCTCGCATGCGGCGGCTATGGTGCAAATGCTTCTATGGCTAAGGAATATGACAACTACTGGGGTGAAAACCTGTCTGATACTACTCTGACAACAAATGTCGGCACTAATACAGGTGATGGTATCACAATGGGTATTGAAGCAGGTGCTGCTACAACAGGTCTCGATGTTGTACAGCTGATGCCTTCTTCTTCACCGATCAAGGGTACTATGACAGATGGTATCTGGGGTGATGCTTCCGAACAGATCTGGATTGACGGCAACGGTGACCGTTTCGTTAACGAATACGCTGAACGTGACGTTCTCGCTTCTGCATCTCTGGCTCTTGAAGATGGTATCTTCTACATTATCTATGCAGGTACAGCAAAGGGTTCCTACGGCGGAACAACAGCTGATGAAAACGGCATGGTAATGGGTGCATCTCCTGAAGAAAGCCTCTTCGGCACACCTCTGCAGACAATGATCGACAACGGTCATGTATGGTATGGTTCTACTCTGGAAGAACTGGCTGAAGCTACACAGACTTCCGCAGGCGGTTCCAATGCTACATTCACAGCAGAAAAGCTTCGTGAAACAATTGAAAAGTACAATGAATATGTTGCTAACCAGGAAGATCCTGACTTCGGAAAGGGTGTTCTTGCAGGTGCAATCAACATTGATGCAATTGAAGCAGATGATTCTGTTGGCTTTGTAATCTCACCTCGCAAGGCTTCCATCCATCATACAATGGGCGGCCTGCAGATCAATACAAACGCAGAAGTTCTGGATACAGAAGGCAATGTTATTTCCGGTCTGTTCGCAGCCGGTGAAGTAACAGGCGGCATCCACGCAGGCAACCGTCTGGGCGGTAATGCTGTAGCTGATATCTTTACATTCGGTCATATCGCCGGTGCAAGCTCAGCTGACTACGCATCCAAAAACTGACCGGATCATTTCAGACAAGTCTGACCGGTATCACTGATAAAGTGATACCGGTTTTTCTTTGAAATTTTCTTTGAAAAAAGTCTTGCACATAAAGTGGGTGCGTGCTAGTATAAATAAGCACTTGGGAACAAGTACTGGAGGTTTAGCTCAGTTGGGAGAGCATCTGCCTTACAAGCAGAGGGTCAGCGGTTCGAGCCCGTTAACCTCCACCATTTGCCGACTTAGCTCAATTGGCAGAGCAACTGATTTGTAATCAGTAGGTTGTAGGTTCGATTCCTATAGTCGGCACCATCTGTGGAGACGTAGCGAAGTGGCTAAACGCGGCAGACTGTAAATCTGCTCCCTCTGGGTTCGGTGGTTCGAAACCACCCGTCTCCACCATTTTTTATAGGTAAGGTACAGTGGGGCATAGCCAAGCGGTAAGGCAAGGGACTTTGACTCCCTCATCGTGAGTTCGAACCTCGCTGCCCCAGCCACTTTCCACTGCTGTTTCGGTAGCTCAGGTGGTAGAGCAACTGACTTTTAATCAGTGGGTCAGGGGTTCGATTCCCCTCCGAGACACCATCTGCGCGTGTAGTTCAATGGTAGAACGGCAGCCCTCCAAGCTGCATACGTGAGTTCGATTCTCATCACGCGCTCCATGACGAAAGATCACATGAGTGAAAAGCTCATGTGATTTTTTGTTTTGATCATGAAAGTCAACGGAAAAACAAGTGTTATCAACTATTCGCTATGATATAATACCTTTCAAATGATTGAGAAGAAACTGATGCCGGAAAGAAAACTGACGATGATCGATATCGCTGAACTGGCGGGAGTGGGCAAGAGTACCGTTTCCCGTTATTTTAACGGCGGCTGCGTCAGGGCGGATACGAGAGATAAAATCAAGAAGATCTGTGATGAATATGATTATCATCCGAACCAGGCAGCGAGGCTGATGAAAGCTAAACGAACATATACGATTGGTGTTATATCACCGACTTTGACTTCACATACTTCAGCCAGAACGATTACGGTTATGGATGATTATCTGAGGGAGAACGGATATACAAGCGTCATTATTAATGCCAATCACAGTGCGGAAAAAGAACTTGATGCTTTCGGCTTTTTCTCGGAACTGAATGTAGATGCGGTTGTAATTCTTGCGACGAATGACCGCTACAACTATGATGAACTGATGTGCAAGTATCATAAACCGATCCTTTTTATGGGACAGGAAATCAAAGGTGCGCCCTCTGTTGTGTATGATGACTACAATGCAGGTTACGCAGTGGGAAAACGTGCAGCTGAAACCGGATGCAAAAATGTAACATATCTCGGTGTTGATGAGTCGGATATCTCGGTAGGTGTACTCAGAAGAAAAGGTGTTTTCGATGCACTGAAAGATGCGGGAATTGAAAATGCGGAAGAACTGAAAGCAGACTTTGAATATGACAAGTGTCTGCCGATTGTCAGAAATTATCTTGCAGGTCATAAACCTGATGTAATCGTATGTGCAACAGACCGAATGGCAATTGCATGCTATAAGGTGATGGCGGAAATGAAGCTGTCTGTGCCGGATGATATTTCACTGCTTGGTTTCGGTTCATACCGTTACGGCAACCTGCTGAATCCTCCTCTGGAGAGTATTCGTTTCCATAATCAGGAAGCCGGTGAACTGTGCGCGAAGACAATTCTGAAGATGCTGGACGGCGAAAATGTACCGTTGAAACAGCTGGTTGAATATGATTATATAGAAGGCGGAAGCGTGAAGAAGTCCTATTGAAACAGGACTTCTTTTTTTATAAATGAATGGGAACGGTACCATACATATTTTGCTTACTTTTTAAGATTGGAACCGATTTCATGAAATCGGTTCCATTTTCTGTTGACTTATGTATAAAGCACGTGTATTATCTTTGGTGGGGAACGGTTCCAATGAAAGAACCGCATAGATGAATATGAACAGATTTGATTCTAAGGCTTTCAGAAAACACTATGGCAGCTTATGGTTCAGACTTATGTATTACGGGTTCGGTGCAGCATTGCTTGTTCTGCAGCTTGTTTATTATCCCGGGGTGTTCGGCGTCACAATTCCGGAAACAGCCGGCGGTATTGCGGGCGTTCTGATGTGCTTGCTGGTGATGATGTCCGGTGCAGCCGGATGCATCTGCTTGTATTTACGGAACAAAGCAAAAGAACAGCAGATCTGGATAGACAGAAATCAGGTTTATATGCGCATAGAAAAGCGTGTAAAAAAGACTGTTCATACATATACATACAAAATTGAAAAAGCAGATGAAGCTTCAGTGGATGAAAGATTTATTCATGTCAGAGGAATTGTGCGCTGTATTGATGAGACAGAACATTCCCGCAGACAGAATACGCTCCCGGAGTTATCTATTCCCAGATGCTTCACGAATGAACAGAACGTATTCGGGGTGCTCGGTGTCTCCTGATGATTGAAAGCCCGTTTTTCCGGGCATCCTGTACGTTTTGAAGTTTACAGACACTAGAAATCAGAAAGGGGTATTAGTGTGAAAAATATAGATGTAGTCGCTTTAGGAGAACTGCTGATCGACTTTACAGCCAACGGCGTATCCGAGCAGGGAAATCCGGTGATGGAAGCCAATCCCGGCGGAGCACCGTGCAATGTTCTTGCCATGCTGACAAGACTGAGCCGTACTGCTGCTTTTATCGGAAAGGTCGGCAATGACGGCTTTGGCAGACAGCTGAAAACAGCGATCGAAGAACAGGGAATCATATCCCGCGGACTCCGGTTTGATGATGAAGTTCATACAACACTGGCAATTGTGCTGAAACTGGCGAACGGTGACCGTGACTTCTCCTTCTACCGCAACCCCGGTGCAGATATGAATCTGCGTCCGGAGGAGCTTGACGAAGAACTGATCAGGGATGCAAAGATCTTCCATTTCGGTTCGCTTTCTCTGACAGATGAACCGGTAAGAAGCACAACACAGAGAGCTGTGGCTGCTGCTAAAGAAAACGGTCTGACAATTACATTTGACCCGAACCTGCGCGAACCGTTGTGGAAAAGTCTGGATGAGGCTGCGGAGCAGATCAGCTGGGGCATGGCTCAGTGTGATGTTCTGAAGATCTCCGATAATGAAATCCAGTGGTTCACAGGAGAACAGGACTTTGATGCGGGTGTGAAGATCCTTCGCGAGAAGTATCCGAACATCAAGCTTCTCTGCCTTTCCATGGGTACTGACGGATCACGTGCCTACTATAAAGACATCGTTGCGGAAGTGCCGGCATTCCTGCAGGCAGGACCTGTAGAGACAACGGGATGCGGGGATACTTTCTGCGGCAATATGATCAATACAGTGCTGGAATACGGCATTGACAATCTGAATGAAGAAATCCTCAATGACATGCTTGTATTTGCGAATGCGGCTGCTTCTCTTGTTTCGAAGAAGAAGGGTGCGCTGCGTGTCATGCCTTACAAGGAGGATGTACAGGTATTTATAGAATCAAGAAAGGAGGCTTGATTGTGATTAATAAAGAATGGGAAACGGAATTCCGCAAGCGTCTGAATGTCCATTATGATGAACTGAAGTGGCTGTATATGGAGCTCTACAATGATGAGAATGCATTCAATTACTTTGTTGAAATGCTGCACAGCTACTATGCAGAGAGAGGACCGGCGCTGAAGGAATGGGATGAAGCCCGCGAGCTTGTTCCCGAGTGGTACAAAGGCAATGACATGCTGGGAATGCTGATGTACACAAACTGCTTTGCAGGTACTCTGAAGGGTGTGCAGTCACACCTGGACTACATCAAGGAATGCGGAGTTAATTATCTGCATCTGATGCCTCTTCTGGAAAGCCCGAAGGGAAGAGATGACGGCGGATATGCTGTCAGTGATTTCCGTACGGTGAAGCCTGAGCTTGGTACAATGGAGGATCTGTCCGATCTGTCTGAAGAATGCCATGCCAAGGGAATGAGCGTATGCCTTGACTTCGTAATGAATCATACAAGCGAAGATCATGAATGGGCAAAACGCGCAAGAAGCGGTGATCCGGAATACCAGAGCCGTTACTTCTTCTATGACAACTGGGATATTCCGAATGAATTTGAAAAGACATGTCCGCAGGTATTCCCACAGACAGCTCCCGGAAACTTCAGCTGGAATGAAGAAGCAGGCAAGGTTGTCATGACAACATTCTATCCGTATCAGTGGGATCTGAACTATGCAAATCCGACAGTGTTCAATGATATGACAGCGAATATGCTGAATCTCTGCAACCATGGTGTGGATATCATCCGTCTTGATGCTGTTCCTTATATCTGGAAGGAACTGGGCACAACATGCCGCAATCTGCCGCAGGTTCATACACTTGTTCGTATTATGCGTATGGCAAGTGAAATTGTCTGCCCCGGTACACTGCTGCTCGGCGAAGTTGTTATGGAACCGAAATACGTTGTTCCTTATTTCGGTACAGTAGAAAAGCCTGAATGTCATATGCTCTACAACGTAACAACGATGGCTTCTACATGGCATACAGTTGCGACAAGAGATGTACGTCTTCTGAAGCATCAGCTGGAAACTGTATTTGCACTGCCTAAGCAGTATACATTCCTGAATTATCTGAGATGTCATGATGATATCGGATGGGGCCTGGAATACAAGTTCCTGGAACAGTTCGGTATTAATGAAGTTGCACATAAGAAGTACCTGAATGATTATCTGACAGGCAAGACCGGCAGTGAAGCACGCGGCGAACTTTACAATGATGATCCCCGTCTCGGTGATGCAAGACTGACAGGCATGACAGCTTCTCTTGTTGGTGTGGAAGCTGCGGAAGCTGAAGGAAATGCAGAGAAGATGGAACGTGCTCTGAACTATGACATTATGCTTCATGCATTCCTGTTCACACAGAGCGGTATTCCGGTACTGTACTCAGGTGATGAAATCGGCCAGACAAATGACTATGAGTATCATAACGATCCGTTCAAGCGTGAGGACAGCAGATACCTGCATCGTGGTGATCTGAACTGGGATCATGTTGCTGCAAGACATGATACATCTACACCTCAGGGAAGACTCTTTACAGCAATTAACAAGCTGTCAACAATCCGCTCCAACTACAGAGTATTTGACGGAAATGCAGATGCATGGGTTGTTGAAACGTATAATGATTCCATTCTGGGAATCGGAAGATACTACGAAGGTGAAAAGCTGATTGCCCTGTTCAACTTCAGTGAAAATGACGAAACAGCATGGATTAATGAAGAAGAAGACTACATTGATCTGGTAAAAGGAAACCATGTAACAGCAAAAGCTGTCGGTGTACCTGCACAGAGCTTTGTATGGCTGTACTACAACTTCGACAGTAATGCTGTAAAGAATCTGGAAGCACCGGACTTTGACTGATATGAGCAGAAAACTGATCTTTCTTGACATTGACGGAACGCTGACTGTTGCCGGAGAAAATACTCCTCCGGACAGTGCTCTTGAAGCGATCCGCAGAACACAGGAAAAAGGCAACCTTGTATTTCTGGCTTCCGGAAGAAACAGAGGCATGCTTTCTCCGCTTCTGAAATACGGCTTCGACGGCTTCATCGGCTGCGGCGGCGGTATTGTGCAGGTCGGCAATGAAATGATCTTCGACTGCCCGATGACCTCTGAACAGCGTGATGAGATCATGGAAGTTCTTAAGAGACATGGTGTATTCAGAACAATTGAATCCAAGGACGTTACCTATGGTGATGAAAACCTCGGAGATATGCTGAACAGTACCTCCGGCGAAAATTCCGAAATCGAAAGATGGAGAAAAGCACTTAGTTCTGAACTCGGCATTCGTCCGATGTCTGAATATGACGGAAGAGAAATCTATAAAGTGGTAATTATGTGCACTTCGGCAGAACAGCTCGAAGAAGCACGTGAAAAATTTGAAAAGGACTTTGTATTTGCAATTCAGGATGTTGCGGCTCATAACTGTCTGAACGGCGATCTGGTGAACAGAGCGTTTGACAAGGGACAGGCAATCATCAGGGTTTGTGAATATCTTGGGATCCCGGTTGAAGATACATACGGCTTCGGAGATTCCATGAACGATCTGGAAATGATCGAAACAGTCGGCTGCAGTGTCTGTATGGCTAACGGCAGCGAGAAGCTGAAATCCATCGCTGATGTGATCGCTCCCCGCGTCGAAGACGACGGACTCTATAAAGCATTTGAACAATTGGGATTATTGTAATCAGAAAGGAAAAACAAAATGGCATTAGATTACAGAAAGTGCGCGGAAGAAATCTTCTCCTGCCTGGGCGGAAAAGAAAATATCGCTTCTGTAGCACATTGTGCAACTCGTCTCAGACTCGCCATCGTTGACTCCAAGAAAGTTGACGAAAAAAAGCTGGAAAACGTTGAAGGTGTAAAGGGTGTGTTCACATCCAACGGCCAGCTGCAGTGCATTATCGGTACAGGAACTGTTAACAAGGTATTTGATGAATTCCTTGCTGTAACAGGTCTGCAGGCCGGTACAAAGGAAGATGTTAAGGCAGCAGCAGCTGCAAACATGTCTCTTCCTAAGAGAATGATCAAATCACTGGGTGACGTATTCGTACCGATCCTGCCGGCTATCGTAGCTTCCGGTCTGATGATGGGTCTTGTAGAAGCTCTGGGTAAGGCTATGCCCGGCTTTGCAGGCACTGACTGGTATGCTTTCCTTGATATGGTAGCAAATACAGCTTTTGCTTATCTGCCTGTACTTGTAGCTGCCAGTGCTTCCCGTGTATTCGGAGGCAATCTGTTCCTTGGTATTGTAGTCGGTCTTGCGATGATCCACTCTGCACTGACGAACGGCTGGAATGCTGCGAACGGTTATGATGTATGGTATCTGTTAGGTCATATTCAGATCGGCAATTATACAATCGGCCAGATCAACGTATTAGGTTATCAGGGTCATGTCATACCGGTCATGATTGCCGTATGGCTGATGTGCAAAGTTGAAGCGAAGCTTCATAAGATTGTTCCTGAAACACTGGATCTGTTTATTACTCCGATTACAACAGTATTCGTAACACTGCTTGCTACATTCATGGTTATCGGTCCTGTCTTCTCCACAGTTGAAAACTATGTACTTGCAGGTGCAAAGATTCTTGTAACAGTAGGTTACGGTATCGGTGCAGGTGTAATGGGTGCGATTTATCCCTTCACAGTTGTTATGGGTCTTCATCATATGTACAACGTTATTGAAGCCGGCATGCTTTCCAGTGCTGATTTCAACAACCTCAACATCTGGATGCCGATCGCTTCTGCAGCAAACTTCGCACAGTTCGGTTCCTGCCTTGCTGTAGGTCTGAAAGCAAAGTCTTCAAGAACAAAGTCTGTCGCTATTCCTTCTGCGCTCTCTGCTGCTCTTGGTATTACAGAACCTGCAATCTTCGGTGTTAACATGCGTTTCACAAAGCCCTTCATGTGCGGCGTTGCAGGCGGTGCTGCTGGTGCTCTGCTGGGTTCCTGGCTCGGACTTGGTGCAACTGCTTACGGTGTAACAGGTATCCCCGGTTATCTGACGATCAACAAGCCTCTGCAGTATACAATCGTTCTGGCTGTATCCGGCGGCGTTGCATTTGTACTGACATCCATGTTCTGGAAGGAAAATCCGGATGATGTTGAAAAAACCAAAGTAGAACTTCCTGCTCCTGAAGCAGAAGTTATGTCCTGCGACAAGGGTGTTATTATCCAGCCTGTAAATGGTGAAGTAATTCCTGCCAAGGATATTCCGGATCCTATGTTCTCTGCTGAAAGCATGGGTCCCAGCATTGGTATCAATCCTGCAGAAGGCAAGGTATATTCTCCTTGTGACGGCTCTGTTACAATGATCTTCCCTACAAACCATGCAATTGGTATTACAAGTGAAGGCGGAATGGAAATCCTGATTCACATTGGTGTAGATACAGTAAACATGGAAGGCAAGGGTTTTGAATCTCTTGTAAAGGCAGGAGACAAGATCACAAAGGGACAGCTGCTGATTAACTTTGATCTGAATGAGATCAAGGCAGCAGGATACAGTGACTGTGTCATCGTTGCACTGACAAACGGATTCGACTGCAAGGATATCAAGAAGGCTGTCTGAGGACCGAACGTATGAAGGAATTCAGCTACGTTATTACAGATCCGCAGGGAATGCATGCAAGACCGGCAGGAAAGATCACTGCCATTGCAAAGCAGTACAGAAGCTATACAACGCTTTGGACAAAGAGCGGAAGTACTGATATCAAGAAACTGCTTCAGTTCATGGGTTCCGATGTGAAGCCGGATGAAAAAATCGTTGTCCGTGTAGAAGGAAGCGATGAAGACATCTGTGCTGCAGCTCTTGAAACTGCATTCAAGAAATACTTATAATCTCTGCAGAATATTCTGCTTGATCAAGTCTCGCTTTCGCAGACAGCATGAACGCTGTCTGCGAGGCGGGATTTTTTGTAAAAAGTTTTAAATTTCCAGTTGATTTTATCGCAGTACATTGGTATTATAAATAAGCACTTGATATATAAGTACTGGAGGTTTAGCTCAGTTGGGAGAGCATCTGCCTTACAAGCAGAGGGTCAGCGGTTCGAGCCCGTTAACCTCCACCATTTGCCGACTTAGCTCAATTGGCAGAGCAACTGATTTGTAATCAGTAGGTTGTAGGTTCGATTCCTATAGTCGGCACCATCTGTGGAGACGTAGCGAAGTGGCTAAACGCGGCAGACTGTAAATCTGCTCCCTCTGGGTTCGGTGGTTCGAAACCACCCGTCTCCACCATCTGCGCGTGTAGTTCAATGGTAGAACGGCAGCCTTCCAAGCTGCATACGTGAGTTCGATTCTCATCACGCGCTCCATAAAGCAGATGCTTGATGCGGTTATGATGCATCAGGCATTTTTTTGTCTTCGCTTCATCATTGCCAGCGGGAACTCCAGCTGCCTGCGGTACTGTCTGCTTATCAACTGTTTCTATAAAGGATGCCGGGTCTGTAATAAAAGCTTCTTCTGATAAAAGAGCAAGGGACAGACTGGCATGGTAATGCAGCACGGTACTTTCTGTTTTCAACCGATATTACTTATTCTTGTATTCGGCGATATAGTGGCAGTGTGCCGCTGAATGTGTGAAATATATGTGAATGAGCACGCAAATTAATGCGATTGTTGAAAATACAAATTTGTGCAAATATGATAAATATCACAAATAATTGAAATAATGAAATTTTGTTCGAAAAGAACTTGCATGGCTATATAGCCACTAGTATATGATAAAAGTGTAAAGAAAGAGAGAAAGATATAATGTATACGGCAAGGTATAAAACAGGTACCTGTAAACAGGACATCAGCTGGGGTTTATGACAGTTTGCTGTGTGCTGAGTGTCCGTTATTAGATCATCCGGATAATATGTTCTGTTTTCCGGAAACAGTAAAAAGAAAATTGTCATTAATGAAAGAAACAATCAGTATTTATCCTGTTTGTAATATATAAGGGAAAACAGTATGAAAACAATATTCAGAATTCCGATCATTGTCACTGCGATGATCAGCAGTATTGTCACACCTGTCAGCACATCAGAAACGAATGAATTTGTATATGATCTCCCGGAAATAACAGAAGCAGATATCAGTCTCCAGATTGAATTATATTTGAAGAACAAATACAGTATTGATGAGCTGGAAATCATTAGCGTCACCTTGGGAAATGCGCCATCCATAAATCATTCAGGCATTCGAAGATCGCAAAGTCAGTCTTATATTGGCGAAGTCACTGAAATTCGAAATGTCGGGTATGCAGCAAACCAGTATTCTCAAGGTGTTGTGTTTTCTGAAGGCGGAGAAATTTATTATTCTGATTCAACAGGGGCAGATGTTTCTATGTCCTTCAGTATTGGCGGCAATATCGCTGATGTTGGGGTTGGCCTGGGCAGAAAAGCAAATGGAGTTACCGGTTATGCAGTCGAATGTGCACCCGGCAAGGCATGCAAAATCTATGTCAAAAAGAAGATTCGTGTTGTTCTTTATCATGTTGTGTATTCTTATGAAGGTCAGATTACCGGTGAAAGTAATGTGCCGGTAAAATATGAGCTTCAGTTATATTTATCGAATGGGCTTGGATCATGAAAAGATTTATAGTTATTCTGATGCTTGCTATGCTGACCGGCTGCGCTGTAAATACAAAGCAGTATTATTCTGTTTCAGCTGTTCAGCATGGGATTGTGGAAAATCCAGATGATTTTATCAGCAGCGAGGAAGAAAATGTATATACAAATGTAAGCGGAATTGTAAAGGATCTCGATAAATCAAACAGTACCTTTTTCATCTGTGATTCTGCGGACAATTCGGTATCAATGAAGTGCTGTTTTGATAATTCTGAAGTCATGTCGTGTTTCTACAGCAGTCTTAAAGAAGGTGATCATGTTAGCTTAACTGTTATGATTTCTGCTTCTGATGAAGATTTTGTTTTAACAGTTTCAGAATGGATAAACTAGTTATTGATTTATTTTTGCTGCAGAAAGAGAAAAAGCTGAAACTGAATATATATAACTGAGTAACTTTCCAAACAGGATGACACCATTAAAAACTTGCTGAGAATTTTCAATCCCCTGCAAGGATGATCGATGAAAAAAGCAGTAAGTAAAGTAACCCGCAACGAAAAGGCCGACAGAAGATGCCGGTCTTTTAACTGGAAGTAACTTCGGTTTATCTTATAACAGGGCCTGCAGTTTTTTATATATAATCTGCCTGCGGTACTGTACGTTTATCGACTGTTTTTATAAAGAATGCCGGGGATGTCATAAAAGCTTCTTCTGACAAAAGAGCAAGGGACAGACCGGCATGATGTATCTGTTTGCAGGCAATATTACTTGTTCTTATATTCAGCGATATAGCTGCTGAGCTGGTCTGTGAATACAAAGTTGATTACCTGACTTTCGAGGTACTGCGGATATCCCTGATTCTGATAGGAAGGAAGCCATACAACTTCATCAACTTTGTTTTTCAGTACATGTTTGTCTGAAGTTGTCACGAGTACCATTTTCGGACAGTTGTCACCCTGGTCCAACAGAAGATCCGCAATAAGCTTGTAGGTATCGCTGACACCTGAGAAGATGACTACCAGATCATCTTTGCAGAGCATCTGAGGAAGCGTATGTGCACTGTCGTAAGCAATCGCTGAGGAAAGGATTCCCATCTTGTGCAGATTCATATCCAGCAGCTGTGCAGGAAGAAAACTTTTATGATAACCCGTACATACAGTGAAGCGGGCAGTACAGATCATTTCAGCAACCCTGCGGAACTGCTCTTTCGATACTGCATTGGGAATCTGGTGAATAATCTGGGAATAGTAATCCATGACACTGTCCGGGTCAGTTACGGACTTTCCGGATTTTGAGTATTTGTAGATATCAAATTTGAAGTCGTTATATCCGTTATAACCAAGCTTCTGGCAGAAACGGGTGATTGAAGACTGGGAAATCTTATGATTGTCAGCCAGCTGTGTAGCGCTGTCACGGAGGATGTCGTCAATATTATTGATCACAAGTTCATATACCTGACGTTCACGTTTTGTAAAAGATGCTTTTTTTAATTCCATCTGTTCAAAAGGGTTCATATAGGTGTCTCCTGTAATATATCTCCAGTATATTACACATCATTCGCTATTTCAAAAATGAATGAATCATTCATTTAAAATGAAATTTAGATTGACTGGCCATTCATAATATTGTATTCTTTAGTCAGACATGAAAGCGCTGACAAGCGCTTTGGAAAGGGGATATTACAATGTCTGAAACTAAGGGTTTTATGGCTAAACTCGAAGAGTTCATGGGCCAGTACATCGTTCCGGTAGGTCAGAAGATTGCCGGACAGCGTCATCTCGCTGCAATTCGTGACGGTCTGACTGTTATGATTCCGGCTACAATCATCGGCGGTTTCTCCTGCCTGATTGCTGTACCTCCGGTACCGTCAACAATTACGGAAGGAACAAACATCTTCTATTCATTCCTGCTTGCATGGAAGGCATTCTCTGCCACTTATGCATCAGTACTGATGATTCCTTACTATCTCACAATTTCCATTATTTCTATCTATGTTGTATGTGGTGTTTCCTTCAGACTTGCTGTGAACTATCACATGGATGGCCTGAATAATATGATCACTGCTCTGCTTACATATCTGTGCGTATCCGGTGCTCTTGATCTGGCTAATGGTGCTATTACAATTTCCAGACTGGGTGCAGGATTCATGTTCTCAGCAATGATCATTGCAATTCTGGTTGTTGAAATTGACCGTTTCTTCATTGTTCATGATATTCGCATCAAGATGCCTGATTCCGTTCCTCCGAATGTTGCAGGTCCCTTCAATGTGCTGATCCCTGCTGCATTTAACGTAATTCTGTTCATTGCTCTGAACAGTCTTGTTACAACAATGACAGGTGCAGGTCTGTGTGATCTGGTTTATACAATTTTCCAGCCTCTGATGAGAGCTACAGGTTCACTGCCTTCCGTACTGCTTATCAACTTCCTGATGACAACATTCTGGTTCTTCGGTATTCACGGTGCAAACATGGTTTCCGCTGTTGTTTCTCCGATTACTACAGCAGCTCTGGCAGCGAATACAGAAGCTTATATGGCAGGTGAAGCACTTCCTTACATTTTCGCAGGTTCCGTTAACTCCGTATTCGGCAACTGGATTACTTACAATGCAATTCTTGCTGTGATCTTTATTTTCTGCAAGAGCTCCCAGGCTCGTTCCGTTGCCAAGGTGGCGATTGTTCCTTCCTGCTTCAACATCAATGAACCTTCTATCTTCGGTCTGCCTACAGTACTGAATGTTTATACATACATTCCTCTGCTGATCTGCTCAGTTGTCAACTTTTCTTCCTACTATCTTCTCGCAAGTGCAGGTGTTCTCGGTAAGTTCTTCGTTACACTTCCGTTTACAGTACCGGGTCCTCTGGCTGCGCTGCTCGCTACAGGTGATGTGAAGTGTCTGCTCCTCTGGGTTGTTCTGTTCTTTGTGGATATGGTTATCGTATTCCCGTTCATTACAACTTATGACAAGACTTTGGTAAAGGCTGAAAGCGGAGAAGAATAATCTCGCAGCCTTTCAAAAAGGATACAAGCAATGGTTGAATTTACAAGTGAGGTTATCACTGAACATATTCTCAGAATCAGAGGTCTTGGTGATGCCTGCATGTACTTCCTGAAAGGAAAGGAAAAAGGTATCCTGGTAGATACTGCTTACGGCACAGGTGATCTTCGCGGTTATATCGAAAGTATCTGGGACAAGCCATACGAAGTGATTATCACGCACGGTCATGCGGATCACTGCAACGGCATGCAGCAATGGGACAAGGTTTACATGAACCATAACGATATTGAGATTTCAAAACAGAAATCTGATATTGCATTGAGAAGAAGCATGCTGAGACGCACTGTACCGGACATTGACGAATATCCGGACAGTGAATTTCAGGGACCGTTTACCGGAGAATTTATTAACCTGGTACACGGCATGGAGTTTGATCTGGGCGGTGTTACTGTACAGGCAATTTACGCACCCGGTCATACACAGGGAATGATGGTTCTTCTTGTAAAGGAAGACAGAGTGATTCTTTTCGGTGATGCCTGCGGTGAAAACACCTTCCTGTTCAAGCCGGAATCGTCTTCTGTGGCTGTATATGCAGAAGCTTTGAAAGAATTGAAGAAGTACGAACCACTGTATGATCGTGTTCTGCGCCAGCATGGTTCCTGTGAATCCGAAAAGTCCATCCTGGATGAGAATCTTGAAGTCGCTGAGATGATTCTTGCCCGTAAAGATGCACATATTCCGTTTGAATATATGGGACAGCATGTATGGATGGCATGTGAGATTGATCCACTGACACACAGACGGAAAGACGGAAAGTGCGGCAATATCTACTATTCGGAAGATAAAATTGACTGATTCCATGAAAGATCTGATGTCTTATGACACAGATCTTTTCTGCTTCATTAATGGAAATCGGATTTACAGAAAAACAGGTGACTTGATCAGGAATCCCAGCTCCGCTGAAATTCGAAAGGTATTTCCAAGGGTATTATAAAAGCAGAATTCATCAATTGGCAGCACGCTGGCACTGGCTTATAAATTCTGCACCGTTCCTGCGTAATTCCGACAATGCACATAAGATCACTGACAGATACTGCCGTATGCTTGATACATTCAGAACAGAACTGGCTGACACAAGAGGAATGTTCATGGATTCTGAAAACTATACAGATGTCAGAAAGTCTTTCGATGCAGTACATTCGCTGACAAAAGCATATCAGCATGCAAAAGCAAACCACCGCAAATTCATACGTGTAAAGGATCTCAGCATCCGGACACAGACTTTTGTGAACGGGGTAACGGAAAATAACGATAAATATGTTTCTGTGGAAAATGTTGATAAGTGTATTTCCATGGCGGAAGCAGAACTTTACGGTGACTGTGAAGCATACAGAAAGTACAAAATGAAGAAAATAAAGCTGAATTCCAATGATAAGAGAAAACTGAGAATCATCAGAAAGATCACCGGAACAATTCTGAATAAGAACGATCCTGAACCGGGAAGAAGACCGGCACAGGCAGAAGATCACAATAACATCATCAATACAGGGATCCAGCTGATATAAAAAGAATGAGGCATTCATGGAATGCCTCATGTTTGTTATACAGATCAGATCATTCTTGCAATTTCATATGCAGCGCTGACAGCTGTGTAGATATCAGCTGCTCTTACGCCGTCACCTGCTTCGTATACTTCAATGCCGTGACCGGAAAGCTCATGTGCCATGGAAGGATTTGAGCGGAAACCGGCAGCGATGATCACTGTTTCAGCGGGAATAAATTCTTCTTCGCTGTTCTTTGATACACAGATACCTTCATCAGTTACTTTTGTGAGAAGGGTGTCTGTTTTTACTTTGATGCCGTAATAAGCAATGGCATCTTTCAGGAAGGTACGGTTGATTGCCGGGACTGAACCGGTCAGAATGGAAGGAAGTGCTTCGACGATCGTTACATCTTTTCCTTTCAAAGCAAGATCATATGCCATCTCACAGCCGACCAGGCCGCCGCCGATAATGACTGCGGAATTCTTTACTTCTGCTCTGCCGGAAAGGACATCCAGACAGCCTGCTGCTTTTTCAATACCTTCGACACGAAGTTTTACCGGAGAAGAACCTGCTGCGAGAATGACTGTATCGGGATGCAGAGCAATAATGCTTTCAGCATTCATTTCTGTGTTCAGATGTACTTCAATACCGAGTCTGACAATTTCCTGCTTGTACCATTCATTCAGCTGACGGATTTCCTTCTTGAAAGAATGTGCACCGGCAGGAATCAGATTTCCTCCCAGTTCTGCAGCTTTTTCATAGATCACTGCTTTATGGCCTCTTCTTGTCAAAGTACGTGCTGCTTCCATGCCGGCAATACCGCCGCCGACAATTATGACATTCTTCGGCTCGAGTGTTCTCTGAGGCAGATATTCAGGACTCTTTCCCATTTCCGGATTTACTGCACAGTAGGAATCAACACCCACTTCAAGAAGTCTGTACATACAGCCCTGGTTGCAGGCAATGCACGGACGGATCCGTTCAGGAAGCCCCATTTCCACTTTCTTCGGAAGATCCGGATCAGCAAGAGAAGGTCTGCCCATAACTACAGCATCAATCTTTCCTTCTCTGACTGCTTCTTCATCCAGGTCAACATCACCCATTCTTCCGCACAGCATGACAGGGATATTTACTTCCTTCTTCATCTGTGCTGCAAGTTCGATCGCAAAGCCTGCAGGTACATAACCCGGAGGACATGCATAGTAGAAGGAATCATAAACACCGGTATCTACAGAAAGACCGTCAAGACCATAGGATTCCAGAAGCTTTGCAATTTCAACTGCTTCTTCAATATCTCTTCCTTTTTCGTCTTTGCCGTCAAAGGATGCTTCATTGAAACCTTTCATAAATGCTTTCAGACCGAGACGGATGGTAACAACGAAGTCCTGACCGCATTCTTTCTTGATACCTTCAATCAGTTCTTTTGCAATTCTGATTCTGTTTTCCAGAGAACCGCCGTATTCATCAGTACGGTGATTCGTAATGCTCATAGAGAATTCATCAAGAAGATATCCCCAGTGCATGGCATGAATCTCAAAGCCGTCATAGCCTGCCTGATGACACAGTTTTGCGACTTCAATCATGTATTTTTCTTTTTCGTGAATCTGTTCAACTGTAATTTCTTCTGATTCAAACTGCGGATAATCATAAACAGGAAGTCTGCTGGGAGCCAGATATGTCGGATAGTTTCTGCCAAGACCCATGGTTACCTGGGCAATGATTCGAGTATTGAATGTATGAACTCTTCTGACCAGTTCTCTGGATGTCTTGATGAATTTAGCCGGATTCTTCAGTGGATTGGCAGCCAGCGGGTTGTCAGGATCCACCCAGCTGTCAGAATTGAAACTGCCGGTGTAAATCAGGCCGAAGCCTCCTTTTGCACGCTGTTCATAATAATCCAGCCCCAGATCACGGATGCCTCCATCGGGTTCATGGATAAAGCCGACACCCATAGGCGCAACAACAAATCTGTTTCTGATTGTCAGCTTGCCGAGTTTAAATGATGAATTAAGATACGGATACTGTTTCATAGTTTCTCCTTAATTGACACGATGTCACCTAAGCTCAGTATAGATTTAAACTGACATTGTGTCAAATATATACACAAAAGAAAACCGGTATTTCCGCCGGTTACCGAAGCAATTGAAGAATTCCTCTGTATGCAAGCTCATGGATGGAGTAGTAATGAAAATCCACACCGGCTTCCTCCATTGCTTTCTGTGCTTTTTCGTTAATCACGGAATACGGATAAAGGCCGAAGATCATCGGGAATACAGCATAGATGAATTCTTCTGTTTCCTGTTCTGTTTTTTCCGGGCAGAATACAGTTATGATTCTGCGCATCAGTTTCATGGAATCACCAAGTGCGATCTTATACTCAACAACTCTTTCATAACGGCTGTTTTCTTCCAGTTCGAATACATTCATGGACATCAGCTTGAGAAGGTACAGACGGTTATCCAGAGAAGAAGCAATCATTCCGGCAAGTTCTTCTTTGGTTTCAATCTGTGCAGCAAGAATCTCTCGCAGACTTTTATTCCATCTTTCGTGTTCTGCAGCCAGAAGATGCATGAATATTTCTTCTTTTGTACGATACCAGGTATACATTGCTGTGCGGGTAATGCTGGTCGCATCAGCGATTTCTTTTAAAGTAATGTCTTTATAGTTTTTCTCTGCATAGATGGATTCACATGCCTGCAGTATTTCTTTTCTTCTTGTTTCCGTTAATTTTGCGCTTCCTCTCGACATATGTTTCCTCCGTGTGTTCATTCTTTCAGAATCCGGAAAGAATTGCAAACAGTATTGCTTCAAAGATAGTCTGATGAAGCAGTATAAAAGAGATACAATAGTACCGGAAGAATCTGTTCGATTCAGGAGGATATATCATGACATTCCCGAAAGATTTCCTGTGGGGCGGTGCGACAGCAGCGAACCAGTTTGAGGGCGGCTGGAATGAAGACGGAAAACTGGATTCCACTGCAGATCATCTGACTCTGGGCTCACGTACATCAGCGCGAAGATTCACCGAAGACTTTGAAGAGGGAGAAGTATATCCTTCTCACAAAGCATCTGATTTCTATCATCACTATAAAGAAGATATTGCTCTGCTGGGCGAACTGGGACTGAAGATGTTCCGCATGTCCGTCAACTGGACACGTATCTTTCCGGAAGGTGATGAAGAAAAACCGAATCAGGAAGGTATAAAGTTCTACCGTTCTGTTTTCACGGAACTGAAAAAATACAATATTGAACCTCTGGTAACCATCTCTCACTATGAGATGCCGTTCTGTCTTTCAAAGAAATATGACGGATGGTACAGCAGAGAACTGATCGGTTTCTATCTGAAATACTGCAAGGTATTGTTTACGGAATATAAAGGTCTTGTAAAATACTGGCTGACATTCAACGAAATCAACAGCGGTATTCTGGAAGGAGATGCATACTTCTCTCAGGGAATTTATTCTTCAAAGCATAAAGATATGGGCGCAGGCACGACAGGACTGAATGCGGAAGAAATGGAAGCGTATAAGCGCAGTCTGCAGGATGATCTGAAGAAGCAGTATCAGGCGATGCATCATATGCTTGTTGCCAGTGCTGAAGCAGTTCAGATGGGACACAGCATTGATCCGGAATACAGGATCGGGTGTATGATTGCCGGTATCTGCCAGTATCCTTATACATGTCACCCTGAAGATATGCTGCTGATTCAGAGAGAAAGAAGGAATGTCTTTTTCTACTGCTCTGATATTATGGTCAGAGGGGAATATCCGCACTACAGCAGAAGATTCTTCAGGGAACATGATATCTGTATCAGAATGGAAGAAGGGGATGCGGAAATACTGAAGAACGGAACTGTGGATTTCTATTCTTTCTCATATTATTCGACAGGATGTGTTTCTTCTCAGCCTGCCGGGGAAACAACCGAAGGAAACCTGATCTTCGGCGTAAAGAACCCGTATCTGGAAACATCACAGTGGGGCTGGCAGATTGATCCCAGGGGCTTAAGGTATTTCCTTGGAGAAATCTATGACCGCTACCGCATTCCGATGATGGTAGTTGAAAACGGACTCGGCCAGCATGATGTACTGGAAGAAGACGGAACAGTGCATGATCCTTACCGTATTGAATATATGAAGAAGCATATAGAAGCAATGTCGGAAGCGATTGAGGACGGTGTTGATCTGATCGGCTATACACCCTGGGGCATTATTGATCTTGCGGCTGCGTCCACCGGCGAAATGGCGAAGAGATACGGCGTGATCTATGTCGATGCGGATGATCATGGAAACGGTACATATAACAGATACCGCAAGGACAGTTTCTTCTGGTACCGTGATGTAATTGCCAAAGGAAGGAAAACAGAATAACGGAAGCATTCAGAGGAAAGCTCTTCTCTGCGTTCAGCAGGAACAGCTTTCTTTTTTATCTGAATTTGATAAAAGGTTGACAAATCGGTGTAAACGCTTTACTCCCCTTAGGGACCGAACAATTCGGTTCCTAAGAATTATTTGTCAGAGGTACTTTATATGACTGCCGATTATTCAAGAAACGCAACCAGATATGTCAGTAAGCTTGCATCAAAACTCCGCCGTGAGATGGAGGCACATTCGTACAGTGAGGAACTGACGGGAGTGCAGGGAAGAGTATTATGTTTTATCCTCATGCAGGAGCCTATGAGCTTGAATCAGAAGAGCATTGAAGAAGAATATGATATTCGTCCTTCCAGTGCATCGGAACTGCTGGCACAGCTGGAAAAGAAAGGTTTTATTGTCCGCAAGGAGAATCCTGAAAACAGAAGAGAAAAACGTATTGCGCCGACAGAAAAGGCACTCGCAGTGAAAGATGAGATCCGCAGCGGTCTGGATACACTGGAGGATACGCTGGTCGGTGATATTCCTGAAGGGGATCTTGAAATCTTTCTTGGTGTCATTGAGAAGATGCTGGTGAATATTGACGGCCAGTAAGTACGCCAGGGGGGACAACAAGATGGCAAACATTACAAGAAGAGACTTTCTGAAAGGTCTCGCAGCAGGAGCAGCAGGTCTTGCAGTAGCAGGTGCTGCCGGCTGTACTTCTTCATCTGCAGAAACAACAAAAGCAGTATCTGCAGGCATTTACACTCCGGGAACTTATACAGCAACAGCTACAGGTCTTGGGGAAGTTACAATGACAGCTACATTCAGTGAAACTGAAATCACTGATATCCAGCTGGATCTTTCCAATGAAACAGATACAATCGGACAGGCTGCCGGTGAAGATCTGATTGCACAGTGCCTGGAAGCTCAGAGCTCTGAAATTGACGGTGTATCCGGTGCGACACTGACTTCCAATGCTGTAAAGAAGTGTCTGGATGACTGTATCGCACAGGCAACAGGAACAGCTGCAGCAGGTGAAGAGACATCCGGTTCTTCTGATGAAGACTGGCTCGGCACAGAACCTGAGATTGATGAAAGCAAAGTTGAAGAAACAATCGATACTGAAATCATCGTAGTCGGATGCGGTGTTGCCGGTGTTGCGGCATGCCGTGCAGCTGCTGAAGAAGGTGCAAAGGTTGTAGCGATCGAAAAGGCTGACAGTCCTCAGTGCCGTTCCGGTGAATATGCTGTTATCAACGGCAATGTCCAGGCAAAGTGGGGCAGAAACACATGGACAAAAGAACAGATTGCCGAAATGACAAACAAGCATATGGAAGAATCCTCCTATAAGGTAAAGCAGGCAATCTTCCATAAGTGGGCAACAAACATCGGTGATGTCTTTGACTGGTGGGTAGAGCCTAATACAGATCTGTACTACGCTCCTGAAACACGTGCAGATATTCCTGATGAAAACGCAGACAACTTCCTGGTACCGATTTTCTATCCTCTGCCTGAGAAGTATGACTGGACAAAGGAACAGTTCCCCTGCTATCCGACTTCTGTAGAATTCCTTCCCAACCAGAGTGTCAACTTCAACAAGAATATGGAAGCTGCTGTAGCTACAGGCAATGTAGATACACGTTACGGACATTTCGTTGAAAAGCTGATCATGGAAGACGGCAGATGCACAGGTGTATATGCACGCAATGCTGAAACAGGCGGATATATCAAGGTAAATGCTTCCAAGGGTGTTATCCTGTCTACAGGTGACTATTCTCAGAACGAAGCAATGGTCAAGCATTTCACACCTGCAGTTATCAACAACAACATCACACGTATGTTCACAAATGTTGACGTTGAAGGAAACATGACAAATACAGGTGACGGTATCAAGCTCGGCATGTGGGCCGGTGCTGTTGTACAGGATGACCATGCTCCGATGATCCACCATATGGGCGGCGGTGCTGATCTTTCCGGTATCGGTGTTATGGGCAACTCCGGCTTCCTGAACCTCGATATGGACGGCAAGCGCTTCATGAATGAAGACCTTCCCGGACAGCAGATTGAAAACCAGATTGAAATGCAGAAGGGACGCAAGACATGGCAGATCTTCGACAGCAACTGGCCTGAACAGGTTACATACATGCCGGCTGCACATGGCGGTACAGGTTACTTTGAAAACTATGCTTCTGCTGAAGAAGGTCCTAAGAACAACCAGACATACCGCAACTACAAGAGCCCTTATATGCTTGAAGAAGCTGTAGCAGACGGCAGAGCACTGAAGGCTGATACACTGGAGGAACTGGCTGCACTGATGTATCCGGAAGATACAAAGGCACAGGAAACAGCTCTCGCATCCATTCAGCGCTACAATGAACTTGCAAAAGCAGGTTATGATGAAGACTTCGGCAAAGTATCAAGCCGTATGTTTGCACTGGAGAACGGTCCTTACTATGCAGACCAGTTTGAATGTGCACTGCTGCTGGTTATCTGCGGCGGCCTTGAATCCGACGCTGACTGCCATACATTTGATCAGGACAGAAATATCATTCCCGGTCTTTATGTAGCAGGCAATGTCCAGGGCGGACGTTTCGCACATGAATATCCGATTACACTGAAGGGCGTATCCCACTCCATGGCTATGTACTATGGCTATGTAGCAGGAAAGAATGCTGTTCAGGGCATCTGAGTACTGTAAGACTGAAGAATTTATACAGATTAACCGCATTCTGCCGGAACATGAAAAACCGGAAGAGTGCGGTTTCTTAATTTCTGCGGTATTTCAGAAAAAGAAAATAATCTGTATAGTATAAACAAAGGAATAAGAAACAATGAATGCTGTGATCAGAAAAGCTTGCTGTGGTGATGAAAAGATTCTTGCTTATATACAGACGGAAAGCTGGAAGGCTGCCTTTTCCGGTATCGTACCGGATGATGTACTTGCGCAGTATACGGAAATAAAGCGGGTCGAGCGGATGTATGCCGCACTGCTTTGCGAAAGTCAGCTGAACGGATATGTTCTTGAGACAGAGGGAAAGGCACAGTGCATGGCTTTCTGGAGTGCATCCAGAGAGACTGATCTGCCCGGGTATGCGGAACTGATCTGTATCCATTCGCTGCCGGAGAGATGGCATCAGGGGTACGGAAGCAGAATGATGGAAACTGTGCTTGATGATATCCGCAGTGCAGGGTATGAGAAGGTGATGCTCTGGGTATTTGAAGATAATGCAAGGGCATCCGGCTTTTATAAAAAACTCGGGTTTGCTGACAGCAAGAGAAGAAAGCAGTCTTTCGGATCAACTGAGATGATGCTGGAAAGAAGACTGTAAAATATCATGAATTTATACAGGAGGCGGTTCTGCTCGTGAAAGCAGTGCAGCAGTTTCAGACGGCATATGATCTTCTGATGGAAAGCCGCCGGAACTGGATTGGCGGATCTTCGGTGAAAAGTTTTGAGAAAAGTGCAGAATGTTTGAAAAGATGGGATTTCAGATAAAGGAGGAAGATGAAATGAGCGGCTCTGCAAATGTAAAGGCAATGAACAAATCAGTACAGGTTTTCTGTGATACGGTGAATCAGTATTTTCCTTTATCCGTTACGGATTGCGGAAAATACAGCAGACTGACACTGTTTAAACTGATGCGGTTCAAGGTGAAGCAGTATCACGCTGAGGGAATCGGCAATCTTGCTGTTATGACAGTGAATATGGGACTGATGCAGATGGCAACAGTTGTACTGACACCTGCAGAACGTGATCTTCCGCTGGTATCCATGGACTATATGTACGTGCTGGGAAATCGCACTGCTTATCTGGAATTCTTTGATCTTGTGCTTGCAAAGGATGAAAAATATGCAGGTCTTCTGCAGGAACTGAAAGGTATTTACCGTCGGTATGATCATCTTGAGACAGTGACACCGACAGCTGCCTGGTATGATTCACTGAAGACAATCGGCTTCTACAAGAAGGGAAAGAAAGCTGATGATGAGGCACTGATCGAGATGATGAGAAAGGGACTGGAAGCTGTCATGAAATACGGACAGAAACTTCCGGAACTGGACGCTGCTGCACATAAAGAAAAGGCTGCTCTGCAGAAGACATATTCAAACGGACTGATCGAAAACGGAGGCGTTTCCACGGATATCTTTGTAAAAGCAATGGGTGCAGACGGGACACGTACATTCTTTGACAGTGTGCTGTTTAAAGCTGAATAATGCGGAAAGAAAGAACGAAAAGGTCTGCGGCAGCCGCCTTATGGTCTTACGGTATCTTATTTGCAGGATATCTGCTCATCCGCTATGCGCTGTTTGATCTGCACGGGATGAAGGACTGGCTGATTGTGCTGCTGATAGTCTGCCTGGCGGCTGCTGCCGTGTCTTTGATCCTGAAAGCAGAGATTGTTTCTCTTGTGACTGCATTTTCTTATACAGGAAGCTTTCTGGCTGCACTGTATTTCCGTACAATCACATATGATGAAATTTACGGTACTTCGGATAATCTCTGGATCGTATGGACGTGCATACTTGCTGCATGCATGATCAGTGCGGTGATTATTGAAAGATACTTGAAAAAGAAACATTGACATGAACAGAAAGCAGAACTGAAAGAAAACGGTTCTGCTTTTTATAGACGGAATGTACGTTTGAAATCGTGCTGTTGCATTCGGGTTCACATGAACTATAATGAAACTATGTTAGCTATGTCTAACTTGATTGTGATGAGGGTTGAATGAGAATGAAAGCAAACAAAGCAGAACTGATCACTCATGGCTTCAGCGGTTATCTCGCTGTACCGTATCATCCGGCCGGACGCGGGATTGTAATCATTCTTGGCGGTGAGTCAGTCATGATGCCTCTTCTGAAACCGGGAAAATGGCTGGCGGAGTATATGGCAAAGAAGGGCTTTACTGCTGTTTCTGTGTCTTTGTTCGGTGCTGAGGGACTGCCGGACAGTCCGGACCGGATTCCGCTGGAGTATGCTGTAAACGCTGCTGAATATTTAAAGAAGCAGATGCACTGCAGCAGAATTTCTGTTTTTGGCATGTCCATGGGGAGTATTGCGGCTCTCGGTACTGCTTTGTACAGTGATGTAAATGATCTGGTTATGATGTCACCGTCCCATGCTGCGTTCGAGGGTGTTTCGAAAGATAAAAAAACAATGACAGGACACAGTTTTCTGACCTGGAAAGGGCAGGATATCCCGTATGTCAGTGCGGACATTCCGCGGTATCCGATGTATGAGGCTTATGAAAAAGCATATGCGGATAAAGAACGGGAGGAGGCTGCGATGAAGGCACTGCCGGTCAATGAGGTAAAAGCAAGGATTCTTTTTCTTGCCGGAAGCAGAGATCATTCCTGGCCTTCAGAGTACTCTGTGCATCAGCTCTGCAGATGTCTTGAACAGGATGAACGGAAACATTCTTATTGCAAGGTGATATACCCTGAGTACGGACATATGCTTCCATTGAAAAAGGAGGTCATGAAGCAGGTGATGGAATGGCTTGATGAACCTGCCTCAGCACATCAAAAGGAGCGGATATGATGGAAAACGAGATGAACCCGATCGGGATTTATGACAATCTGAACCGTGAACGTATCCGCAGACTTCTGGCGATCGGACTGTTTGCATCGATCATCACCGGTGCAGGGGATTTCCTGCTGGGGTATGCGGCAGAGGAACCGGCTGTCAGTTTTGCAGCATGCATTATGACAGGCGCAAAGAATCTGAGTGACCGGAAGAATGATGGACAAGAACTTCGGAGCTCCGGTTATGATTTTTATCTCTTCAAAACCGGCAGTTATGCCCGGCATTGAATACGCAAGTGCTGCGTGTGTGCTGGAAAACATGGCGCTCGCTGCTACTTCACTCGGGATTGACAATATTATCTGAGGCGGTGCTTCTTCCGCTGCTGCCGCAAGTGAAGAACTGAGGAAAGAACTTTGCATTCCGGAAGGGTTCAAACCGCTTCTCTGTCTTTCCATCGGATATGCAAAAGAAAAGGAACCTGCAAAAAAACATGCAATTGCAGTGAACAGAGTAATATATGCAATGAGCAGAGAGAGTGAGTGGATTGAAGACCTGCTTGGTGCCGCAAAAGAAACCGGTGATACATCATTGATTCAGCAGTGCGGCAGAGGCTGTGCAGTAAACAAAGGTTTTCTGCAGGGAATGGAACAGCTGCACCGGAAAGCATCAGATTCCGGATGTACATCAGTAAAGGAGTATGCTGCATTCCTGAAAAGCGTGCTTCCTTTTTCAGTTGTGGATGTGGGTGACGGGATTGATCTTCATCTTGGCAAAAAGGAATGTTCCTGCCCTATGTGCCGTGAACTGAAAGAGAACAAAGAGATGCTCTGTGAATGTACGAGAGGACATGAGATTGCGGAATGGAGCGCTTTTTTCAAACAGCCTGTGGATATCGAAATCGTTGAAAGCTTTCTGAGAGGCAGAAAGGACTGTGTCATCGGGATCCGGTTCAGACGATCGTAATGCCTGTTTCAGTTATATTCATTCCTGAAAAGCAAGGTTTATATCAGACATAAAATAAGCTAAAATCAATATCAGTGAATCATGCTGAAACGGAGGAATAATGCTTATAAAGAAGATACTCATCCTGAATGGTGCCGGAAGGAAAAACGGAAAAACTTCTGAAATGATCAGGGCATTTTCAAAAGAAGCTGGAAAGCATCATGAGATTGCTGAACTGTTTCTTCAGGATCTGCATATAGCAGGCTGTATCAACTGCCAGGGATGCGGTTTTAAGGAAAAGGACAGCGAATATCCCTGTGTGCAGAATGATGACATGAATCAGGTTTATAAAGCTTTCCGTAAAGCAGACGTGATTGTTTTTGCTTCTCCTGTATACTGGTGGGATATTACCGGAACATTGAAAACTGCAGTTGACAGACTGTATGCTCTGGTGAGAAATTCCAGTGTCTCAATGAGAAAAGAAACAGTCCTTCTGATGACATCCGGAGGATCGACTATTGATCACGCTGCGAACTGGTACAGCGGCTTTGAAGCATGGCTGGGCTGGAAGAACCTCGGGATGGCAATGAACAGTACCGAGGAAGCTGCCCGGATCGGAGCATCAGTCTGATAATGATCAGCCATAAGAGAATTACGACAGGACTTCCGGAATATCCTGATATACGCAGACTGATGCAGACTGCATTTCCGCAGAATGAACAGATTCCGTTCTTCCTGCTGCAGCTGCTCGCATTAAGAGGAAATACTTCATTCCGTGCATTTTACGATGAACAGCAGTTCTGCGGAATTCTGTATACTTATGAAAATGATCAGTATGTATTTGTTCTGTATCTTGCAGTAAATGACAGGATCAGATCAAAGGGATACGGAACGCAGATTCTGCAGTGGCTGAAAAGAAATACCAGCAAAGTGATTGTTCTGAATGTTGAATCTGTAAATCCTGCTGCGGAAAATAACCGCCAGCGTGAAAAAAGAACGGAATTCTACCGGAGAAACGGTATTACGGATACAGAATACAGATTCACGGATGATGGTGAGCGGTATTCTGTCTTGTCATCCGATTCGGCGAAGTTCAAAATCGAGGAATACCGGGCATTGCTGAAGAAATTCTCTTTCGGATCGTACAGCAGAATATAAGACCGGAATCATAAAGGATGTAATGATGGATTGTCACTGCATCTTTTTAAATGCCGCAGAAAACACATTTTTCTTCATTTGAAATTCACTTGTGAAACAAAATGTCTTCACGGATGATCAGTATTCTTATAACTGTCAGATGAGAACGGCGTGATGAACCGGAGGCATCTGTGAAGATAGATATCATAATTTCCCTTTTCCCCCGAATAAGCATAAAAAAGTGAACCGGCGTGATGAACCGGTTCACTTTTCTTTTGAACTGCTTGTTCAGTTTATTTCGTATCAGAATGAATTACTTCAGGAACAATGATTTCTCCTGTGCCTTTGCAGTATGCCGCTGTTGTTTCAATGATTTCACGGGCAGCGGAATACAGCAGGTCATCCGGTGTATATTCGTTTCCCTGAATGATATAGAAAACATTCACTGCCGAAGCATCTACTGCGGTTTTGTTTACCTGCCTGATTTCAAGACGGCAGAGAACTTCATTGCTGTCATCACAATAACAGTATTCACCGGGATTGACCGGTACCGGTTCGCTTTGACCAAGAGGAATGAATTTCTCTGTACCGTCTGTTATACGAAGAGTGATATCTCCTTCTGCTTTATCCATGTTATGAGCTCCGAGGGCAAGCTTTGTATCCATAGAAATCAGATTGTAGATATCTACTGCCGTATTGATAAAGAACATATGTCCCTGATTCTTTTTCAGCAGACGGATCAGGTTTTCGGAAGCAGGGATATTCTTGCGTCTTTTTACACTGAAGTGATCATGCAGAATATTGAATCCTTCCAGAACCGGATCAGAGTGGACATCAAGTTCCGCATAGCGCTGATAAAGTTCCTGCAGCTTCATACTGCGATATGTATTCCATTCTTCAACAGTACCGGTATTGTCCATTCCGCGAATGACTGCAAAGATGATCTTTACCCCTTTATCCAGTATTTCCTGTTCAACGTAGAATTTCATGCGTTTTTATTCCTGAAATAAAGGAGTGGAGAGGTAGCGGTCACCTGTATCGGGAAGAAGAACAACAATATTCTTTCCTTTGTTCTCGGGTCTCTGGGCAATCGTGATTGCAGCTTTTACTGCTGCACCGCTGGAAATACCAACAAGAATTCCTTCTGCTTTGCCGATCTGTCTTCCTGCTGCGAATGCATCTTCATTGCTTACCGGGATGATTTCATCATAAACAGCAGTGTTCAGTACATCCGGAACAAAGCCGGCACCGATTCCCTGAATTTTATGTGCACCTGCTTTGCCGGTGGAAAGAACTGCAGAGGTTTCCGGTTCTACTGCAACAACCTTGATATCCGGATTCTTTGACTTCAGGTATTCACCGACACCTGTGATTGTTCCTCCCGTGCCGACACCTGCTACAAAGAAATCAACATTTCCGTCGGAATCTTCCCAGATTTCAGGACCGGTTGTCAGAGTGTGCGCTTTCGGATTGGAGGGATTGACAAACTGTCCGGGAATAAATGCACCGGGAATGGACTGCGCAAGCTCTTCTGCTTTGGCAATTGCACCTTTCATGCCTTTTGTGCCTTCTGTCAGTACCAGTTCAGCACCGTAAGCTTTCATCAGCTTTCTTCTTTCAACGGACATTGTCTCAGGCATAGTAATAATGATTCTGTATCCTCTTGCGGCTGCTACAGATGCAAGACCGATACCTGTATTGCCGGAAGTTGGTTCGATAATGACAGAGCCTTCTTTCAGAAGACCTGCTTCTTCTGCATCGTCGATCATCTGTTTTGCAATACGGTCCTTGACAGAACCTGTTGTATTAAAGTATTCCACTTTGGCAATGATTTTAGCTTCAAGACTGTATTCTTTTTCGATTCCTGTTAATTCCAGCAGGGGTGTATGACCGATTAACTGGTCAGCTGATGTATAAATTCTTGACATAGTATTTTCTCCTTTTATTTTTTATTCAATTGTTCTTTGCATCCGTACCGGAGAGTCTACATCGTTTACTGAATATCATCATTATCCCACCTTTCTACTAGGTTGATATGATAATAATCCTATTTACCCACATGGTCAATAGGTTATTGCCTGAATTGTGATCTTTTCGTATAATTGAACCGGGGTGAAGACATGCTGATTTCAACTAAAGGCAGATATGCATTGAGAGTAATGACGGACATTGCAGAACATGGTTCTGATGCTTTTATTCCGCTGCAGGAAATTTCGGAACGTCAGGAAATCTCAAGGAAATATCTGGAGAGCATTATGACGATCCTCAGCAAGAAGAAACTGGTCATCAGCGGACACGGCAAAGGCGGCGGCTATAAACTGGCAAGAAGTCCTGAGGAATATCCGCTTCTGGAGATTCTCGAACTGACGGAGGAAACACTGGCGCCGGTTGCCTGCCTGAAGAAAGATGCTGAAGTATGTCCAAGATGCGGGTACTGCAGAACACTGCCGTTGTGGACAGAGCTGAATGATATGATCAGGACATATCTTGGAAACAAGACCATCGCTGATTTAATGAGGCAGGATTCTTTTGATGATTACATCATCTGATCATAAGTGAAGGGCAGGTATCGGGCGGATATCTGCTTTTTGAGTCTTGCCCGGCTTACAATTATGGCATCAGAAACATCTTATGTGAGATAATAGCAGAGGCATTTGAATTCTATCTGCCCCTTTATAACTTCAGGTAATAAAACAGAAAGGAGAAAATCATGGCACATCTTCGTACGGTCAGAAGTATATGGAAACATATGGATTTTATTCTTTCTGATATTCTTGTACTGGAGTTTTCCTACTTCTCTGCTTATTTTCTGTATGCCCTGAACAAAAATACTTCGCTTGAATTAACTGTGCTGTTCCGCAGACATTCTGTTCTTCTTTTCTTTTGTGTACTGCTTTCCGTTACCATCGGAGAACCGTATAAGAATGTGCTGAAAAGAGACCGTTATAAGGAAGTCAAGTGTGTGCTGAGGCACGCATCAAGAATGATGATTGCCGACCTTCTTCTGCTGTTCTTTCTGCACGAAGCAGGCGGCTTTTCCAGAATAATCTTTGTCAGTACATGGATGATTTATACAGTGCTTGAACTTGGCACCAGACTGGTGATTAAACGGATCGTAAGACGTCATAAAACAAATACGGTTTCAAATAAGAGACACTTTATTGTTTTCACGGAAAGTGAGTATGCGCAGATGATACTTGACCATCTGATGATGTCACCGTTTGCGGACTATACTGTCTCGGCACTCTTCCTCAGCGACTGTGACGGCTCGACAAAGGAATACGGAAAGTATGCTGTCTGCGGAGGAAGAGAGGAAATGCAGGAGTATGCGCTGCATCACTGGGTTGATGAAGCTGTGATCTATCTTCCGCATGATCCCGTTACGGTTGAAGAGATGAAAACATTCTTCCGCAGTGCGGGAATTACGCTGCATCATGCCATCATTCTGAGTCAGCAGTCCTTGAGTACCTCTGAAATCACTGTTGAAAAGATCGGCAATCTTCTGGTTGCCACAAGAACATCCGGCAAAAAGAAAACAGTTCATTATGTGCTGAAAAAACTGATGGATATTACCGGCGGAATCGTCGGCTGCATCATTACGCTTTTGATCGCAGCTGTCATCGGACCGTTGATTTATATAAAGTCTCCCGGACCGATCTTTTTCAAGCAGGAAAGAGTCGGCAGGAACGGCAAAACGTTTACGATGTATAAATTCCGCAGCATGTATCCGGATGCGGAAGAGCGGAAAGCAGAATTAACTGCAAAGAACAAGATGAACGGCATGATGTTCAAGATGGATGATGATCCGAGAATCATCGGTTCGGAAAAGAAGGATCGTAACGGCAGACCTTGCGGCATCGGCAATTTCATCCGCCGTACTTCTCTGGACGAATTCCCGCAGTTCTTCAATGTTCTGAAAGGGGATATGTCCCTGGTGGGCACACGTCCGCCCACCGTTGATGAGTGGCAGCGTTATCAGGCACATCATCGCAGACGTCTTTCGATCAGACCGGGTATTACCGGGCTGTGGCAGGTATCGGGAAGAAGTGAAATTACAGATTTTGAAGAAGTCGTCAGACTGGATGAGGAATATATTGAAAACTGGGATATCATGCTTGATCTTCGTATTCTCCTCAGAACAGTAAAAGTTGTATTCAGAAAAGACGGCTCTGCTTAAAAGGCAGTAAGCACAAAAACAGGCGGAAATAAAAGTTTCTGCCTTTTTCTTTATCCTCCGGTACGGATAATAATTTGTTCTGCTTTGATTACATGACATCGACAATGTGCTAGAATGTGCAATGAAAAGAGGATGCTATGAGAATATACAACGTAAATACAGCAGATATGAATGCACGTTTTTTCAAGGCAGCGGCTGCCGGTACAGTATGTGCGGCAGCACTCGGCATTGCCTACAGTGTGTTTGCACATCTGATTAATATAGAGTTTGAACTGATCTTCATCGGGATCGGGTGGTGCGTCGGTACAGTGATTCAGAAAGTCGGAAGAGGTGTCGGCCAGCGTTTCCAGATTCTTGCGGCAGTACTTACAGTGCTTGCTGTGATCATCGGCGACTGCTGTGCTTATGCAGGAATCGGAATCTTTCTGAACTTCCCGTTCCAGGTGCTCGGGGTGGTACTGCAGTCATATGCTTCATTAAATTTCGCTGATCTGATCGGACTGGCGTTCCGTATCTTTGCAGTGATTACTGCGTATAATACTGCAGTTATTTTCTGAAGAAGGAGAACTTAATGTACAGAAAAACATGGATGCAGGTTGATCTGGATGCGGTAGCGGAGAATGTCCGCACGACGAAGGAGATCTGCGGTAAGAAATATATAGCAGTACTGAAGGCGGATGCCTACGGCTGCGGTGACCGTATGGTGATGGAAGCTGTGCTTGATGCCGGTGCTGACATGATTGCAGTATCCAGCATTGATGAAGCAATGATTCTGCGCAATGAAGGATATACCGGTGATCTGATGATTCTCGGTCCGGTAAATGCGAAAGATACAAAAAAACTGATCAGTATTAAAGCACAGTGTGCTGCTTACTCGTTTGAATGGCTGGATGGCGCAGTGAAAGAAGGCTGTGAAGGTCTGATGGTTCATCTTGCTTTTGATACAGGCATGAACAGAATCGGTTTCAGAAAGAAAGAAGATCTGAAGAAGGCTCTTGATCTGCTTCTTGAAAACGGTGCTGTTCCTGTGGGAATCTTCACACACTTCTGCTGTTCCGATGCGGAAGATCATGTTGTTACAAACAGGCAGTATGCGCTTTTTGCGGAAGGTGTCAGATATCTGGATTATCCTTTTGAATGGATTCACTGTGATAATTCGGATGCGACAGTCTTCTTTAAAGATGACCTTTCCAATGCATGCCGTGTCGGTATTACTTTGTACGGCCTTTCCCCGTACAAGAAAGATCTTCCCAGAGCAGTCTCACTGTACACGGAAGTTTCCATGGTAAAGACAGTAAAAGCCGGAGAGACGATCGGTTACGGTGCAACATATACAGCACAGCAGGATGAACTGATCGCTACACTTCCCATCGGCTACGCTGACGGTTTTATAAGAGCCAACCAGGGAAGAAAAGTATATATTGACGGACAGATGGCTGAGGTTGTAGGACGTGTATGCATGGACCAGTGCATGGTCCGTCTGGAACATCCTGTACCGGCGGGTACAAAAGCTGAAATTTTTGGTGAACATATTGATCTGGAACAGATGGCGAAGGAACTGAATACAATTTCTTATGAGGTGATCTGCCTGATTACTCCGCGTGTTACAAGAAGATATCTGTACAAGGGAAAGCTTGCGGCAGAGAGAAATACACGTCTGATTCTGAGCAGACTGGACAGCTGATAAAAGGAAGTGAAGCTTCCTTTTTTCTTAAGAATTTACTGTTTGCTGTCTGTTAAAATGATGCATAAGGAGAAAAGCATGCTTGTATTTACAAAAGCAGATCAGGATGATATTCCTGTTATCTATGATCTGTACCGGAAAAAAGTACTTCGATATGAAGATCCTACTGTTGCGGATCCGCAGGAAGCTTCAGCAGCTTTGCTGGATGCTTTGAACGGACGTTTGTCTCTTATTGAAAAAGTAACGGTGGATTCCTGTACAGCTGCATACTGTTCTCTGAAGAATGAAATTGACGGTACGGTTCTTTTGTGTGATCTTCTTGTACTTCCTGAATACAGAAAGAAGGGCATCGGCAGTGAAGTGCTGGCATACTGCATGAAGAAGGCGGACGGCATGGTTTACCGCTATGTATATACAAAAGATCAGACAGAAAGATCCTTTTATGAAAACAGAGGATTCCGGATCGTCAGGATGGCAAGCCCGACACGATGTGTGCTGGCCTGCACGCCATCACGGAAAGGAAGAAGCAGATGACATACAGATACAGCAGCTATAATGCTGAAAAGGAAATTGATGAAGCAATCAACGCTGCTAATGATGCACTGTATCATCTTGATGCAGCAGATACACTTCTGAATAAAGCAAAGAACTGGGGAATCGCGGATATTCTCGGCGGCGGCATTATGATCAGTATGATCAAAAGGTCAAAGATGGAGGACGCAAACAGTGAGATCAGAAAGTCCCAGGAGGCATTGCGCAAGCTGAGCAGGGAACTGAACGATATCAGAGGCTATAACTTTGACGGCCTGCAGTTTGACGGCTTCAGCATGGCTGCGGATGTGTGGTTTGACAATGTTTTCATGGATATTGCGGCACAGTCGCAGATCAGTAAAGCAAGTAACTGGGTGAAGAATATGATCGCTGAAGTAGAAGGTCTTCTTGACGGTCTGGATGAAATCAGAAGCAGTCTTTAAAAAGAAACAGAGGATGTATTTCCTCTGTTTTTTGTTATGATGGTAAGCATGGAAGGCGCATGGTATGCATTTCCGGAATACTGCCGGAAGACATTTGGTAAAAAACTGTACAGAGCTGCTCTGGATGCCGGCATGAGCTGTCCCAATCGTGACGGCACATGCGGAACAAGAGGGTGTATTTTCTGCGGAGAAGGCGGTTCAGGGGATTTTGCGGTTCATTACGAAGGCGGCAGTCTTTTCAGAGAAGATCTTCTTTACAATCATCAGGATGCACCGGAAGGGGATTATATTGCCTATTTCCAGTCTTATACGAATACGTACGCTCCTGCAGAGAAACTGCGGACACTTTTCATAGGTGCTCTGGAGAATCCGCTGTTTGCGGGCATCTCGATTGCGACAAGACCGGACTGCATGCCGGAAGAGGTGATGTGTCTTCTGAAAGAACTGAAAGAAACATATCCGGATAAATTCATCTGGATTGAACTCGGTCTTCAGAGCATGCATGAAAAGACGGCAGTCATGATCAGAAGAGGATATCCGCTTGCTGTATTCGATGATTGTGTACAGCGTCTTCATGAACTCGGTCTTCCGGTCATTGTGCATGTCATCATCGGTCTTCCCGGAGAGACTCCGGAAATGATCTATGAAACAATCGAACATCTGAATCATGCAGGGATCTCAGGAATCAAGCTGCAGCTTCTGCATTATCTCAAAGGTACCGATCTCGGAGCACTGTATGAAGAGAATCCGGCCAGATTCCATGTTCTTTCACTGGAGGAATATGCAGAGATTGTTTCGGAATGCATTGCCCGTCTGGATGAAAATATTGTGGTACACCGCATTACCGGGGACGGCAGCAGAGAGAATCTGCTGGCTCCTTTATGGAGTACGGACAAAAGAAGAGTGATCAATACAATCCGGCATGTATGCCGTGAGAAAAAGATCAGACAGGGAAACAGGAAATATGAATAAAGAAGAAACTGAAAAGTATCTGAGAGAATGCATTCCTTCTGTACGCATCGAAGAACATCCGGCTGTTTTTACGATGGAACAGATGCATGAACTTCATCTGGAAAATGAAGAAACGATTGCGAAGAATCTCTTTCTCAGAGATGACAAGAAGCGTACCTGGTGGCTGGTAAGTGTACGCAGTGATCTTAAGGTGGATCTCAAGCAGCTCAGAAAAGAACTTGGTTCCAGACCATTAAGCTTTGCGTCGGAAAATGATCTTCATGACAAGCTTTCATTGCTGAAAGGCAGTGTTACACCGCTGGGAGTTCTGAATGATGATGAACGGATTGTGAAAGTCAGAATTGACGATGCTTTCTGCGGCAGTCTCATCGGTGTACATCCCAACGAAAATACAGCAACAGCATGGATGATGGCGGAAGAACTGATCGGCCTGCTGAAGAAACACGGCACAGATGCATCCTTTTTCCATCCGGTGCTGCAGAACAAAGACAACTGAACAAAGAGGTTTGCGGATTTCAGGCAGGAAATTGGCAAACTTTTTTAATGCGTGCAATAATATAAAAAAGTCCGGGCGGCTGCCCGCCATCCGGATATCAGAACATATGAGGAGGATTCTGAAAATGCTGAGTGAAGAATTTGTAAAAAACATGCCCAAGCTGGGCTTCGGCCTTATGCGCCTTCCGCGTATTGAAGCAGAAAACAACAGAATTGATGTTGAACAGACAGCAGAAATGGCAAACCGTTTCTTTGACGGCGGTCTGAAATACTGCGATACAGCTTATGTATATGAAGGTTCTGAAGAAGCTGCGAAAGCAGCGATCGTATCACGTCACGACCGTGAAAGCTTCTATATTACTTCCAAGCTGAATGTAAATGCACAGGGTGTAACAGATGAAGCAAGTGCAAAGCAGGAACTGTTCACATCACTTGAAAGAACTGGTGCAGGCTACTTTGATTTCTATCTGCTCCATGCCATGGGCAAGGGAAACATGCAGAAGTTTGAAGACTGGCATATCTGGGAATTTGTCAAGGAACAGAAGGAAAAGGGACTGATCAAGCATTACGGTTTCTCTTTCCATGACACACCTGAAGTGCTGGATGAAATCCTGACAAAGCATCCCGACGCTGAATTCGTACAGCTTCAGATCAATTACGCCGACTGGAACAATCCTTCCGTACAGTCCAGAGGCTGCTATGAAGTTGCCAGAAAGCACAACAAACCGATCGTTGTTATGGAACCTGTCAAGGGCGGCACACTTGCCAACCCTCCGAAGGCTGTCGCTGAACTTCTGAAGTCTGCAGATCCGGATGCTTCCTATGCATCCTGGGCAATCCGCTTTGTTGCATCTCTTCCGGGCATTATGGTTGTACTCTCCGGTATGAGCAATCTTGATCAGATGGATGACAACCTCTCTTATATGAGTGATTTCAAGCCGCTGAATGAAGAAGAACAGGCTGTTATTGCCAAAGCACAGGAAATCCTTGCAAATATTGAATCTATCCCCTGCACAGGCTGCCGTTACTGCACAGCCGGATGCCCGATGCAGATTGAGATCCCCCGCATCTTCACAGCAATGAATATGAGCCTGATTTTTGATCAGCCTGAAGCTGCGAAGAAGCGTTACAAGATGTCTGTAGGAAACGGCCACGGCATGGCTTCTGAATGCATCCAGTGCGGACAGTGTGAGATGCAGTGCCCTCAGCACATTGAAATCAGAGAATGGCTGCAGAAGTGTGCAGCAGCTCTTGAAGAATAAGGAGAATACATGAAAACACTTTATCTGGAATGCCGTATGGGTGCGGCGGGTGACATGCTTACAGCTGCGCTGAGCGAACTTGTGGATCAGCAGAAATTCGTTGATCATATGAATCATATTGGTCTGGAAGGAGTTGTTTTCCGGGCAGATAAGAGCGTAAAGTGCGGCATTACAGGTACTCATATGTCTGTCGTGATCGATGGTGAGGAAGAAGAAAGTCATGACGTTCATGAACATCATCACCATGATCATACGGTTCTGTTCAGCTGCAGAATTGCGGGAATCAGCGGAGAAAAAATGAATGAACTCCTGCCGGAAATCAGAAAGATTCACGACATGGGTGAAGTATCCTGGTCAGATGAAACAGGCACGCTGACATTTGAGTATGATCATGATCACGGTGATCATGCAGCAGAACATATCAGCGAACTTCTGACAGCACATGCACCGGAAGCTTCGCTGTCGTCTCTTGATCATCATCATGACCATGACCATCATGATCATCACGGTGAGCACGGACATCATCACCATCATGCAGGCATGCATGACATTCATCATATTCTGGAACATCTGGATATATCTGATGAGGTGAGAAAAAATGCTGAGGCTGTTTATGCACTGATTGCGGAAGCGGAAAGCCATGCGCATAACATGCCTGCGGATCAGATTCATTTCCATGAAGTAGGTACTATGGATGCTGTGGCTGATGTTGTGGCAGTCTGCACACTGATGGAGTGGATTGCCCCGGAAAGAGTATATGCATCTCCTGTGGCAGTCGGAAACGGCATGGTACGCTGTGCACACGGCATTCTGCCTGTACCGGCACCTGCAACAGCTTATCTTCTGCAGGGAATCCCTTCCTATGCCGGAAGAATGCAGGGTGAACTGTGCACACCTACCGGAGCAGCGCTGCTGAAGCATTTTACGGATTCTTTCGAAAGCCAGCCGGTCATGATTACGGAAAAGATCGGATACGGAATGGGAAAGAAAGATTTCGAAGCTGCCAATTGTGTACGTGCATTCCTTGGCGAAAGCAATGATGACGGCGAAGTGACTGAGCTTGTATGCAATCTGGATGATATTTCTGCGGAAACTGTCGGATATGCTGTAGATGAACTGTTTGCGGCAGGGGCACTGGATGTCTATACAACACCGGTGCATATGAAGAAGAACCGTCCCGGCATACTGTTCACCTGCATGTGCAGAATGAATGACAGAGACCGGATGGTCAGCCTGATGTTCAAGCACTTGACGACACTCGGCATACGCGAATATACATGCAGAAGGCATGCTCTGAAGCGTTCTGTTCGTAAAGAAGAAACTTCTTTGGGTACCATCCGGGTAAAACGCTCGGAAGGCTTCGGAACAATCCGCGAAAAACTGGAATTTGAAGACCTTGCGGCGATTGCCCGTGAAAAAGACCTGCCTGTGGAGGAAATCCGCAGAAGGGCTGAAAAGGAAATCAATCATTAATAAAGTCAAATGAACTCTGCATTCTCGAAGCAGGGTTCATTTTTTTATCCGAAACTGGAATGATATAACAAAAAAGAAAATAAAATATCGAACTTTTACAAAACTTTCATACATCTGAAATGATTCTTGTTATATTATTCACATGTAGGGGGTTTCCCCTGCTTAAGGAGGTTATATAACCATGTCTGTAAATTTTCGTAAGGTAGCTGTTGTCGGATGCGGCTTTGTCGGATCTGCCAGTGCATTCGCTCTGATGCAGAGCGGACTTTTCTCTGAAATGGTTCTGATTGATGTCATGAAGGACAAGGCTGAAGGCGAAGCAATGGATATTGCTCATGGTACTTCTGTATTCAGTCCTATGAAGGTTTATGCAGGTGACTATTCTGACTGCTCTGACGCTGCTGTAATTGTTGTTACTGCAGGTGTAGGACAGAAGCCCGGTGAAACACGTCTTGACCTGATCAAGAAGAACATCGGCATCTTCGGAACAATCATGCCTGCCATCAAAGAAGCACATTGTGAAGGTGTCATGCTTGTTGTAGCAAACCCTGTAGATGTACTTACTTATGTAGCTGCAAAGACATCCGGCATGCCCGAAGGCAGAGTATTCGGTTCCGGTACAGTACTTGATACAGCACGTCTGCGCTACCTGCTTTCCCAGAAGCTGGACGTAGACTCCAGATCTGTTCATGCGAATGTTATCGGCGAACACGGTGATTCCGAATTTGTTGCATGGTCCAATGCAAACGTTTCCGGTGTTCCGCTGGCTGACTTCTTTGCATTAAGAGGAATGGGTGAAATCGACCTCGAAACAGCACAGAAGGAAATGGCAGAAGATGTCAAGAACAGTGCATATGTAATCATTGCAAAGAAGCGTGCTACATACTACGGTATTGCCATGGCAGTCCGCAGAATCTGCACAGCGATCATGCATGACGAAAAGTCTGTTCTGCCTGTATCTGTTCCGCTGAAGGGTGATTATGGTATTGAAGGTGTATCACTCAGTGTTCCTGCAATCGTAGGCCGCAACGGTATTGAATGCCTCGTACCGGTATCCCTGAGCGAAGAAGAACGTACAAAACTGGTTGACAGCGCTGCTGTTCTGAAAAAGAATCTTGAAAGCTGCGGTTTCTGATTCTGTACTTTTGAACTTTCATAAAAGAAAGCTGTTTTCCTTGATGGGAAACAGCTTTTTTTTGATATCTGCGGAACTGTACAGAAAAACGGACTGTATTTAATACGGAAACAAATGTACCCGAAAAATAGGTTTTGTACCGCATATGCAAACACATTCAAGGTTGTGAAAAAATTACGAAAAGTTTTCTTACATTTTTTTCATGTGAAAAAGAAAAATTAAGTAAAATTTGTTGAAAAAGTAATTGCCTAAGTATTTCGTTATACTTATAATCTCAAACTATACAGGACCCGTCGTGGTCCTAGAGAGGGGAAAACTTATGAAAAAGTTTACTAAAGCAGCTCTCGCTGCTGTCCTGGCTCTGGGTGTTGCAGGTTGCAGCTCCAGCACATCAGGATCCACAACTACTGAAGGCGGCAGCCAGACTCTGACTGTTGGTCTTTCCGGTATCAAGGGAACTTTCAACCCGATGGTTTCCGATACTGTTTATGACAACTATGTATGTAACCTCGTATTCGAAGCTCTGCTCGACATCGATCAGTCTGGTACATACACATGCTGGCTGGCAGAAAGCTATGAACTGTCTGAAGACAATCTGACTTACACATTCACACTTCCTGAAAATGCTACATTCTCTGATGGTACTCAGGTAAAGGCTAGTGACGTTGCATTCACATACAACATCACTAAGGAAGATGACTATGCAGGTCCTCGTTCTTCTGTTGGTGCTCACATCGCTTCCATCGATGTTATCGATGATACACATGTAGCATTCACAATGACAGAAGCTTCACCTTCCAACCTGTCTTACTTCACATATGGTATTTGCTCTGAAGAATACTATGCACATGATTCCTTCGAAGAACTGACTGCTCTGAATGACAAGCCGATGGGCTCTGGCAAGTTCGTCCTGACTGGCTATGCTAACAAGCAGTATGTCAACCTCGAAAGAAATGAAAACTACTGGAACACAGAAAAGGCTGCTCAGATTGAAGGCGTTGATCTCGTTGAAATTTCCGAAGATACAATCCTCTCTGCTCTGCAGGCTGGTGAAATCGATGTTTGCATGCCTTCCGCAAAGGCTGAAAACGTTGAAACAATCGAATCCATGGACAATGTATCCCTGCACAGCTACCTGGGCAACGGCTACACATTCATGTGCTTCAACACAACAATCCCTCAGCTCAACGATGTTAAGTGCCGTCAGGCTCTGATGTATGCTCTTGACAGAGTTAACTTCCTCACAGCTGAATATGGTTCTGATCAGCTCGTATCTCTTGGTATGGCTCCGATCTCTCCTGTATCATGGGCATTCCCTACAGAAGGTCTGAACGATTATGCTTATGACCTCGACAAGGCTAACGCTCTGCTCGATGAAGCTGGCTGGACAAACTACACAACAGAAACAGCTGATGATGGTTCTACAATCGAAGTTCGTACAAACGCTGACGGCGTAACAATGGATCTCGACTGGCTCGTTTACACAGACTCCACATGGCCCGGAACACTGTCTTCCATGGCATTCGATTCCTGGAAGCAGATCGGTGTTAACCTCCACATCAAGCAGTATGACTTCGCTACAGTATCCTCTCTCGTTATGGAAGGCGATCCTGCAGAAAGAGACTTCTCCATCTACACAATGGGCTTCTCCCTCGGTGCTGATCCGGATCCTACAGGCGGTCTGTTCGACTATGACGCTTACTGCGATGGCGGCTTTAACGCTTCCGGTTACTACAACGAAAGAGCTCAGGAACTGATCCAGCTTGGTAAGTCCACATTCGATCAGGATGAAAGAGCTGCTTACTATCAGGAATGGGCTACTCTGATGAACGAAATGGTTCCTACAGCTATCGTTGCTTACAGATCTGAAATCTGGGGCATCAACAACAGAGTACATGGCTTCGATGAAATCAACTCCTACTGTGACTTCACAGACCCTGATATCATCGCTAATATCACTCTGGACTAATCGTTCCTTAAGAAGTTAGTTAGTAAATTCAAATCGGCAGTGCATAGCTGTGTGGCATCACTGCCGATTTGTTTTCAAAAAAAAGATTCAAAAAACGTATCAAAATGTTTAAAAGTCCGAAAGGACTGCAGAATTATCACAACGTTTCATTATTGTAGTGGCTAACGCCATAGTAAATTCGCCTAGGAAAGGGGTGCGATTTTATGAAAAATTACATTATCAGACGACTCCTTCAGATCATTCCTGTATTCTTGGGTATTATGTTAATCCTGTACTTCATCGTATCGAAGGCACCGGGCAGCATGACCTCAACAATCATGGACCCTACTATGACAGCTGAACTGAAGGCTGCTCTGCAGGCTAAGCTTGATCCTGATCTTCCGTTCTATCAGAAATTCTTTAACTGGCTGGTTGAATGTCTGCACGGTAACTTTGGTTATTCTTATACACATTACAAGCCCGTTATTGAGGTTATCGGCGATAACATCGGATGCACATTTGCCCTGTCTCTGAGTGCTCTTGTTATTGCTATGCTCGTTGGTATTCCCTGCGGTATTATTTCTGCAACAAAGCAGTATTCCGCACTGGATAATGTACTGACAGTTTTCTCTCTTGCAGGTCTGGCTCTGCCGACATTCTTCTTCGGTCTGCTTATGCTGAAGGTATTCGCAGTTGACCTGGGTATTTTCCCGACATACGGTCTCTCAACATCAACACTGAGAAATGCAAGCTTCTTTACAAAGCTGGGTGACTACGCATACCATCTGACACTGCCGGCAATCGTTCTCGGTCTTGCTGAAACAGCGTCCTTCATGCGTTATACTCGTTCCAGTATGCTGGAAATCATCCGTTCTGACTATATCCGTACAGCAAGAGCGAAAGGTCTTTCTGAAAAGGTTGTTATTTACAAGCATGCGTTCAGAAATGCTATGATCCCGCTGATCACTCTGCTCGGTTTCAGAATTCCCGGACTGATCTCCGGTGCCGTTATGACAGAGACAATCTTCTCTCTGCCCGGTGTTGGTAAAGTTTCCATTGAATCTGTTACACAGCGTAACTATCCGCTGCTGCTCGGTATCAATGCGATCCTGACATTCGTTACTCTGTGCGCTACTCTGCTTACAGATATTCTGTACGCTGCAGTTGATCCGCGTATCAGATTTGACTAATAGAGGTGCAGTAAAATGGCTAAAGATAAAAAGAAGAATGAACAGTCCTACTGGGGCAACGTCCTGAAGAGACTGAAAGCCAACAGACTTGCAATGATTTCCCTTGTTGTTCTGCTGGTAATTGTAGCTCTCTGCATTTTTGTTCCGATCTTCTCAAAATATGATATTGCAAGTTACACATCTGCAGAAGCAAATGCTTCTCCGAGTGCTGCACACTGGTTCGGAACTGATAAGATCGGCCGTGATCTGTTTGTACGTACATTCTATGGCGGACGTGTTTCCCTTGGTGTTGCTCTTGCAGTTACAGCTGTTGAGTGTGTTATCGGTGTAATCCTCGGTTCCATTTCCGGTTTCTTCGGCGGAATCGTAGACACAATTATCATGCGTGTTTCAGAAATCTTCATGTGCTTCCCGTTCATGATGATCTGTATTACACTGCAGGCTGTATTTGGAAACTCTATCAAGACTCTGATCCTGATCCTTGGTGTTCTGTCCTGGCCTTCTATCGCACGTATCGTACGTGGTCAGATCCTTTCCCTTCGTGAAATGGATTATATGGAAGCTTGCCGTGCTCTTGGTATTTCCAACAAGAGACAGATCTTCAAGCATCTGTTCCCGAACGTACTTGCTTACGTTATTGTTTATGTAACACTGTCCATGGCATCAGTTATTCTGACAGAAACATCACTGTCCTTCCTCGGACTTGGTGTTAACCCTCCTACACCTACATGGGGCAACCTGATTCAGGAAGCAAGAAACCTTCAGATCCTCCAGAAAAAGTGGTGGTACTGGGTACCGCCGGGAATTCTGATCTTCCTTTCAATCCTGTGCTTCAATATTCTTGGTGACGGTCTGCGTGATGCAATCGACCCGAAGATGCAGAAATAACGAAATAAGGGGTGAATAAAATGACAGAAAAGAAAGAACCGATTCTGCAGGTTAAAGGCCTGAAAACTTATTTCCACAGCTCCGGCGGCACAGTTAAAGCTGTTAATGATGTATCATTCGAAGTTTACCAGGGTGAAACACTTGGTGTCGTAGGTGAATCCGGCTGCGGCAAGTCTATTACAAATATGTCCATTGCCCGTCTGGTTGAATGCCCTCCGGGAAAGTATGAAGGCGGCGAAATTCTGTTCGACGGACAGGATATGCTGAAGATTTCCGATGCGGAAATGCGCAAGATCCGCGGTAACAAGATTGCTTATATTTTCCAGGAACCTATGACTTCTCTGAACCCGATTTTCAGAATCGGTGATCAGATTTCAGAAGTTCTGATTCTCCACAGAGGTCTTACAAAGGAACAGGCTCGTCAGGAATCCATTCAGGCTCTTGACCGTGTACGTATTCCTAACCCTGAGAGAGTTGTTGATGAATATCCGTTCGAACTTTCCGGTGGTATGAGACAGCGTGTTATGATCGCTATGGCTCTTGCCTGCAATCCTAAGCTGCTGATTGCCGATGAACCTACAACTGCGCTGGATGTTACAATTCAGGCACAGGTTCTGGACCTCATGAACAACCTGAAGAAGGAAATCGATACATCTATTATCTTCATTACACATGACCTTTCTGTAATTGCAGAAATGGCTGACCGTGTAATGGTTATGTATGCCGGCAAGGTTGTAGAACTCGCTGATGTTAATACAATCTTCCTGAAGCCGATGCATCCTTATACAAGAGGTCTGATCGGATCAAGACCGGATATGACTACTACAGCTAAGCGTCTGACAGTTATTCCCGGCAATGTTCCGAACCTTGCAGAACTTCCTGACGGATGCTCCTTCAGTCCTCGTTGCGGTGAATGCAAAGGCAAGTGCTCCGAAGGAATGCCCGAACTGAGAGAAGTTGAACCCGGTCATTTCGTTCGCTGCTTCTTTGCAGGAGGTGAAGAATGACAACTGCAGAAAAAGCAAATCTGATTGAGGTTAAGCACCTTAAGAAATATTTCCCGATCAAGGGCGGTCTGTTTCAGAAGACAATCGGCAATGTCAAGGCTGTAGATGATATCTCCTTCACAATCAAGAAGGGTGAAGTAATGGGCCTTGTAGGTGAGTCCGGATGCGGCAAGTCCACAACAGGACGTACAATGCTCAATCTGATCAAGCCTACAGAAGGTGAAGTATTATTTGACGGCGTTGATATTTACAAGCTTGATAAGAAGACACTGAACGAATACCGCACAAAGATGCAGATCGTTTTCCAGGACCCGTATTCATCACTGAATCCTCGTCTTCCTATTTACGATATCATCGGTGAAGGTATGCTCGAACACGGCATTGTTAAGAACCGTGCTGAAATGATGGAGCGTGTATATGACCTGATGGCTAAGTGCGGACTGTTCCCTGAACAGGCTGGACGTTATCCTCACCAGTTCTCCGGTGGTCAGCGTCAGCGTATCTGTATTGCAAGAGCTCTTGCTGTTAATCCTGAATTCGTTGTTTGTGATGAAGCTGTATCCGCTCTGGACGTATCTATTCAGTCTCAGATTATCAACCTGCTGAAAGATCTGCAGGATGATATGGGTCTGACATATCTGTTCATCTCTCATGACCTTTCTGTAGTTAAGTTTATCTCTGACTCTGTAGGTGTTATGTACCTCGGACAGATGGTTGAAAGCGGATCTAAACTCCAGATTTTCGACAATTTCGCACATCCTTATACAGAAGCTCTGCTGTCCGCAGCACCTTCATTTGATCCTACTAAGCGTAATAACAGCAACCGTATTATCCTTCAGGGTGATATGCCTTCACCGGCTAATCCTCCGAGCGGATGCCGTTTCCACACTCGCTGCCCTTATGCTACAGACAAGTGTGCTGCTGAAATTCCTGAGGTTTACGAAGTTGAACCCGGACATATGTGCAGATGCCATTACGCAATGGAAAGATTTGCTAAGAAGCAGGGTTAATCCAACATGTTTTTCCTTCGTAAAGACCAGGTAGACAGAGATGTAGAAAAAATGCGGGAATCTCTGATGACCCCTGAACAGATTCAGAAGAAGGAAGAAAGGGAGCAGAAGAAGAAAGAAAAAGAGAAGAAGCACGCTGATGAGCAGCTCGAAGACTTCGGATGGAAAGATGTAGTCGCAATGACGATTGCTATTCTTGAAATTATCGGACCTTATTTCCTGCTGTTTATCGGATTCCTGGTTGTTCTCTGGCAGGTGTTCTATCACTTGTGGTCTTGATTCCGGCAATCGAAATTTAAGAGCAGATATTCTTAAATCTGCTCTTTTTTTGTGAAATTTGACAAATTATGCACGTGCTGTTATTCTAAGCGGGATGAAAACTTTGAAAAACAGTGTGAAAAAGCTGCTGGCTGTAACAGCCGGTACAGCATCTTTATTTATTCTTTCAGCAGCTGATACCGGTGTATCAGCGAAATCTGCTGTCATTGACGCTGCAGAACTGGAAGGAACAGCAACAGGAATTGCTGAATATTCTTTCACTGAAGAGTTGACAGATCTTCTGGAAATTACTCTTACGGCAAAGGAGATTGAAATTGACAACGGTGCTGAATTTAATGTTCTTGACTATATTGAGGAAATTACTGATGCAGTCGAAAATGCTGTCATTCTGAATATTACCGGTGAGGTGGATACAAGTGAAAATGACAGTTATACCGTTACTTATGATGTTACGGATCTTAACGGCAATACAGATACAGAAACATTGTCTGTTACAGTTCGCTACAGTGAAGAACAGCTCCGTGAAATAGCCGAAAGAGAAGCGGCAGAGAAAGCTGCAGCGGAAGAAGCTGCGCGTAAGGCTGAGGAGGAAGCAAGACAGGCGCAATTAGACTCACAGGCTTCTTACGGGAATGTCTCTTTAAGCAGTCTCGGGGTTTATGATTCAGGAAGTGCATATGCTATGATTGAGGCAATTAATGCAGTGCGTGCTTCCTACGGTCTCTATGCATATTCGTATGCATCCAGTGCCGGCTTTGATGCGGCTGCGATCCGTGCACAGGAGTGTACTTATTACCTTTCTCATACAAGGCCGAACGGTTCTGCATACAATACAGCTTTGGATGAATGCGGGGTTTCCTACGGGTACGACAGTGAAATTATCGCTGCTTACGGGAGTTCGATTGAAGCAAATCTGAACTGGTGGCTCAGTGATGCAGGTCACCGCAATATTGTGCTTGGTACGAGCGGATCTACGATCGCTGCAGGCTATGCCGGCGGTGTCTGGGTCGCTGAAGTTTACTGATGAAATACTGATAGCAGAGTAAAGCCGGTCTTATGGACCGGCTTTGTTTCAGAATGTGATTTTCATATATTCCTGGTGATCCAGGGTATAAATTGTAAAGTCTGTTTCAGTCAGAACAGCATAGCTACGCGGATGACCGCCTTTAGGAAGAGAAATACTTCCGGGATTCAGCAGAAATATCCCCTTATTGCATTCGGCTGTCGGAATATGTGTGTGCCCGGAAAGGAAAATGTCACCGGATGAAAGGTCCGGAAGTTTTGCAGGACTGTAGATATGACCATGACTCATAAATACTTTGCGGTCACCGCAGAAAAGAATATTATAATCTGCAGTTACAGCAAAATTCAGAACCATCTGATCTACTTCTGCTTCACAGTTTCCTCTTACGGCAATGATATTGTCTTTTAATGCATTCATTAAAGGGATTACCTTCTTTGGGGCATAATCATCCGGTAGGTCATTTCTGGGACCATGATAAAGAATGTCACCCAGACAGAGAACATGGGTCAGATTATGATGTGCGAGCGCTTTATGTACTGCTTCAGCTCCCGATAAAGCACCGTGGATATCGGATACAACAAGATATTTATTCATAAGATTATTTCTCCCGGAATGATTATATCATGTTAATAATGATATAATTCTAAACAGGATTGTATTTGCACGTGATGAGGGAAAAAAATGAAGAATAAAGTAATTATCGTAGGAGTGACAGGAGGTATTGCAGCATTTAAGATCTGTTCTCTTGTTTCTTCTTTGAAAAAGAAGGGGAATGAAGTACATGTGCTGATGACGAAGGAGGCAGAGCAGTTTGTAACGCCGCTTACTTTCCAGACGCTGAGCGCACAGAAAGTCATTACCGATATGTTTACAGTTGACTATACGCCTGATGTACATCATGTATCGCTGGCTAACAAGGCGGATGCTTTCGTGATCGCTCCTGCAACAGCCAATGTAATCGCAAAAGCTGCTCACGGAATCGCTGATGATATGCTGACAACAACATTCCTTGCGGCTGAATGCCCGAAACTGATTGTTCCCGCAATGAATACACATATGCTGGAAAATCCGATTACACAGGATAATCTGAAAATCTGCGAAAAATACGGCATGCATGTGCTTTCTTCAGACAGCGGTTATCTTGCCTGCGGTGATACCGGTTCAGGCAGAATGCCGGAACCTTCTGTTATTGAAGATGCTCTGGAAAGCATCATTGGAAAAGACAGATGGCTGGAAGGAAAAAACATTCTGGTTACGGCAGGCCCTACACAGGAGGCACTTGATCCTGTCAGGTATCTTACAAATCACTCTTCCGGAAAGATGGGATGGTCTCTTGCCAAAGCTGCCCGCAATGCGGGAGCTCATGTTACTCTGGTGGCCGGATCAACAAATCTTGCAGAACCTGTTGGTATTGAAACAGTGCATATTGTCAGTGCTGCAGATATGGCGGAAGCAGTCCTTTCACGCAGTGAAGAACAGGACGTCATTATTATGGCGGCCGCAATTGCGGACTATACGCCGGAGACAGTGGAAGAGCAGAAGATCAAGAAGCAGGATGGAAGTTTTGCGATTGGTGTGAAGAGAACTACGGATATTCTTCTTGAACTTGGCAGGAAGAAGAAGGAAGGTCAGGTGCTGATCGGCTTTGCTATGGAAACGCAGGATCTGATCGCTAATGCAGAAAAGAAACTGGTGAAGAAGAACGCAGACTATATCATTGCCAACAGTATTGCCGAAAAAGGTGCAGGATTTGCCGGAGATACGAATTCTGTTACGATTATCGGGCCGGATCATAATGAAAAACTCGGTCTTCTGAGCAAAGATGAAACCGCCGAAAAGATTCTGGCATACTGTCTGAAGAAAGAAGGATAACAACAATGCTTTTAACAATTGATGTGGGCAATACGAACATTGCTCTGGGTCTGATGGACGGAAACAATATTATAGGACGTTACAGACTGACAACGAAGAATCCTTATACAAGTGATGAATACGGTGTATTTATCAGTTCCTTCATGATGCAGGCAGGTATTACAAAGAAAGAGATCGATGCTGTTCTGATTTCATCTGTTGTACCGAAACTGATGTATTCGCTGAATTCCGCAATTATCAAATTTATCGGACTGACACCTGTGGTTGTCAATTCCGGTATTAAAACAAATATCAAGCTTATGATGGAGAATCCTTCTTCCGTTGGTGCCGACCGTATTGTCAATACTACATGGGCGTGGAATCAGTATCATCGTTCCTGTATTGTAGTGGATTTCGGTACAGCTACTACATTTGATTATGTAAATAAAGATGGTGAGTTCAAATATGTTATTATCACTCCCGGTCTTGGCATCAGTGCCGGTGCTCTGACTTCGCAGACAGCGAAACTTCCTGATATTGAAATCAGAAAACCTGCTTCTATCCTCGGAAGGACTACAATTGAAGGAATGCAGGCCGGAGTTGTATTCGGCTATATCGGACAGGTGGAATATATTATCCGTCAGATGAAGAAAGAACTGAATGATCCGGACTGCTATGTTGTAGCTACAGGCGGACTGGGCAGAGTCATTGCATGCGAGACAGATGAGATTGATGAATATGATCCTGATATTGCATACAAAGGAATGTACCTGCTCTATGAAATGAACAAGGAGAGTATACATGAGTAAAGCGAAAATCTTTGATCTGCATGCAGATCTGGCAATGGCAGTCAGTAAATATCATGAAGCAGGTGAAAACTCTGCACTAAAGGATCATTGGCAGGATAAATTTACAGAAGGCGGTATTACCTGGACAGCTGCGGCCAGCTTCTTTTCCGGAGAAGAAGACTGGGATACTATGATGAAAACAGTGAAAATGGTCAGTGAAGATATCGAAGCTTCCGGTGCAAAGAAGATTCTTACTGCAGATGATCTTGATGAAAATCAGACAGGTACTGCATTTATTATGACGATAGAAGGTATGTGCGGTATTCGCGATCATGCTGCGGAAAAAGTTCAGTGGCTTTATGATCAGGGAAACCGGATCGGTTCGCTGGAATGGAATGATGAAAATGCGCTGGCAACCGGTAATTCCGGAGATCCATCAAGAGGACTTACAGAACTTGGGAAAGAAGCTGTTGCCAGAATGAATGAACTGCATATGATCATTGATGTTTCCCATGCAAACGAAAAGACTTTCTGGGATCTTATTGATGCATCTGATCTTCCGGTGATCGCAACGCATTCCAATGCCAAAAGGCTTTGCTTTGTTGAACGAAATCTGACGGATCAGCAGATTCGTGCACTTGCCGGAAAGGGCGGACTGATCGGCTTGAATGCATGTGACAATTTTATTTCGGAAGATCCTGAACAGCGTACAGCACGCACACTTGCCAGACATGCAAGATATATTGCAGATCTTGCCGGCATTGAACATGTAGCCTGCGGCTTTGATTTTGGTGCTTACTATACTGAGCGTGAAAAACATGATCTTGCTTCTCCTGAGCAGGGACAGAATTTTATCGAAGGTCTTCGCGCAGAGGGCTTTACGGAAGAAGAAATCAAAGATATCGGATACCGTAATGTATTCCGTTTCCTGAAAAAGTACATGCAGTGAAAAAGACCGGAGAATAAACTCCGGTTTTTTCGTACATGATATGATTGTATTCGAAGAAAGTCATAAAAAGCTGTTAACTTTATTCATTAACAGCTTTTTCATGAAATTTTATTTCCAGAGGATATCCGGATAAATACCTTCATCCTTCATCTTCTGAATCTTTTCAACGACACCGGGCTTATCCTTTGCATATGTCACACCGAACCACTGATCCTTGCTGGAAAGTACTTTTACGGAACATACCTTCTGCTTCACCAGTTCACCGATTGCAGTAGGAATTACATGTTCACACTTCATCGGGTTAAGTTCAATATTGTTTTCAAGGAATTCCGCAAAAACAGGTTCGCACTGTTCGAAGATCTTCGGCGTGAATCCCCAGAAGTTCATGGATACAAGCGCATTCTCATCCAGAGGCAGCCATTCACCGTCTTTTTCATATACCGGTTTTCCGTTTTCACGGGCAATCTTCTGTATTTCCACAATCTTTGACAAATAGTCTTCATCATCACGTTCACAGATTGCACGTGTAACTGTACCGTTGTCTGTCAGAGTATTATTGCAGAGATATCCCACCATAGCATAGTTGTCGTCACTGATTTCCTCTGTCAGATATTTGTAGATTACTTTATATGCATCTTTTCCGTAGAAGTCATCAGCGTTGATAATTGCGAAAGGTTCATTGACAATTCCCTTGCATGCAAGAAGTGCATGTGTCGTTCCCCAGGGCTTTACACGGCCTTCAGGAACAGTAAATCCTTCAGGAATATTCTCCATGTCCTGATAAGCAAAAACAACTTCCATACCCTTGGATACTCTGTCGGTAAGAGCAGCTTTGAACGCTGCTTCATGTTCTTTTTTGATAATCAGAACAACTTTTTCAAATCCCGCTTCATGTGCATCATATATAGAAAACTCAATAATCGGCTCACCATGACTGCCGACACCGTCAATCTGTTTCATACCTCCGTATCTGCTGCCCATACCTGCAGCGAGAATAACGAGTGCTGGTTTATTCATAATTGTATTACTCCTTGTTTTAAATCATTGCAGTTTCATTATAGCATTGTAAAGTGCTATATTTGCAATGGTCTGTTAAAATTGTCAGGAAAGAAGGCGTTATGATGAAGAAAGTAATACTTGCAAGTCAGTCTCCGAGAAGAAAGGAACTTCTGGAAAAGTGTATTGATACATTTGAATGCATTCCTGCAGATATCGATGAAACCATGGATCTCAGCAATGATCCTGCGGAGGAAGTGAAGAAGCTTTCTCACAGAAAAGCTGCCCGTATCCTGGCAGAGTATCCGGATGCAGTGGTAATCGGCAGTGATACAGTTGTTGCAGTGAACGGAAAAATTCTGGGCAAGCCGGAAAATCATGGTGATGCTGCGCGTATGCTCGGGATGCTGAGCGGAAGGACACATCAGGTTATTACGGGTCTTTGTGTGCTGAGCGGTAAGCAGGAATTTCTGGATGTTTCGATATCAGATGTAACATTCGCAGTAATGAATGAGAAAGAAATTGCTGCGTACATCGCAACAGGAGAATGTGATGACAAGGCAGGGGCGTATGGTATTCAGGGATACGGCGGCAGATATATTACAGGGATCAAGGGAGATTATTATGCAATCATGGGGCTCCCGCTGAATATGGTCTATGAAGCATTGAAAGACCTGGAGAAATATTGATTTTCACAGGGAATCTGTTATTATAAACAAGCTAAGCCGCCATAGTATAGTGGCAATACGCAGCAATGGTAATGCTGAACCGGCAGTTCAATTCTGCCTGGCGGCACTTGAAACAGAGTCTGATTACAGTCAGACTTTTTTCTTTCAAAGGAGGAACAAGTATGATTTCGCTGAAACCGGATCCTGAAGTAAATGTCAGAAAAGTACAGATCAGAACCAGAAACGGATATTTTCCCGCACTTATTCTTTCACCGAAAGAAAGAAAAGTGAATGTCCCGGGGATTCTCTGGATTCACGGCGGCGGCTATATCCTGGGCATGAAGGAAATGGTGCATATGTCAAGAGCAGTGAATCTGGTAAAGAAGTATGGTGCAGTCGTTCTTTCTCCCGGCTATCGTCTTGCTTTTCAGACACCTTATCCGGCAGCGATTGAAGACTGTTATGATGCACTTCTGTATCTGCATCAGAATGCGGATGCTCTGGGGATTAATCCAAGGCAGATCATGACAGGCGGAGAGAGTGCCGGCGGGGGATTGTGTGCTGCATTATGCATCATGGCCAGAGACCTTGGCGGACCCGGAATTGCTTTCCAGATGCCTTTGTATCCTATGATCGACAATTTTGATACTGATTCTTCTCTGAATAATCACGGCAGGATCTGGAATACAAAAAGAAATCATTTCGGCTGGAAAATGTATCTCAGAGAACATGCAGAAGAAGAAGTATCTCCCTTCGCTGCAGCGTCACGCTGCCGCAATTATGCCGGCCTGCCGCCTGCATATACATTCGTATCGGACGGTGAACCATTTTACAGTGAAACACTTGCCTATATAGAGAATCTGAAGAAATGCGGCATTCCTGCAGAAGTGGATGTATATCACGGCAATGTGCATGCTTTTGATATGATCTGCCCCGATAACGAACAATCAAAGATAGCTGTGAAGAAGTTTGAAGAGCATTTTGAATATGCTGTAAATCATTATTTCAGCAGATAAAAAAGGGAGTGTTCAAACGAACACTCCCTTTCAGGTCTGATCAGAATACAGTAAAGAGAATCAGGGAACAAAGCAGAATGGCAAAAGCAGGAGGATCAATATGTGTTGAGCACCTGTTGTTGAAAGAGATCGTAAAGATATAGCAGATCAGTTCAGCGATAATACCGAAGATTACAGCGATTACAAGGTTATGCGTCATCTGCATTGCATATCCTGCTACGAGAGTCAGATGGTGAGTTGCCGGTACATTCGGTTCGACCATGCAGAACAGAAGCGCAGCACCGGAAATACCGAAACCGATATTCCAGATACCAGTATATTCCGCAAACCATCCTGCACCTAAAGCAAGAACACCGGCCATGAGAATATGTGTCAGCCATACATTTGCCGGGATTGCAGTAAGGATACGGGGAGCGTTAGGATCGTATTTTCTCCCTTCAGACATGGTCAGACGAATCAGAAGTGCCACAAGAACAACCGACAATGCACCCTGGTCACAGGGAATATTCAGAACAACAGCAGCTCTGAATACGATATAGCCAAGTACGCCGGACAAACCTCCGGCAATCAGCACCAGCGGATCGTTAAAGGCAGGAAGAGATCTCCAGCAGTCATATCCGTTGATATCGTGCTTTCTCTTCGCTGCAAAAGCAGAAGCTGCAGCACCGCCTGTAAAACAAACAGCAGGAAGGAAGAACAGATTGGAACCGTAAAGATTCAATGCTGTCATATCCATGCCTGTATAACCGAGAAGCTGAACAGCAATGGTGAATACTGCACAGAAGATAAATGCAGGTGTGGCACCGGCACATGATCCGAAAATACCGGATACAAAAGCCAGCATAAGTGATTCCGGTGTAAACATTGTGATACCTCCGCAGACTAACAACAATATTTTATATGAGAGTTGCAGAAATTACACGATATAATCATAAGGCTTTCATATAATATTAGCTGTGTTGATAGAAGAGGTGCTGATATGGAAATTGAAGCTGTCTGCAAATATGATCCTGAATGGCAGGAACTGATTGATTATATCGCTGTCCAGCCCTGGGGAAGATCACTCGGGGTCAAAATGAAAGAAGAAGAGTGGAAAGACTGGGAGCGTGTGATTATTGCACGTGAAGAAGGAAACATATGCGGATTCTGTACTGCTGTCGAAAATGACAACATGGAAGATCTGACCTACAGTCCGTTTATCGGATATGTATATGTAAATGAACAGTACAGAGGGAACAGAATCAGTGAAAAGATGATCCGCAAAGCTGAAGAGATTATTCTCGCGCAAGGATATCATGAAATTCATATCATGAGCGGTCATGTCGGCCTGTATGAGAAGTACGGATATGTGCCGTCCGGCGAAGCTTATGATACAAGAGGAAGAAAAGAAACTGTCTTTGCCAGAAAATTCTGAAATGACCAGCAAGAAAAGGACAGCAGTCCTTTTCTTTGTTAATCCCGTTGTACAGGCGTTTTTTCTGTATGCTATAATAGCGTGGTATTTGAAAGGGGCGATTGTACCTTGTCTACGTATTCATTAAATTTAACATTGGCGAATATCCGGACGATTACCGTGATGTTCCTTGATATCTTTGTTGTATGGTTTCTGCTTTATTATGTTCTGAGAATTGTCAGAAACAATACAAGAACCATTCAGATCTTCAAAGGAATTCTGCTGGTAGTGGTTGTGGACGGCATTGCCAAACTGCTGGGACTGAAAACACTGCAGTTTTTTGCGGACATATTCATTAACTGGGGATTTCTTGCAATTATTATTATTTTCCAGCCTGAAATCCGTCAGCTTCTGGAACATCTCGGCAAGTCCAATGTGTTCAGCCGCATTACAACTCTGACCGGAAACGAAAAGGAGAAGCTGGTAGACCAGATTGTTACTGCAGTGATGCTTTTGAGCAAGGATCAGACAGGAGCTCTGATTTCCATCGAACAGTCTCGCTCACTGGAGGATTTTATCGCTACCGGCACAAGACTGAATTCCGAAGTTACAGCAGAACTGCTGACATCAATCTTTGTTACATCCACACCGCTGCATGATGGTGCTGTCATTATTCAAGGAGACAAGATTGCCTGTGCAAGTGCTTATTTCCCGCCGACAAATCAGGAACTCCCGTCCCGCTATGGTGCCCGTCACCGTGCGGCCATCGGCATCAGTGAAATCTCTGATGCTGTTACGATCTGTGTTTCGGAAGAAACAGGAAATGTTTCCGTTGCTGAAAACGGAAAACTGGCTGTTGCCAACAGGGAACAGCTTCGCAACTATCTGCTCAGAGTAATCTGCGGTGAGACGACTGAAGTGCATTCCGGTACCGGCGTAAAGCATGTTGCTGGCAGGAGTAAAAAAGATGAATCACCGGAAAAAAGTGAAAAGAAATCTTCTGTTCTCTCCAAACTCGCGATCCGCAAGCGTTCCGATGATGAACTGATTGAAACAGAAGGCTATACGAAGATCACGGCAGAGGAAGTCGTTCCCGCGAAGAAAAAGAAGGTATCAAAGAAGTCTTCCGATGAAGAAAAGAGAGTACACCGCGCTGCTGATGAAGAAGCAGAAGCAGCCAGCATCAAGCTGCCGCATAAGAAAAAGAGACCGGTTCCCAGTTATCCTGAAAAGAAAACTTCAGAAAGAAAAACGGAAACTGTGAAAACAGAATCCGCTCCTGAAACCCGGAAGATTCAGGCTGAGGAAGTGATTCCGGCAGCAACGAAAGCGCCGCTCTTTGTCAGTGCGGATGATGAGGAGATTCCTGACATTGTACAGGAACAGCCGGCTGCTGCTGAAACTGTACAGGAACCTGCCGAACCGGAAATTGCTTTCACGGAAGAAACTGTTCAGGAAACAGCTGAACAGCCTGCACAGCCGCGCACACGTTATGAGGAAGTACGAGCTTCACGTGAAGCTGCTTACAGAATCATGTACAGCCAGCAGGAACAGCAGAAAAAGAAACAGGTTGATGAGGCTGCCAGAAAAGCCGCAAGAACCGGAGTTTATGATACAACCAGACTTGATATTTCCAAGATTACCGGCTTTGACGATGAACTTGACAGTACCTTCAATATGGTTGACGGCATGACCGGAGATTCATCCTCCGCACGTAAAGGAGGGAAAAGGTAATGGCAGACAAGAAAAAAGTCTATTATGACCAGGAAGACCGCATGAGCGGGAAAACTGAAATTGCCAATAAAATTGCAAAACAGTCTGAGAAGGTTAGCAGAACATATGAGAATATCGAATATGGAATGATGGCCCGCTTCCGCTGGTTCTCATCCATGATCGACAAGATTCTTTTTACAAGAAAGCATGCAAAGCTGGTTTCCTTTATTCTTGCCGTTCTGCTTTATGTTGTCGTTAATTATAACTCTGTATCATCACTGCATACTTCCACGATGAAGTCGGCGCGTGAGATTTCTGATGTTCCTGTCACACTTCGCTATAACAGCGATACATTTGAACTGAGCGGTATGCCGTCGGAAGTTGATATCGTTATTTACGGTGATGCGACGAATGTAAATACTGCTGTAAATTCAGAATCAGGTGTGATTGTTGCGGATCTGGAAGGCCTGACGGAAGGAGAACATACAGTCAAACTGACAGCGGAAGGCTACAGTGACAATGTAACGATTGTCGTCAGTCCGTCCAATGCAGTTGTTACATTGAAAAAGAAGACAACCCGTCAGTATGACATTTCTTATGACTTTATCAATCAGGATCAGATGGATGATATTTACAGTGCGTCCACACCTTTGTTTGATACTACAAAAGTTAATGTTCGTGCTTCAAAAGATACACTGGATTCCATTGCCTTTGTCAAAGTGCTGATCGACGTCAGCGGCCAGACTTCCGACTTTGAGCAGGATGCGAAACTTGTCGCATACAATTCTCAAGGCTATCCGGTAAATGCGGATATCGTGCCTGAAACAGTACATGTTACAGTACCTGTTACTTCTCCGAGCAAATCTGTACCGATTTCAGTTGAAATCAGCGGTACTGCCCCGGAAGGAAAGGCTGTCGATACTGTTTCCCTTGACCAGCAGAGTGTCACGATATACGGAACAGAAGAAACCCTTGAATCGATTTCCAGTGTTACGGTAACTCTGGATGCTTCTACGATTACTAAGGATTCCACTGTCCTGCGTCCGATCGTTCTTCCGACGGGTGTATCAAAGTCATCCATTACACAGGTGACAATGAATATCACGCTTGCCGAGGTAACAAGCCGCACGATTGACGGAGTCAAGATCTACTATCGGAACAATGTAAACAAATACAAGGCTTCACAGCCTGACAATATCACCACAACCAGCATTACAGTTACCGGCTCGGCAGCGAATATTGCGAATATAACGGCAGATGACATTACTGTCTATGTTGATATGACCAATGCCGCTCCCGGTCTGCAGGAATTCCCTCTGCAGGTCGAACAGCCTTCCGGCGGACTTGTAACGTACAGCCTGACGGATACGATGTATGAGCTGAATGTACTTGGTGAAACAACAGAAACCTCAACAGAAGAAGAAGGAGCAGATGTAAATAATGGGTAAATATTTCGGAACAGACGGTATTCGCGGCAAAGCGAATGAAGGCCTGACAGCAGAACGTGCTTTTCAGGTAGGAAGATATCTCGGCTATTACTACAGCAGAGAAGGGAAAAAGAAAATTGTGATCGGAAAGGATTCTCGTCTTTCTTCCGATATGCTGGAAAGCGCACTGGCTGCAGGTATTGCGGCACAGGGCTGTGATGCCTATCTGACCGGCTACGGTCCTACACCGATGATCTGTTATCTGACAGTTCATGAAGATTTCGCATGCGGTGCAATGATTTCCGCAAGTCACAATCCTTTCTATGATAACGGCATCAAGGTTTTCTCCAAAGAAGGGATCAAGCTTCCTTCCGAGATTGAAGATCTGATTGAAGCATATATAGACGGTGAGACAACACTTGAATATGCAACAGGTGACAAGATCGGTAAAGTCTATGCATATGAACAGGGACTTGAGAATTATCTTGACTGGATAACAGCAGAGTTCCCTCTGGATCTTTCAGGTATGAAGATTGCAATGGATACAGCAAACGGTTCTGCATCCTTTACAGCAGAAAGAGCGCTTTCCAGACTGGGAGCAGAATGTACTGTTGTAAATAACAAGCCTGACGGAATCAACATTAATACAAAGTGCGGTTCCACACATCCGGAGGCTTTCCAGGAATTCGTAAAGCAGGGAAACTATGATATCGGCCTGCTGTTCGACGGTGACGCTGACAGACAGATTCTTGTACGTCCTGACGGAGAACTGGCGAATGGTGACTTCATGCTTTATATCTGCGGAAGATATTACAGAGATAAGGGTGAACTGAACAACAATACAATTGTTTCTACGGTAATGGCTAATCTCGGTCTCTTCAAGGCAATGGAACGTGAGGGCATTACGGTTGAGAAGACAGCTGTAGGTGACAAGTATGTATATGAAAAGATGTGTGCTGACAATGATATTGTAGGCGGTGAGCAGTCAGGTCATATTATTTTCAAAAAACATGCTACAACCGGTGACGGTCTGCTTACTGCTCTTGCTGTTCTTCAGATTATGAAGGAAACAGGAAAGACACTTTCTGAGCTTTGTGAAGGTCTGAAGATCTATCCTCAGCTGCTGGTGAATGTTCGTGTTACAGACAAGACTCTGGTTATGGATGATCCTGAGGTACAGGCTGCGATTGAGCAGGTAAATGTCAATCTTAACGGCAACGGCAGAATTCTTGTGCGTCCTTCCGGAACAGAACCTCTGCTCAGAGTTATGGCTGAAGCAGAAACTGACGAGATCTGTGAAATTGAATGTGCACGCGTAGCTGATATTATCAGACGTAAATACGGAGCATAATCAGGATAAAGCAAAACATAAAAGCAGCTTGATGAAGAGAACGGTAACGTTTTCTGCATGCCAGCTGCTTTTTTATTATGCATGAACTTCTGTTTGCGTTCTTAATAAGCAAGCTCTTTTCTTGCGGTAGCGTAAGATGATGAATTATGTGATAGAATAATATCGGTGATGTATATGAAAAAGGTTATTAATATTACAGAAGACGAAAAGGACCTTAACGAACTTGTAAAGCGTTATCTTGAAAAGGAAGGGTATGAAGTTCATTCTTTCCTGACTTATGATGAAGCTGAACCGCATTGTGAAGATGATGATGTGCATCTGTGGATTCTTGATATTATGCTTGGTGACAAGAGCGGGTTTGACCTGATTGAGGAAATCCGTGCGCATAATCCGGAAGTGCCGGTTATCTTCATGTCTGCACGTGACAAAGAATTCGACAGAATCATCGGTCTTGAAAAGGGAAGTGATGATTATATTACAAAGCCCTTCTCGCCGAAGGAACTTGTACTTCGTGTCAATAATGTCATGAGACGCACGTACAGGGATGACGATTCTCAGAAGGTGATGGTTGACGGATATGAGATTGATGAAACACAGCGTACTGTCAATGAAGGCAGTACACAGATTGATCTTACAACCAAAGAGTTTGATCTTCTGATGTTATTTGTGAATAACAGAGGCAATGCCTTCTCACGTGAACAGATTCTTTCTAAGATCTGGGAAGAGAATTATTACGGAAGTGACAGAGTCGTAGATGATACACTGCGCAGACTCCGCAAAAAGATGCCGAACCTTTCTGTTCATACAATTTACGGCTTCGGCTACCGTCTCGGATGAAACGTGCAGGAATGTGGCTGCGTGAACTTTCCCTGACACAGCAGCTGCTTGGTATTATCTTTCTGTTTGTTACAGCATTCGCCGCTTTTATTATCGTATTTCTCTCTCCTTCGATTGATGATTTCTCAGATGCGGAAATGTACAGACTTCTGCATAATTCACAGGAGAATATTATCCATATTCTGGATAATTCCCCGGGCAGCACACCTGAGCTTTCCAGTGAGGATTCTGCGATCACCCATTTGATATATGATCCTGAAAACAATGAAATGGTCGTCATCAGCGGAGGCATGATCAATTCGGAAATTACCAAGGGGATCCGTGCTAATCTGCAGGTCGAAATTTCCGGTACACAGGATTATGTTGTCAGTACTTCCGCAGGTAACAGCGGTGAAGAGGCAATGCGCTATCTTTACTGTGCAACTTTGCTGAAAGACGGAAGACAGCTGATCTCGGTTCTTGCCAGTGATTATCAGGTTCAGTTCCAGACATCATTGATCAATTCTGTTGTTCTGATGAATGTGATTGTTGTATCACTTCTGTTTGTACTTCTGATGACATGGGTAGGAAGCCTGATTCTTCCTTTGAACCAGATCAGAACGTATATAACAAAGATTCAGAATGATGAGGATGCTGTGCTGAATGTTCGCAGGCATGATGAAATCGGTCAGGTAGCGACAGCTCTTGTAGAGATGGAAAATGAGCTGGAAAGACAGAACCGTGAGAAAGAAGAGATGATTCAGAATATTTCTCATGATCTTAAGACGCCGATTGCGACGATCAAGTCCTACAGCGAAGCAATCAAGGATGGAATCTATCCGTACGAAACACTGGAAAAGTCTGTTGATGTTATTATTGAGCACGCTGACCGCCTGGAAAAGAAAGTAAAGAGTCTGATTCTTCTGAACAAGATGGGATATCTTCAGGATAACTGTCCTGAAGGAGAACAGCTTGACATGAACAGCGTCATCAGCAAAGCTCTTCTTTCACTGAAAGTAGTACGTCCTGAAATTACCTTTATCAGAGAAACTGCTCCCGGTGTGTGCTTCCATGGTGATGAAGAACCGTGGCGGATCACTGTAGAGAATCTGGTGGACAATGCGCTGCGCTATGCAAAGACAACAATCACAGTTACTTTAAAAGAAGGGGAACTGTGTGTTATCAACGACGGGAAACCGATTGAGGAAGACAGACTGGACAAGCTGTTTCATGCTTATGAAAAGGGAACGGACGGACAGTTCGGTCTTGGACTTTCCATCGTTTACCGTGTATGCCAGACATACGGTTATCATGTGGAGGCTTCCAATCTTCCTGATGGTGTATGTTTCCGTGTGTGGAAAGAAGTAAGTCACCGCACAAAGAAAAAGAACAGAAAATCCGCAAAAGGAACTGCAGTTAAAGCTTAACGGCAGTTTCTTTTTACAAACAGATACTGAGGTGAAACAAATGACATTTACAGAAAAATCCCATGCTTTTATAGCAGCGCAGTATTACAGACTGATGCATGACCGTTTCGGTGATCAGGGTACTTCAGCCTTTATTCATGCGACGATGTATTACGGAGAACAGCGCGGAAGACGTATGGCCCAAAGATGCATCAAAGACGGAAAAGAGCTTACTGCAGCGAATTACTACAGATACGGCGAATGGAATCCTACAAAGGAAATGATTGAGACACAGCAGTCAAATCAAAGTACGTTCCTTTCTTACGAGCCTGATCGTGTTTCAAAGATTACCCGCTGCCCGTGGGCAAAGCAGTTTCATGAAATGGGACTGAATGAAACCGGCGGTGAGGTCTACTGCAAGGCGATTGATGCAGCCCTGGTCAGAGGCTTTAACCCGGAACTTTCCTTTACTACAGAACAGACACTTCAGACAAATGAATTCTGCATTCAGCGCATGCGCAATGCCGGCATATCACCTGATGAAGATCTTTCCAAAGATCCCGGCAATATCAAAGGCTTCGGCTATCATTGCGCACATATGTTTTATGCATACCGCGATATCTGTGAAGCTGTGTTCGGTGAAGAAGGAACTGCAGTCTCTGATGAAGTCTTCAGACTTTATGAAGAAAACTACGGTACAAAGGACGCTGCATATATCCGTCTTTATGCCGGAACGGATTTCAGCCGCTGTGACAGTAAGGAATATTAAGGGGGATTTCATATGAAGTGGGCAGTACTTGCAACATGGAAAATGAGTGCGGAAGGAACAGGAATCGCTGCTGATCTTCTCGCACAGGGTGCACATTGCGGAGATGCGGCTGTTGAAGGTGTTTGCAATGTGGAAGATAACCCGGATTATCACAGTGTCGGATACGGCGGACGCCCGAACCGGGAATGCCGTGTATTTACTGACGGAGGATATATGGATGGTGATACACTGCATTTCGGTGCAGTGGGGTCTGTTGAAGGTTTCCGCTCGGCAGTACGCATTGCCCGCTCGCTGATGGAAGGTGATGCGAATAACTTCCTTGTTGGCGAAGGGGCTGAGCGTTATGCCCGTGAACACGGTTTTGAGGAACGTGACAACGTTACACCCGAAGGCAAAGCAATCTGGGAAGCGGAAAGAGAAAGAATCCAGAAGCTTTCTGCCTATGACGGACATGATACTGTATGTTTCCTTGCAAAAGATACATACGGCTCTATGTGCAGCGCTACCAGTACATCGGGACTGTTTATGAAAGAACCCGGAAGAGTGGGAGATACACCTGTTCCCGGCTGCGGTTTCTACGCAGATTCTCATACCGGTGCAGCTGCAGCTACCGGCATGGGAGAGGAGATCATGAAAGGTGCCTGCTCGTTCGCTGCTGTTCTTTATATGAAGCAGGGACTGTCTGCACAGGAAGCTGCTGACAAGGCTGTTGATGATCTTTGTGAAGAACTGATCCTGCGCAACGGCTATGCACAGCCTGTATCTCTGATTGTGATGGATAAAGAAGGCAATTACGGGATCGGAACAAATGTAGATTTTACATTCAGCTATGCAAGTGATGAATGTCCTGCCGGAATTTATACAGCAAAGAAAGTCAGCGGCAGAACGATTATTGAACTGCTGGAAGCGTGATTGATCAAAGTATCGTTATGGTCCGGAGTACAGTATTATAATCAGAAGAGAGGAACTTCATATGTCACATAAAACTTTGGTATGGGCGCACAGAGGAGCCAGCGGTTATCTTCCTGAAAACACACTTCCTGCTTTTTTAAAAGCTGCTGAACTTGGAGCAGATGGAATTGAACTGGATATTCAGCTGACAAAGGACGGAGAAATTGTTGTATGTCATGATGAAACCATTGACCGTACATCCGGTGGACACGGATGGGTGAAAGATTATACGCTCGCTGCCTTGAAACTGATGGACTTTTCCAACGGCATGAAGGATCAGCCGTTTACACAGATTCCGACGATGCGCGAAGTCTTTGAACTCGTCAGACCGACCGGCATGACGATCAATATTGAATTGAAGACCGGTGTTGTATTCTATGATGGAATCGAAGAGAAGATTGTTTCTCTTGCACATGAAACAAATATGCAGGACAGAGTGATCTATTCTTCTTTCAACCATTATTCCATTAAAAAAATTCAGAAACTTGATCCTGCAGCGAGAACTGCCTTCCTTTATGCCGACGGTACGATTGATATGCCGGAGTATGCCGTAAAGCATGGTGCGGATGCACTTCATCCTGCTTTATATAATCTTCAGTATCCCGGTTTCATGCAGGAATGCAAAGAGAAGAACCTTGAAGTAAATGTATGGACAGTCAATACAGAGGAACATACGCGCTTCTGTCTGGCCTGCGGCGTAAATGCAATTATTACAAACTATCCTGATCTGGTAAGAAAGGTTATAGAGGAAAGCGAAAAATGATGTCTTACAGGGAATATATGGACAATGAGGTGGATCCCTGGATAAAGGATCATACTTTGAATGAAGTAATCGAGAGCACGCAGGGAATACATCTGAATACCTATCGTGCAGTGAATCCGGAAGCACATGCCAATATTGTCATGATCCATGGCTTCTGCGAATTCTTCGGCAAATATCATGAGATGATGTACCGTTTCTTTCAGAAAGGATATTCCGTTTTCTTTGCAGAACTGAGGGGATACGGTCTCAGTGACCGCACTGTTGAGTTTGAAGACCAGAGGGTCTATGTTGACAGCTTTGATGAGTATGTAGAAGATGTTTCGGTATTTGTTGAAAAGATCGTAAAACCGCATGCTCAGGGAAAACCTCTGTTTCTCTTTGCGCATTCCATGGGCGGATGTGTCGGGACATTGTTTCTTGAACGCTTTCCGGAAGTTTTTTCCTGTGCGGTTCTTTCTTCCCCGATGCTGAAGGTGGATTTCGGCAAAGTCCCTGATCCTGCCTTGAAAATTCTTCCCATATACATGAAGATATCCGGCAGTGAAGGGGTATACGCACCGGGACAAGGGGAATTTACCGGAGAACAGGCATTTCTGCAGTCCAGTATTCAGGACTATGACAGATATATCAGCTATTTTGATCTGAGGAGAAAGGACGAGCATTATCAGACCTGGGGAGCGACATGGAGCTGGGCATCCGCTGCGGCGTCAGCTTCTGATGAAGCAGTAAGGAAGATCGGACAGATAACTGTCAATGTGCTGATCTGTCAGGCAGGCCTTGATCATATGGTGAAAGCTGAAGGACAGAATGAAGCAGCTGCACACAATGATAAGATTACTATTGATTTCTTCCCTGAAAGCAAACACGAAATATGGAACAGTACAGATGAGATCAGAGAAAAATGGTATAAAGATGTTCTTGCATTTTATAAAGCATGGACATTTGCAAAGTAGGCAGAGGCAATTGTCTCTGCTTTTTACATATATATCCTGCGTCAGCGCTCCGGATAAAAAAAATGTTGCATTCGAAAAAACAGCATGCTATATTTATTAGGCGCTAAGCATTAAGCATTCAGATGCACTTGGCAGACTGTTGAGGAAATACTCAAGAGGCCGAAGAGGTGCCCCTGCTAAGGGCATAGGTCGGGAAACCGGCGCGAGGGTTCAAATCCCTCTTTCCTCGCCATTCATGGTTCTGTGGAGTAGCGGTTTATCTCGTCTCCCTGTCACGGAGAAGATCGCGAGTTCGAATCTCGTCAGAACCGCCATTATTGCGAGTGTAGTTCAATGGTAGAACGCCACCTTGCCAAGGTGGACACGGCGGTTCAATTCCGCTCACTCGCTCCATTTAAAGAAAGTTCCGGCAAACGGAACTTTTTTATTTTTTACTTCTGTATTGGTAATGTGGAACGGATTATGCTATGTTGATATCAGCTGGAGCGACTTGATTATGAAAAAAATAATAAAGAAACTGTTTGAACTGCTGATGAAGACAGCACTTGTCATATTTATTCTTTATGTAAGCGGGATCTGCTTTATTGTTGCTTTTATTTCATTGAGGAAAAACTACTATATTGCTTTTCTGCCTGCTGCGCTGGCGATTGTGCTGCTTGTGATTTCTGTCTATGCAAGACCTTTGCGGAAGATACTGCTGCGCGGGACTTATGCACTTGCGGCATGTACCGTACTGTGCTTAGGAGGGTTTTATCTTTATTATGCTTATCTGGACAGTATTACGGTGACAGATAACAGCAATATTGATACAGATCAGTATCTGGCATTTCATGATAATGCGGAACTCGTTCGTCTTGATCATGAAGCATCTCTGCGTTTTACAGTCATGGATGATCTTCCGGTCGTAGACGGTGCTGCTGCGCTGTTTCCGATGTATTCTTCCTTTGTGAATGCTGTATATCCGTCTAATATTGATCCTTTGAATACGCAGGGTGGTGTTTACCGGTACACAAATACAATTTACGGATGGGAGTGTCTTGCGGATGACATGACAGATGTGATGTTCATGGCGGAACCTTCTGAAGAACAGCTGAATTACGCTGAAGAAAGAAATGCGGAGATAGAAGGAGTGCCGATCGGAAGGGAAGGCTTTGTATTCTTTACGAACAAGAACAATCCGGTTGACTCACTGACACAGCAGCAGTTAAGAGACATCTATGCCGGCAGGATTACCAACTGGAAAGAAGTTGGCGGAGAAGACTGCGATATCATTGCATTCCAGAGAAATGAAGGAAGCGGAAGCCAGTCGGGACTGATTCGTTTTATGGGTGATACGGAACTGATGGATCCTCCTGCAGACCAGGTATTCGATCTGATGTCCGGCATGATTGACAAGGCAGCAGATTATAAAAATTACAAAGGCGCAATCGGTTTCTCTTATTATGTATATGCAAGCCAGATCAGAGAAAATGCAGATCTTAAGATTCTGGCTGTTGACGGAATTGAACCTTCTCAGGAAACCATCGGCAGTGAAGCGTATCCTCTGACAACTGACTTTTATGCATTCTTCAGAAAGAATGCACTGACCGAAGAAACCAGGCAGCTGATCGACTGGATCCTTTCTGATGAAGGACAGTATATTGTCAAGGAATGCGGCTATGCACCTGTAAATGCGGATTGAACAAAAAAATAATAAAAGGTGTTGACATCACTTAACTGTATTGGTATTATAAATAAGCGCTAAGGTGATCCGCAGGATTGATCTTAGATGGTATGGTTCTGTGGAGTAGCGGTTTATCTCGTCTCCCTGTCACGGAGAAGATCGCGAGTTCGAATCTCGTCAGAACCGCCATTATTGCGAGTGTAGTTCAATGGTAGAACGCCACCTTGCCAAGGTGGACACGGCGGTTCAATTCCGCTCACTCGCTCCATTTACAGCATCGGTTATCCGGTGCTTTTTTTCTGCTTGTTCCGAACATATATCTGTTCTGCATGAAAACAGCATAATAAAAACAGTGAATCTTCAGATCCACTGTTATGTTTCACGGTTGTAAACAGCACTGATTGCCTTTTTCTGTGATCCTACGACGATGATCGCAACAACGGCATTGAAACAAAGGAAGAATGTAACAACCGTTCGTGTCGGCAGAACACTTACAGCAGCTGCACCGATCAGTTCACCGCACAGCGTACCGGCAGTATTCAGCATACTGAAGGCACCGTTGAAACGTCCTTTCCTTTCATCCGGGACATAGCTTTGTGTGGCACTGATACGGATGTTGTAGCTTGTAGTTCCCAGAAGTCCTCTGATCAGATTGAATACCATCATTACAGGAATGCCGAAGTACAAATAGAAAGCATCCAGCAGTGATGAAGTGACATAGACAAATAATGTCATAGTATACCTGTGCTTTACCGGGAACGGATGTCTGTACAGAACTGCACTTCCGATCACTCGTCCCAGTGATGCCATGCCGAGAACAATCATGTAGATATACTCACCGTATTCATATGAAGCACGGAACCAGGGAAGGATACAGACACTTGTAATACCATACATCATTGCATCAAAAGTGAAATAGACTGCGATTGCCAGAAGTCCGTGCTCTTTCCAAAGGTAAGCAAAACCGTCTTTGATATCACTGAACAGATTTTTCTTTTCTTCTGAAGACCTTCTTTCAATATATTCTTCTTTCAGCGAAATCTTTGTTTCCATGAAGGCGGCTGTGAAGAAAGATACAGAGTTGATGATCTCAAGCGGTACGATGCCGGCAGTGTTGTAGATCAGTGCGGCCAGAGGGGTGACTACCATAGACAAAGTTTCTATAAACGTTGCAATGGAATATGCCTTGGAATAATAGCCCTTGGGGATCAGAAGAGGATAGAAACTTTGATAGGCTACTTTGTAGATACTGTCGATCATCCCGATCAGAAATGCGAGTATCAGCAGAAAACCGTAATTGAAGATGCCGGTACTGCAGATGACAGCAATGAATGCATACAGTCCGCTGCTGATGAAGTCCAGTGTGTAGATTGCTTTCTTTCGCGAGAAGCGGTCAAGAATTGCACCGGAGATGACCGGCATGAAGATCTGAGGAATCGTATAGCAGGCAATATAAATTGCATACAGTGAAGTGGATCCGGTATAATCCAGTACCATCAGACTTAAGGCAAAGCCGGAAAGTACATTGCCGAACATCGATACGACAGACCCCATAGTGATAATCGTAAAGTCTTTTGTCCAGAGTTCTTTGTTCATAATGCAATGATTCTATCACAGATCGAAAAACACGAAAAAAGAAAAGCATCTTTTGAGATGCTTTACGTGACTTAGCTAAAGGATATACGAGGAGATCAGAGAACTAATCTGCCTGATATCGACATTTGTATTGAAATCGAACTGCAGAACGGAACCGTTACTGAAGGTGAGCAGAAGTTCGCTGTCAAAATCCAGCACACCTGCGGTTTCAATTCCGTAGAACTGTACCTTTGAATAGGGGTAGGAAAAGTAGGAAATTTTCTTTCCGGTGATTCCCTGCACATTCACAACAAAGATACGTTTTGTTGTGAAGACAACCTGATCTCTGATCGTCTGAAAACTCTGGACAATCTCCTCACCCGGGATCAGAAGACCTTTTACTTCAGGGCGGACTGCTTTGTTTTCGATACGGTTCAGATTGATCAGATTGGCATCAAGTTTGATTCCTGTACTTACTGTGGGCATATGCAACCTCCTTTGCCTGCTTATTAACATTGTAGAAATCCAAAGTACATTTTTTTGGATAAACAGTATTTTCGGCGGAAGATTTACATACAAAACAGCGTTTATTTGAAAGAAAAGCAAAAGAAAAGACCGTATTCTTTTCATGAAAAGAGAAGGAGCGTAACAAGTATGAGTCTTGCTGCAAAAATGATCAGCTGCGGAATAAAGATGTCGGGGATGAAGAAAAAATACTCTCTTCCCGAAGAAAAATTTCTGGAAGCAGCTCGTAAAATGAACGAGTCACGCGGTTTCTATATGCCAAAGAACAAAAAAGCTGTATACAAAGAACATATTGTAATGAACCGTCAGGTGCTGCTGGTACAGAAAGAAGAAGCACCGTCAAAGCGTGCGATTCTTTACTTTTTCGGCGGCGGCATGCTGATCGGTCCTGATAAAGGGGATGTAGATGTTGTTGTAACGCTGATGGAAAAAACCGGGTGTGATATCTGGTTCCCGATGTATCCGCTGTGCACAGACTGCTGTATTACGGAATCTTATGATATGGTTTATGAATGCTACCGGCAGATGATTGAAATTTACGGAGCGGGAAATGTAAGTACCTGCGGCTTTTCGTCCGGAGGGGCGCTGGCTCTGGGAATTGCGGCACATAACAATGTGCAGAAAGACAAACTACCGATGCCCAGACACATCGTTGCTGTCTCTCCCGGTGAAGTGCCGTGGAATGATGCGGAACGTGAGATCATGATCAAGAATGATCCGACAGATGTGGAAGTGGGCTTCGAACTCATGGAAAAGGCTGAAAAGTTCATGCTTCACGGGAATCCGGATGTACCTGATTACATGATTCACATTTCCAAAGGAGATTTTACCGGTGCATCTGATATTCATTTCTACTGGAGTGAAGATGAAGTGCTTTACGGTGCAAAGCAGAACTTTATCAATGCCTGTGAAAAGTATGGTGTGAGCTATACAGTAAAATCACGTCCCGGCATGATTCACTGCTATCCGATGCTTCCGTATTTCAAAGAAGCAAAAGAGGATTTTGCGGAAATCGCTGCATATCTTGCAGAGTGATTCAGAAAGGAGCTTGTATTATGAGCAGAGCGGGCAATCATTTTCAGGAAAAGTTCATGGCAATGAAATTTCGCGGCAAGGAAATCTTCAAGCCGCTGAACACAGGACGTATTGATGAGCATGTATCCTGTGTAAGAGAGTATATTGCCAATATCTTTTTCTATACAAAAAACGGCAGAACGATCATGATCGATGCCGGCTATAACTATGAACGTCTTGAAGAAAAAATGCACTGGCTGGATATTGATCCGAAGTGTATTGACACGATTCTGATCACCCATCAGGATACTGATCATATGGGTGCACTGGAAAATGATACGGAACTGCTGTTCAAGGATGCTGTTGTCTATATTGGTGAAATTGAAAACAGATATCTGGATGCAAAGGTACGCCGCAAGGTCTACGGCGGGTGGTATAAGCTTCCTCTGGTAAAGACAGACAACAAGCGTGTTCTTTTGAAGGATGGAGAAGTGTTTTACATCGGAGATATCAAAGTGGAGTGTTTCCTGGTTCCCGGACATACATGGGGACATCTGTGCTATCTGATTGATGATACATATCTTTTTACAGGTGATACGATCTGGTTCGGCCCGGATGGAGGCTATGCTTTCCTGGATGCACTGGCTGAAGATAATGAACTTTCAAAGAAATCTCTCGCTGAATTTGAACAGAAGCTGCGCAGCCGTAATCTGAAGCCGGTAGTGATTACAGGGCATACCGGATGGTACGATGATCTGGACTGGGTGTTCCGTCATACAGACAAAGTATGCAGAGCTTCCAGAAAGCAGAAGCCGCATGATCCGAATGCGCCTTATGACGGCTATGATGAATCGGATGATACGGAGGATAAAGCACGTTCCTGTATTCTCGGACGTGTGATTCCTGTTGTTTCATAAACATGAAATACCCCGGAAGCTGTCTTCCGGGGTATTCTGATTATTCCATGCTGCGCTTTACACCGCTGGTTGAAATACCGAACATTCGTTTGCATGTAGAAGCAAAATGAGAAGGTGAGTCAAAACCGGCCTGCATGCAGGCATCGGTAATATTTCCGTATTTTTGATAATAGTCCGCAAATTTTCGCATGCGTGCAAATACCAGGTAACGGTTCAGAGCAATCCCGGTCTGTTCCTTGAACAAATGGGAAAGCCGGCTTTGAGAAAGATGTACTTCTTCGCTGAGAGATTCAATCGTTCTGCTGTCAATAATCTCTGCATTTCTCAAAGATTCCAGTACGCGCACAATGCGTTCATCCGTGTTTCTTTTTTGCATGCCGCCAAGATCCAGCAGTTCCATGACTTTTGCATCATATTCAGCAAGATCGCCGTTCCAGACAGCCTGCAGTGCATGACAGAGATCGTCATCAGGAATGCAGTAATCACAGTCTTTCAGAAATCGCTGCTTCAGTATTCCGGCATCTGTACTCGTTTCGTCAAACAGAAACAGCAGAAGCGGACCGTCCGGGTTTTCGGAAGTGTGCGGAACATCCGAAGCAATCAGCATTGCTGTTCCTTCAGCTTCGATACCGTTTATTCTGCTTCTTACAATCCCTTCCGGTGCGACAATCAGATGCAGTGCAAGATGCGCATGTTCTTCCGGCGGAGGGTAGGCAGCGTACATCAGCATATGATCTGAGATAAAGAATTCTGTTTTCCCTGCCGGCTTTGTTTCATGATGTTCCAGATATTCAGGCTTCAGAAGATAATTGCAGAACATGTCCGTCAGTTCGTTCAGTACAGCTTCCTTATTGTAATTGTTGGGATAAAAGACGGTCTCATGAATAACAGCTTCCAAAGAAGTCTGTATCAGCATTGCTGCAGTGCTGAAATCGGAAATCCGGTAATAATCCCGGTAACCTGCCAGCATTCCGGCAAGCTCAAGAGACATGTTCCCGCGGTATTTCTGCTCAATGGCACGCATTTCATCGGACTGGGAAGAGAGCGCTGCCATTTCCTTTTGAAAGGCAGTATTCACAAAGTGAGCCTGCATGGTTGCAGCGAGCATCAGGTAGATGGTCCGGCGAGGTGTGAGATTCTCCGGCATGCGGGATGCAGCAGTCTGTTCGGCAGTCTGCTCATAGTGTTCTTTTACAAGATCTTCATAAATGTCTTTCTTGTCACGATAGTAGGAATAAAGCGTACCGATGGACAGTCCCGCTCTTCTGGCAATTTCATTCGTAGTAGCAGAAAAATATCCTTTCTCGGAAAATAATTCCAGCGCTGCGTTTTTAATCAGTCTGGTTTTTTCAAGGCTTCTCTTCTGCTGAGGCTTTCGTACCTGCTTTTCTGCTGTATCCATCGTGTTACCTTCCTTGCTGTTATTATCATAGTACGCTTTCAAAGTTCACACAAACAAAATGTGAGTAAATACTCATTTTTATTATTAACAATACTGAGTTAGTCTGCTATAATTCGAATGTGAGCAAATACTCATAAATGAGTATGGAGGAAAATATGAAACTGAGTGAGCAGGAATTCGAAGGAATGCAGTCCAAGGCACATATGTGGTTTAACGAACATGCCGAACTTGCAGGTTTTAAAAACTGGGGACTGAAGATTGAAAACGCAGATATTCTTGAAGCGGGCTGCGGATGGGGCTATTGTGCGTCCTTGATCATGCGGGAGAATCCGAGGAGTTATACGGGCATGGATATCATGCCGGAACAGCTGGAAATTGCCGGAAAGCGCGGGCTGGAAAGAGCTTCTTTTGAACAGGGTGATGTCGCAGATCTGAGCCGTTTTGCGGATAACAGCTTTGACTATGTTCTTGACTTCTGTATTCTGCACCATGTTGAAGGATGGCGCAGTTTCCTGGATGAAGCGTATCGTGTACTGAAACCGGGTGGAAGCGTGTTTATCCATGATCTTACGAAAAAAGGCGTGCATATGGTTGATTTCTTCTCAAAGTACGGTCATTCCGAAACACCGCTGTTCACATTGAAAGAGTTCGAAGATCAGGCAAAGAAGAGCGGCTTTGTTATTGCACATCGCTGGAACTGGGTATGGCTTGACGGTGTATACCGTCTGGACAAGAGATAAGGAAGTGAATGTATGAAGGTATATGAGTACGGCTGTGAAAATAAAAAGACACTCCTGATGTTCCAGTGTTCCGCTGAACCAAGCTGGATGCTGTATGCTTCTGCAGAAGCCCTGGGAAGAAACTATCATGTCTTCTACGCTGCTGCAGACGGACATAATCCGGAAGAAAACGGTACGTTTACTTCAGTGGAAAAATATGTGGAAGATGCTGTATCTTATCTGAAAAGCAAAGGTATAACGGAACTGGATGCTGCATATGGTGTTTCAATGGGCGGTTCTGCAGTAATGTACCTGCTGGCGACAGGAATGCTGCCGGTCAGAAAAGCGATTATCGATGCAGGTATCACACCATATCCGTATCCGCTTGTCATCCGCAGGCTGATCGCAGTAAAAGATCTTGTTACGATACGTATCGGTACAAAGTACAGATGGCTTGCTGAAAAGGCTATGCCGCCGGAACGCTGGACTCCTGCCGGAAAAGATCCGGAAGAACATTACAGGAAGACATTTGAATTCCTTGCAGGTCCCGGTTTTACGTCAAAGACAATTTACAATGTCTTCTGGTCAGCCAACAACTGGAAGTGTCCTGAACCTGTACCGAGAGTAGATACAGAGATTGAATACTGGTATGGAGAAGAAGAAAAGAAAGCGCGCAAGGAGAATCTTGCCTGGGCAGTAAAGCACTTCCCGCAGCTCAAACCGGTGGAATTCAAAGGCTTTGCACATGCTGAGATGGTTATGGTGCAGCCGGAGCGCTTTTATACAGAAGCAATGCGTTTTCTGAAGGACTGATCATGAGAATTGTAAAAATTGTATTCAGCCCTGCAGGCGGAACACAAAAAGCGGTTGATCTTGTGGCAGATGCTCTGGAGGGTGAACAGATTGAACTTGATCTGACGGACAGCAGAGAAAGGTATCTTTCGGAAATGATCAGACCGGATGATCTTGTACTGATTGCGATGCCTGTATACGGCGGACGTGCACCGGTGCTTGCCATGGAGCGTTTCCGGAAATTAACCGGAAATAAAAGCAGATGTTTTCTGATGGCTGTTTACGGAAACAGAGATTATGAGGATACACTTGCAGAAATGTCGGACGCAGCGGAAGAATGCGGATTCATCGTCACCGGCGCAGCAGCAGTTATTGCAGAACATTCTGTTGTACGTCAGTATGCAGCAGGAAGACCTGATGAAGCGGACCGCGCAGTTCTGCAGCGGACAGCACAACAGCTTCTTCGGGTAATTGAAAATGGTTCTTTCTCAGGAAACATTCCGGGAAACCGTCCCTATACAAAACCGATGTCTTTAAGTCTTGTCCCGAAGCTTTCAAAAGGATGTATCTCGTGCGGGAAATGCCGTGAGAACTGTCCTGCCGGAGCGATTGACCGGAATTTTACTGCGGATCCCGGGAAATGCATTTCCTGTATGCGCTGTGTGGGTATCTGCCCTGTGAATGCACGCAGAACCAGCCGTATCGTTACTGCTCTTTCTGCTGCAGTACTGAAAAAAGACTGTACTGCAAGAAAAGAAATTCAGGTATTCTTTTGAACATGAATGTTCTTCAGCACCCTTTTATACAGGGTGCTTTTTAAATGGTTAGTTGAATAAAACCTAACTGTGTGATATTCTAAGTTTAGAAACTAAACTTAATCTTTTAACAAAGGAGGACTATGACTGAACAGGAATTTATTCAAGCCGGTTTCCGGATTGCAGGACTTCTTTCTTCACGGACGAATTCACCTCATACTTTCAGCTGCGGAGTTACTCTTTGCACTGCTGAAACACATATGATCGAACTGATCGGTGAGCAGGAGGGGATATCTTCCACAATGCTGTGTGAAATTCTTGGTGTCACAAAAGGAGCTGTTTCACAGATTCTGAAGAAACTGAAAGACAAGAATCTGGCAGAGTGTTCAGCGTTCAGGGAAAACGGATATATTGCATTGCGTCTTACTTCTGAGGGACAGGAGATTTTTGAAGAACACCGGAAAATGCATGTCAGTCTGATGCAGGAGCTTTATCAGATGGTGGAATCTTTCCCGCAGGAACAGAAAGAGGCAATTCACTGGTTTCTGAACCAGGAAGAAAAACTGGCAGAAAGGCTGGCAGACAGATGAAATACAAAATTGATTATAAAAAGTACGGATTTGACGGCGTGATGTATCCTGCGAAAGATCGTTTCGACAAAGTTTTGATTGTGATCTCGGGCAGCGAGGGCGGGCTTGAGCATGCAGAGAAAATGGCAAAGTTTTTTCAGCAGAATGGTGTACCTGCTCTTGCGGCCGGATATTTCAGGACAAAGAACACACCGAAGTTCCTTGACCGGATACCGGTGGAGTATATCGACCGTGCTTTTCGTTTTCTCAAAGAACAGGGATATGAGAAAGTCGGCATTCAGGGAATTTCAAAAGGTGCGGAATACGCAGCACTTGCCGCAATACATAATCCGGAAATCACTTGTGTCATTCTGAAAACTCCTTCATGGTTTTACAGTGAAGGTCTTGCAGGAAAACATACTTCCGGTACTTCATGCTGGACTGCTGAAGGAACTGAGGTCCCTTTTACACCGTATAAGATCCGCAGTTTCAACCTTCTTGCTTCATTCAGGGAAACAGGAGAATATAATCTTCTGAAGATGAATACAGGAAAGGATGTTACGGAGGAGTCCGTAATTCCTGTTGAAAAAATCAACGGACCGGTTCTTCTCTTTTCTACAAATGCTGACAATGTCTGGCCGTCTGCCGAAAGCGGAAAGAGGCTTGCGGAAAGACTTCAGAAGAGTTCTTTCTCTTTTCCTTATCAGCATATCTGCTATGAATACATGTGTCATTTCATGCTGGAAAATGCAAACCGCATGACAAGGCTGATTTCAAAATCAGAGAAGCAGTATCCGGAAGAATGTGCAGAAGAGCGCAGAGATATGGGACGCAGGACAATCGAATGGGTTGAAAAGGTCTGGTGAAATTTCAGATCAGGAACAGTACATCTGTAAGGTGTGCTGTTCCTTTTTTTACAATAAAATAAAAAACACGGAGAAATATCATATGAAAAATCTGAGAACTTTAACGCTTCTGCACTCCAACGATCTTCACGGAGATTTCATGGCAAAATCAGTTGATGAAAAACTGATCGGCGGTGTATCCAGACTTTCCGGTTATGTGCATAAAGTACGTGAGGAAGAAGAGAATGTACTGTATGCCATTGCCGGAGATATGTTCAGAGGATCTGTTATTGACAGTGAATACAAAGGCCTTTCCACCATACAGATTATGAACTATTTAGGACCGGATGTCGCAACACTCGGAAATCATGAAGTGGATTACGGTCTTGCGCATCTGCTCTTTGTAGAAAAACTTGCACGGTTCCCGCTGATCAATGCAAATATGTACATTACGACAACCGGTACACGTCTTTTCCGTTCCCATATCATTCTGAATGTAAACGGCATCAAGGTGATGTTCATCGGTATTCTTACGGAGGAAGTTCTTTCCAGTGCCAGACAGGAAAGAATTGTCGGCAGTTTTGTGGATGTACGTGAAGCGGCAGAAGAAGTTGGACGTATCTGCAATTCCTACCAGACGGAAGATATCGACCTGACCGTACTTCTGACACATATCGGGTATGAAGAGGATCTTAAGCTCGCAGCTTTGCTCAAACCTGAATGGGGTGTTGATCTGATCATCGGCGGTCACAGTCATACACTTCTTGAAAAACCCGGTATTGTAAATGGTATTCCGGTTGTACAGGCAGCCGTAGGTACCGCACAGATCGGCCGTTTTGACCTGCAGATTGATATGGACAGAAACTGTATCGACAGTTATACATGGCAGTGTGTTCCTATTGATGAGGAGCACTGTCCTGTTGATGAACAGCTTGCAGCTACAATTCAGCTGATGAAGGAGGAGACAGATCAGAAATACATGCGTTATATCACCCGTTTCGCTGAACAGTACAAGCATCTGCGCCGCGACAGGGAATCAGATGTGGGCTGTATTTTTGCGGATACTCTGAGGGATGCTCTTGGTGTTGACCTGATGCTGGTCGGCATGGGAAGTCTTCGTTCCTATGAAATCGGACCGGTTGTTACGTTAAGAGATCTTTCCAATATGTATCCTTATCCTGACCGGATCTACAGAATTACAATTACCGGAAAACTTCTGAAGAAAATGATCGCGGGAATCTTCCGTCCGGAACATTTTGAGAGCGATCATGTTGAAAACTATGCATTCTCTTCCGGTATTTATATTGAGGAAAGCCTGAGCGAAAAGAAGGTTGTAAAGCTTCTGTGGCACGGTGAAGAGATCAATGATGAAGAAATAATCCGTGTCGGTATTCAGAATTACCATTATGAGAATATTACAGCTTTTATGGCATTAACAGCAGAGGATATCACTTCTGTGGAAAAGCCGAAGGTCCTTACTACGAATGCCATGGACGTTCTGGATGAACATTTCAGTTCCATGGAATATGTAACAGCTCCCCAGGACGCAAGATGGGTGACACTGGAATAAAAAAGAAAAGAAAAAGGTGAGAAGTTCATTCATATCTCACCTTTTTTATGATCAGAAGAGTGAATCAAGAGCGTTTCTTCTCTTGTTCAGACCTGTTTCTCTTAATGCAATCATATTGTTCAAAGTACTGATCAGTGCATCATTCGCTTCATGAAACTGCTCTGCTGTAATCAGTCCCGGCTGTCCCTGCGGATTTACTCCTGCGGAGAGGCAGATTCTGTTTTTCCATAAAGGGAAAGCATTCGCCGTCAGTGTACGCAGACTGTCTGCCATCATGCTGTCATTATTCTGCTGAAGCCTGATCTGCATGCAGATCTGCAAAGGAATCTGTCTGCTGACGGAAAGATCACTGAGCTTCTTTTCAAAACGGGAACAAGCATCCTGATAATCCTTTGCACTTAAGGAATCTTCAAGAAGACCTGTTCTTTCTGCTTTCTCATTTTTCTCTTTCAGCAGTTCTGCAGCGGAAGTGTCAAGACAGATCTTTCCGGCAAGAATATACAGATCAAATTCCTTGATAATATTCATGCCTTTCTGATAAAGACCTTCAAGTGTCTTCATATCTCTGATCAGTGAACTTCTGGAGATCTCCAGCCTTCTCGCTGCCTCATCTGCTTTTCTTTCTGCTTTTTCATAAAGCGAACGGAACATTTCTGCAGAAGAATCGTCATTTCTGCGGATTTCATCACTGCTGTCATAATCTGTACGGAAAGTGTTCAGTGCTTTTACAAGTGTTTCCATAATTTCACAGATTTCCTTCAGTTCCCGGTCGGAAGTGCTGTATAAAGAAGAAACCGGAAAATCCGTTACCCTTTTCTGTGGAACAGCACCATACTGCACAACCGCAGTTACAGCACTGAGATCGATTGTTTTCGCAAATTCCTCTGCATAAGCTTTGTCTTCTTCACTCAGTCTTGTCATTTCCCTGAAATCAGTATTGTATTGATCGCTCATATCCGCACCTCACCTGTTTATTCTATAACAGAAAAGGTATTCAGTTATATACCTGAATACCTTGCAGCTCAGTCTTTGTAAGGCCACTCTACTTCGTCCGTGATCGGACATTCGTATGCTCTTCCTTCTGTCGCAGCCTCGAACTCTGCTTTTGCTTTTGCAAGAAGTGCAGGATCAGCCATGATTTTGTAAGCTGCATCTGCCATGATCTTACCGGCTCTCAGCATGCCTTTCATGCCGATGGAGGAACCGGAACATGCAGTCATCATCCAGCTGTGTCCGGGAGTAAGAGAAGCTGCCGTACATTCTCTGACCTGGAAACCGGGACAGATAAACTCAACATCACCATAGTCTGTAGAACCGAAGGTATTGTTATAAGCTAACGGATAGTTGTCATTTAACAGAGGCTTTGTACCTTCCTTGTACTTCGGTACATTGCGGTTGATCTCATCCGCAAACTTCAGCTCTTCTTCGGTATATTCGCTGACCGGTATTTCAGCACGTGCCTCCTGTACTGCCCGGGCAATGACAGCATTCTGCAGTGTAGGATAGATTCCTCCCAGAGGAATGATCTTTACTTCTGTTTCTGTCATATGTGCAGCACCTTCCGCACAGAGAATAAATCTGCGTACAGTATCTACAACTGTATCTCTGGAAAGAGCACGGATAAAATACTTGCCTGCCGCAAAGTCAGGTACGATATTCGGCGCCATGCCGCCGTCTGTAATTGTGTAATGCATACGTACATCATCCACAACATGCTCGCGCAGGAATTCCATGCCGATATTTGTCAGCTGCAGTGCATCCAGTGCACTTCTGCCATCCTGCGGACCTCCTGCCGCATGCGATGTTCTTCCGTAGAACTCAACCCGCATGCCTTCGACAGCAGTATGATTGCCCACAGTATCCTGGCTTGTAACAGAAGGGTGCCATGCAAGCGTAAAGTCACATTCCTTGAAAGCTCCGCCCTTTGCCATGAAGCCTTTTCCGGTCAGCTGTTCTTCAGCAGGACAGCCGTAGAAGATCACAGTACCTTTCAGACCGGTTTCCTCCATTGCTTTCTTCAGTCCGATACATGCCGCAAGACATCCGGTTCCCAGAAGGTTGTGACCGCATCCGTGACCGATGCCGCCTTCCACAACGGGATCATGTACTGTACTCAGTTTCTGGCTGAGACCGGGCAGACAGTCATACTCTGCCGCAAAACCGACGACCGGCTTTCCTTCGCCCCATACAGCGCGGATTGCTGTAGGCATGCCGTATGCTCCGGTTTCTGTATCAAAACCATGACTCCGCAGTGATGTTGCCATCCATTCCACAGCTTTCTTTTCTGTCCATCCCATTTCCGGATTATTCCAGATATCCGATGCGATTCTGATCATTTCATCGGAGCATGAATCAATTTCGTTGATGATAATATCTTTAATCATAAAACCCCCCGTTATTCTGCTTCATCAAGCATAACATTCCATTCTGTATAAAATACAGAAAAATGTACAGGAAACCTTCTGGTGAATTCCTTCGCTGATTCCGCTACAATAGAAAACATGAAAATGAACAATGAGATTGTCATGGAAAGAAATGTCATGGCAGGAAAAGCATCCGTTATGGACAGTACGGAATATGCAGGACGTGTCCGTTATCTGATGGTGAACAGGACTGTGCAGTCAGGAATCTATCTTTCCGAAGACAGAAGATATGATCTTCTGTTTCCGTACCTGGACCGTATTACCTGGTTATTGAACAGACGACCGGATATTCACAGCATCTTCCTCATCGGAGGAGGAGCGTGTGCTTTCGCAAGAACTGTGATTCACAAATATCCGCAATGTACGATTGATGTTGCCGAGAATGATCCGGAAATGATCAGGATCGGTGAAGAATACTTTGATCTCAAGCTGACGGAAAAGGAAGCAGGGGACCGTATGCATATTTTCATCGAAGACGGAATGAAAGCTCTGACACAAAGCAAAAAGAAGTATGATCTGATTATCAATGATGCTTTCTTTTCTGCAAAGAGCATTGCCAGAAGTGCGGATGATACTGCTAAGATCAGAGAACATCTCGCAGACAGCGGTATCTATGTTGTAAATGTCACAGGTGCACCGGCAGGTATTCATTCCTTCAAAGTGCACAGATATGAGAAGATGCTGAAGAAACAGTTTTCTTATGTGCAGATGGTGATTGCGGAAGAGGACAGAGACAGAAAAGAAAAGCAGAATATTCTTGCATATGCTTCGGATTTAGATCAATCTGCGGCTGTGAACGAATGAAAAAAGTGTAGAATAGTATCAGTAAGACAAGGGGAGCTTTCCTGAAAAGCTGAGAACGGATTGTCTGATCCGGACCCTGATACCTGATCCGGGCAATGCCGGCGTAGGAATGTTGAAGTTCTGATATGCATATACAGACGGACATTCCGGAAAGGGTGTCCGTATTTTTAATGAGGTGGATATGCTTGGAGATTGTCTGAAACATGTCAGAGAAAGAAAACCTCTGATTCATTGTATTACAAACTATGTGACGGTGAATGATGTTGCCAATATGATACTTGCGTCCGGAGGAACACCGATCATGGCGGATGAACCGCAGGAAGCAGCAGAGATTACATCAAAGTGTGACGGTCTTGTTCTGAATATGGGAACAATCAACGAAAGAAGACATGCAAGTTATCTTGAAGCAGGCAAAGAAGCAAACCGGAAAGGACATCCGGTTGTACTTGATCCTGTAGGTCTCGGAGTCAGTTCTTACAGAAGAAAAATTGCCGGAGAACTTCTTTCTCAGGTGAAGATGACAGTCATCAGAGGCAATCTTTCCGAAATCCTTACACTTGCAGGCAGTACGGCATCCGGACGCGGTGTGGATGCGGCGGACGTACAGGGGAAAAGTGAAGAGGAAATCATTGCACTGATCAAGAAAGCAGCTGCAGATCTGGATTGTGTCATTGCAGTCAGCGGAGCAACGGATTATGTAGCAGACAGAAATGTATGCTATGTCATTCATAACGGCAGAAGTGAGATGAGCAGAATCACCGGTACCGGATGCCAGCTGACCGGACTGATCGCATCTTTCGTGACAGCAAACAAGGACAATCCTGCTGAAGCAGCAGCTGCAGCAGCTGCACTGATGGGACTGGCGGGTGAGACCGGCTGGCAGCATCTTGCGGAATATGAAGGAAATGCGACATACAGGAACAGAATCATCGATGCTGTTTACCGTATGGATGAAGATACATTGAACAAAGGAGCACGATATGAAATTCGATAAGAAGAGTCTTCTGCTTTATGCAGTTACTGACCGCAGCTGGCTGAAGAATGAAACACTGTGCGATCAGGTGGAAAAAGCACTGAAGGGCGGTGTTACATTTGTACAGCTTCGTGAGAAGAATCTGGATCATGACAGCTTTCTGAAGGAAGCTGTTGAAATCAAAGAACTTTGTCAAAGATACAATGTACCGTTTGTAATTGATGATGATGTGGAACTTGCCCTCGAGTGCGGTGCAGACGGTGTACATGTCGGTCAGAATGACATGGCATGCCGGGAAGCACGTGCACGTCTTGGAAATGATGCGATTGTCGGAGTTACTGCAAAAACAGTACAGCAGGCACAGGCAGCTGAAAAAGCAGGTGCCGACTACCTTGGCTCGGGTGCGGTATTCGGTACAACCACAAAGAAGGATGCACGCCCGATGACAAAGGAAAGACTGCAGGAAATTACAGCTTCTGTTTCTATTCCTGTTATTGCGATCGGCGGAATCAATTCGTCCAATCTTCCGGAATTAAAGGGAACCGGTATTGCCGGAGCGGCAATTGTCAGCGGCATCTTTGCGGCTGATGACATTGAACAGGAATGCCTGCTTCTGAGAAAGCAGGCAGAAGAAATCGCAGCATGATCAAAGGATATATCTTTGATCTTGACGGAACTGTTCTGGATTCCATGGGAATCTGGGAGGATCTTGGCAAACGTTATCTGATGTCAAAGGATATTATGCCGGAAGAAGGACTGAATGAAAAACTGTTTTCCATGAGTCTTGATGACGGCTGTGAATACCTCGGAAGTACATATCACCTGTCTCTTTCCGCAGATGAGATTCTTCATGACATTGTTGAAATGATAGCGTCGTTTTACATGCATGATGTTTGTCTGAAAAAAGATGCGAAAGAAGTGCTGAAGGAACTGTACGCCCGCGGGATGAAGATGACAGCAGCGACAGCAGGAGACAGAAAACTGGCAGAAGCTGCTTTGAAAAGACTTGGGGTGTTTGACTGCTTTGCAAAGATCTTTACCTGTGCAGAAACAGGCAGCGGTAAAGAAAAGCCGGATATTTTTCTTGAAGCAGCTGAGTTCATGAACCTGTCCTGTGATGAATGCATGGTTGTTGAGGATTCTCTTACGGCGATGAATACAGCACATACAGCAGGTTTCAAGGTATGTGCGGCATATGACCGCTATGGCAGAGAAGACCGCATGAAGATGAAAGAAGTATCTGATCTGTATATGGAGGAGAACAGCAGTCTCAGAATACTGCTTTAAAAAAGTTAATCGCGGTACATCGGGAGCACCACTTTGTATCGCGCAATAAAAGTTATGCTGAAAGGAGAATGAGAACAATGAAAACAGCATTGACAATCGCCGGAAGTGATTCCAGCGGAGGCGCCGGTATCCAGGCGGATATCAAAACAATGACAGTCAACGGTGTATTTGCTATGAGTGCAATTACAGCTCTGACTGCCCAGAACACTACAGGAGTGACGGGAATTATGAATGTGACTCCGGAATTCCTCGCACAGCAGATTGATGCTGTATTTACGGACATCCGTCCGGATGCTGTCAAGATCGGCATGGTTTCAACACCCGAACTGATTGAAACAATTGCTTCAAAACTGCAGGAGTATAAAGCAGAGAATATTGTAGTTGATCCGGTCATGGTGGCAACAAGCGGTTCAAAGCTGATCAGTGATGATGCTGTAGAAACTTTAAAGGAAAAGCTTCTTCCGCTTGCGACTGTACTGACACCGAATATCCCGGAAACAGAGGTGCTTTCCGGAATGAAGGTTGCCAGCGAAGATGACATGATCACAGCGGCTGCGAAGATCAGCGATACCTATCACTGCGCAGTTCTCTGCAAAGGCGGACATTCTCTCAATGATGCCAATGATCTTCTGTATCATGACGGAAACTATGTATGGTTCAGAGGAAGACGAATCGACAATCCCAATACCCACGGTACAGGATGCACACTGTCCAGTGCAATTGCTTCCAACCTTGCCAAAGGATATGATCTTGCCCGGTCGGTAGAAAGAGCTAAGGATTATATCTCAGGTGCTCTGGCGGATATGCTGGATCTTGGCAAAGGCAGCGGTCCGATGAATCACGCATTTGATGTAAACAGCAGATTCTCAAAGTGAAATACAAGCCCCGGAACCGGGGCTTTCTGTGTATATATGCACCTGTCCGGTTGTCAGCCTCAGGTGCATTTGTTATGAAAAAGTCGAACTGCAGCTTTTTTTTTGCATTATAATGCAGGTGAGTCCGGATGACCGGCAGGAGAAGAAAGAGCATGCTGAAAGTTGCTGTTGTTGAAGACAATACAGAAGATCTTGAAATCCTTAAGGCTCATATTGAGCATTATTCACACGAAAAGAACATGGAAATCAAAACGGATGTCTTCAGAAACGGCAGACAGTTTCTTTTCTCATTCCAGCCGGTATATGACATTGTGTTCCTTGATATTGAAATGCCGGAACTGGACGGCATGAGTGCTGCCAGAAAACTGCGTGAGAAAGATCCGGAAGTAATTATTATTTTTACAACCAATATGGCGCAGTATGCAATCGAAGGATATAAAGTACATGCCCGTGCTTATCTTCTGAAACCTGTATCTTATATTAATTTTTATATGGAAATGAGTGATTCTGTTCAGTCGATTCATCATGAACAGGAACAGTCTTTTCTCATTCAGTCTGAAAACGGAATGGTAAGAGTGAATGCTTCTGAAATACTGTATGTAGAAAGTCAGAAACATAATCAGCTGTTTCATACAAAAGATCATGTTTATATCATGCGTACAACCATTACGGAAGTAGAACAGAAGCTCTCTAATATGTATTTTGTCAGAAGCAGTGTCAGCTATCTTGTAAATCTGAAGTATGTAAAGAGTGTAGAAAAGGATACTGCTGTTGTCGGTGATGACCGTGTTCCCGTCAGCAGACAGAAGAAGAAGGCTTTCCTGCAGGCACTGACAGATTATATCGGAGGTACATATCATGCTTGAGAATCTTTTCTTTACAAGACCTACACTCCTGATCACCGGCGGTGCAGCGGGCATGCTGGCAGGAATGCGTATTCCGGTATACGTAAATGAAAAAAGATGGAAAAGACATCTTTTTCTGTTTGTGTTAGTAATTCTTGCATGTTTTATTGATTACTTTCTGATGGATGTTCTGTCTTTTTCAACGATAGCAGAACCGCTGCTTCATCTTGCTTTTATATTTGGTGCAGGTGTATGCCTGTTTGACGGAAAACCAGCGAAAAGTGCGTATTACACAGCATGGAGCTATCTTTTTACATCGATGTGCTCGCAGCTGCTCATGCCTGAACTGTCTGAATTAGCAAATACAGTTCCTTTTATGTGTCTGAAGTTATTGATCTATCTTGTTTTAATCCTGTTTGGATATGCATTTTCAAGATATTTCATGATAAAGCATATCAAGTACTTTGATAACAAATACAGTGAAAGACAGCTTCTTCTGCTTTCGGGAATTGTTCTTGTTTCAGCAATGATCTTTGCGGATCATCATTTTCTGAAGTGGCTGATTCAGCTTGGCTCTGAAGAAATGGCTGATACAGACGGAAATGCAATGGTTGGTGTGTTCAGAGTTGTTTATGATCTTTTGTGCCTTGCTGTGATGTATGCACAGAACCGTCTGCTGAGAAGTGCGGAAACGGAACGAGAACTTGCTTCGCTGCAGCAGCTGTGGCATCAGAACCAGCTTCAGTATGCGCAGTCACGTGAGAATATCGAACTGATCAACAGAAAATGTCATAATCTGAAGTATCAGATCAGAGCACTGAAGCAGCTGGAGAATAACGATGAAAGAAATGCCCAGATTGCTGAGATGGAAAAGTCTGTCATGATTTATGATTCTGCAGTGAAAACCGGAAATAAAGTTCTTGATACCGTACTGACTGAAAAGATGCTCTTCTGTGAAGAACATGGTATTCAGCTGACCTGTATGGCAGACGGAAGTGCTCTGGAAGGAATCGGCAGTGTAGATCTTTATACGATGTTCGGCAATGCAATTGACAATGCAATAGAGTGTGTCATGAAATATTCTGACCGGTCAAAAAGAGTGATTCAGGTTTCTGTGTATCCTCATCAGGAAATGACAATGATCCGGATACGCAATTACTGTGAAACCGAACCATTGTTTAAAGACGGCCTTCCTGTATCTACAAAAGGAGATGACGATTTCCACGGCTTCGGGGTGAAGAGCATACAGACGATTGCAATGAAATATGACGGAATTCTGCAGTGCAGCTGGAGAGACGGAAGTTATATACTGCAGATTCTTCTTTCTGATCATATAAAAAAATAACAGCAGAAATGCTGTTTTTTTGTGCAGATTATGCCTGCGAAACGACCGGTTGTGCCATATTGGAAAAACGTCCGGATTCATTTGTTAATATCTTGTCAAACAGCAGGAAGCCGCTGCGGCATGCCTGCGTGAAAAAAGGAGAAGAAAATTATGGCAAATCTTTCTAGACGTGATTTCCTCAAGAGTGCTGCTGCAGGTGCTCTTGGTCTTGCAGCAACAGGCGTTCTTGCCGGCTGCACATCGTCTGCTTCGTCCACAGCTTCTGCATCTTCTGCAGAAAGCTATACTCCCGGTACTTATTCTGCTAAAGCACAGGGTATTTCCAGTGAAGTTACAGTTACAATGACTTTTGATGAAACTTCTATTACAGAAGTAGTTGTAGATGCTTCCGGCGAATCAGCTGATATCGGTGCTGCAAAAGCAGATGATCTTGCACAGATGATCATGGATGCACAGAGTGCTTCTATTGATGCAATTTCAGGTGCTACTGTTACTTCTGATGCAGTCAAGGAAGCTGCTGCAAACTGCATCGCACAGGCAAAGGGTGTTTCTGTTGAATCCATTACAGAGGCTGAAGAGGAAACAGACTGGCGTACACCGATGGAACCCGTCGCTGACAGCGAAATTTCCGAGACAGTTGAAACAACAGTTCTTGTAATCGGTTCCGGACATGCCGGCATTGCATGTGCAAGAGAACTTGCTGAACAGGGTGTTGAAGTAACATTGATTGAAAATCAGTCCGAAGATGTTTATTCCGCAATGGGCAACGCTGCAGGATGCATCAACTCCGAATATCTGCTGAAGAAAGGTGTTGAAGAAGTTGATCCTGTTGAATTCTATAACAACTGGCAGCTGAATACGAACAATGGCGCTACACCTAAGATGGCTATGGACTATGCAAAGCATTCCGGTGAATATGTTGACTGGTTTATTACAGAACTCTGCACAGATGAAGAAATGGCTTCTACTTCCACACAGTATTTCCCTCTGAACGAAGAACGCCGTGAACATATGCTGAAGGAAATCGGACCTCATAAGTTCTGGTCTTCTTCTATTGACCTGTACGGCATGGATGTTCTGAATATGACAATGGTTCATAAGAGAAATCATGAGAAGATTACTGAAAACGGCGGTACAGTCAAGTTTGCTACAAAGGCACAGTACCTGCTTAAGGACGACAGCGGCAAGGTTACAGGTGCTGTAGCTAAGTGCGACGGCAAATATATTCAGTACAATGCCAAGGCTGTAGTTCTCGCTACAGGCGGTTTCGGCGGCAACCAGCAGATGATGAAAGATCTGCTGCCTGACCTTGTAGAAGCACTGCAGGGTGATGATACTATGAGCAAGATGGGTATGGACCGTGACGGTTCCGGTATTGCTATGGGTTACTGGGCAGGTGCTGCTATGGAACATGTCATCGCTACTATGGACGGACGTACTCCCTGGATCGGCGGATCTCCGGGACTTTCCCTCTCTGTAGGACATCCTCAGGGTGTATGGATGGATCAGCGCGGCGAACGTTTCATGAATGAATACTGGGGACCGATTGAATTCCGTTCCAGACCGCTGATGCGTATGAACCGTGATCGTTTCTACTGTGTATATGATTCCAATCTGCCTGAAAATCTGACTTATGTAGCTCCTAACCATGGTACAAAGGATCCTACATATGCATTCCTTGAAAATGTACAGGCTGCTATGGATGCAGCAGTTGAAGCAGGTGCTGAAGGTTATCAGGTACCGGATCCCAGCAGCTTCTGGTATGGTGCTGAAACACTGGAGGAATGTGTATCTTTCCTGGATTGCGATGATACAGTAAAGAACAGAATTCTTGCTTCTGTTGAACGCTACAACAAGATGGTTGCACAGGGCAAAGATGAAGACTTCGGCCGTGATCCTGCTGTTATGTTCCCGATCGAAAAAGGACCGTTCTTCATTCAGGTAACCGATCATGATTCTTCAGTAGGTAATCTGATGTGCACAATGGGCGGTCTGATTACAGACGGTTATCAGGAAGTTCTTGCAGTAGACGGCTGGAACCGCATTGAAGGACTGTTCGCTACCGGCAACTGCTCCGGCGGACGTTTCGGTGATGACTATTTCACACCTCTGTTCGGTGCTTCCATCGGTATGTGCATTACTCTTGGACGTGAATGCGGCAAGAATGTAAAGATGTACCTTGACGGTGAACTTTGATCTTTGAATAAGTAATACTGACCGGATGTCATATGATATCCGGTTTTTATATGCAGTGCAGGACAAAAAAAGTCTGCAGCGGAAACTGCAGACAGGAGGAAAGGCTATTTGATCAGTGAAGCAATTGCTTCCAGCTCACCGGAATGAGCAATATAGACATAGATATTATCTGTATTTCTGTACTTCATACCATCAAGGGAAGTTAATGCGCATACACCGAATCCGATCAGATCTGTATCTTCATTCAGAAGATAATGATGTTCTTTTCCGGGGAAAGCATAGCAGTAAGGCTTGTATTCTGTCATGCCTGCATCGATCAGCTCCTGTGAAGCAGCTTTGATCAGTTCTTTTGAGTTCTCATTTTCAATAAAAGATTTCAGAATGATTCCTGACGGATCAGATTTCAGCACATAATCTATCGTTTCTTTTATCGTATTTCCGGTCTGCTCCGGAATTCCGGCGAGCAGTTCATGATGAACACCCTCCTGACGGTACATCGTCAAAAGACTCACAGCACCGTCAAAAGCCGAAAAGTAGTAAGGCCTTTCAAGATGAGCAAATTCTCTGGATCTGCATGTACAGGTTTCCATGATCAGTTCATTTACACCTGCATTGCGCAGTACAGTCAGGGCTGCTGCGGAAAGCTGGCTGGGGAGAATGCGCATGCTGACATGCGTACTGTCTGAATAGATCCCAAGCTTTTTTGCAGAAAGGAGAAAATCGGCAAGAAGATCGGAATCTGCAAGCAGGGGAGTTCCGTAACCAAAGTGAAGTGCAGTTATTTCGTATTCTGACAATTCTTCTGCAGCTGTTTCCATTTCCTTCAATACTGCTTTGAGATATTGAGGGATTAATGAAAGATCATGGCTGAGTGCGTTCTTGCGGTCAAGTGGATGATGACCGGGATAAAAAGGAAAGTTGATTCTGATGACTGCTTTTTTCTGTTCCATAAATGCTGCCTCACATTTGCTGCAATTATCATAGCATAGTGAAATTGAATGAACTGAACTGATCATGCTTGAAAAATGACCGAGTGTGCCTGAAAAAAATAAAACTGTCTGAATAAAGGATCAGACAGTTTAGTTAATGACCGCAGCTGTTTGCTTTCAGGCTTTCTTTCTGTAGCATATGATCAGAAGACCGATGGAAACTGCTGCAAATACGGAAACAGAAAGCAGACCTGAGTTATATGTGCCTGAACTGTCGTAGAGAACACCGATCAAAGAAGTAGCCAGAGAGTTGGAAAGGGTTGTGAACAGTGCGACTTTCGGATAGACAGAACTGTACTTTTCTTCACCGAAGACATCTTTTACAACCAGCGCCGTACCTACGGAGCCAAGAGAATAGGAAAGACCGATCAGTGCTGCACCGAGGAACATGCCTGCTGTATTGTGAATCATCAGCATGCATAAGCCCCCGGCTGTAACACCTGCAAGGAACAGAAGACAGGAGAGCCGGCAGCCGATGGCATCAATCAGAATGCCAAGCAGTACCTTTCCGCCGGTATTGCATACCATAGCAGTAGATACCATTAAGGCACCGATGGAAGCAGAGAGACTGAAGCTTTCCGCAATACCGGGGAAATGCTGAGGCATTGCTGTACCGTAACATGCCAGTGCTGCATAGCAGGCAGTCAGAAGGAACATGGCAGCCGGTACACCGGAGCTTTCTTTTTTGCTTCCTGAGGAAGCTTCTTCAGGACGGATGCCGTAGCATTGTGTGCCTGCATCTTCCGGATACATGGCAATCGGGAAGAAGACAGCAGGAAGAGAGAAGACAACAATTACTGCTGCGCATGCAAGATACCCTGCACGCCAGCCTGCACTCTGGATAATGGAAGTCATGACAGGGGAGAAGACTGCACCTGTAAGACCGCTGAAACCGACACAGATGCTTGTAAACAGACCGTTGCTCTTGCAGAACCAGTGATTGATGATCGGTGTGACCATAACCAGACCGATGATACCGCAGGCAGCACCTCTGAGTGCCTGGAATACATACATCATCATGATATTTGTACAGAAGGCAAGCGCTGCTGTACTTGCAGCAATCGTGCCAAGCATGATCATCAGCATTTTTCGGAAGTTGTTTCTGTTGATGACCTTAGAAGAAATCATGCCCGTGAAAGCCATGACAAGAGAACAAATGGTAAGTGTAAGACTTACGGATCCTTTGCCGATACCGAATTCTTCTGCAATCGGTGTAAAGAAGACACCGGTTACATTGGAACAGAAACCAAGTACAACACCGATGACACCGCACATGGAAATGACAAGCATAATGTGCTTTGAAGTTAATTTGTTCATTTTTGAACCTCCGGACATCAACAATACTATCAGAAACACAAGATTTTATGAAGAAAGATAACATTATTTCCTTTTTTGCATAAAAAACGATAAAATACAGTGCATACGAACAAATGCAGTTCACCGGGAGGATGAATATGAGAGATAAACTTAATTTATATACACATGACGGTCTTTTTCATGCGGACGATGTATTTGCTACAGCACTGCTTTCTCTGATGACAGATGAAATCAATGTAGTAAGAGGAAATGATACGGATCTTCCCGAGAATAAAGCTGACTGGATTATCTATGATATCGGCGGCGGTGAACTGGATCATCACTCACCGGAAAACAAAGAAGCCAACGGTACACATCCGGGAACAAATATTCCCTACGCTGCCTGCGGACTGGTTTGGAAGAAGTATCATAAGGAGATTCTGGAAGCGGAAGACTGTCCGAAGAATTATATCAACGGTGTTTACCAGAAAATGGAGAATTCTCTGATTCTTGGAATTGATGCAGAGGACAACGGCTTTAATCCGACAGCAGATGTGCTGGAAACCATGCCGAATCTGAACGCGGAACAGAAGAATGAAATTATTCGCAATGCACGTACATCTTTCTCTATTTCACAGGTAATCAAGGATTTCAATCCCAACTGGAATTCTGATATGGATTATTATGATGCTTTCATGGATGCTGTCTCTTTTGCTAAAGATATCATTCTGAACAGACTGGACAGCATCATCTCAAGCATGGACGGCAGAGATTACGTGCTTCAGCATATCAACTATTCCGCAGATCATATTATGATTCTGGATGAATTTGTTCCATGGGAAGGAACTTTGTATTCACAGTCCTGGAATCCCAAAGCAAATGAAATCTGGTATGTTGTATATCCTGCTCTGAGAGGCGGATGGAATGTACAGTGTGCACTGGATGATTCCCATGACCGCACAAGCTACAGACATCCTCTTCCTGAGGAATGGTACGGTCTTCGTCATGAGGAACTGCGCAAGGTTTCGGGGATCGCAACGGCATCCTTCTGCCATGTATCGGGTTTCCTGGCCGGATGTGAAAGTGAAGAAGACGCACTGCTGATGGCGAATACAGCCTGTGCAAGAAAGATCAGATAACCGGTATATCCGGTTTTTCTTCATTGGAGAGAGAATATGAACAGATTTGAGGGAAAAACAGTTGTTATTACAGGTGCTGCTCACGGGATCGGCAGATGCACAGCAGAAATGTTCGCATCCGAAGGCGCAAATGTATGTGTGATTGATCTGAAAGAGAATCCGTATTTTACCGGTGATATCAGTGATGAGGAAACATTGAGAAAATTCTCCGAAAAGGTAATCCGGGACTATGGAAGTGTGGATGTGCTTGTCAACAACGCTGCACCGTTGTTCAAGGGCATCAATGAATGTACATATGATGAATTCAACTATGCTCTTAAAGTCGGTGTATCCGCACCGTTTATGTTAACAAAGCTCTTTCTGCCTTACTTTAATGAAGGCGCTTCGGTAATCAATATTTCCTCCAGCCGCGACCGCATGAGCCAGCCGCAGTCGGAAAGCTATACAGCAGCCAAAGGAGGCATCTCTGCTCTTACACATGCTATGGCTGTCAGCCTTTCCGGCAAAGTCAGAGTAAATTCTATCTCTCCGGGATGGATTGAAACAAACGGGACAGTATATGAAGGACCTGATGCCTCCCAGCAGCCTTCGGGCAGAGTAGGTGTTCCTGAAGATATTGCCAATCTGATTCTGTTCCTTGCGTCCGGTCAGGCAGGCTTTATTACAGGGGAGAATATTGCGGTTGACGGAGGCATGACGAAGCTGATGATCTACCATAATGATCACGGCTGGACATACAACGGATAAAAGAAAAACAGAAGTGCTTTGTTCACTTCTGTTTTTTTTTTTTTGATTACTTGCTGAATTTTCCGCGGTTTCCTTCGTTATGTCCGGGTCCGCCGTGGCTCTGCTGTCTTCCCTGCTGTACGGAAGGACCGTGTGAACCGTTCTGCGCACCTGCGGGCGAATGACTGCCGGGAGCTGAATGTGAAGCATTCATATGACCTTCGGGACGGCTCTGATGCATCGGCTGTGTATGCATGGCAGGCTTGGCATTATGTACAGGTTCATGATGCATCTGAGGTCTTGATGCATGATCATTGTACGGACGGTGAATCGGTCTTCTGATATGAGGAACACGTTCTTTCTTTCTGAATCTCAGATGGAAGAGTCTGTGCAGAAGAGAAGGCTTCTTGTGTCTTCTGAATTCTCTGACACGGTTGGCCACAGCGATAGTACCAAGGATGGCAGCTGCCGATGCAAGCAGAGTGCCTGTGTTTGAGAAGATACTTGTATCTGTACCTGTGATATCCGTATACTGGTCATCCTGGTCAAGAACAGCAACCTCAAGACCGTATTCTGTTAATGCCTGAGCAAGAACAGATGCCTGCTCATAGCTGAGATACTGAACGATCTCTACAGGTGCTTCCTTGATCAAGGAGTTGGCCTGGGATTCGGTGTAGCCGATCAGATCGGCGATGACTTCATCAGCTTCGGATACAGGACATTCTCCTGTGGATACCAGAACAATTTTGTAAGACTCACTTTTATAGATCCTGTTTCCTGAAGTAATAGAAGAAAGAACTTCCTCCTGCTGTTCGGCAATTTCATTTACTGTTGCTGTGACAACAGGGTAATCATCAACACTGACAACAGAGTTCGCTTCCTGCAGGCCGGCTCCGCAGTGAGGACAGAAATTCATAGTACCGGTAATTTCTTTACCGCAATTAGGACAAAACATATAAACATACCTCCGTAGTTTCTATTTTAGAGTAAGAAGACAAAGGAATAAATGAAATCTGTCTGAACAACCTTAACGTTTTGCTGGGAAATATTCTTTTCATATGCGAAAATGGGGACATGCATGAAGAAGAAAAAAGAAAAAGAAATACCGTACTGATTGCAGTAATATGCATCTGTGCTGCCTGCATCATTGCGGCATACAGATTCTATGCATATTTCTTTCAGTCCAGTTATGTTGAGTCTTATGACAGCACATCCTATACAATCGCAGCGATCCGGCTGAACAGTACAGTATCTCATTCCTTTGATTTATCAGAAGGGGATATTGTAACAATTACAGTAGGCCAGAGCTCAGGAAAGCTTTCCTTTGCCATTGCACAGGACGAAGACAATATTCTTATTCTTGAAGAAGATGCAGCGTCTGCGACTTATACTGCGGAAATACCGGAAGACGGAACCTATACGATGGCAGTGAAGGGATCGAGAGGAGCAGGTGCTGTTGTATTCGCTTTTGAATAACGTGACACCGCATTCTTGTGACTTCTGTTGTGTGCAGTTCACTCTTCTTGCCAGATATATGAGAATGTACGAAGAAAATCCGGACTTTAAAAACAGTCCGGATCTTTTATTAAGATATCGTCAGAATAACAATGTACTAAAAGACATGCTTTTCTTTTAAACGGCGGATTGCATCCACAATAACCTGATGATCGTCTTCATGTTTGAGACCGGATACGCAAATCGTTCCGTGAATCTCACCGTTGACAATAATCGGGAATCCTCCTCCCATGATGATATAATCCGGATCTGTATTATCATGAGGAACTTCATGATTCAGAAATGAATAATATGAGCAGTGGCCGCTTTCATAGACCATTCGTTCTTTTCTTTTCAGCCATAAGTCTTCATTTTTCATCGGCATTAAATATTGAAACAGCAGAAGGCCGTCATACTGAATGCGTATGCCCATTTTGTATTTGTAATTTTCTTTTGCCCACTTAACCAGTTCCTCACCGATTAACAGACCGTATTCCTGTTTGAATGACGAAAAAGAACACTCTTCTTCAATCTTCAGCAGTTCTTCTTTCAGCATATTCTTTCTCCTTTATGTATCATGTATGTACATGTTTGATTTTAGAACAGCATTGCCGGAAAAACATTGTAAAATTCCAGCGCTGATGCAGAAAAGACCGGATCATATGCATTTTCTCTTCAGATAAAAAAGCATTTCACTGAAAATCGTGAAATGCTTTCAGAGAATACGGATGAAAAAGCTCAGATTCTGTGTTTTCTTCCGCTCTGCATGACAGGAAAATCATTCTCTTCCTGTGTATCATCGATCAGTCCGGGATCATCATGATCAGGCATGTCTTCGGAAAACTGGTCGATGAAATGTTCAGGTCTCATGCCGAAATGCCCGGGGTGAGGCATATCTTCGGGACAAGGACCTCTGAAGTGATCGGGGTGAGGCATGTCTTCGGGACGAGGACCTCTGAAATGATCAGGGTGAGGCATATCTTCGGGATGAAGACCTCTGAAGTGATCAGGGCGGTGAGGCATGGGCGGAATGACGGCGAAGTCTGCATAACGCATCAGACGGTGCATCTGTTCTCTGCCCATTCTGCTTTCTGCTCTGTCCATCCAGTGCTTTCTTTCTTCAGAACTGTAATCTGCAGTTTTTTCTTCGAGTGCAGAAGTCAGCTTGTCGATATAACCTGAGAAAGACTGCATTTCCTCTTCTGTAAAGTTATTGAACAATTCTGAGGAATCAGGCTGATCAAGCTGGATCTTTTTTCCTTCTTCTGTGAGATGGACAATCATAACTCTTCTGTCGTTTTCGGAAGGCCTGCGTTCTACATAACCGCCTTTCTCAAGTTTGTTAAGAAGCTCATTCAATGACTGCTGGCGGATATCAAGAAGATACGAGAGATCCTTTGTAGGCATTTCAGGCTGGATCTGAAGAAGTTTGATTACTCTTCCCTGTCCGCCGGAATGAGATGTGAATGGTGTATTTTCACGTTCACATCTCTGCCATCTTCTGAGAAGATGACTCATTTTCATTAATTTACCGAATAATTCGTCGTTCATTTTGTAATTCCTCCTTTATCTTGCATTTAAAATATACAAGTACCTGTATAAAAAAGCAAACATAAATGACAGGTACCTGTTAAATCTTAAGAAAACAGTTCCCGGAAACCATAGGCAATAAGTACATAAACAGGTACATAACTATAAGATAAAAAATATGAATGTGAACATAATTTCACTTGAACTGATCTTTATAAAGAAGGGATAATAGTGCGGACGAATAAGTATTTCCGTTTTTCTTAGCATTACAACTGATTCGAATATCAAAAAGGAGGACATGTGGCAAACAGGGACTATTTTTCATTTGAGACCGTACGTGATCATGAGGGACAGGTAATCTGTTATCATGTTACGATGATCGGTACAATCGAAGCTGAGGGTATTGTACATCTGCGTACAGATCTTGGGGCTTCAGGAGATCAGAAGATGGCTTTCGGCAAGGTGACACTTCGCAACCTTGACAAGAAAGTCAGCAAGCTTCTTGCGGAAACTGACAGCAGATGCTGGAGACATGTTTCCGATGAAGAACTGGATTCCATCAATATTATCAGCTTTACTGCAAAAGACTGGCGCGCAGATGAAGCTTATGAGTTTGAAGAGGGTGACCGTGTGCTGGTAGAGGGCAGAGCATATATCCGCAAAAACCCGAACGGTACAAAGCCTGAGCTTTCCGTGACGGCAACCGGTATGTTCCGTCTGGGACGTGCAGGCGGTGCAAAACGCTACAATTCACACAGTACTTTGATTCCTCAGCAGTAAAAGCAGTTCAGAGACGGTACATTCAGGTACCGTCTTTTTTCTGCTGCAAGCATGTGTTTTGAAAAAGAGCAGTTCTATAGTAGAATTTCTGTATTACTGAAATGAAAGGAGCATATTCCTATGATTGATGAAAAAGAAATCAAAGAACGTATTGTTAACGGCAGAAAGTTCATGCACATGTGGGAGGAGGACCCTGATTACCTGACTGACCAGCAGCAGAAGAAACAGCAGCCTCCGCTGACCAAAGCACCGGTGAGTGAAATCAGAATTGATCTTCCTGTGAATTATGAGGATCTTGAGATGGACAGAGACTTCCTGCATGTCATCAATGCAAGAAAGTCATCCCGTGTATATACAGAAGAGAATCTTTCACTGCTTCAGCTTTCCTGTCTTCTCTGGTGCACCCAGGGTGTAAAGGAAATCAGAGGAAAGTCATATGCCACACTGCGTACAGTACCGTGCGGCGGTGCGAGACATCAGTTTGAAACATATCTTGCCATTCAGCACGTTGAAGGCCTGAAGCCCGGCTATTACCACTATCTTCCGATGACTCACCAGATTGAACTGCTGTCAGAGAATGATGATATGACAGCGATGATTACAGACTCTCTCTGCGGCCAGAGATGGGGTGCGAAAGCTTCCGTTGTCTTCTACTACGCGTGTGTTCCTTACCGCTGTGAGTGGAGATACGGTATCTATGCACACAGAGTCGCACTGATTGACTCCGGGTATATTTCCGAAAATCTCTATCTTGCATCGACAGCACTGGGTCTTGGTTCATGTGCAATCGGTGCGGTTAATGAACCTGTCTGTGATCCGGCATTCGGTCTGGACGGGGAGGAGGAGTTTATTTTCCTTGCACATCCGGTCGGAACCGTGAAAGCAGAAGACAAGCAGAAAGAACTTGATTTCTATGCTTTTGTAAAAGAACAAGGACTTTGATATGAGAAGAAAAGACAGGGAAATCACAGATCCCGCAGTGATTGCGGAACTGCTGAAAAGTGTAAAAGTCATGCATCTCGGTATTCACGACGATCCGTATCCCTACGTCGTTCCGATGCATTACGGCTGCTGTACGGAAGATGGGAAAACAGTACTGTATGCACACGGTGCTTCTGAGGGTTTCAAGTATGAACTGCTGGCAAAGAATGCTTATGTTATGGCGGAGATTGATACCGGTGCTGAAGAAGTGCCGGGTGGAGATATCCCTTGTGCATACGGCGCCCGCTACGCTTCCGTCATGATCAGAGGAAGAGCAGAAATCCTTGAAGATATTCCGGCTAAGATCAAAGGTCTTGAAGTGCTGATGAAAGCACAGACAGGACGGGAATTTACAATTACTCCGGAAATGACGGAAAAGGTGAATGTGATCCGCATTGCGGCTGAACAGATCACAGCCAAGTCACGTGCATAAAAAGATAAAAATGATAAAAAGCATTTTCTGCATGAAAGCATGGAATGCTTTTTTTATTGAAAATTTTCATTTACAAATGATGTGAAAACGACATTTTGACGTAATTTCAATACAAAAATAATTGTTTGTTAATTAACAAACAATTAATGTTGCCGAAATTTTGAATATAATCAAAAGTGCCAAATAGGCATGGGGAGATTTAATAATGAAAAAATTCATCAAAACAGCTACAGCTGTCCTGATGGGTGTTTCTCTGGTTGCCTGCTCTTCTGCTTCTTCTGAAACAGGAACAGGTCTTACAGACGGCACTTATACAGGTACAGGTGAAGGCCGCAACGGTGCAATCACCGTTGAAGTTGTTGTAGAAGGCGGAAAGATTACTTCCGTTACTGCAACAGATCATTCCGAAACAGCCGGTATTTCCGATGCAGCATTTGAGCAGATTCCTGCTGCAATTGTTGAAAACCAGACACCGGTTGTTGACACAGTTTCCGGCTGCACACTTTCTTCCAATGGTCTGATTGATGCTGCCAAAGATGCTCTGACACAGGCAGGCTGGACAGACACAGGTGAAGTTGCAGTTCATGAAAATGTTCCCGTAACTTACACTGCAGGTACATATACAGGTACAGGCGAAGGCTATAACGGACCTGTTGTACTGGATGTTACATTCTCTGAAGATGCAATTACAGATATCACAATCAATTCTTCAAAGGAAACAAACCACATCGGTACTTCCGCTTATGAAATTCTGTTCGCTGATGCAATTGAAGCTAACGGTTCCGGTATTGATACAGTATCCGGTGCTTCCTTCACATCTGCAGGCGTAAAGAACGCTCTGGCTGACGCTGCTGAACAGGCAGGCGCTTCCGATCTTTCCGGTTTCAAGAGCAATACAGTTGTTCATGAAGCTCAGGAAGCTATTGAAGAAACATATGATATCGTTATCGTCGGTGCCGGCGGTGCAGGTATGGCTACAGCTGCACAGGCTACACAGAACGGCGATTCTGTTGTAATTCTTGAAGAAAATGCTGAAATCGGCGGTAACACAATCGCTTCCGGCGGTCAGTATCAGTCTGCTCAGGATTACCTGGTATGGGATGCATCCGACCCTGATGCAGCAACAGGCGAATACAATGGTGAAACATATAACAAGGTTCTCGCAGCTAACGGTTCCATCAATACTCTGAAGACAATCCTCAACTGGAATGAAGCTGAATTCGACGGTTCCTACTTCGATGATGTTGAATTTGTAGCAGGTGACATTGAAACTCTGTCTCAGGCAGGTGTTCATTCTGAATATCTCCCTGTTCTGCAGGAACTCAAGAAGGAAATCCAGGCTTACATCGACTGGGCTCAGCCTAAGCTTGATGCAGGTGAAAACGAAAATGAACTCACACTGTTCTCTACAGTAAACCTCCACATTTTCCAGACATACTACGGCGGTCTGAGACCTAACGCTGACAAGACAGCATGGGTTTACGGCGATGTTGATCTGGTAACACAGTTCATCGAAGGCGGCCAGGACCTCAAGGGCTGGCTGGAAGACCAGGGTGCTCTGTTTGATGAATCTGCTCAGCCTACAATCGTCGGTGCTCTGTGGCAGCGTGAAAACGACTTCCTCGGATGCGACCTCGATGGTGACGGTGCAGCTGATGATGACAACGGCTCCGGCAAGACAAAGACTGTATTCAATACATATGTAGCAACAACAGAAGCTACAGTTAACTCTTCCGATGCTAACAAGATCATGACAAGAACAACTGCAAGCGAACTGATCGTTGAAGACGGCAAGGTTACAGGTGTTAAGGCAACAATGTACGATGGTACAGAAGTTACAATGCATGCGAACAAGGGTGTTGTTCTGGCAACAGGCGGCTATGCAGCAAATATCGAAATGTGCATGGAAGAAGATGAATACTGGGCTGAAGGCTCTATCGCTTCTACAACGCAGACAACTAACCGTTCCTCACTGCAGGGCGACGGCATCAAGATGGGTCAGGCTGTCGGTGCTGATGTAACAGGTATGGAATATACACAGATGATGCCGATCTCCTGGATCGACAATGGTGACCTCGCATTCGGCGGCGGCAACTATGCAATCTATATTTCTCCTGAAACAGGTGAACGTTTCGTTAATGAAACAGGTGAACGTGACGTACTGTCCATCGCTGAATTCGCTAACGGTATCTCCTACAAGGGCGCTAACGGCACAATCATTGAAATTGCAAACTCTGAAAACAACATCCCCGGTGTATATCCTTACGGTTCTCCCACAGATGAAGATCTGACTCTCTGGGAATCTGATGTTGAAGACAGACAGTATACAAGAACAATCGATGAAATCGATGACCTCATGAAGGAACTCGGCTTCGAAGCTGACGGCGAAACAATCCGCAAGACAATCGAAGAATATGATATGGCTCTGATGACAGGTACAGAAAGCTCCATGGATGTCAACAAGACAGGATGGACACGTCTGATCGGCAATGCTGAAAAGGATGAACACGGCAACTACATCACAGATACATACACACTCGACGGTGTCAAGCTGAAGATCAGACTGCTGGCTCCTTCCACACACCATACAATGGGTGGTCTGGTAGTTGATACAGAACGTCATGTTCTTGATACAGACGGCAATGCAATCGAAGGTCTCTACGCTGCAGGTGAAGTTACAGGCGGTATCCACGGCGGTAACAGACTGGGCGGAAACGCTATCGTTGAAATCTTCGTATCCGGACGTACAGCTGCGAACACAATTCACGCTGACGCTGAATAATCGGAAAATCTGATCAAGGATCAAAGAGAGGAACCTTATGGTTCCTCTCTTTTTGCTTTTCTTATTACTTTAGAACAGCCGTAGCTTTCTGCACAGCTGCAGCTTTCTCTGCTTCTCTGTGCATGACGGCTTTTCTGAAATCATCTGCGATTTCCTTTGCTTCGTTTCTCACCAGGAAAGTGGAAATGTTCTTAGGTGTCACATTCTCTCCAAGGACACCGTAAGCCTCTGTTTCTTTGAGCTTTGCTGTTTCTTCAGCTGTTTTCTCTGCATTCAGACGCATGACTTTTGCATTGTATTTCCAGTTGTTTTCAACAAGCTCCTGCATCATTCTGCCGGCCTCTGCTTGTTCTTCTTCGCTCAGTTCATGCTTCAGAGCGAGATCCTTTAATGATTCCGCCAGCTCCAGTCTGCTGTTGAACAGCTCCTGTGAAGAAGAAGGTGCAGCCGGAATATCATGTCTCATGCTTTCAATTGTTCTGTTCAGTTTTTCTTCAAGAGTTCCTTTGGCAATTTTCACACCGGAGATCATATCCATTTTTTCAATGACATTCTGAACAGCATTCCTGCAGTTGAGGATTTCGTGGGCAGCACGGATACGTGCATTCTCACGCGGACTTCTGAGGAAGTTCGGATAATATCTGGACTTGGTATCGAGGTATCTTTGCGCATCGCTGAATACTTTTGTGTACTGCCTGAAGAGGCTGATGCAGGCAGTTCTCTTATTCTGTGCTGATGCATTTTCACAGGCGATCAGACTTTCTTTGAGATTGTGTACAGATTCTTTCATTTCAGCATACTGCAGAGATCCGTGAGTGACATGGCGGTCTGCGTTGTCCACGCTGGTGAGCAGTGTATCTGCTTTTTCTGCTTCCTTTTCCAGAAGCGCATGGAGAACTGCACGGTTTTCATCAAATGCTTTGATTCCCTGATCTTCCGGGGCATCGTTTACCTCAGCTTCAGCAGCTTTGTCCAGAGCATAATTGCGAACATTCTCCAGGTTCTCATAAGGGGAGGCAAGTCCTTTAAGATCTGCCTGTTCATATTCTCTGCCGTTGATTTCAGCATCTTCAATGACAGTTACAGTCTGATCACTGATCATGTTCTTGAGAAGATCAAGACGTTCGCAGGCAGCTTTCATTTCATCATCTGAAAGACCGTTTCCGCAAAGCGCAATGAACATCATGCCGGGATCTGCACCCATTACAGCATCGGCGACAGATTTCGGAATGTATCTGAGGTTCACACCGGGAACGGGTATATGCGGATTAACAAGACCGGTCTCCTTGATTTCTTCAATATCAGTCTGAAGACCGAAAGAATATTCGTTTTCAATCATCTGCAGACCGGCAACCTTTGTTCCGTCTTTGTTAAGAAGATAAGAAATACTGTTCTGATGTCTGTCCGGATTGAGACAGATATAATCAAGCACCTGTACTGCGAGTGCATCAACATACGCAGAATTCTCCAGATGCTTCCCTTCCGCATTCAGTGAAGCCAGCTGTCCGCTGTTTTCGGCAATCGTGCATCCTTTCGTTTTTTCCATGATGGAACCGTTGATTATTCTTCCATCCGCAGAAGTCAGTAAGGCAGGTTTTGAAATGAGGGTTAAGCGGGAAAGACCAAGGAATGAAGCAGCAGCACTTGCTGCACTTGCACGTCCGTTGATAAAGCTGTCTGTGCTGCATACAAGGACTTCTTCATAACGCTTCGTTTCATCTGCGGCTTCTCTTGCATTTTCACTGAGTGCCCGAAGAACATCCATGCCTGTTTTTCTGTCTTTTCTGAAGATGTCGGAAAGCCCTTCAAGATTGCAGTTTCGGAGTTCTTCATCAAGATCCTCATTGACTTCCGTACCGCTGTTCAGATATTTCAGAGTATCTTCCTTTTCTGCAAGCAGAATACCATGTGCCATCTTTTGTGCAATTGCCTGATTTGACAGTCCGCTTGTAAAAGTTCTGAACATGTAATCATGGATGAAAATGCGTACCTGATCATTGTCCTCATACTTCCTGATGACAGCTTGCAGACGTTTCTCAATATTTCCTCTGAAATTGATTCGTCTGCTTTGTGTGAAATAACCTGTTTTCTCTTCTCCGTTCTCTGTATATCTGATCTGATAACGCACTCCGGCAGGAGAATTGATTCTCTTCAGATTGTCTTTTCCGGTATTTTCCGGCAGCTTTATACTGATCGTTCTTCCGGCACGGATGGCGTCGCCCAGAGAAGGATTTGTCTTGAAATCGGCGTTTGCGATTGCGGAAAGATCAACTGTAAGATCTCTGATGATGTATAAAGCAGCAGAGGAAAAAGGTGTTTCAGGTTCATATACAAGATTGTGGTCGTATTTTGATCTGCTCTGCGGGTTCGTATCATAATCTTCAGGCTTCTTCAGAGAAGTAAGCTTTCTGAATTGTTCTGTTTTATTCAGTGCTCTGCTGTAAGCTTTCATCAGTCTTTGCTGTGTTTCTTCATTTACTGCAGGATAGTCTCCGTCTTCGTCCGGTGTGCAGTAATGATCCAGCATACGGTCCAGATCAAGAAGACTTTCTGTCATTTCCTGATATGCATCCACGGCATTTGATGAGCGTAATGAAATGTCTGAACCTTCCATTAATTTTTCAAGAGAGTCATGAAAGTATGTTCTGAACTGCAGAGTCTTTGCAGTTTCTTTTGTCTTTTTCGGCATATCCTTTTCCTCGTTTCTTTTTTATACTTACTATATTACGCACAATGAAGTACAAAGTAATGACACTTTAATGATCAGTTTTTCTTATATGACATATTTTGAATGAGAATTGTTTGAAATGATGACAGGAATTTAAAATGAAAGTACTTCAAGGAGAAACGTGAAATGAAAAATCTGATCGTATATTTTTCACATAACAAAGAGAATTATGTTTCCGGAAACATCGTTGATCTGAAGGAAGGAAACATGAAAGTTATCATGACAAAACTGTCCGGCATGATCGACGCAGATGTATTCGAAATAATTCCGGTAAATGACTATCCGCGTGTTTATCGTGAATGCACGGATGCAGCAAAACGCGAAAAGAATGCAGGTGCAAGACCGGAGATAAAGAATACGGTGGAACATATGGAACAGTATGACTGTATTTATCTCGGATATCCGAACTGGTGGGGAACTATGCCGATGATTGTCATGACATTCCTGGAAAGTTATGATTTTACAGGAAAGCATATTTATCCTGTCTGCACACATGAAGGAAGCGGCATGGGAAGCAGTGAGAGAGATCTGAAGAAACTCTGTCCCTCTGCCGTTCTTCATAAGGGACTGGCAGTATACGGCAGTGAAGCTGCCGATTGTGATCAGGCTTTAAGAAACTGGATTAAGAAAGGATGAACATCATGAAAACAGTAAGAATCGGAACAACCGAAATGACAGCGAATGCTGTGGGACTTGGATGCATGGGTTTCAGCCATGCCTATGGTGCTCCGACACCGAGAGAAGAGGCCGTCAGAACAATCAGACAGGCTTTTGAAATGGGGTATAACTTCTTTGATACAGCAGAATGCTATACAGGAATCAATGAAGACGGCTCTGTATCTTATAACGAAGAACTGGTTGGCGAAGCGTTGAAAGATGTACGTGATCAGGTGATTATCTGTACAAAGTTCGGTGTTGCACATAAAGGAGATCATCTTGAAACAGATTCTTCTCCCGAAACAATCAGAAAGTCTGTAGAAGGATCTTTGAAGAGACTTGGTACAGATTACATTGATGTTTATTACCAGCATCGCATTGATCCTGCTGTTGAACCTGAGACGGTTGCACAGGTGATGAAGGAACTGATGGAAGAGGGCAAGATCAGAGCATGGGGTATTTCCGAAACAACAGAAGAGTATCTCAGAAGAGCACATGCAGTATGTCCTGTTTCATGCATTCAGAACAGATATTCCATGATGGCAAGATGGTATGAAAGCATCTTCCCGGTATGTGAAGAACTCGGTGTGACTTATGTTGCTTTCTCTCCGCTTGCCAACGGAGCGCTTTCCGGCAGTGTAAAGCCTGCAGAAACTTACGGCAAGGATGATTTCCGTGCCCGCATGCCTCAGTATGAAGCAGAGCAGATCGAAAAGACACAGAAGATGCTGGATACCATGGGAGAAATCGCTTCCGCACACAATGCAACAAGCGCCCAGCTTTCTCTTGCATGGATGATTAACAAGAAGGATTTCATTCTGCCGATTCCCGGTTCCAGAAAGCTTTCCAGACTGCAGGAAAACTATAATGCCGGAAACATCGAACTGAGCGGCGAAGAAGTAAAGAGACTGGATGACATTCTCGATACGATGGATTTTGCGGTTTTCGGAGGCAGCAGAAAATAAAAGCAGATGTCATGATACTGACAGGCACCGGCCGGATCAGTATGGCAGCAGCCTGCAGAGGCAAGGAAGACTGCATGAACATCTGCCGGATATGTTTATAAGGAGAAAATGCAATGAAAGTATTGTTTGTTGAAGGAGCACGTAAAGGCGGAAGTACTGACAAGATCAGCTGCCGCCTGGAAGAAGGTCTTCTGAAGAACGGCCATGAAACAGAAAGAGTATATCTTTTCGGAAAACAGATGAACGGCTGTCTTGGCTGCAATCACTGCCGAAATACAGACGGAACATGTGTTTTCAAAGATGATCTTCCGGAAGTGATTGACAAGTTCATGGAAGCAGATCTGATTGTTCTTGTCTCTCCTGTTTATTTCTATTCTGTAACAGCGCAGCTGAAGACATTTATTGACAGGACATTTGCTGTGGAACATCGTGTGAAGAGAAAGAAGATGATTTTCATTACTTCCTCTATGGCACCTTATACGGAAAGACAGATTCCCTTTTTGAAAACGGTTGAGAATACATATCTTGGTTATGTAGCATGTTTCCATGGCGAAGTTGAAAATCTCGGCATTCTTGGCGGATGGGGAACAGGCACGGCATACAGCAGGATCGAAGATCATCCTGTATATGACGAAGCGTATGAGCTTGGCTTAAGCATTCACTGAAGACAGAAAAAGAACGTATCGTAAAGGTGCGTTCTTTTCGTTTTATAACAGTACGGCCGGCACGTATGTTCTTTTGCATGAATGCGTTTCAGGACAGATCAGCAGATCTGTATCCGGCTGATTCCGGAAAGCTGACGGATAAAGAGATTGCTGAAATCACGGTTTATTTCACTTGCTGAGATCAGCACAATGCACAGCTGTAGATATAAACCTGAAAAGGACTGAAGTGAAAGGCGCAGCTTCAGTCCTTTTTTTGCATCAGTTGTTTTTCATGATCTCTTCGATTTCTTCGATTTCCTTCGGAATAGAATCCGAAAGAATTTCAACACCGTCCTCAGTGACCAGAAGAGTGTCTTCGATGCGGATACCGAAGCCTTCATCATCAAAGTACAGGCCGGGTTCCAGAGTGAACATCAGATCTTTTTCAAGAATCAGGTCATGATCACCGGCATCGTGGGTATCCAGACCGATATTATGACCGGAACCGTGGAAGTAGTATTTTGCGATGTCTTCTTCTTTTTCAATCTTGCCGATCTGCACGAGCTGCTTTGCCATGACATTCTTTGAGAGAATCTGAAGTTCGTCTTTGCGAACACCCGGCTTTGCGGCTTCTTCGGCAGCTTTCAGACCGTTCAGAACAACTGTATAAAGCTGTTTCTGCCTTTCTGAGAACTTTCCTGATACGGGATAGGTTCTTGACACATCAGCACAGTAGTAGTCCCAGCGTGCCCCTAAATCAAAGAGAATCAGCTGCCCTTCCTCTGTTCTGCAGTTATTTGCAGAGTAATGCATATAATTGGCATTCTGCCCGCTTGCCGCAATAGTGGGAAAAGCCGGAACTTTGACACCGTTTGATTTGAGAACAAAGTCATAATATGCCTCAATTTCATATTCATACATTCCCGGTCTGATATGCGTGAGCATGTTCCTGACAGCATCACGGGTGATATTTACAGCTTTGCGGTGAGCTTCGATTTCCGGCGCATGCTTGATGGTTCTCATCTTTGCTGTAAACGGGAAGCAGTTGTGAACGGATAACCAGGGGTAAGCTGCTGTCAGTCTGCTCAGGATCCCTTCAATGCCGTCCGGCGCAGTGTTAACCGAGCGCTTTTCCAGATCAATATAGCAATGCGAGATCGTGGAAGAGGACATGATTCTTGAAACATAGGAGTCAAAGGTATTGATGTCGGCGATTCTTGCAATACCTGTCATTTCACGAATGGTATTGACATTGAACCTGACACCGGACCATCTTTGTTCAAGAGGTGTCGGGACGTGAATGAACAAAGTCTCCTGCACTGTTCCTCCTTCTTTATAGATAAACAGAAGGGAGGATGATCTGTCATAGCCGGTCAGATAAAGAAAATTTCTGTACGGTTCAAAAGGGTATGTTTCATCATGGCTGTATTCTTTCGGATTTCCGCTGTGTACAAGACAGATGGAATGATCCTGCAGATATTCTTCCAGCTTTTCGCGGTTTGCAATATACATTTCTTTCGGCATCATAAGTGTTTCCTCCAAATTGTGCCTTCATTATACGGCATCCTGCCGACTGATGATATCCGGAAACAGTGAAAAGGTCCGGGAAAGCGATAATGGAAGTGCAAAAGAAAAGACACAATGATCTGTTCTGCAAAGAAATGATTTTCATTTCATAAACAGATTAATGAAAGTCATTTTCATTTGCGAAATACACGTGTCAATACTTTATTTTAGGAAATTGTTACCGTAATATATCTTAGGCTTAAGTAATTAGTTGGATATCCAACTAATTTAAACAGCGCTAATGAATGGAAACAGAACCTTGTAGATCATATAAGGTTATCGATACGTTGTAAAGAAGAAAGGATAAAATTATGCAGGTAATCAAAAGAAGCGGTGAAGAGGTAATCTTCAATATATCCAAAATCGAAAATGCAATCCGCAAGGCAAACAATGCCACACAGCCGGACAAGAGAATCTCAGAGGAACAGATTCTTAAGATCGCAGATACTGTTATGGATGAATGTCTCGAAATCAGACGTGCAGTTGCTGTAGAAGAAATTCAGGATCTTGTAGAAAATGAACTGATGCGTGAAAAGGCATTTGCCCTGGCGCATAACTATATTACATACCGTTATGAGCGTGCGATTGTCCGCAAAGCTAATACAACGGATGAAAAGATCCTTTCCCTGATCGGCAGAACAAACGAAGAGGCAAAGCAGGAGAATTCCAACAAGAATCCGACTGTCAACAGCACACAGCGTGACTATATGGCAGGTGAAGTATCCAAGGATATTACAAAGAGATTCCTGCTTCCCAAGGACATTATTGATGCTCATGAGAAGGGTATTATTCATTTCCATGATTCCGATTACTTTGCTCAGCCGATGTACAACTGCTGTCTGGTGAATCTGGAAGACATGCTGCAGAACGGAACGGTCATTACGGAAACAATGATTGAAAAGCCGCACAGCTTTGCAACAGCCTGCAACATTGCCACACAGATCATTGCGCAGGTTGCTTCCAATCAGTACGGCGGACAGACAATCACGCTGGCACATCTTGCACCGTTTGTACAGATTTCCAGAGAAAAGCACAGAGCTCAGGTTGCGGAGGAATTCAGAATTGCCGGTCTTGATGTTTCTGAAGATCAGATCAACAAGGTCGCTGAAGAAAGAGTACGCCGCGAGATCAAAACAGGTGTACAGACAATCCAGTATCAGATCATTACACTGATGACAACAAACGGACAGGCTCCTTTTGTTACTGTATTCATGTATCTGGATGAAGTTCCGGAAGGACAGACACGAGATGATCTTGCTCTGATCATTGAAGAAATGCTCAAGCAGAGAATCCAGGGTGTCAAGAATGAGAAGGGTGTATATATCACACCTGCATTCCCGAAGCTGATTTATACACTGGATGAAGACAATGTAACAAAGGGTTCCAGATATTATTATCTGACAAAGCTGGCTGCGGAATGCACAGCAAAGAGAATGGTTCCCGACTATATCTCCGCCAAGATCATGAAGCGTGACAAGGGCGCTGTATATCCCTGCATGGGATGCCGTTCCTTCCTGACTCCTGACCGTTTCACGGATGCCGGAAAGGGAAATCTTGCCAACGCCGAGAATTATGTTGAAGGACAGAAGAAGTATTACGGAAGATTCAATCAGGGTGTTGTTACAATCAATCTGGTGGATATTGCATGTTCTTCAAAGAGAAATATGGATGAATTCTGGAAGATCTTTGATGAACGTCTGGAACTTTGCTACAGAGCACTCATGATCCGTCATGAAAGACTGAAGGGAACACCTTCCGATGTTGCACCGATTCTGTGGCAGTATGGCGCAATCGCACGTCTGAAGAAGGGCGAGACAATCGACCGTCTGCTCTACGATGGATATTCCACAATTTCTCTGGGATACGGCGGACTGTATGAATGTGTACGCTATATGACCGGCGAATCCCATACTTCCGAGGAAGGAAAGGAATTCGGTCTTGCTGTCATGCAGCATCTGAATGATGCATGTGCAAAGTGGAAGAAAGATACAAACATCGACTTCTCCGTATACGGAACACCGATGGAATCCACAACATACAAGTTTGCAAAGTGCCTTCAGGAACGTTTCGGACGTATTCCCGAAGTTACAGATTCCAACTATATAACAAACAGTTACCACATCAATGTACGCGAAGAAATCAATGCATTTGACAAGCTGACACTGGAATCCCAGTTCCAGAAGCTTTCTCCCGGCGGAGCAATCTCTTATGTAGAAGTTCCCAACATGCAGAACAACATTCAGGCTGTGCTTGCACTCATGAAGCATATTTATGAAACAATCATGTATGCCGAACTGAATACAAAGTCTGATTACTGCCAGGTATGCGGATATGACGGAGAAATCCAGATCAAAGAAACAGAACATGGCAAACTGTTCTGGGAATGCCCGAACTGCGGAAACAAGGATCAGGACAAGATGAATGTCGCAAGAAGAACCTGCGGCTATATCGGCACCCAGTTCTGGAATCAGGGCCGTACACAGGAAATCAAGGAAAGAGTACTGCATCTTTAAGGATTGACAAGACAGAACATCGGCGGACCGTCAAGGTCTGCCGTTTTCTTTATCGCTGTGTTACACATCAGAAAAGGACTGACACTGTCAGTCCTTTTCAGCTGTATGATCAGGATGATCTTCCTGCAAGAAGTTCCATGAGATGGACGGGATGACCGCCTCCCAGTTTAAGGCCTTTCTCACAGCCGTTGCAGTATACGATCACCTTTTCGGTGCTGTATGACCGTACATGTTCAATCATCTTTTTCTTCTGCTCTTCGGGGGAAAGAATTTCTCTGTACTGCTCGAGCTTGCGGAAGGTTTCCGGTGCAGCCTTGACGCAGACGGGATTTGCCGGATTGTTCAGCCAGACACCGCAGAAAGTGCTGTTTTCCTTGTTTTCCTCTGTTTCAATGAAACTGATGTTCATTCTTCTCAGACATTCACGGACTGCTTCCTGCATTTCCTTGTATTCAGCTGTTCGCCGGCAGTCCTGTACGGTCATCGTTTCACTGGCATAATCAGGCCATATGAATTCTTCATCAGTCAGCAGGTATTCATAAAGGGAAAGCTGTCTGACATAAGGAATACGTTCTTTCATAATGATGGAGCATTGCGTGCAGTTGGTGATCAAGGTATCGCCTTCACTGAAGTAATCTGTTTCATTCTGACAGCATTGAGCAATCTTCATTCCTTTTTTCAGAAGATACTCCGTCATGATCCGTGAAGCTTCAGGATGATTCTTTGCAAAATCACATCCGGGCAGATAATAAATCATAAGCACTCTCCGTTTGTTCTGATAATCTCTTTATATACTTCAAAGGAATCCTTTCTGCTTCTTGCCAGTGTTCCTTTTCCCTGATCATCCATATCAACGTAGACAAAGCCGTATCTCTTTCTCATTTCGCCGGTACCTGCCGAAACAATATCAACCGGACCCCACCATGTATAGCCGAAGCAGTCCACCAGGTCAGTATCCACAGCATCCTTCAGAGCTTTGGCATGCTTTTTAAGATAGTCACTTCTGTAAGGATCATGAACCGAACCGTCTTTCTCTGCAGTATCAATCGCACCCATGCCGTTTTCGGAAACGAATACAGGAATCTGATATCTGTCATAAATTTCATTCAGGGAAGTGCGCAGGGCAAGAGGATCAATCTGCCAGCCCCATGCAGTTGTATCAAGATACGGATTCTTTCCGCCGTCGAGCAGATTGCCGTCAGCGCTGTATTCAATGTTTTCACCTTCTATCATAGAAGCGTAATAACTGAAACTGCAGTAATCTACTGTACCTTTTCTGAGAATCTCAGCATCTCCTTCATGCAGATCGACATGAGCATTCATCTGTTTCATATAAGCTTTGCATGTATTTGTATATTCCCCTCTGATCTGTACATCACAGAAATACCATATCGGCAGCATCTTCCGGTGAACAAGAATCTGATCGGCAGGCGAACATGTTGCCGCATAGCAGCAGTTATAGAGAATCATGTTTCCGATCCTGAATTCAGGATTGATTTCATGTCCTGCGATGACTGTCATGGCACTGCATACAAGCTGATTGTGAGCAGCGTTGAACATTACCTGTGTACGGTCTTCTTCATCACTGTAAATGATGCCGGCCTGATGCCATGGAACAGCTGCGATAAAAATACTGTTGATTTCATTGAAGGTCATCCAGTACTTCACTTTATGCTTGTATCTTTCGAATACCGTCTTTGCATACCTTACAGCAAGATCAATCAGTTCTCTGCTTCGCCAGCCGCCGTATACCTTTGCCAGATGCAGCGGAAGTTCGAAATGGTGCAGGGTAACCATCGGTTCAATATTGTATTTCTTCAGTTCATCAAAAACATTGTCATAAAACTGCAGGCCTTCTTCATTCGGTTCAGCGTCATCGCCGTTCGGATAGATCCGGCTCCAGGCAATACTCATACGGAAGACCTTGAAGCCCATCTCTGCCATAAGAGCGATATCCTCCTTGTAGTGATGATAAAAATCCGTGGCTGTATGAGAAGGATAATAAGCTCCTTTCATGATGCGGTCATGGATTTCTCTGGCTTTGCCATGGGAGGCTCCCATTTCCACATCATTGATGCTGAGACCTCTTCCTCCCTCCAGATATCCTCCTTCATACTGATTTGCGGCAGATGCACCGCCCCATAAGAATTCTTTTTTCATGGTTTTACCTCTTTCCTGCCTAAAGAATAAAACATAAGAAAAAAGCTGAAAATGTGATAACGGAAAGCAGAATGCAGTATTCAAAGACTGCTCTTTTTAACTTTTACACTTTAAATAAATTATTCATGCTATTATTCAGATATGCTGATAGAAAAAATTCAAAGGGCGGAAGACTTCACTTCTGCGGACAATGCAGTTGCCGGATATATCCTCGATCCGGCAAATCAGGCATATACACTGACCAGTACACAGCTGGGCAGGAATTCATGTACATCACAGTCGGCGGTTATCCGTTTCTGTGCAAAGCTGGGCTATTCATCATACAGGCAGTTCATGCTTGATCTTGCGGAAGAGTTCAAGGAAAGAACACTGCGCACGAATATCAATCTGGAAAAACCTTTTACGGAAAAACTTGATGCTTCAAAGGCGAAGAAGTCTGTAACTGATATCTACAAGCATATTCTTTCCGATACTGATTCTGTGATTGATGAACATATTCTGCAGAGAGTATATCTGAGGCTGAAGAAAGCAGGACAGATTGATATCTACGGTTCGGGAATTTCAGCAGTCTTTGCAAAGCAGCTGGCTTTTGATCTGACTGGGTACGGATATCCGGCAAGATTCATGGATGGCGAGAACGCACAGTATTTCAGCGGGATGAAGGATTCTTCAGATAAAGTTGCCATCATCTATTCATTTACCGGAAACAATCCGTCACTGAACAGAATTGCTGTGCATGCACGGGAAAAAGGAATCTATACTGTCGCATTTACCGGCAAGTTCAATACACCTCTGTCACAGATCTGCAGTGATTCTCTTTATTTTGTTTCCGAATATTTTGATCTTCTGGATAATATCGCTGCAGAGATCGGCGCAATGTATCTGAATCATATTCTTCTGAGCTTGTTCCTTTCAGAGAAAGAAACGTAAAAAGGGTTGTTTCTGCATAAAAATCGAGTGAATGCGCTTTCACGGAAGGCGCGGATATAATAAAATTAGTCTGCAAACTCAAAGGAGGTATATATCATGGGTTTTCCGAAAGGTTTCTTATGGGGCGGTGCAGTAGCCGGCAATCAGTGTGAAGGTGCCTATCTTGAGGACGGAAAAGGTCTTTCCGTTCCGGATATGCTGCTGGGAGGAGATGTCAATACTCCTCGTACATTCCTGCCCAAGACGGATCCGTCAGCTTTCTATCCGTCTCATGAAGCAATTGACTTCTATCATCATTACAAGGAAGATATCGCTCTGTTCGCAGAAATGGGATGGAACGTATTCCGTCTTTCCATCAACTGGGGCCGTATCTATCCGAACGGCGATGAAGAAGAACCGAACGAAGCAGGTCTTGCATTCTATGACAGCGTATTCGATGAATGCGCAAAGTACGGAATGACACCTCTTGTTACACTGTGCCATTATGAAATTCCGTGGGGCATTGTAACAAAGTACGGCGGATTCTCCAACAGAGCTGTCATCGACATGTATATCAAGTATGTCACAACATGCTTCAAGCGTTACAAGAACAAGGTAAAGTACTGGCTGACATTCAACGAAATCAACATTGCATGCATGGGTGAAGGCGGTATCGGCAACCTGTACGGTCTTGGTATCATGGAAGAAGAAGATATCAACGCTGATCACAGAATTCCTCTTTCCGAACTGAAGAGCAATCGTCAGAGAACATTCGAAGCTCTGCATAATGAATTCGTAGCTTCCGCTCTGGCAGTCAAGATGGGACATGAAATCAATCCTGATTTCATGATCGGCAACATGATCTGCCACATTACACTTTATCCTCTGACATGCAATCCTGCAGATATGCTGGCATGCCAGGCAGAAGACAATCTGAAGAACAACCTCTGCGGTGATGTTCAGGTAAGAGGTGAATATCCTCCCTTCGCATACAGATGGTTTGAAGAGAACGGAGTTGATTATTCCTTCATTACAGAAGAAGACAAGAAGATTCTGAAGGAAGGTACAGTAGACATGTATACATTCTCTTATTACATGTCCAACTGTGTAACTGTTGATGCAAATGCCGAACAGACAGCCGGCAATATGTCTCACGGTGCAAAGAATCCTTATCTGAAAGCTTCCGACTGGGGCTGGCAGATTGACCCTGAAGGACTCCGCTATACATTGAACAAGCTGACCGAACGTTATCCGCATACACCTCTGATCATCGTTGAAAACGGCTTCGGTGCATTCGACAAAGTAGAAGAAGACGGCTCTATCCACGATCCTTACCGTATTGACTACTTCAAGGCTCATGTCAAGGCTATGAAAGAAGCAATCGCTGACGGTGCTCCACTGATCGGCTACACAACATGGGGACCGATCGACCTTGTATCCGCAGGTACAGGCCAGTACGAAAAGCGTTACGGCTTCATCTATGTTGACAGACATGATGACGGAACAGGTGACTTCTCCAGATCAAAGAAGGATTCCTTCTACTGGTACAAGAAGTGCTGTGAATCCAACGGTGAAGAAATCTGAGTGCTTTAATGAGAATCTGTTCGAATGAACAGATTCTTTTTTTGAAAAAAAGCGTCTGATGATCTGCTTCCGGAAAAAAAAGAATACATTTTTCTCACAAGACAGGAGAGATTTGCTTTGATTTGTGTGAAACAGAAGTAAGAAACAGTGTTTTTTAATCATCATAGATTGTTGTTGAGGAGGACATTATGAAGATTACAGTAATCGGCGGTGTCATACCGGGTGCCGGTGCGTCATATCGCCCGTTACTTGCAAAGATGATTGCTCTTGCCTTTGAAAAAGGCCGGCCGTTAACCGAAGAAGAAATCAGCCGGATGTAAACAGAAGACTCTCTGAAAAGAGAGTTTTTGTTTTGTCTGCAAATGGCATACAATATTGCCATTGAAGCGCAGGAGAAAAACAATGCCGGAATTAAGTGACAGAGCAGGAACCTTTACGGATTCCGTAATCAGAAGAATGACCAGAATCAATGATGAAACAGAAGGATCAATCAACTTGTCTCAGGGATATCCTGATTTTGATCCTCCGCGTGAAATGCTGGATGCACTGGCAGAGTGTGCATACAAAGGACCGCATCAGTACAGTATCACCTTCGAGGCAAAGGATATCCGTGAAGCCATTGCCCGCAAGCAGAGCCGGGCTGTTGGAAGAAAGATTGATCCGGAAACAGAGGTATGTGTGACCTGCGGCGGTACGGAAGCAATGATGGCTGCGATGATGGCAGTATGCAATCCCGGTGACAAGGTGATTGTTTTCTCGCCTTTTTATGAAAACTATGGTGCGGATGCGATCCTTTCCGGGGCTGATCCGGTATATGTACCGCTGAACCCGCCGGATTATTCTTTTGACAAAGAGGCTCTCGCTGCAGCTTTTGCACAGCATATCAAGGCGATTGTTGTATGCAATCCGTCCAATCCCTGCGGTAAGGTGTTCACGCGTGAAGAACTGGAATACATCGGTGCACTTGCGTCTCAGTACGATACGTTCATCATTACGGATGAGGTTTATGAGCATATTGTCTTTGATCCGTATGAGCATGTATATATGTCATCTCTTCCCGGCATGTGGGAAAGAACGATTACTTGCAATTCTTTGTCCAAAACATATTCGGTTACAGGCTGGAGACTTGGCTATCTGATCGGACCTGAAGAGGTGATCGAAGCTGCGAGAAAAGTCCATGATTTTCTGACTGTAGGTGCAGCAGCGCCTTTGCAGGCTGCAGCTGTTGCAGGACTGAATTTCCCGGATTCTTATTACAAAGAACTGAAAGAACTTTATACAAGGAAAAGAGAGTATTTCCTGAAAGGACTGGACGACATCGGCATCAGGCATAATGTTCCCCAGGGAAGCTATTTTGTACTGATTGATATTTCGGGTTATCTTGCATCTCCGCAGTTTTCCGGATGGACAGATCTGCAGTTCTGCGAATGGATGATCAGAAACTATAAAGTAGCTGCTGTACCGGGATCCAGCTTTTTCAGAGAACCGGTGAACAATCTGATCCGCATGCACTTTGCCAGAGATGAGAAAACCCTGGAAGAAGCACTGCGCAGACTGAAGAATATGCATGATGATCTGAAAAACGGAGGAAAGAACGAATGACTGTAAAAGCTGACTATCATATGCATACAGCATATTCCGCTGACAGCGATACGCCGATGGAACAGCAGATTCAAAGCGCCATCAGAAAAGGACTGCAGGTGATCTGCCTGACCGATCATCTTGATTATGATACGCCTTATATGATTCTTCCTGAGGAAGACCGTCTGGAATTCTCACTGGATGATGTTTCGAGAAGAAAAGAATTTCTTGAACTGAAAGAAAAGTACAAAGATCAGATTGAGATTCACTACGGGATCGAGATGGGAATGAATACACGTCTGGAAGAAAAGACAAACAAATACATGGAAGAACATCCGGAGTATGAATTCGTGATCGGTTCCATTCACAGTGATCATGAGAATGACCCGTATTATCCTGTATTCTTTGAAGGGATTACTGCACAGGAAGCAGTCACTTCATGGCTGGAGAATACTCTCCGCAATGTGCGCATGTACTCTTTTTTCGATACTCTCGGACATCTGGACTATATCGAAAGAAACTCCATTCTGTATGAAGATGAGAAGTTTCTTGAGGAACTGAAGAACAAAGGAATTTCCTACGGTACATACTGTTATGAACAGAACAAGGAACTGACAGATGAAATCCTGAAGGAGCTGATTGCCAAAGACAAGATGCTGGAAGTCAACAGCGCTGCCGTCTTCCGCTCCAAAGGAAAAACAGGACTGAAAGTACATCGGGAACAGAATCCCTGTACAGCAGTCCTGAAAAGATATTATGAACTGGGAGGAAGAAAGATCACCATCGGTGCAGATGCCCACGTTCCCGAAGGAATTGCCGGAAGCTTTGACATCGCTGAACAGGAAGCGAAGAAAGCCGGTTTTACAGGCTATTACATCTTCCGCAACAGAGTACCTGAATTTATCCCTTTTGATTAACAAAAGGCTGTCACTTCATTTGTGACAGCCTTTTTAACAGATAAGGAACAGCCTGCTCGAAGTTGACACCGTAGGTGTTATGTCCTTCTTCCGCAAGCGTAAGACGAATGCTTTCTTTTACAAAATCACAGGCAAGCGCAGCACTGTCTTCAAAACTGAATCCGGAAACAAGCCCGCCGCATAATGTGCCGGCCCAGAGATCTCCGGTACCCTGGAAATACTCCGGTTCTTCTTCCGTAAAGTATTCAGCGTATGTATCTGTCCTGCGGTCGTAAGTGCAGGTGCCGATGGTTCCTTCAGCAAAGGAGATGCCGGTCAGTACTGTCTTTTCCGCACCGAGAGCGGAGAGCTTATGCAGAATCTCCCTGGTCTCTTCTCTTGTGCAGGAGGGATGGAAGGGAATGTTGAGCAGAAAACATGCCTCCGTCAGATTCGGACAGAGAATATCCGCTTCCGAACACAATCCTCTTACGGCATCGACATATTCCTGTGTAAAGCCGGGATAAAGGATGCCGTTGTCACCAAGACAGGGATCAACAATCTTCAGCTTGCCGCTGCCGAATTCATGAAACAGTCTGCGGGCAATGTCCACAAGACCGGTTGTGCCAAGATAGCCTGTATATACTGCATCAAACGTGAAGCCGCTGCTTTTCCAGTGCTCGATGATCGGAATGTTTTCCGAAGTCAGATCATGATAGGTAAAACCGTCAATCAGTGCTTCCGTGGACAGGACTGCCGTAGGAAGGACTGCTGTTTCCACACCCATGCAGGAGATTACAGGGAGAACAACCGTCAGAGAACATTTGCCGATACAGGAGATATCCTGCATTGTTACAATACGTTTCATCCGTTTCCTCCCTTCATGTGCAGAAATCATACTCTAACGATATATACAATGCAAACAGAAAAAAAAGCATTTCCGCAAGGGAAATGCTCAGGCAGACTGTTTTGCTTTTCCTCTGTAGAACACAATCACAAAGGTGCTTAAAAGGAAAGAGAAACATGCAAAGAAGAAGGGGAAGGCAGGTTTCAGGGAATAGAGCAGACCTTCCATGAGTGCGCCGATGATCTGGCCGAAGCTCTTGATGGAATTCAGAAAACCCATGACCAGACCGTTGGTCTTCTTGTCTGCGTATTGTGCAGCCAGATTCTGCATCAGCGGCAGATACAGTGAATTGACGGCAAAGTAGGCAAGATCCAGACCGATCAAAACAGCAATGCTGGGTGCCTGTGTCAGGGCAAACAGCAGAATGCCGCAGCCGAGGAAGATGTATGTCAGATACTTTGCAAGATGTCCTCTCTTCTGAAGCTGGATACATACAGTCATGTTGACGACCAGTGCGAGGATGCCTGTCGCAGCTTTGATCATGCCGTTGTAGGAAGGCTTGAAGTCAAATACATCTTTGATGTAGTAATTGAAGGACTGGTCAAATGCAGTACTTCCCATACTGGCGACAAATGCTGCAATGAAGATCAGTGCAAGAAGCGGTGTCATGATCTCTTTGCCGTTCATCAGAGAACGGAAAGGATTTGCTTCTTTTGCGATTGCTTTCGTATTCATGGCTGTATGCGGTGCGGAATCATCCACAAAGATCAGATAGAGAATACCGACGATCACCAGTGTGATGATCTGAACGATAAAGGAATAGTAGATATTGATGTCCCCGATCATTCCGCCGATGAAGTAGCCGATCGTGCCGGCAACGGTCTGTGATGTTACAAGCAGAGTCAGATGAGAGCCTCTGTCTTTTTCATCAGAGATACGAAGGACATAAGTGGATGCTCCGACATAGATCGCACCGACGCCGACACCGGCAAGCAGTCTCGCTCCGGCAATGCCTGCGGATGTTTTTGAGATCATGAAGAAGAACTGGGCAGCTGCATACAGGAAGGAACCTGATGCCATCAGCTTTCTTTCACCGATGACAGATGTCATCTTTCCCCAGAAGGGAGAAGTCAGAAAGTTGCTGAAGGACATGCATGCAAAGGCAATACCGAAGATCGAACTGCCGAGATTCAAAGATACAATCAGACTCGGTGTAACCGGATGTGCAAGGTTGGAACCGATATTCTGAAGTACCGAAAGGACCATGAAGGTCATAAAGAGCTTTTTGCTGTTTTTCATATGCTGTAATATTTCTCCGACGTGAAAAATTATACTCTTATCCTGTTTCTTCTCAATCATGTTTGCTCTTTGTTCATATTTATGTACTGCTGAAAGTGTTTTCATGAGAAAGTGCATATTTTTTCATTCAATTGTGTATTTGCAGGTGTGAATTCACAACTGAACCCGTATAATGTTTACACACAAAAGCAAAGGAGATCATGTATATGACAAATTTCATCTTTATTTCCCCGAACTTTCCTGAAAACTACTGGCAGTTCTGCAGAGAACTGAAGAATAACGGACTGAATGTCCTGGGTATTGGTGATGAGCAGTATGACAACCTGACAGATGATCTGAAAGGAAGTCTGACAGAATACTATAAAGTAAACAGCCTGGAGAATTATGATGAAGTTTACAGAGCAGTTGCTTTCTTTACTTTTAAATACGGCAAGATTGACTGGCTTGAATCAAACAATGAATACTGGCTGGAAAGAGATGCTTCTTTGAGAACAGCCTACAATATCTTCTCCGGTTTCCAGGTATGGGATATGGACTATATCAAATACAAGTCAAAGATGAAGCCTTTCTATGAAGCTGCAGGCATTCCGACAGCGCGCTATTATCTGGTGGACAGCTATGAAGGGGCATGGAAGTTTATCAACGAAGTTGGCTTCCCGGTCATTACGAAACCTGATAACGGTGTCGGTGCTTCCGATACCCATAAGATCAAGGACGAAAAAGATCTGAACCGTTTCTTTGCCACAAAGATTCCGAATGTCCGCTATATCATGGAGGAATATATTGAAGGTGAAGTAGATTCCTACGATGCGATTATTGACAGTCACGGCAATCCGATCTTCGAGACAGGCACATGTTCCCCGGTATCTATCATGGATATCGTAAATGATGCGGATGACCCGCTGTATCATGTAACAGCGGAAATTCCGGATAATCTCAGAGAAGCAGGAAGAGCAACGGTAAAGGTGTTTGATGTCAGAAACAGATTTGTACACTTTGAGTTCTTCCGTCTTACATGTGACCAGCATATCGGCAAAGAAGGGGACATTGTCGCTCTGGAAGTCAATATGAGACCGTGCGGCGGAGATACTCCGACGATGATGAACTATGCCAACTCCACAAATGTCTACAAGATCTATGCGGATATGATTGCTTTCGACAGTACGATGCTTTCCACAGGTGAAAAAGGATACTGTGCTTCTGCAGGAAGATGGGATCATAAGAACTATCTGATGTCCAACGATGATCTTTATGCAAAGTATTCCGATCATATCAGAGTAGCTGAGCGTGTTCCGGATGCGATTGCATCTACAACCGGAAACTATACATATCTTGCTGTATTTGATACAGAAGAAGAGATGTTTGCCTTCTATGAGGATGTTGTAAGAACATACTGATCAAAACAGACTGCAGGGACGGAATAAAGGTACGTCACTGCAGTTTTTATACAGAAAAAGAGGATGGAAAGATGAGTGAAGAAAGAGAAAAAGCGGGTGTTCTTTCTTTGAAGGAACAGTATGAAATGATGGACAAGTGGCTTGCATACAGAGTGAAGCATGTTATGCCCGAGCTGCTGAAAGAGTGCGGGATCAATCTGTGGATTGTGATCTGCGGCGAGTACAATGAGGATCCGGTGTTCCGTACCATTACACCGGCAAAGATGTTTACAGCATCAAGAACCAGCTGTTTCATGTTCTCTCTCGGCAATGACGGGAAGTATGAAGCGTTGAGCTTCTGCGGCCCTTCGGCGGATCTTCTGAAGATCTATACACAGGCCTGGAACTTTCGTGAAGAAACACAGATGGAGGCTGTGCACAGAGTGATCCGGGAACATGCCGGTGAAAGAATTGCTGTCAATGTTTCTTCAATCAACGGCCAGTGTGACGGTCTGACAAAGCGTATGTATGAACAGCTTTCACAGGATACGGATGTACAGTTTGTCGAAGATTCCGGAATTGCCGTAAGATGGCTGGAAACAAGAACAGAAGATGAACTGGAGGAATATCCGGCGATCTACAGGATTGCCATGGAAATTCAGAAAGAAGCGTATACCAGAAGAGTGATTACACCCGGTGTTACGAAGACTTCGGATGTAGAGTGGTTTATTCTGCAGAGAATCAATGATCTGGGCTTGTCTGCGTGGTTCTCTCCTGATGTTGATCTGCAGAGAAAAGGTTCTGCGGATACACGTATGACAGATGCAGTCATTGAAGAAGGAGATCTGATTCATACAGATATGGGTATTACGTATCTTGGCCTGAATACAGACTCCCAGAGACTCGGGTATATTTTAAAAGAAGGGGAAACAGAAGTACCGGAAGGACTTCTGAACGGCTTCGGAAGAGGAAACAGATTCCAGGATATTGTCAGGGAGAATATGATTTCCGGCAGAAGCGGCAATGAGATTTTCCTGGCAAGCATGGAACAGGGTGCAAAAGAAAACCTTCGTCCGATGCTGTATACGCATCCCATCGGCTATTACGGACATGGCTCCGGTCCTTTGTTCGGACTGTATACTTCCCAGAAGCCTGTGCCTGTCAGAGGGGAACTCAGACTGCATGATCATACATGCTATGCACTGGAACTGAATGTAACGGAATATGTACCGGAGTGGGAACAGGATGTTGTCTTCTATATTGAAGAGACCATCGGATACAAAGAAGGAAAAGCATACTTCATGGATCCCGCAGGAAGAGAAAAAATCACGTTAATCTGAACAGAAAAGGCAGACTGTATCAGTCTGCTTTTCTTCTGATGACAATTGCACATGTGCGTTCTCTCTGCTATGATGGAAACTGTATTAAAAATAACAGTTTCCACATATATGAGGTGAAACAATGAAACATATCATTAACAACGACTGGGAATATACATCTGTCTTCACAGATGAATTCCTGAATGGTGCCAGGGGAGAAAAGACGGTCCGTATTCCTCATACGGTGAAAGAACTCCCTCTGCATTACATTGACCCGGATGACTATCAGATGATCAGCGGTTACCGGAAAACAGTCTTCTTCCCGGAAAACGACGGAAAGAGACGTTTTCTGCATTTTGAGGGCGCTGCTCATATTGCGGATGTGTGGTTCAACGGGGAACAGATCATGCATCATGCCTGCGGCTATACTGCTTTTGAAGCAGAAATTACAAAACAGATCCGTTATGGTGAAGAGAATGTTATTACGGTACATCTGGACTCTTCGGAAAACGGCAGTATTCCTCCCTTCGGATTTGTCATTGATTATCTGACTTACGGAGGAATCTACCGTGATGTCTGGATCGATGAAAGACCTGCCGCAATGATCAAGGATGTCTTTGTATCTGTGCCTGATCTTTCTTCCGTAAAGCTGGAAATCCGTTATGAAACAGATCAGAAGAACAGAAGTGCTTTGATTGAGATTCTTGATGATGCCGGAACGGTGATGGCGTCCTGTGAATCTCCTTTGGAAAACAGAACAGTAACACTGCATGTACCGGATGCACAAAGCTGGTCCCCGGAACATCCGGCAATGTATACAGCCCGTGTTTCGATCATGGAGGAAAACGGGGATGTACAGGAATATCCCTTTGGTTTCAGGACAGTTTCGATTACGGGAAATGAATTCCTGCTGAACGGAAAACCTTACTTTATCAGAGGACTGAACAGACATCAGTGCTGGCCGTATGCAGGCTATGCTGTTCCCGAAGGTCTGCAGAGAGAGGATGCGAGAATCCTGAAAGAAGAACTGAAAGTAAATGCTGTCAGAACATCACACTACCCTGATGCACAGTCATTCATCGATGCATGTGACAGGCTGGGACTTCTGGTATTTACGGAGATTCCCGGCTGGCAGCATATCGGTGACCGTTCCTGGAAGATGCAGGCAATTGAAAACACAAAGGAAATGGTGCTTCAGTACAGAAACCATCCTTCGATTGTCATCTGGGGCGTGCGCATCAATGAATCCATGGACGATGACGACTTCTACCGTGCCACCAATGAAATGGCGCGAAGACTGGATCCCACGCGTCCTACTTCCGGTGTACGCTATCTGGAAAAGAGTTCGCTGCTTGAGGATATCTACGGTTTCAATGATTTCTCGCACAACGGCATTACACCCGGAGCGAAGCATAAGAAAGATGTCATGAAGGATACCGGGCATCCGCTTCTGATTACGGAATCCAACGGTCATATGTTCCCGGTAAAATCTTATGATTCCTGGGAGAAACGTCAGGAACATGCACTGCGTCACGCCCGGGTGCTGAACGCAGCTGCAGAAGATAAAGAGCACATCGGCTGTTTCCAGTGGTGCATGTTTGACTATGCGACCCATAAAGACTTCGGTTCCGGTGACCGGATCTGCTATCACGGTGTCCTTGACAGCTTCCGCAACCCCAAGCTGGCAGCGGCACTCTACGCATCTCAGTCGGATGATGAACCTGTTCTTGAGATCGGCTCCCCGATGGATATCGGCGACTATCCGGCCGGCAATATTTCCGGTGTCTATGCATTTACCAACGCAGATGAGGTACGTCTGTACAAGAATGAACAGTATGTTTCTTCTTTCAAAGCAGAAGGCTGGAACGGACTGGCACACGGTCCTGTTCTCATTGATGACTTTATCGGTGATCTGCTGAAAACCAATGAAGGGTTTGAAGGAAACAAGGAGAAGCTGATTCATGAAACTCTGCAGGCTGCAGCCAGATACGGTGCTGCGAATCTTCCGCTGAAGTATCAGGCAAACCTTGCATGGGTCATGCTGAGATATCATATGAAATATGAGGATGGCGCAGCTTTGTTCGGCAAGTATGTCGGCTCATGGGGAGGAGATGCAGTCGTCTGGAAGTTTGAAGCAGTAAAGGACGGCAAAGTTGTAAAGACAGTAAAGCGCACACCTTGTGCAAAGCTGCATCTGGAAACAGCATGCTCGCATACAGAACTGCATGAAGGAGATACTTATGACATGGCAGCTATCCGTATCCGCATTCTGGATGAAAACGGCAATATCGCACCTTATGCACAGCTGCCGGTTACAATCAAAGTCAGCGGTCCGTGTGAAATTGCGGGTCCTTCTGTTGTAACAGCAGAAGGCGGCATGTGCGGTACATATATCAGAACAACAGGAGAAGAAGGAACAGCAGTGATTGAACTGCACGCAGATACAGCAGGAACGAAGATCATCACCCTGCCTGTAACAAGGAGATAAGACGATGAAGTTTACGAAGAAGCAGACCGCAGCCTACGGACTTGGTGCAGTAGGCAAGGATATGGTTTATGCACTCAGTGCATCTTATGTGATGTACTACTATCAGGATATTCTGGGACTGAAAGCATCCTTTGTCGGAATGATCCTGATGATTGCCAGAGTTTTCGACGCTGCCAATGATCCCTTTATGGGTGTGCTTGTTGCAAAGACAAAGTCAAGATTCGGACGTTTCCGTCCGTGGCTGTTCAGCGGTACGGTGCTGAATGCACTGGTTCTTTATGCCCTCTTCTCGGCACCTTCTCTTGCCGGTACAGGTCTGATGGTCTACTTTGCAGTGATCTATATTCTGTGGGGTGTGACTTATACGATGATGGATATTCCGTACTGGTCCATGATTCCGGCGGTTACGGACAATGCAAAAGACAGAGAATCCCTTTCTGTTGTCGGCAGAACATGTGCCGGTGCGGGCAATGCGCTGATCACGGTATTTACAGTCATGTCGGTTGCTCTGCTCGGCGGTACGATGGCAAACGGTGCCGTGAATGAAAAGCTCGGCTTTTCACGTCTTGCACTGATTGTGGCTGTACTCTTTGTGATTACGGAAACAGTATGCGTAACTGCATTGAAAGAAGAAAGCACGCAGGATGAAATGCGGACAACCAGCGTTAAGGAAATGTTCTCTTCCCTGTTCGCCAATGATCAGGCGATGGTTACCGTTGTAACAATTATTCTGATCAACTGTGCTTTGTATATCACTTCCAACCTGATTATCTACTTCTTCAAATATGATATCGGCGGAACAGACTGGCAGACAGCATATACACTTTTTACATCCGTCGGCGGCGGTGCCCAGATTCTCGGCATGATGATCGGCTATCCTGCTTTAAGAAAGAAGTATGACAATACAAAGATCTTCAGAATCTGCCTGACGGCAGCTGTAACAGGCTACGTGATCATTCTTGCGGAATGCATGCTGGGACTGGCGGGAAGTCTTCCGCTTCTCATCATCCCCGGACTTCTGGTCTTTGCCGGCAACGGTATTCTGACGGTTCTGACAACTGTCTTCCTTTCCGCATCTGTAGATTACGGTGAACTGAAGACAGGCCACAGAGAAGAATCTGTCATCTTCTCCATGCAGACATTTGTGGTGAAAGCAGCTTCCGGCTTTGCTGTATTCCTGACCGGCATCGGTCTGGATCTGATCGGTCTGGCCGGCAACAGTGATACGGAAGGCGTGGTTGTACAGCAGGCTTCTTCTACACTGCTCGGTCTGAGACTGATGATGACTGTTCTGCCGATTTTCGGACTTCTGGCAGCCATGATCGTATTCAGAAAGAAGTTTATCCTGACGGATCAGAAGAGTGATGAGATCGCTGCTGAACTGAAACAGAGGAAGGGGTAACAGATCATGCTTTTCTCATGGCAGGTTTATGATGACAGCAGACATCTTCTGAAGCAGTCTGAATCATATGTCAGCTTCGGTACACTTCATATCAAGGCAGATCTTCCTTCCTGCACCCTTGGCTCCGTGAGAGCATCCGCAAAGATTCCGGTATCCCACAATGAACGTATTTTCATCAACGGCTATCAGACCTGGACCTCCTGCCCCGAACTTGGCTACTATGACAGGATCCGCGGCCTGAACAGTGTGCCGAAAGTACTGAAAGACAAGTTTGCATTCGACCGTTACGGCGATTACCACTTTGTGGGTTATCCGGAAAAGAAGGGGATTCTGCACGGCTTCTCGTGGATGACGCTGAGAAGAGGCGGTTATTATCGTCTTCTGGCTTCACTGGATGAACGTCCGGGATATACGATGTTTACGCTGGACTGCGAAAATGAGGAGATCCGGCTTGAAAGAGACTGTGCCGGTCTTGAAACAGAAGGAGAGTATCCTCTGTTTGATCTGTTCTATGCCGAAGGTACGGAACAGCAGGTGTTTGATGCATGGTTTCACGCAATGAACATTCATCCCCGCACAATGTCAAAGATTGCGGGATACTCCAGCTGGTACAACCGCTACCAGAAGATCAGTGAAGAAAGCATTCTGCAGGATCTGAAAGGATGCAGCGAACTCTTCTGTGAAGGTGATCTCTTTCAGATTGATGACGGCTGGGAGGAACATGTCGGCGACTGGCTGAGAACAGACCGTAAGAAATTTCCGCACGGCATGAAAGAGATGGCTGACAGAATTCATTCCGCCGGCTTTAAGGCAGGTCTGTGGCTTGCACCCTTTGCGGCCGAGGAAGAATCTGTTCTTTACAAAGAGCATCCTGACTGGTTTTACAAAGCAGACGGCTTACCGTGGAAGTGCGGCAGCAACTGGAGCGGTTTCTTCAGTCTGGATATCAACAATCCCGAAGTGATTGCATATCTCAGAGAAGTATTTGATACAGTGCTGAACAAGTGGGGATATGATCTTGTGAAACTGGATTTCCTCTATGCGGCAGCTCCTTTCGGAAATGCAGAAGAGACACGAGCCGGCAGAATGTACAGAGCGATGGAGATGCTCAGAGAATGGTGCGGGGACAAGCTGATGCTGGGATGCGGTGTTCCGGTAATGCCTGCTTTCGGTATTGCGGATTACTGCAGAATCAGTTGTGATGTCACACTGGACTGGGATGACAAGCTCTATATGAGAGCCTTCCACAGAGAACGTACTTCCACAAAGAATGCCGTTGCCAATATCCTTTCAAGAAGGCAGTTGAACAGCAGAGCATATCTCAGTGATCCTGATGTCTTCTTCCTGCGCAGCAACAATATTTCTCTGAATGAGAAGCAGAAAAGCTCTCTTGCACAGCTGGATGCACTGCTGGGCGGTGTATTCCTTATCTCCGATGATCCTTCTTCTTATACAGAGGAGATGAAGAGGAAGTACAGAGAGTACAGAAAACTGATGCAAGCGCATGACATCAGAGTTCGTGTGATCGGAGAAAGAGCGGAAATCTCCTGTCTTCTCGACGATGAAGAACTGAAACTGATTCTGTTCTGAATGGAAAACCTGCACATCCTGCTGCAGGTTTTTTTTCGTGTTTCCGTAAGAATGGAAACGCTTTCCATCTTTGCGGGTTGAGATTATAATGGAAGAACTGAGATAACTTCATAGAAAGGTGGAAAGTTATGTTGAAAAAGCTTACAGCGCTTGCTATGGCTCTGGCCATGGCAACTCCGACAGTGACGAATGTCATCGCTGAAGAGCCTGCTGAAGATGAAGGTTTTGAACTGACTGTTCTTTATACGAACGACGTTCATACTTACATTGACGGTGCTCTTTCTTACGCTGACATCGCACAGATGAAGACTGACATTCAGGAAGCAGGCGGAAATGTTCTGCTGATTGATGCCGGTGACCACGCCCAGGGTACTGCCTACGGTTCCATGGACGAAGGTGAAACAATCATCGAACTGATGAACGCAGCTGGTTATGACCTTGCTACATTCGGCAACCATGAATTCGACTATGGTATGGCGAGAGCTCTCGAATATATCGATGAAGCTGAATTCCCGTATGTAACATGCAACTTCAAGCAGATTGACGGCAGTGATGTTGTCAGCCCTGACGGAACAGAAGTAAAGGACTACGAAGTATTCGAAATTGACGGTGTCAAGATCGCTTTCGTCGGTGTTACAACTCCTGAAACATATACAAAGTCAACTCCTGCATACTTCATGAATGAAGATCAGACTGAATTCATTTATGAAATTGCCGGCGGTACAGACGGTGCTGAAATCTACGAAGCAGTACAGGATGCTGTAGATGCTGCAAATGAAGAAGCTGATTATGTTATCGTTGTTGGGCACTGCGGTGATGATCCTTCTTCCGCTCCCTGGAGATCTGAAGATATCATCGCTAACGTAACAGGTATTGATGCCTGGATCGATGGTCACTCCCACAGTACAGTTGAAATGAAGACTGTTCAGGACGCAGACGGCAATGATGTTGTTCTGACTCAGACAGGCTGCTATTTCGCTGCAATCGGCAAGATGACAATCACAGATGAAGGCATCACAACTGAACTGATTGAAACAAACGAAGGTTCCGAAAACGGCGAAATCAAGGCACTTGAAGCTGAATGGATCGAAGAAGTTGACAGCCTTCTTGGTGAAAAGATCGCTGAATCCGATATCGACTTTACAATCTACGGCGCTGATGGAAACCGTGCTGTCCGCAAGTACGAGACAAACCTCGGTGATCTGAACGCAGATGCTTATTACTGGTACTTCAATGAGAAGGAAGAACTTGACTGTGATGTTGCTATTATGAACGGCGGCGGCGTACGTGCAAGCGTAAATGCAGGTGACTGGACATACAAGACAACAAAGACTGTCAACACATTCGGCAACGTGATCTGCCTGATGGAAGTTACAGGCCAGCAGATTCTGGATGCTCTGGAATGGGGCGCAAAGTCCACACCGGATGGTGAAAACGGCGGCTTCCTGCAGGTTGCAGGTATCACTTATGAGATTCATACATACATTTCTTCTACAGTTCAGAAGGACGCTGAAGGTATCTGGACAGGCGGCCCTACAGGCGAATACCGTGTACAGAATGTTCAGGTTTACAACAAGGAAACATGTGAATATGAACCTCTTGATACAGAAGCTACATATACACTCGCAGGTACTAACTACACACTGCGCAACCTGGGCGACGGCTTCAATATGTTCGATGGTGCAGTTCTTGTAAAGGACTATGTATCTGAAGACTATCTCGCTGATGCAGCATATGTTGCATCCTTCGCTGATACAGACGGAAACGGCTACGGCAATATCGCTTCTGCAAATTCCGATCTCGCATCCTATGAAGGATATCTGCTGGATTATGAGAATCCCGAAGGTTCAGGAAGAATTACTCTTGTAACAGAAGGTCCTTCTGAAGAAACAATCGAAGGCACACAGACAGCAGTTGTAATCGAAGGCGAAGACTGGGGTCCTTCCGTAAGCAAGACAATCATCGAACTTCCTG
>R19__coassemble_5_pt1 | contig 179002 bp, 168 predicted proteins | sample R19__metabat2_low_PE_032 | metagenome-assembled genome bin R19 | reverse complement strand
GATTGTATACAATCTCAGTTGTGCCTGTGATGCCATACTTTGTTAAATCGATATTACTCATATTTTCCTCCGTTGCCGATTACTTTTATTATAACTGAATCTTTGAAAACTGATACACCAATATGCATATAATTTATAAAATCGTTTGTATAGACTAACAACTGTATTTTATTTAGTATTCATTTGAATGAAGGGAGAAGAAATAAAAATGCTGGTCAAAGAACGCTTTGAACATACTGCTTTTTCAGGCAGTGAACAGATTCTGGTTGATTTCATCCTTGCCAATCCGGAGAAAATCAAAGATATGACAACAAAAGAAATCGCTGCAGAAACCTTCACTTCACCTTCGACATTGATCCGTATTGCTCACAAGATGGAATTTGAAGGCTGGAATGATCTTAAGGAAGCCTATCTGAAAGAACACAGTTATCTTCAAAGTCATTTTAACGAAGTGGATGCAAACTTCCCGTTCAAAAACAACGATACGATTATGTCCATTGCTTCTAAAATCGCCTTGCTGAAGCAGGAAGCTATCGCTGATACACATTCCCTTGTAGAACACGATACACTGCAGAAAGCTGTGAGAATCATCGAAGATGCTGCAGCCGTTTATGTTTTCGCGGTATCCAACAACCTTCTGATCTCAAGAGAATTCAGACATAACATGGCCAGGATTCAGAAGCGTGTCGAGCTGATTGATACACAAGGCGATATTGTTTACACGGCTGCGAATATAGAGCCCGGCGCATGTGCAATCATCCTCTCCTATTCCGGTGAAACACCGATTCTGAAAAGAGTGATCAGTGCTTTGAAAGCAAATCAGGTCCCTGTCATCGGTATAACCAGCATCGGGTAATACCGTTTCCGTAAACAGCAATGTTGTACTTCGCATCTGTACAAGAGAAAAGCTGTATTCAAAGATCGCTACGTTCTCTACCGATGTATCCTTCGAATATATTCTCGATCTTCTGTATTCCTGTACCTTCGCTCTTAAGTACAATCAGAATGTAAAAAGAAAAACTGCCGTTTCCCGCATGGTGGAAACAGGCAGATTCTCTACTTTGGATATTATCAAGGAAGATGACGAATTCTGAAAGTGATCTGCAAAGATCTCTTTTTTGATTACAGAAGATTCACCAGACCGCTGATGCCGATCATGACATACGTCAGTTTTTTCAGAAGATCCGCATTCAGCTTGTCCACCAGTTTGTTCGCCAGAATACCGCCGATCACAATGCCGGCCATGCCGACAGCGATCATCGGAATATGAGAGACTGTAAGAATTCCTCTGATAAACCTGAGGCCTGTATTCCAGATACAGTTGATCATGAAGAAAGTCTGGATTGTGCCAAGATATTCTTTTGTATCATTTGTTTTTGTCAGGAAGTAAAGAACCATCAGCGGTCCGCCGATCCCGAACCACGCATCACACGTTGCTGATACAGCAACGCAGAACAGAGATACCGGAAGACTGAGTTCCTTTTTTGAAGTTCCTTTGTTCAAAAAGAGATAATAGACAGCAAGAATCACCAGGAAAATTCCGAAGATTTTCTTCATCAGTGCCTGATCAAGCCCGGTGGAGAAAGAGATCATAATACTGCAGATTGCAAGATACAGAACAGAAGGACCGATAATCTTTTTCAGATCAACATACTCTCTGTACTTGATAAACATCATTGCACAAAGAATCACTGCAATCGCAACCGAAACCCCCGCGGCCTGCGCAAGGGCGAAGAAATACGGAAAGAACATCATCATGACAATACCTGCACCGAATCCCGTAACACCTTGTACAAGGCCGGCCGCAAGTGCGGAAAAGAAAACTGCAAAGATCATATTGATTCCTCCGTATCATTTTCAATCTGCCTGATTACACGAGCAGGATTTCCTGCAGCGACACAGTTGTCGGGAATATCCTTCGTTACAACTGCCCCTGCACCGATTACAACATTGCTGCCGATATGAACACCGGGAAGAATTGTAACGTTTCCGCCGATCCAGACATCATTGCCGATGGACACCGGTGAAGCCACCGCCATATGGTTTCTTCGTTTCAGCGGAGAAAGGGGATGATTGACAGTGCTGATCATTGTATTGGGTCCGATCATGCAGTAATCACCTATCGTTACTTTAGCTTCATCAAGAATGACTGCATTCATATTGCAGATAAAATAACTTCCCACTTCAATATTATATCCGCAGTCACATTGGAAATTAGGACCGCACCAGAGACTCTTTCCGCTTCTGCCGAAGAGTTCCTTCAGTTTTTCCTCAATAGCATCTTCATTGCTCTGGGGAATTGCATTCAATTCGGCACATAAGCGTGCTGCATTGACTTTTCTTTCATTGACTTCATCATCATAGAAGCTGTATTCCAGACCGGCATCAAGCTTTTCTGTTTCTTTCATAAATTCCTCCGTTTATCAGTACCTGTATATTATATTGATCATACTATGATCTTCCGTACTTAAATCAAAGTCAAACAGTTCAATATTCTGCGTTATTTCCTCATCATCCGCAGCTTCCGAAACAACCGCAATTCTTCTTTCCAGCAGCCATTTCAGCATTACCTGAGCACCTGTTTTCCCGTATAGTCTTCCGATCTTTTCCATCTGTTTTTGTCTGCTCTTCAAACACAGCCGTGCCTGGACACCAACCTTGTTCTGCCGGCAGAAAAGAATGAGTTCGTTTTTCAGCAATTCTGGAACACATTCAATCTGATTGACCGCAGGTATCAGATTTACACGTGACAGAAGACTGTTCAGTTCTGTCACATCAAAGCCGCAGACACCTGCAGAATGTACATATTTTTCTTCAATCAGTTTTTCTATTTCTTTGTACGCATCTGCAGACCCTTCAGCTGCCATCGAAAGCAGACAGAGATCTGCGTACTCTGTACCCAGGTTTTCCAGACTTGTCATCAGATCACTTCTGACACTTTCTGCCTTCACCTTGACCGTAATAAAAAGCTCTTCACGAGGGATCCCGCATTCCTCCAGTGCTTCTTTCACCTGCTGCAGATCTGTACCGGAAACCAGATCAATATGACGGTACCCCGAAGCCAGTGCATGAAGAACCGCCTGCTTCCCGCCGGCGTTTTCACAGCAAAGTCCGAACGCTGCCACCGGCATCCGGAAACCGTCATTCAGCAGTGCTTTTGTATCTATACTGATTTTCATAGAAATCAGCTGAACAGTTTATGTTCATTTCCGGATTCAACCTTGAAGAGATATGCAAGAACCCAGCCCGCTGTCATTACAGCAAGATAAATCTTGTAAACATCTGCATAAGCTGCTGTATCCAGCATTCTTCCGGCAATATTCTGAGAAAGCATGGATACCAGATTCTTGGAAGCCGCCATGAAAGCAAGAGCTGTCATCGTATGTCTCCGGTCTACGATCGTCGTTATCACTTTCAGATTAATCATAATATAAAGCATTCCGGCTGCATGCTTGGCAGCAAGAGTTGCAGCAATCATGAACGGAAGCGGCAGATCAAACGCATATACTGCAAACTGGATCAGATACATCGTATAGGAAATCATAATCAGCGTTTTGTTCGGCACTTTATCCATGAACTTATATGAGAAAAGAACCAGCGGCAGTTCACAAAGAACAGCCAGAGAGAGAATTGTTGAAGTAATCCCTGCAGGAAGTCCTTTTTCCACAAACATTGCAGGTGTATATGTATTTGCGACACTGGTTCCTGCAGTCATAATACATGAGATCAGCATGAAATACAGATATTTTCTGTTTCCGAAAAGAACGAACGGTGACTCTTTCTTTCCCGTATCTTTCGCAGCAGTTTCAATTGCCGGTTCCGTTCCCGCTGTTCCGAGAACCCCTGTCAGCATTGTAATCACGAATACTGCATATACTGCCGCCGGTGAAATATATTCATAAATCAAACCGGAAAGCTGTGTTCCTGCAGCATAACCGATAGTGCCCCATACTCTGATACTGCCGTACTTGTACGGTGATGCAGTGGCAATTCTGTCCATCATCGGATTGGAAGCATTCAGCAGAGTCAGTACAAAGCTGTAACCTGCAAGCATCATAATAAAGCTGTCCGCAAACAGAAATTCAACACCGCCCGCTGCTGCAAGACCGAAAAGAATCATGTTCATCTTCTTCACACCGATTCTGTCCGTCAGTATACCGGTTACCGGCTGAGCGGCCATGGATGTAAGATAGCTCATCGAAACAATCAATGATACTTCGGATGCTTTCAGACCTTTGCCCATAAGATATACAGAGATCATTGCCGAAAACAATGCCCATGACAGATAATATCCTGTATACATGAGAAAATAGCTCAGATAACTGTTTTTATATTTTTTCATCTCTTCCCTTCTTTCTGCATTTATAAGATATCAGTCTGAAAAAAATAAAAAACAGACCTGAGGTACAACTCAAATCTGTTTTACACGTTTTTTCAGCATTCATTTAAAATCCTGTAAATATCATTTCAGAATACATATGCTCTTTGATCAGACAATAACAAACTTTTCAATCACTTCTGTAACAGCAGCCTCATTGCATGTAGCCTTTGTCACATAATCACAGTCTTTCTTCATTTCCTCAACACTGTTCTGAACACCGGCACCAAGTCCCGCAACCAGTATCATCGGAAGATCATTGAGATTATCCCCGATCGCAATTGTATCCTTCATATCCACGCCAAGAGCTTCCGCAAGCCTGCGAAGACCTTCTCCCTTGTTCACACCTCTGTGATTGAATTCAATATATCTGTTCGAAGAATAAGAAACATCAATGTTTCCTGTAATATCCTTCAGATCTTCTGCAATCTTCTGAAGATATGCTCTGTCTGTATTCATATAGAGACACTTCACAATCTCCTGTCCTTTCAGGAAATCAATATTGTCATCGAAGATCTCTGTCACTTCCATACGTCCGGCAAGATAATCAATTTCCTCCTGAACATAGTTATATGCATAAACCATATCCTTTGTATAGACATGAATACATACGTCATATGAAAGTCCTCTTCTGTACAGTTCCGACGCCAGTTCAAAAGAAATTCCTTCGAAATGCAGAAGACGGTTTCCTTTGTTCTCTGTAACTGCACCTCCGTTATATGAGATAACATACTGTCCTTCTTCTTCGAACAGTCCAAGTTCTTTCAGTGTACCCTGAACAGAGTTGAACCCTCTTCCGGTTGCAGGCACAAACTTCACCCCGTATTCCTTCAGTCTGCGGATTGAATCAATATCACGCTGATCAATCGTCCTGTCCAGTTTTAAAAGAGTCTCATCAAGATCACATGCAATAATACGGTACATATACTCCTCCTGTCATTTTCGTACGAGATCAGTTCCTGCAGAATTTCTCTTACAGCTATATTTTATGAGATATTTCTGTTATATACTTTCAATATCAAATATCAAAATATCAATATCGTACAAAAGAGGTTTATACTATGGAATCACCTTTAACTGTCCTGGAGGATCTTTCCGAACGTCTTCACTACAACTTCTCCGACTTTCCTGTCTATACCCACTATGACGTGCTTTCCCGCTATGGATACGCTGCATTATGCCACTGGCATCCGGACCTTGAATTCATTTACATCGTTAACGGCATCATGGACTATTTCATTAATGGTGAAATTGTCCGCATGCACAAAGGTGAAGGGATCTTCATCAACAGCAGAAGACTGCATTACGGTTTTTCCAAAGAACATTATGAATGTACTTTTATTGCTCTGGTAATTCATCCTGATCTCTTTACAAAAAGCTGCAGCGCCGGAAGTTCCTATATGTCTTCCCGCTTTTCTTTCGAAACAGAAGACTATATACTTCTCAACCGCAGTGAAGCATGGCACGAAGAAGTACTGGATACGATTGTCAAAGTTCATGAAATGTTTTCTGACGAGCTGCCGGATCCGCTTCTTCTGATGTCCGCTTCCATCGGCATCTGCGCCATGATCGGCAAATATCTGAAACAGAAGAAATCTGAAACAGAAGACAACCGTCTGCAGATGAACTTTCTGCAGATGACCGACTATATTCACCATCATTTTTCCGAAAAGATCACAGTAAAGGACATTGCCGAAAAAGGCATGGTATGCCGGACTGACTGCTATACACTCTTTCACAGATATTTAAAACAGACACCTGCTGAATATCTGAACATGTACCGTCTTACCAAAGCAAAAGAACTCTTAAGGGACACGAATCTCAGCATCAGTGCCATCTCATCCTTCTGCGGCTTTACCACTCCCAGCTATTTCACCGGGACTTTCCGGAAAGATACCGGAGTTACGCCAAAGGAATACCGCCGGAACGTAAAGCACTCATTCACAAAGGCTATATAAAAAAACAGACCTGCATTCATCCAGATCTGTTCTTCAGACTACTTTTCAGTCACTGACGTATTTCAGTACCATGTGCAATGATCACAGCTGTCACTGTGAGTACTGCATACAGAGCAGCACAGATAAGGAACTGTATCTTCAGTTCTTCTGTAAATAAATTCAGGAAAGTTCCGAAATACGGTGTCACAAAAGAGCCGAGACTCTGCATCACCAGCAGTACTGTCGTACCTGAGGAACCATATACCCCTGCCTTTTCCTGTAAAAAAGGTACAAACGCAAGGTAACCGTACCCAAGAACAAACGCTGCAGCAAACGTAAGCATCAGATTCTGTGATACTCCTCCGATTACAAAAGAAACAGCACTCATTACGTAGAATAACACAAGTGACATTTCCTTAAGACCGGCATAAATCTTTCCATACATTGCTCCGGCAAGAAGAGAGCCGGCCGAAATACACATAATCACCGTAGAACCATCCTGAACTGTCCCGTAACCGTAACCTGTAATCAAAGAAGAACCTTTGATCACAAAGAATGTCGCAAGATTCACGGAAAAGAAAGAAAGAAACGACCAGAAAAATATTTTTCCCCATTCCGGTTTTCTCTCTGTCCTTTTTTTCTCTTCATCTTCATTTTCTGTTTCCGGTATGAACAGCAGCACAAAGACGCATACAGCAAAGCCGATCAGGTACGTAAGAAAAGAAACATTCCAACCAAAAACCAGAAGTCTTCCGGCAATGAATGTCGCAAGCAGACTTCCCAGACCTCCGATACTTCCCTGCAGTCCGATCATCGAACTCCTTTCTTCGCCTTCAAAAAAGGAGAGAATAAGGATCAGAAGATTAGCGCTGATCAGTCCTGATCCGATTCCGAACAAAGCCCGCGCTGCAAGCATCAGATAGATATTCTGAATAAAGAACGGCAGTACACCGCCAATCCCGCAAAGAAATGCCCCCGCCGCAATTGCCGTCTTTCTGCCTGTTTTCGCCGAAACGACAGGCGATGCCAGAATCGTCAGCATCACAAAAAGAGAGGGAATGGTTGTCATAAGCTCGATTGTTGACAACGGCACTTCCGGAAAACTCTTTGCAATTTCCGGTATGTTGCCGGCAATTGCATTAGCACTTGCTGTAACCAGCGGACAGCTCAGCAGTGCAATCTTCAATATCAGCTTGTTATTTTTCATTTTCAAACACCCTTCGAATACCTTGACAATTATAACCCATTTCTCTTTTTTCACCGCTTCAAGTATTCATACAGTTCTTCGATGCATACATGCAAAAAACGTATTAATTACAATGAACCTGCAGAACAGTTCGATCTTCCGGTTACCCGAACAGTTTCTGATCGTTTCCGGAAGGAATTTTATAAAAGAAGCAGATCGCAAGACCGGTCACCGCAAAAACTGCAAGGATCATATAAAGAACAGAATAGGAATAACTGTCAATGACATTGCCGGCAAGATACTGGCAGCATATGCTTGAGAAACTCTTTGCCATCTGCACAACAGCAAACCCGGACATTACTTTTGACGGGCTGACAATGGTATTTACAACTTTCAGATTAATCATGATAAAGCTCATTGTCGCAACTGCTTTGGTCAGAATCGCTGTAATCACAAGAAACAGCTGATTCTGTACAAATGCATAAACCGAAAACTGAACAGTCAGAAGAGCAAATACTGCTGTCAGCAGCTGCTTGTTTGACAAAGTGTTCATAAACCTGCCGGAGAAAAAGACAATCGGAAGTTCTGACAATGTCAGCAGGAATACAATTGTAGAAATAGTATCCATGTTCATTCCTTTGTCTTTGAACATTGCCGGGAAATATGTAGAACTGATATTTGTAGTGCCGTAGAAAATAACAATCAGCACAAGATAAATAAGGAATACAGAGTCAAACATTCCTTCTTTTCCGGCAGTATTCTTAGCCTTCGGCTTTGCCTTCCCCGAAGTACCATAAATACCAAGGACACAAAGTACAGTACCGATTGCGAAGAATACATACATGGCAGAAGGTGCAATATGTGTATAAACCAGACCCGACACCTTGGAAGCAGCAGCGTAACCGACTGTACCCCAGATTCTGATCTTTCCATACGCAAACTTCGACTGTGTTGCCATCTGCTCCACAACCGGATTGGTCGCATTAAACAGACTCAGCGCAAGACTGTACATCAAAGCAACGGTTACAATATTTTTCATAAAGATGAACAGAATACCAAGCAGTGCCGATCCAAGAAGAATCATACAGTTCAGTTTCTTCATTTCAAAGCGGTCATTGCACCAGCCTACAACCGGCTGTACAAGCATTGAAACAATATAGGAACAGGAAACCACCATTGAAACATCAACTGCACTGAATCCCCGGTCCATCAGATATACAGAGATATAACCGCTGAAAAAAGCAAGCGATGCAAAATAAAAGAAATACATCAGAAAACAGCTGAGATAACTGCCTTTATAAGACTTCATACAAATTCTCCCCCTTTTCACATAGCCGTATTTTAAAAAAGAGAGAAAAAAAGAGAATGCCTGAAAAGACATTCTCAACTGACGTTTCAAAATGGATTACAAAATCGTGCTCCGTTTTAAAATGACGTTTTCATTCCCAGTTCTCTCTGGTAATGTTCTTCAGCCACTTTCCGCTTCTGTAATGTGCAATAACCCAGGGCCACTTCACAAATTCATCTGTGCACATAAAGAAGTAAACCCAGAGAACGGGAAGCTTGAAAACAAAGGCATTCAGCAGTCCCAGCGGAACTGCATAAAGCCACATATCAAAACAGTCCACCTTGAATCCGAACTTTGAATCCCCGCCTGCTCTGAATATACCGCAGATCAATGTTGTATTAACTGCCGGTCCGAACACGTAATATGCATTGATCAGCAGCATTACCTTAAGATATCCGGAAGCAGTATCCGTCAAAGAAGAATACTTTACAACAAACGGCGTAACCACAAGAATGACAACACTGCCGAGAACAGCTGATACAACAGTCAGAAACATAAGTTCTGATGCAGCTTCCTTTGTTTCTTTCTCCTTGCCTTCCCCCAGCAGATTTCCCAGCATAATCCCGCCTGCACTGGCCATGCCGAAACACATCACCGTACCGAAATTTCTGACCACTGTTGTAAGAGAATTCGCTGCAACCGCATCACTGCCGAGATGCCCGAGAATAACAGAATATACAGAGAAGGCCAGTCCCCAGATAATATCATTCATCAAAGCAGGAACAGCCATATCACAGAAATCCGTAAACAGAGCTTTGTTATGCACAAAGAGATATTTCACTTCCAGCTTGATATCCTTGCTCTTCAGAGAAACTGCAGCACATCCGGCCAGTTCCACCAGCCTCGATAATGTCGTCCCGAGCGCAACACCGGCAGCGCCCATCGCCGGCATACCGAAAAGACCAAAGATAAAGATTCCGTTAAATACAATATTCAGTGAAAAAGCCATGACGTTCATCACCATTGCAATGGTCACTCTGCCGACAGACCTTAATACGGAAAGATAAACCTCCGTCACACCCCAGCAAAGATATGCAGCAGCGACATATCTCAAATACTCACATCCAAGGGTAATCAGCACCGGATCATTCGTAAAGATCTTCATTACAAGATCCGGAACCAGAAGAACAGTTCCTGCAAACAGAACCGAGATCAGCACAGATACCCTCATAGCAATTCCCTGCACTGTTTTGATTGCCTTCAGATCCCCCTTGCCGTAGTACTGCGCGCACAGCATTGTCGCACCTGTACCAAGTCCGTAATAAAACATAAACAGTATGGTGGAAATCTGCGAAGCCAGCGATACTGCCGAAATCGCATCCTGCCCGACAAAATTCAGCATCAGTACATCGGCGGAACTGACTGCTGAAGAAAGCAGATTCTGTATGATAATCGGAACAGCAAGCTTCAGCAAAGGCTTCCTGTAATCATTTGCAGCAAAGTAGTTTTTCATATCATTTCTCCAAAAAAAAGCCGGATGTTCATGCATCCGGCAATATATTATCTATTAAACCAGTGATCTTCAAGATAACGTCCTACACCGTCCTCTTCAACAGGATATTCGGTTATTGCCTGCGCTGCAGCTTTGGTCGCATCCGAACCGTTCAGCAGACACACTCCCCATCCTGCTGTTTTCAGAAGTCCGATATCATTATCAAGATCTCCGAAAGCTATGCACTCATCAAGAGAAATTTCCTTTCTCTTTGCATATTCCTCCAGTGCAATTCCTTTGTGCACTCTCGGATCAAGAAATTCAATCGTAACATGTTCCGGGCCTTCAAAAGTCTTAACAGCGATCCATGTATCCTTCTGGTTTTCTCTGATTCTCTCCCAGAGGACAGTATCCGTACCCGGTTTCAGATGCACTTCCACTTTGCCGGTGGGATTCACACTCATCCCTTCAATATCCGTAACTTCAACATAAGAATGATTTCTTCTCTGTGAGTCTCTCATAAAGTCATCCATTCTCTTTGTTTTAATATGTGCATAAGCATCTTCATAAATCAGTGCATTCAGATCCAGATCCCAGATAAAAGAAAGAATCTCTTTTACTTCCGCTGCCGGAAGCTGATAGAAATGCTCAAACTGATCCGTCTCCTTCGTCCAGAGATCACCGCCGTTCATGCCGATCGCAAAATCAAAATCAAAACCCAGCTCCCATTCCTGTGCTTTTGCAAGAATCGTTCTGTCCAAAGGTCTTCCTGAAGCAGTACCCACAAGAACCCCTTCTTCATGCAGTCTCTGCATTGCTGCACGTGTCTCAGGTCCCATGCTCTTTCCCTTGTTCAGCAATGTTCCGTCAATATCTGCTGCAAATATTCTGATATGATCAATCATACTTTCTCCCTTTCCCAGTTTGTTCATTCACATAAATTACTTCATTTTTATTATACGGCATCAATACTGCAAAAAACATTTTCAGTCTTAGCAGAATCATGTTTAAATTCTTTCACGATCATGTCCCGTCTGCTATGACTGCATATTCCGGACAATCCGCTCACTGTGAAAATTTCTATACACATATATTCCGAATCTTTTGACAACGCTGTTCTTTATCTATATTCTTTAACGTACAGAAAACTTTAAGAAAGGAAATCCTTGAAATAACAATATGAGCCGAATCAGATCTCTTACAGAAGGAACACCATGGAAACTGATCCTGTCCATGTCTCTCCCCACAGCAGCAGGTTATATTTTCAACCAACTCTACAGTGTTGTTGACAGCGTTATTGTCGGAAGAGCCCTCGGTGTCAACGCCCTGGCAGCAGTCGGTGCAACCGCCAGCATCAACGATCTGTTCTGCTGCATCGTCATCGGAACAACCGTATCTGCAGGGGTTCTTGCCGGACAATATTACGGCAAGGGCAGTGAAAAAGAAACAGCACAGTCCATTGCCAACAGCATTTATCTGAATCTCGTCAGTGCTGTCTTCCTTATGATTATTTCAATTCCTTTCGCCGAACAATGGCTGACCTTGTTCAAAACACCGGCATCCATTCTTCATGATGCAGCGGTATATATGCGGCTTTATCTTTCCGGCCTGATCTTCATGACATTATATTTCATGGCAAACGGAATTCTGCGAGCATTCGGAGATTCGCGTTCTCCTCTGAAATTCATCATTGTATCATCAATCTCGAATATTATTCTTGATCTGCTGTTCGTATTCGGCTTTCACTGGGGTGTTTTCGGAGCAGGACTGGCCACAACAGCCTCCATGGGAATCGCCTGTACATTCAATTTATGCTATTCATTTACTAACAACCGGTATTTCAAACTGGCTTTAAAAGAACATGCGGTCAATACCAGCATGCTCAAAGACTGCGCAAAAATCGGTTTCTCACTAGGCTTTCAGGCAGCCCTCATCTGTCTTTCTTCAAGTATTCTTCAGATGGTCATCAACACATACGGCGAAATCACAATCGCTGCCTTCACCGTAACGATGCGTCTTGAAAACATCATCCGTCAGCCTGTTATGGCCTGGGCAAATTCCCTTACCGCTTTTGTCTCTCAGAACATCGGTGCCGGAAAACCTGAACGAGTAAAGCAGGCTGTACGCAATACATTCATCTGCGGTATCGGTTATACCTTGATTGCCATTGCCATATTTGCACTGTTCGGCAAATATCTCGTTTCCTTCTTTGTTACTGATCCCGATGTCATTTCACTCGGATCACGAGGAATGGTCACAGAATCTCTGTTTGTCTTCGGTCTTGCCGTCAGCCAGTGTCTCGCAAACGTCCTCACCGGAGCCGGAGATACCGCTTTCCCCGTCATCAGCGGAATCGTTGAGATCATCTCCCGCACGTCACTTTGCTTTCTTCTCACCTCAATCGAAGCAATCGGCGTTATAGGCATCTGGATCACAACCGGCATGACGTGGTGCATCGTTTCCTTATACAGCTATCTCAGATATAAGCAGGATAAATGGATTGACAGTTCATTTGTTTAAGCAGAAGCAAAAAGCTTCTGCTTTTTTTCCGGAAACTTTATCAGTTTCCGGAGGGGAATTTACGCATATGCGGGAATATTTGTATTGTGAGATGCAGCTGCGCATCCACTGAAAGGAGATCATGAATGAACCAGCCAAGACCACCTTCTTCATAACCTGTTGTTTTGTTCTCCGTATTTAAGTACCGGTGAAATGCAATTCCTGATAAGGAATAAGGGACTGTCGGGACCCGGAAAGAAATCACCTGATTTCTTTCAAACTTATATTCACTGAGTGCATTCCAAGGATAAAGTGTTCGTTTTTCGTTTATACTTGAACACAAGAGGTATAAGCAAATGACAACTGCAAAAGAAAAAATCATCAAAGCCGCTGAAGCAAACAGACAGCTCGCATTCGAAACAGAACGCTATATCTGGAAACACCCTGAAACCGGGTATACGGAATGGACAGCAAATTCTTATCTGATTGAGCATTTTGAAAAACTAGGCTATAAACTGATCCGTGCGGACCAGGACCCCGATCACGGAAAAATACCAGGTTTCTATACTGATATCGACACCGGAAAACCCGGTCCTGTACTCTGCATTATGGGTGAACTCGACGCCCTCGACATTGCAAATCACCCTGAGTCCGTCAATGGCATGTGCCACTCCTGCGGCCATAACGCGCAGGCAGCTACAATGATGGGCATCGCCGGTGCACTGGCTTCCGATCCTTCGATCATGGACGGTCTGTGCGGAAAAGTACGCCTGATGCTCGTTCCAGCCGAGGAAATGATACAGCTCGCATTCAGATCCGGTCTGATCAAAGACGGAACCATTTCCTATATGGGCGGAAAAGTCGAATTCCTGCACAGAGGATATTACGATGATGTAGATATCGCCATGATGGTACATTCCGCAAATGCCGGCGACGACATCGATTTTGTCTGCGGCAAAGGCAGTAACGGATGTATGGCAAAAGTAATTACATATACAGGAAAGTCATCCCATGCCGGCGGTGCCCCTCACAAAGGCATCAATGCTCAGTACGGCGCAACTCTCGGTCTCCAAGCTGTAAACGACCTCAGAGAAACATTCCAGGAGAAGGACACCGTGCGCTTCCATCCGATCCTCAAAGGTGTCAACTGCGCTGTAAATATCATTCCTGATGAAATGGTGATCGAATCGTATGTCCGCGCTTCCAACATCGAAGCAATGAAACGTGAAAACAAAAAAATCAACCGTGCCCTTGCCGGTGCCGCAGCTGCGATCGGATGCGGTCTTCATATTGATGACAAACCGGGATATTCTCCCGAAACACATGATGAAGAATTCATGCATCTGGTTCAGGATGTATGTGAAGATCTGGTCGGAAAAGAAAGAGTCAGGTTCAACTACGACCAATGGGGAACAGGCTCTTCCGATTTCGGCGATCTTACAACCGTCATGCCCGGTGTACAGTTCAACGCATCCGGTGCAATCGGCATGGGCCACGGCATTGACTACTATCTCGCGGATCCGGAACGTCTGCTCATCAATTCAATCAAAGCGCAGCTCCTTGTAATGGTTGAACTGCTCAAAGATGATGCAGCAAAAGCAAAACACATCATCACGAATTACAAGCCTGTCTACGAATCCATCGCAGCCTACCTCGAAGCACAGCAGGATTTCATTCTCGACCAGGATGTGGTTGAATATGACGACAGCGGTGATGTAACACTTCACCTTTCAAAAAAGAACTGAAAAAGATCCCGTTCTCTGCACTGCCGCAGAAAACGGGATCTTTTACTGAATTACTTTCTCCAGCTTCCTCTGATGTAGAAGACACCGCCGATAATACCGGGCATGAATCCGGCAAGAGCATCACCAAGCCAGAATCCCTGCGGACCAAGTCCGGCAGCCCATCCAAGCAGATATGCAATACCGATACGTCCGATAATGCCATCCAGAATTGCAACAAGCAGGTTTAATTTAGAATTGCCCGAGCCGTTGATAATACCGAAGCCGAAGCATCTTGTTGAAGCACCCAGGAAGTTCAGCATTACCGGAAGGATAATCACAGAAGCTCCGGCAAGTACTGCTGCATCCTGTGTAAAGAGGCCGAAGATCTGATCAGGGAAAGCAAATACAACAACAGCACAGACAGCCGCAAGTGTCAGTGAACCGGCAAACGCACTGCCCAGAATCTTAGGAACACGATCGAACTTTCTTGCGCCAAGGTTCTGTCCGACCATGGACGCTGCAGCTGTTGTAACAGAATTCGACATGATACCCATCATCATATTGAGCTTGCTGAGAATACCTGCAATTGCGGAATATACAACACCGAAGGAGTTGACCCATGCCGCAACAACCGTCTGGGAGATAGAAACTGCTGCAGACTGCAGAGCCATCGGAATACCGAGTGCAAACAACTTCCCTGCCTGCTTTCCGTCCGGTACAAAACTGGAAGCCTTAAAATCAAATCCGAAACTGTCTTTATGTTTGAAAAGATAGTATAAAGCAAAGAGGAAACTGAATCCCTGTCCGATGACAGTTGCCAGTGCTGCACCCGCAACTTCCATGTGCATGAACGCTACAAACAGAATATCAAGTACTGTATTGATGATTGCGGCAATTGCTACAAACATGAACGGTCTCTTCGAATCGCCCATACCTCTCATAATGGCACTGACACAGTTGTAACCGTAAATGAAGATCAGACCGAAGATACAGATCACTGTATAATCCATCGTATATGCATATGCTTCCGCAGGAGTATTAACCAGTCCGAGAATCCATACACGAATGAAATAACAGATCACAGCAACAGCCGCCGCCATGCTCAGAAGCATTGTAAACATAGTACCGATTGTTTTCTTTACTGCATTCATATTGTCTTCGCCGACTTCCTTGGCAATAATCACCTGTCCGGCAGATGAGAAACCCATCGCAAGGAATGTCAGAATATGGAGAATATTTCCCCCGGTTGATACCGCAGACATACCGGTACCGCCAATGACCTGTCCGACAACAATCATATCTACAATGTTGTAAATTGCCTGAAGAGCATTGGATACGAAAAGCGGTGCAGCAAAAGTAAAGAGAAGCTTGACAACACTTCCCTGCGTCAGATCCTTTTTCATTGAAGCTGACTTCTGTTCTTTCTGTTTCTCAGCAGCCATAATTTCCTCCCACGTAATTCATCAGCAGCAGAGTTTGCTAACCTGCTGTTTTCATTTTACCTGTTTTCTTTTTTTGTTTAAATCACAGAATCAATAATGGACAACATTTCCGGCAGCTTTGATCCTTCTGACAACAGGTTCTGCTTCATCAGAAGTGAAATATGCATAAGTTGACTCAGGTACAAGACTCTTCAGCAATTCCATATCACCATTCTGAATCGCCTGTCTTACCGTAGAAGCACTGATTGCTTTGCCGTCCGACTCTTTACGAGGAACAACAATACATTCAATCCCTGCCTTCGGCATTTCTTCCACCATGATCTGATTATATAAACCGGTTACCTGGCTGGTGGGCTCCTCGCCTACGTAACGTACATTAATTCCGAGCGCTCCCGCAATTCTGGAGAAAACAGCAAGATCAAGATGCGCATGACCATCAATTACAGCAGTCTCATCCTTGAGGAAATAACTCGGGAATGTTGCATTCGAAATAATATAAGGACCGGAATCGTGCAGAATTATATTGTTCAAATGTGCAGTTCCCTCTGCAATCAGTTTTTTTCTTACTTTATAAGGCACCAGACTCGCATCTTCGCTGACCGCAAAGATATGCAGCACATCACATTCCGCAGAAGCTTTTTCAACAAGATACTGATGTCCCAGAGTAAACGGATTTGCATTCATAACAAGTGCACCGACCCGTTTTCCCTCAGTTCCTTCCGGCATAACTTTAACAGTATCCTTCTGCAATCCTTTCAGATAGTCCGTAAAACCTGTTCGCTTGTTCTCCATAAATACAAGTGTATTGTCAACCCTTGCAATTTCATGAAAGCCGAGATCACCGAAGAACTTCGCAGACTTCACCTTTGTATACAGGAACAAATGCAGGTTTCCTCTTTCATACTGCACCTGAATCAGATGAGAAATAATTTCATTCAGAATTCCTTCACCCTGATGTGCACTGCTTACCGCAAAACACCGTAACGTATTTCCAAAACAGCTTCCGGTACCGATAATGTTGTAATCCTCATCATAAACAGCGCAAGTGTAATCCAGATTTCCGTCTCTTTTGATACCTTCCTGATCAAGAAGCCTGTCAATTGCCTTATAAGCTCTCTTATCAGTTGTATAAACCTTTGAAATTGTATAATCGGACATATTTCTACTCTCCCTCACTCTCCAAAAAATAAAGATACCAGCACGCTGCCAGAAGATCAGCACTTCCCCCCGGCGACAGATTTTCCTTTATATATTCACTGTCCAGCTGTTCCATCTCATCCGCTGACGGACATCCCTGACCGGCAAGAATTTCTTCCGCCTCTTTCGCTTTTTTCCTCTGAACCTCAATACTTCCTCTATGAATCAGATTTGTATCTTCGGAAACAGCAATCATCTTCAGCAGAACAGTATATCCCGCTTCATCATTGCTCTTTCCTTCACTGAGAAGCTGTTTCAGCAGTGGCAGCCCGTCGTTTCTGACAGCAGGAAGCCCTGCTTCCATCTGCCCTCTCACACCGGCAATCCCATATTCCGCAAAAAGTTTCTGGCCTGCAGTCAGCGCATTTTCCTTTGTAACCCCGGCAAAATCCTTTTCTGTAATACCGGCAGTCATCCTTGCACATTCATCAAGAATATTTTCGGCGCTTATCACTTCTTCAGGATATGCAAATTTTCTGATTGAAATTCTTCCGGAAGCAGCTGCGAGAAGCCCCATTGTAAACACCGCACCTTTATGCGTATTTACACCATTTGAAGCCCTCAGCATCTCCCTTTCCGCTTTCTTTCCCGCCTCTCTGATCTTCTCAAAAACAGAAGAAGGATCATCCTGAAAAGACTGCTGCCCTATTCCTGCACATTCCATAAAATAAGGATAAAGCGAAGCACTGCTGTTCAGAAATGTATAAATATCCATATCTGTATGTGAACCGCTGTTTCTTCTGTCCACAAGCCCCGGCTTCGGGGTCACACAGACTTCATAAAGCAGTGCCCGTACAGCATATTCCGCAATCCGCAATGAACTCTGTTCCAGAGCATGCTTCATAAGAATACCCGAAGTCTTCCTCTGCAGTTCAGGAACACTGTGAATTCTTCTGGAGGAGCACTCTTTTGCCGGTCTTCCGCAAAGCAGACATTTTCTCCCTTCGCTTCCGACCTCCTCACGGTCGATCTTCCGGATTTCACCATGATCCGTCATATAAAGCACATCAAGATCATACAAACGTCCGAGTTCATCATAATCCTCAAGTTCACATACTATCTTTTTCAGAAAATACGGATCTGTTTCAGCAACATAATATGCCTCACATCCCGTAACTTCCTTTATGATCTCTTCATGAACGCACTTTACTTTAAAACGTTCCATCTGCAGAAGCACATTTCTTCTGCCGTCATCAAAGCCTTTCTCAACAAGCAGATTCTTTTTCACCGGTCCGGCAATATTCATCGTAAAACATAACAGCGGAAGATGATATTCCTTCAGCAGCACATACTGTCTGTACGCTCTGTATTCACGTGCATCCAGCATCTGCGGAAGCTTTACTTCTTCACCTGTCCAAAAATCAGCAGAATCAATCATCCCATTACCTTTCCGATCTTCAAAAAGAATGCGGATCAAATGCCGCTTTCACCTCAACAAGCTCTTCTTTAACCATATTTATAAAATCCCTTGTATATTTCGGCATATAATCCGCTGTTCTGAAGCATGCATAAAAATTACGCTGCTCCGGGCAGTCACGCAGCGGATAGTAACTTCCGCCCATCATTTCAACAATATAATTGCTGTAAATATTCGGAAGAATCACACAGCCTCCCGCCTTCAGAGCCAGCAGCCTCACCAGATCCAGCGAATTTGCCTCCAGCATCACATCCGGCTTGAATCCGGCCTCCTCAAACATTTTATCCTGCACATTGCGGGCACTGTGACCCTTGTTCAGGTTCACAAATACATTTCCTTTCAGATCTTCCACGGAAACCATTGTCCCCGCAGCAATTTTTTTCGTAATCGGTGCCCCTCGTCCGGCAATCACACCCAGTGTCTCAACTTCAAGAAGTTCATAAGACAGCAAAGGTTCATCATATACTGTTGTCGCAAAAGCAAGATCAATTTCACCCGACTTCAGTTTTTCATTTAAAGCAGCTGAACCGCACTCTGTCAGTTCAAACTCAACATTCGGATATTTTTCCCGGAACTGCGGCAGCATATCCGGAAGAATCTGTATTGCTCTGGATACACTGATTCCCACTCTCAGTCTGCCGTAATCTTCGGATCTGATTGCAAACAGTTCCTTCTCCAGCTGTTCTTCCGTATTCAGCATCTTTTCCGCGGCTGCAAGATATCTCTCCCCGGCATACGTCGGAGCCAGCGGTGATTTAGACCTGTCGAAAAGCTTCAGACCGATCTCTTCCTCCGCCTGCTTCAGCATCTGCGATAATGACGGCTGACTGACATAAAGCAGTTTCGCAGCCTTGGAGATACTTCCTGTCTGTGCAATTGTTTTGATATAAAGTGCCTGTTTCAGATTCATAAAACAACTCCTGCTGTTTCCCAGCAAAACATTTAAAAATTGATTTTAATTTATTATAGCTAAAAACCACTGAAATTTATACAAACATATAACTTTTTCATAATATCAAACATATTACAGATTCTATTTGAAAGCGCTTTATTACAATGTTAATCTAATGTTAACGAACCATTGATTTCAGAAAGGAGAAATTATGGAGATTAAAGAATCTGCAGTTGCCGGCACACTGGAATCCAGTGATGCGATGGTTACTGTTGAACCTGCTGATAACGGAATTGAACTTTCCATCAGCAGTTCAGTCATGAATCAGTACGGTCGCCAGATCAAGGCTACAGTACTGGAAACTCTCGAACGCCTCGAAGTAAACAACGTTAAAATCAGCGTTGTAGATAAAGGTGCTCTCGACTGCACACTCAAAGCAAGAGTTGAATGTGCTGTATTCCGCAGCTGCGGTGCATCCGCAAGCAATATTCCCTGGGGAGGTGCGATCAAATGATTCCCAGACCTAAACCTGAACGTTTCCGCCTGCGCAGAACAATGATGTTCATGAATGCGCAGAAGCCCGGCCTGATCAAGGATGCTTACATCTATGGTGTAGACTCCATCATGCTTGACCTCGAAGACGCTGTCGCAGAAAACCAGAAAGACTCTGCACGTTTCTCACTCTACCATGCTCTGAAGACAATTGATTACGGTGATACAGAAGTTATCGTTCGTATCAACGGACTTGACACACCCCACTGGCAGGAAGACATCCGCGTATGTGTAGCCGGCGGCGCTGACGGTATCCGTATCGCCAAGTGCGAAAGCGCACAGGATGTCAAGACAGTTGAAGAACACGTTCTCGCTGCTGAAAGAGAATTCGGCGTTGAAGAAGGACGTACTCTTCTGATGGCTGCTCTGGAATCCCCTAAGGGAATCAGAAATGCATATGAAATCTGTGCTGCTTCCGACCGTATGTTCGGTGTAGCTATTTCCGGCGGTGACCTGCGCAAGTGCCTGCAGACTTCTTTCCAGAAGTCCGGTATCGACATGGCTTACTCCCGTGGCGTAATGCTGAACTCCGCACGTGAAGCAGGTATTCAGTGCTTCGATACAGTATTTACAGACCTGGACGATATGGAAGGTTATGAAACAGAACTTCGCATGATCAAGGCCATGGGCTTTGACGGCAAGTCCCTCATCAACCCCAAGCAGATCCGTCTGGCTCACGAAATATTCGCTCCGACAGAAAAAGAAGTACGTCAGGCAGAAGCTATGGTTGCAGCATTCAGAGAAGCAGCAGCCAAGGGTATCGGCGTATTCACAGTTAACGGCAAGATGGTCGACATTGCATTCATCCCGGGTGCTGAACGTACACTGAGACTTGCCAAGGCAAGCGGAATGGAGGTCAATATTGAAATATGATCAACGCAGTAGGTCGTGAAATTCCTGAAGAAATCCTTGAACGTTACGGCAAGGAAGGCTATCAGGGAAAGAATTACAAGGACGGCACATACGTCCAGAAAGCTTCTCCGAAGACACGCATTTATGAAAAGCCCGCAGAATCCAAAATCGTTGAAACAATCGCAGATGCTCTGAAGCAGTGCGGTGCAAAAGACGGAATGACATTCTCCTTCCACCATCATCTCCGTGACGGTGACTATGTTGTTAACATGGTTATGAAGGCTGCCATTGAGGAACTCGGACTCAAGGATCTTACAATCGCAGCTACATCCCTCGGTTCCGCTCATGACCCGATCGCTGATTACATCGAACAGGGCAAGGTTATCGGCATTCAGACTTCCGGTATCCGCGGACGTATGGGTGAAGTTGTATCTGCAGGCAAGCTCGCTACACCTGCAATCATCCGTTCTCACGGCGGACGTCCCCGTGCTATCGAAGCCGGTGAAGTTCATATCGATATTGCTTTCGTCGCTGCTCCTACTGCAGACTGCGTAGGCAACTGCCGCGGTATCGGAGGAAAGAGCAACTGCGGTTCCATGGGTTATGCCATGACTGATGCAAAGTATGCAGATAAGGTAGTTGTTGTTACAGATACACTCGTAGACTTCCCTAACATGCCTGCATCCGTTGAAGCAATCGACGTTGACGCTGTTGTCGTTGTTGATTCGATCGGCAACCCCAAGAAGATCGCTTCTGCAGCAGCTCGTATCTCCCAGAATCCTCGTGACCTGATGATGGCTGAAAACGTAGCCAAGGTTATCGCTTCCACACCTTACTTCAAGGAAGGCTTCTCCTTCCAGACAGGTGTAGGCGGACCTTCCCTCGCTGCCAACCTCTTCCTTGAAAAGTACATGGATGAAAGAGGAATCAAGATGGGCTGGGCAATCGGCGGTATCTGCGGACCGATGGTAGAACTTCTGAAGAAGGGCAAAGTCGGCAAGGTTATCGATGTACAGGACTTCGATCTTGATGCTGTTAATTCCATCAATCAGACTCCCGGTCATTACGAAATGAGCGCTTCACAGTATGCAAACCCTGCAAACAAAGGCGCATTCGTCAACAAGCTTGACTTCGTAGTACTGGCTGCTCTTGAAATCGATACAGGATTCAACGTAAACGTACTTACAGGTTCCGACGGTGTTCTCCGCGGTGCACCTGGCGGACATCCTGATACAGCTGCAGGCTCCAAGGTCTGCATCATCGTCACACCTCTCGTACGCGGACGCATGGCTACAGTATGCGAACACGTTGTAACAGTTACAACTCCCGGTGACTGCGTAGACGTACTCGTTACTGACTATGGTATTGCTGTAAATCCGCTGCGTCAGGATCTGATCGAATGCCTCGACAACGCAGGTATTCCTCATGTAACAATCGAAGAACTCAAGAACAAGGCTTACTCTCTCGTAGGTACTCCCGATGACCTGCAGTGGGAAGATAAAGTTGTAGCAGTTCTTGAAGCTCGTGACGGCACGATTCTTGACGTTGTACGCAAGATCAAGCCTTTCACACTCGACTGATTTAAAAATATATACTCAGGGGATCATATGAAATATGCATATGATCCCCCGGTATAAAAGCACGCAAGTGCTGATCATGTGTTGTATTCCCGGCTGTCACAGCCTGAACTTCCGGAGAATCGGCATACAGTTTCAAAAACAACATAAACGAAAGGGTTTAATAAGGGGTTTAAACACAAACTATGTCAACAACAGTAGTTGGTATTCTCGGTATTATTACGATCGCTCTGATCGTAGTTACTCTGTTCCAGAGTAAGACACAGCCGGCCATTGCCTTTATCGTATGGCCTGCTATTCTCGCAGTTATCCTCGTTCTTTGCGGACGTTATAACTGGGAAAACGTTGCAGATATGATCTCTGCAGGTTTCAAATCAACATCTCCTACAGCTGCGCTGTTCGTATTCTCCGTACTGTACTTCGGTATCATGACTGACGCCGGCATGTTCGATGTCATCATCGGCAAGCTGATGAAGCTGATCGGCAACAACGTTATCGGTATCTGCATTATGACATGCGTTATCGCTCTGATCGGTCACCTCGACGGCGGCGGCGCTTCCACATTCTGTATCGTAGTTCCTGCTATGCTGCCGGTTTACAAGAAGATGGGCATGCGTCCTGAATCTCTGCTCCGTATCGCAGTTCTTGCTATGGGCGTTCTTAACCTGATGCCTTGGGCTGGTCCTACAATGCGTGCTGCAACAGTACTCGGCATTGAAGCTGGTGAACTGTGGAAGACAATCATTCCTGTTCAGGTTTTCGGTATCCTCCTTGCTTTCGGTGTAGCTGTTCTGACAGGTATGCAGGAAAAGAAGCGTGGTGCAGGTCTTAAGGAAGGTGAAACTCTCGAAGTTGAAGCTAAGTCTGCTGAAGAAAGCGAACTCGCTCGTCCGAAGCTCTTCCTCTTCAACCTGGCTCTGACAGTTGCTGTTATCTGGATGCTGATCTGGGATGTAATGCCTTCTTATGTACCGTTCATGCTCGGTGTTTCCGTTGCACTGTTCGTAAACTACGGCTTCACAGCTAAGATGCACAAGAAGATCATCAACCTGCATGCTGGTCCTGCTCTGATGATGTGCTCCACTCTGATGGGCGCTGCTGTCCTGATGGGTATTCTCACAACTTCCTTCAACATCGATCCTGAAACAATGGAACTCGTTGCTGCATCCGCTAAGTCCACAGCTGCTACAGACGTTCCTTCCGTAGTACGCTGCATCGCTATGCTCGTTACAAGTGTTATGCCTGCTTCCATCGGCCAGCACCTGCCTCTGGTTATCGGTGTTCTCTCCGTTCCGCTCGCTCTTGCATTTGATACAGACTCTTACTTCTATGGTATGCTGCCTGTTGTTATTGCTATCGGTGCTGAATTCGGCGTTGATGCTCTTCCGATCGCTATCGCAATGGTTGTCTGCCGTAACTGCGCAACATTCATCTCTCCGATGGTTCCTGCTACACTGCTTGGTACAGGTCTTGCTGATGTTGATATCAAGGATCACATCAAGTACAGCTTCCTCTATGTATGGGGCTTCTCTTTCCTGTGCATGATCTTCGCTGTCATCGTCGGCATTATGCCGCTCTGATTTAACAGAGTAAAAACAAATCAAAGAAATCAGGCTGAAGGTTCTCTTAACAAAGAGAACCTTTTCTTTATACAAAAAAAGCCCCTCAAAAGGTATTACAGCCTTACTGAGAGATCATTCTTGTTCATTTGATTACTTCATATACTTTGACAGAAATGCTTTTACTTTGTTCATATTTGCTTCCTCCGCAAACTTTCTGTCCATATGCTTTGCCCCCGGGACAATATCCAGCTTTGCTTCAGCTCCGGATGATAAGCATGATTCATAAAAAGCAATGGTCTGTGAGACCGGACACAAAGAATCCATCGTACCGTGCTGCAGAAGTACCGGGGGCATGTCTTTTGAAACAAAGAAAGACGGAGAAGCTATTGTCAGAAGAAAGTTATCCGGATCGGTAATCTTCTTTCCCATCAGTCTTTGAATGCCGTCTATAGCAAACAACGCACCGCCTGAGCCTCTGTCGGAATCCAGTGATTCCCGCAATACACCGCCAAGATCACACACCGGATACCACCCGATCATACAGCTGACACTGCAGTCACATTCAGGAAAATTTCTACCTTTTGCCATTCCCGTCATCAGCGCATAATGTCCTCCTGACGAGCCTCCGCAGACACATACCTTTTCTTTGTCAAATCCATACTCTTCTGCCCTTTTCTTCAGAAACGCAACAGCATTTCTGCAGTCATTGATACCTGCAGGATATTTTGCTTCATCACTCAGCCTGTAGTTTATACTCGCAGCTGCATATCCTTCAGCAGTCAATGCTATCCACGGCTTTTCCTGCCCATCCCGCTTATCTCCTTCACACCAGTCTCCTCCATGGATGAAAACAATCAAAGGATGACTGTTTCCTTCATCCGGAAGATACAGATCCAGTTTCTGTGCTTCTGATAAAGCTCCGTAAGCAATGTCGAAATAAGTTTTCATTCGCGTTACCTCTCAATGATTGTATATCAGAATTCACAAATCAGATGAGCATCCGTTCATTGAAAGTTATAATAATTGCAGATATACAAGGAGAATAACATCATGAATAAAGTATATGAATTTCTGAAATCCTGCGGTACATACTATCTCGCTACTGTCGAAGGTGACCAGCCGCGTGTCCGTCCTTTCGGAACCGTTGATCTGTTTGAAGACAAACTCTATATCCAGACAGGAAAGATCAAGAATGTATCAAAACAGCTTCAGATCAACCCCAAAGCTGAGATCTGTGCATTCAGCCAGGGCAAATGGCTTCGTGTCTCAGGTACTCTGGTCCGCGATGACCGCCGTGAAGCAAAAAAACATATGCTCGATCAATATCCTTCCTTAAGGAAAATGTATTCTGAAGATGATGACAACACGGAAGTTCTTTACTTTAAGAATGCTGAAGCCGTCTTCTCATCATTTACAGAAGATCCGGAAATCATCCGTTTCTGATGATGCCTGAAAAAGATGCTGAAAAGCATTTTTTCTTTTCAATACATTTTGTTGTAAATAACAACTTTTAAGTTGTAAAATACAACCAAACGCTTCTGAAAGGAGACATCTGAACAGGTCATGATTGATACATCTTTAAAAAACATCCTGACGATCCCACGCCTGTGCAGCACATACAGGAGGAACAAACTGAAGGAAACTGATCTTAACCCTTCCCTTCATATGTATATCAGCTACATCCACTACCATCCCGGGTGCCGCCAGGAGTCATTAATGGCGAATTTCTGCCTGGATAAAACAACTGTAACTCATCAGCTGAATCATCTTGAAAAAGACGGCTACATCAGACGCGAAATCTCAAAAGAAGATGGCAGATGCAGAGTTCTTTATCTTACCGATAAAGCAGAAGCCATTTACCCGGTGGTTCACAGTGCATGGTGTGAATTCACCGATCATCTGCTTGAAGGACTCAGTGATGAAGAAAAAAAGCAGCTCGACATACTTACTGCAAAACTTGCCGAAAACGCACGAAATTTCGTATACAAGGAGAAACAATCATGAAACTGATATTCCGCTATATAGCACGATACAAATGGATATTCATGCTCGTCATGCTGATCAAGCTGATGGGTACCCTTGCCGAACTGACGATCCCGTATATTCTTGAATACATGATCGATTCCATTACTCCCGGAGGAAGTCTCGCTCCTGTATTCAGGTGGGGTGCACTGATGTTCGTCATGGCTTTCGTAACGATGGCTTTCAACGCACTGGCTAATAACCGCAGTGTATGGAACGCACACAATGTCAGCTATAACATCCGTCAGGATCTGTTCGAAAAAGTCATCAATCTGAACGGAACAGATTTCGATACGGCAGGTCTTCCTTCTCTGATTTCACGTATGACATCAGACAGCTACAATGTACAGACTGCTGTACAGCAGCTGCAGTCAATGTGTGTACGTGCGCCGATGATGCTGGCTGGAGGTCTGATCATGACGTTCCTCATGGATGCACATCTTGCCTTGATTCTGGCAGTCATGTGTCCGTTCCTTGTAGGCATTGCAATCTTCGTATCTTCCAAGGGAATTCCTCTTTATCACACTGTTCAGAGCAAACTTGACGATGTAGTACGAATCATGCGTGAAAATATCACAGGTATTCGTGTCGTAAAAGCTCTCAGCAAAGAAGAATACGAAAAGAAGAGATTCTCTGATGCAAGTGCCGAAATGACCCAGAGAGATATCAAAGCATCTACGATCATGGCCCTTCCCGGTCCTACAATGCAGCTGTGTCTGAATATCGGTCTTGTCATCGTTGTTATACTCGGTGCACAAAGAGTAAATGCCGGCACAATGAAACCTGGCGTTATTCTCGCCTTCCTGCAGTACTTCAACATGATTACCATGGGTGTTATGGGAATGAACAGGATCTTCCTTTCCCTCTCCAAGGCAGCAGCTTCCGCCGGACGTATTGAAAAGATTCTGCAGTTCAATACAGAGCAGACAATTCTCACAGAAGAAGAAGCACTGAAACCTTCCGGTGATGAATTTATCAGGTTTGAAAACGTTGACTTCTACTATGGCGGCAAGCTGAATATCGATTCAAGAGAAAAAGCACTGGATAATATCTCCTTTGCTATTAAAAAAGGCGGATCGCTCGGCATCATTGGTCCGACCGGCTGCGGCAAAACAACAATTATCAATCTCCTGATGCACTTCTACGATGCATCAAACGGCGGTGTCTTCATCAACGGCAGAGATGTCCGGACATACGAAAAAGACGAACTTCACAGAATGTTCGGTGTATGTTTCCAGAATGACATGATCTTCCAGGATACGCTGAGAGAAAATATCAGCTTCGGACGCGGACTTTCCGACGAGAAAATCACAAATGCCATACATGATGCCATGGCTGCAGAATATGTCGACAGCCTTGATGAGGGCTTCAACTATATGGCCGCAATCAAAGGTGCGAACCTTTCCGGCGGTCAGAAACAAAGAATCCTTGTCGCAAGAGCCCTCGCAGCTGATCCTGATATTCTGATTCTGGATGACTCCAGCAGTGCTCTGGACTACAAAACAGACGCTGACATGCGCAAAGCTATCACTGAAAACCACGATGAATCTACATTGATTCTGATTGCCCAGCGTGTATCTTCCGTCATGAACATGGATCAGATTCTGGTCATGGATGAAGGAAAATGCATCGGCCTCGGCACACACGAAGAACTGCTTGAAAGCTGTCCTTCATACAGAGAAATCTACAACACCCAGATGGGTGCACTGAACTAGGAAGGAGGAAATCAGATATGCCCGGAAGAGGAGACCGCGGAGGCATTAAGGAAAAACCCAAAAATGCCAAAGGTACATTACTCAGAATCATATCCTACATGGGTGACTACCGTCCTGCCCTTGTACTGCTGTTCATCCTTTGCATTTCCGCAAATATCGGCAACCTGATGGGACCGAACTTTGCCGGAAAAGCCATTTCAGCCGCATCAGCAGGTGCAGGCAAAGTTGACATGAATATTGTCATGTATTATGCAAAATGCATGCTCGCAGCATATTTATTCTCCGGAATCGTCGGTTTCATGGTCAACATCCTCATGATGCGCATCGGCCGCAGAATCGGCCAGAAAATGCGTCAGGATGTCTTCAACAAGCTCATGAAACTGCCGGTCAGCTACTTTGACAAGAATCAGGCAGGTGACATTATTTCAAGAGTTTCCTATGATATCGATGTCATCATCACCAGTCTTTCCACAGACTTCACATCCATTCTGACATCACTTGTAACTGTTGCCGGAAGCTTCATCATGATGTGCACCATCTCCATCCCGCTGATGCTCTGCATGATCTTCACCATTCCTCTCTCCATTCTTGTCACAAGAAAAATGAGCAGGATCACACGTCCCCGCTATTCAAAGAGAAGCGCAAGCTACGGTACAATGAACGGCTTTGTAGAAGAAATGTTCTCCGGTCAGAAGACCATTATCGGCTATGCCAACGAGGATAAAGTCTCCGAAGACTTCAGCAGAATCAACCGGAACGCCGCAGACGCTTACTATAAAGCAGACGGCATCGGAACCTCCATGGGTCCTCTGGTCGGTACTGTATCCAACCTTGGTCTTGCAGCGATCGGCATGGGCGGTGCAATCCTGTACACAAAAGGAATTGTTGATATCGGTCAGATTTCATCCTTTGTTCTCTACAGCCGCAAGTTCTCAGGTCCGATCAATGAAATCGCAAATATCGCAAATGAAATTTTCTCAGCACTTGCTGCAGCTGAAAGAATCTTCAAAATTCTCGATGAAGAAGAAGAACCTGCCAATGTCCCTGATGCTCTTGTGCTTGAAAATGCACAAGGTGATGTCGAAGCAAAGAATGTAGACTTCTCCTATATCCCCGGAAAACCGATCATCAATGATCTCAGTTTCAAGGCAAGGCCCGGAGAAACCATTGCGATCGTCGGTCCTACGGGAGCCGGCAAGACAACCATTATCAATCTCCTGATGCGATTCTATGATGTTAACAGCGGTGCAATCTACGTAGATGAAAAAGAAAGCAGAGCATACACAATAGAATCATTGCGTTACAACTATGCCATGGTTCTTCAGGAAACCTGGCTCTTCAACGGTACGATCTTCGATAATATCGCTTACGGTAAAGAAGGTGCCACTATGGAAGAAGTTGTCACAGCTGCCAAAGCTGCGCACATTCACAACTACATCATGCGTCTTCCCGATGGATACAATTCCATCATAACAGAGGATGGAGGCAATATCTCAAAAGGCCAGAAACAGCTTCTTACCATTGCAAGAGCGATGCTCTATGATACAAACATGCTTATTCTCGATGAAGCAACAAGTAATGTAGATACAAATACAGAGCAGAAAGTACAGAAAGCAATGCGTTCATTGATGAAAAACAAAACTTCGTTTGTCATCGCTCATCGTCTTTCCACTATTCAGAACGCTGATCATATCCTTGTTCTGAACCACGGTGATGTAGTAGAACAGGGAACACATGATGAACTCATGCATATGAAAGGCTTCTATTACAATCTTTACGCCAGCCAGTTCAACTAAAAGATCCTGCAGATTCAGGCAATACAAAAAAGGGATACTCATCACTCAGAGTATCCCTTTCTTTATATTTTACAGATCAGTATTTACATCTGCTCAAGAATATATTCTTTGACATTCTCAAGCGTACTGCTTTCCCATGCTTTTTCTTTTTCCTTTTCGGCCAGCGCACATACAATAAAGAAATCAAGTGCTTCTCCCGGTACACGTCCGCTTCTCATCGGCTGAGCAAAATGTTCTGCCCACTGCTCCTCAGTATAATCGGCAAATACCTGCGGTTTCAGATAGATCTGCTGTCTTTTGGTAGCAGCAATAAACATCTTCGCAGCCAGCGGTTCCAGCAGTTCATACTGGTCTGCAGGAACATTGCAGAAGATCTTCGGAAGATCATCTTTTACAACATGTTCCGGACCTCTGACAATCTTCAGACCGCATGCCTCAAATGTATATTTCTCTTCTGTAAAGTTCAGTTTTACCAGCACACCCTTTTCAGTATTGAACTGTGCTCTCTGGTAAGGTGTATCAAAAATAAAATTGCCTAGCGAATAGAAAATCGCCTTGTTTCCAACCCACTCATAATTCATCGGAACATGCGGATGATGCGCTACAATCACATCTGCACCCATATCAAGAAATTCCAGATACTTGTCTCTGGTATATGTCGTAGGCAGCGATGTAAATTCTTCTCCGGCATGACATACCATAACACACCATCTGCACTTCGATTTAATTTCCCTGATGGTCTCACGGATCATGTCCACTTCATTCCACATATAGCAACCCGCATGATCTTCACCCGCCGGCTTGCATCCGCGTCTGAAGCCTACCGCAAACATCCCGATGCCGCCAGCCTCTTCAAAATACAGCGGTGTCCTGGCCTGATCCAGATTCATGCCCGCACCGATCGTCTTCGCTCCGAATTCCTCCGCATGACGCAGAGTTGAAGCAACACCTTCCTGTCCGGCATCCATCATATGATTATTGCAGAGATTCCATATATCAGCTTTCATCTTTTTCAGAACCTTCTTAGCTTCCGGATTCATCGTGTGTACAAGCTGTGCAACACCATCCATAGATGTATTGTTTTCCTGTGCAACCATTGCACCTTCTACATTCGCGATTACATGATCCCCGCTGTGCAGGAATTCAAGAATCTCATCCGAGACCAGTTCCTCATCATCCCATTTCTGATCCATATAACGGTCAAAACCGATATCTCCTGTAAATACCAGTGACAACGTGTCTTTCATACATGATTACCTCATTTCCTCAACCATTATAACCGAACATAATTGACGTCACAATAAAGGTCATGGCTGTACCATAACCTTCGTAAGCTCATGAATCATTACAAATCACTGAGGCATAATGATATCCGGAATCTCTCCGTTTCTTTCCTCAAGATCAACAAGAACAGGAGTTCTTCGCTTTCCACAGTACCATTCGCACCCTGGGACGGTCATAAACCCGAACCCGATGCCTGCCCGGCAATATACCCATTTCCCGGATTCCTTTACGACGGAAATCACGCTTCATTCAACAGATCAGACCGGATATTTATATACGTCATATATGACCATAAATACCAGTTCATTCTGCATACATAAAAAGTCCGTACAGTTAATCCCGTACGGACTTTATTTACTTAACGATACCGAGAATATCCTCAGCGCGCTTTACTTCTTCTTCGCTCGGAGGATTGATGTCCTTCAAAGGATAATCAATACCCAGATTCTCATACTTGAAGATACCAAGTGTGTGGTAAGGAAGAATCTCTGTTCTTGTTACGGTCTTCAGACTGCTGATAAAGTCTCTGATTGCAATCAGTTCCTCTTCACTGTCCGTCAGACCAGGTACAAGAACATGCCGGATCCACATATCTTTTCCATGATCGGAAAGATATCTTGCCATATCAAGAATATTTCTGTTTGACTGCTTGCATAATCTCTTATGCAGATCATCATCCCACGCCTTGATATCAAGAATGAACAGATCTGTAACAGCCATCAGCTTGTCAAACTCCTCCAGATATGCAGGATCCATCCTGAACGGATTTCCGCTGGTATCCAGAGCAGTATGCACACCCTTCTGCTTGGCCTGAGTGAATACAGCAGTCACAAACTCCTTTTGAAGAAGTGCTTCACCGCCGCTGAACGTCAGACCGCCGTTATTCGACCAGTAGTTCTTATAGCGGATCACTCTCTTGAAAAGATCTCCTGCTGTCCACTCTTTTCCTCCGTCCATAACCCAGGTATCCGGATTATGGCAGTATGCGCATCTCATGGCACAGCCCTGAAGGAAGACAACACATCTTACTCCCGGACCGTCCACGAGACCGAATGTTTCAAGCGAATGTACTCTGCCTTTTACCGAAGTGATGTCTTCCATCATTCAGATTAAAGAACTTTGTGGCAAGTACGAGCGATAACGTCGAGCTGCTGCTTCTTAGTCAGGTCAATGAACTTAACAGCATAACCGGATACACGGATTGTGAAGTTCTGATATTCTTCCTTCTCCGGATGTTCCATAGCATCGATCAGCTTTTCTGTACCGAATACGTTAACGTTCAGATGATGAGCACCATTAGCGAAGTATCCGTCCAGAATCTGAGCCAGGTTAGTAATCTTTTCAGGTTCACTGTGACCCAGAGCTTCAGGGTTGATGCACTGTGTATTGGAAATACCGTCAAGAGCCCAGTGATAAGGCAGCTTGGCAACAGAGTTCAGAGAAGCAATCAGACCATTCTGTTCTGCACCATAAGAAGGAGCAGCGCCGGGAGCGAACGGTGTGAATGCCTTACGTCCATCAGGTGTAGCACCTGTAGCTTCACCATAAACAACGTTGGAAGTAATTGTCAGGATGGATGTAGAAGGCTTGGAATCACGGTATGTATGTCTCTTCTTGATCTTTCCGAGGAATGTCTTCAGCAGCCATACAGCGATTTCATCAGCACGGTCATCATCATTACCATACTTAGGGAAGTCACCTTCAACTTCGAAACCTGTTGTAATGCCATCTTCATCACGCAGAATCTTTACAGAGTCAGCGTAACGAATAGCAGACAGAGAGTCTACTACTGTGGAGAAGCCGGCAATACCAGTAGCGAAAGAACGATCGCACTTTGTATCAATCAGAGCCATTTCAGCAGCTTCATAGTAGTACTTGTCATGCATATAGTGGATCAGGTTCAGAACATTTACATAAACATCTGCGATCCAGTCAAGCATTACATCATACTTTTCGATAACTTCATCGAAATCAGCGTATTCGGAAGTAATTCTCTGGAGCTTAGGTCCGCACTGGATTCTGTGCTTTTCATCAAAGCCGCCGTTGAATGCATACAGCAAAGCCTTTGCAAGGTTTGCACGAGCACCGAAGAACTGGATTTCCTTACCTGTTTCAGTAGCGGATACACAGCAGCAGATGCTGTAGTCATCGCCCCATTCAGGCTTCATAACTTCATCATTCTCATACTGGATGGAAGAAGTATCGATAGAGATCTTGCAAGCATATCTCTTGAAGTTCTCAGGCAGATACTTGCTGTAGAGAACAGTCATATTAGGTTCAGGAGAAGGTCCCATGTTTTCCAGAGTATGCAGGAAACGATAGTCTGTCTTTGTAACCATGGAACGTCCGTCAATACCTGTACCTGCAACTTCCAGAGTAGCCCATGTAGGGTCACCTGAGAACAGTTCACAGTAAGAAGGAATACGAGCGAACTTAACCATTCTGAACTTCATTGTCAGATGGTCAATCAGTTCCTGAGCTTCTGATTCAGTCAGAATGCCCTTGTTCATATCTCTTTCAATATAGATATCAAGGAATGTGGAGATACGTCCTACGGACATTGCAGCACCATTCTGTGTCTTAACAGCAGCCAGATAACCGAAATACAGCCACTGTACAGCTTCCTTGGCTGTTGTAGCAGGCTTGGAAATGTTGTAGCCGTAGATTTCAGCCATCTTCTTCATTTCCTTCAGAGCCTTGATCTGCTTGGAAATTTCTTCTCTTTCACGGATTACTTCATCATACATGTTGCCGCATCCGCAAAGTTCCATATCCAGTTCCTTGCAGTGAATCAGACGGTCAATACCATACAGAGCTACACGACGGTAGTCACCAACGATACGGCCGCGGCCATATGTATCCGGCAGACCTGTAACAACATGAGTCTTTCTTACCAGACGCATTTCAGGTGTATATGCTCCGAATACTGCATCATTATGAGTAGTAACATATTCTGTGAAGATCTTCTTCAGTTCAGGATTTACCTTATAGCCGTAAGTTTCAGCAGCCTGAACAGCCATTCTGATACCGCCGTAAGGCATAAATGCTCTCTTCAGAGGCTTGTCTGTCTGCAGACCTACAACCTGCTCAAGATCCTTGAGATCTTCGCTGATATAACCGGGACCGTAAGCTGTCAGACCGGAAACGATTTCAGTTTCGCATTCAAGAACGCCGCCCTTTGCACGTTCCTGCTTCTGCAGTTCCTGAAGAGCTCCCCACAGCTTGTTTGTAGCATCAGTAGGTCCAGCAAGGAATGACTCATCTCCATCATAGGGATGATAGTTTGTCTGGATGAAGTCACGTACGTTGATTTCATCCTTCCATACTGATCCTTCGAATCCTTCCCATCCCGGGAATTCCAGATGTTTCCAAGGTTTCAGATTTTTCATTTTATTCTCCTTTATCTAATGAAACAAAGATTGCCAACTCGGTATATCGCCATGAAGTTATGCGAAACTAACTTATGGAATAAACCGTCGCCTATAATTTATCATCTATACAAAATCATTGCAATTCACACTGTTTTATTAAACTATAGTTTTTTCGCTCTGTCCCCTATAGGAAAAAGCAATAATTATATCAGGCGGTCAGGAAAAACTTTCAAACACCCCGTCACAGTTATAGAATAGTGCGGGAAAAGAAGGAGTAAAAATGATGGATATGATGGTCATTGTCCGTACAATGCTGAAGCTGTTTCTGATTCTTTGCACCGGTTACGGATTAAATAAAGCAGGTATCTTTGACGAATATGTAAACAAGAAGATTTCATCACTGATAGTAAATCTTACCAGCCCTCTGCTTGTCATTGCGAGTGTCGCAGGAATTGAAACAGACAGCCGGAGCTTTGTACTGAAACTGATCGGTGCAGGCATCCTGATGTATGCATGTTTTATTATCATCGGCATCATCATCACAAGGATTCTTCCGTTTCCCGAAAAAGACAGAAGTGTGTATCAGTGCATGTGTGTCTTTGCCAATACCTCCTTCATGGGATATCCGGTCATCCAGAGCATTCTGGGTACAGAAGCAATCTTCTATACAGGCATGCTTCATATGGCCTTCAGCATTTATGTCTATACTTACGGAGTCATGTGCCTTACAGCAGGTAAAGATGATCATTTCACCTTCAACTTTAAAGCACTGCTTACACCCGGATTTCTTTTAAGCATTCTTGCTGTATTCATTTATCTCCTCAACATTCCGCTTCCGGAACTGATCACTGATACAGCAGAAACTATCGGATCCGTAACCAGTCCTCTTTCCATGATGATGATCGGTTCTTCGCTTGCCATGTATCCTTTAAAGAATTCTCTCTCCGACTGGCACAGCTATATGTTCGCAGCTGTAAGACTTCTTCTCATTCCTGCTGTTACTGCCTGTGTATGCCGTCTGATTCATCTTGATGCATACTATTCTGCCATTGCCATTATTATCAACGGAATGCCGGTTGCCAGCATGACGCTGATGCTTGCAACACAGTACAACGCAAACAAGGAAGTCGTAACACGCAATATTGTAGTCACAACACTGCTGAGTGTGATTACGATTCCTCTTATAACAGCTCTGTTTGCTGCATAGTCAGAAAAAGGCATTGCCGCACAATGCCTTTTCACCGGATACTTCTTCGTACAAGAGCAGGGATAATTTCTCACTCATGCAAAGATCCGTTATCCGGTCTTTTCTTTTTACTGATTTTTTCAACAGTGTTAATGATACGCATAATCAGAAAAGGAATAATAAAGAGATCCAGAATTCTGCGTATGAAAGTATCTGTTTCACTTGCAAGATGAAGTCTTGGCAATAAATATGCATAAATCATCAATGCCCAGAAACCAGCCTTGTCCAGTATTTCTTTCCAGTTCATGGTCTTATTGTATCAAACCACCCTCCGTTACCATAGGAATATGTATAATAGTTATCTGAAGAACCAGTACGAATTGCAAACTGTCTGTTAATATTTCTTGCTCTGTAATTCGTCAGATCCACTTCTTGCGTATATTTAAAATAGCCGTTAATTGATGCATTAGGAACTCTTGATTGAAGATACTGTGCACTTCCTCCGTATGTACACAATGTACTGATTCCCTGCTTGAAAACTGCAATCGACAAACCGGATGTTGAAGCTGCTGTCACCATAGCTGTAATTGCCAGAATGATACCGACAATTTCTTCAACGGTTTGAACCGATATATCATAATATGTATATAAAGGTCCATAGGTTCCGGTTGAACAGCCTTCAAACATATACACATAAGCAGTTCTTGCATCACCGTTAATATAAACTGTATCGAAACCTCGAAACTGTCACTGTTATCTGATTTCTATGATAATTTCCGGAAAAGTTTTCCCGAAACTCTGCTGCACCTAAGAACAGGAACCGAATATCAGTTAATGTCTTTATTGCAGGATGACCAGATTGACTTTGCTGTTGTCGGCACAAAGCAAATGGATACGGACCAGTTCAATTATCTGGCATTTCCCGAGAAAGATATCTGGGGGTTACTGATACCTGTCGATTCCCCTGCAGTACATCTTTCTAAAATTACACCAGCGGATTTATCGGGACTTGACCTTCTTGTAAACGAGTATTCTTTCAATTTTCTTGTAAGCAGCTGGATGAACGAGTATGCAGGCAAAATTCGAATTGCAGGATATGTTGACCTGCCGCATAACGCTGCCTGGTTTGTTAAAAAAATACAGGCGGACTGATCACATTCAAAGGCGCCTTCCCCGAAAATACTGAGTATTGTTTTCTTCCTTTTGCACCGCCGTACAAACAAACATATATATCAAATGGAAAAAAGACAAAGAGATTCCTGCCGTATCATACTTATTTATAAATATGTTAAAAGAAGCCTGGTCATAAATAAACAGCGATGTTTCATGCACCGCTGTTTTTATCCTCTTCTCACTCAGTTCTGAAAGTATCGTAATACCACTGCAGAGTCTCCTGATATTCATCAGACACTTCCATACCGTAATCAAATGCAAAAGCACAGATGTCTTCTGTAATCGTATTGTTCGTATCCATCCAGAGATCCACATATCCGCTGAAATCATCCGGAAGACAGTTCAGTGCATCTACTCTGTTCTGCAATGCATCAATGAACTCATATGCTTTTTCCTGCAAACCTTCATCTTCAAACTGCTGATTTCTGAATTCTTCCACCTTTTCCAGTTCAGCTTCACAAGCAGGAAGATATGCCTCCTTATGTTTTTCTGTATAAAAATCTGCTGCATCCAGATCATCATTTTCAATCTGGTCCCACATGATTTCAATACTTTCCGAAGCAGCCTTCATAAAACGTTCATCCACTGTTCCTTCTGCACTCTTCGTTCCATTTGCACATCCCGTAAGACATACGGCACTTAACAGTGCACCTGCAATGCAGGCAATCAGATTCTTTTTCATACTCTTTATCTCCTTCAGCTGTCATTAGCAGCATTCTTTCAGCGGTTCAATCCCGGAAGCAATCATGATGGCAATCACAGCAGCATATGCAGTCATCTTTCTTCCTTTCGGACTGAACATTTCTTTTGTGCAGATCTCTTTTCTTCTGACACGTATAAGATACCCTTTCATATGTGACAAACTAATGACAGAATACGCAGAAATCAAAAAAACCGGAAGAAATCTCCGGTTTTACGGTTATGAAACTGTCTTTTTTCCTGCACGCACAGCTTCCGCAGCAGCACGGGCAGCAGCACCTGCATCATCTGTATAGATATCTGCACCGATCTCATCGCAGAAAGCCTGCGTAATCGGAGCTCCGCCGATCATGATGATCACATCATCACGGATCCCTCTTTCCTTTGCACACTGCACCACTTCACGCATATGATCCATTGTCGTTGTCAGCAGCGCTGAGCAGGAAATGATATCACACTTCTTTTCAATCGCTGTTTCAACAAATACTTCCGGTGAGACATCTGTACCAAGATCAATCACTTCAAAGCCGGCACCTTCCATCATGATCTTTACAAGATTCTTGCCGATATCATGCATATCACCCTTGACTGTACCGATGCATACACGTCCTTTGCTTTCCGTTTCACCTTTCAGTTCAGGCTTAAGCAGCTCCGTTGCGGCATTCATGCACTTTGCGGCCATCAGCATATCCGGAATAAAAGCTTTGTTCTCTGAAAAATCATTTCCGAGCTTGTTCATGCCGTCCACAAGACCTTCATTCAGGATTACGGAAGCATCATAGTTTTCATGAAGTGCTCTTGTTACCAGTTCCAGTGTCTTCTTTCTCTTTCCCTTGCGCAGAGCCTCGGAAATATCTGCAATGATATTATTTTCTTCCTTCGAAGTTTTCACGGCATTCTCTTTTTCCTGTTCCTTTTTCAGAATGCGGTGAACAGAGGACTGTGCATGATACCGCGGCAGATGAACAACCTGGTTGTACTCCTCAATCACAGCATCAATCACAGGATCTACATGTTTGTAAACAGTACCGGGAAGACCGTATGTAATACATGGAATGAAATGTCCGAGAGGTGCACATTCCTCCAGAACTCTTTCCGTATAAGCACGGATCTCTGCTTCATCAGAGTCACTTCTGTCAATAGCAGCGCCGATGCCTCCCATTAATGTCAGTGAGCCGTCCAGTTCTTCCAGAAGTTCCGGGATATTATTTTCCGGAAGTACACCCTGCCAGATATCAATGCCGATTTCAGCCATGTCCTTCGTAATCGATGCACACCAGGAATCCGCATGATGCATGACAATCACACCTTGTGACTTCATGTAACCGTAGAACTTTCTGTAAGGTTCTTTAAAGAACTCTCGCCATACCTCTTCCGGCATAAACAAAGCATCCTTCGCACCCCAGTCATCATGGGAAAGTATCGCATCCGGATGAAGATGATCAATCAGAAGCTTTGCATATCTCATTCTGTATTCCAGAATATATTCAATCAGTTCATGCATTTCAGCAGGATGTTCATACAGATTTGTAAGAGTATCCTCAAACCCCATCAGATAATGACACTGCTCAAAGATACCTGTACCCATCAGTTCCATCGTCAGTTTTCCGCTGTCATGCACATCTTTGGAAATCATCTGCGCAATCGACCAGTCCGCATCATCAAAGCGTGATAAATCAGGAGCTTTGACTGTCTCCTTCCATTTCGTGATATCCTTTAATACCTTTGTTTCTTCCGTAATATACGGCATCGGACCCGGTGCATCAATTTCATAACGAATGGTCACACCCCATTTATCAACATAGCTGCCGCCTTTTCTGAATCCTTCCATCAGGTACATCATCACCGGATCTCCGCCCACAAAGCCGAATGCTTCGTACTGCTTCAGCAGTCTTTCCGGTTTTCCGTCTTTTTTTATTAATTCACGCAATATCTCTGCCGGTGTCATATTCATTTCCTGCCTTTGTTATTTTTTCATTGTTCTTATTATACTTGTTATTCTAGAATTATCTGAGTGAATATCATGCAAATAACAGTATATACAGGAAGCACGGAAAAAACTTATGAAGCAGCCGGAGAACGCAATGTTCTCTCTTTTCTGCAGAAACACGGATATTACATAGATGCGGACTGCGGCGGACACGGCTTCTGTATGAAATGCATGACCAGTATCGACGGCCGGATGAAGCCGGCATGTCTGACACCTTTAAAGGACAGCATGATCATCAGACTTCCTGAAACAAAGAAGCAGGAAGAAAAGAAAGAGAAGAATATATCCGCTGCCGTGGATCTTGGCACAACAACAATTCACGTATCTTTGTTCAATGAGAGCATGGAAAAGATCAGAGAAATCAGTTTCATGAATCCCCTTCGTTCTTTCGGTGCTGATGTCATCACCAGAATTGAACAGATTCAGCATGATCCTTCACTGCTTGAACATATGAGCAGAATGATCACAGAAAAACTGATCAGCGAATGTGCACCGTACGGCATCCTGAAGAAAGCCATCATTTCCGGAAATACCGTTATGCAGCATATCCTTGCATGTATTGATCCTTCAAGTATTGCAAGCTATCCGTTTCACGCAAAGACATTGTTCAGAGAAGGAAAAGAACAGATTCCTTCTTTAGAGAACTGCGAAGTCTCTTTCATGCCCTGTACAGCCTCCTATATCGGAGGAGATATCGTCTCCGGTCTTCTGGCCTGTGACCTTTACAGAAGAAAAGACACCTGTCTTTTTATGGATATCGGCACAAACGGTGAACTGGTGCTGCTCAAGAACGGGATCATGCATGCCTGTTCCGCACCGGCCGGTCCGGCTTTTGAAGGCGGTGAAATCTCCTGCGGAAGCAGTGATCCCTCTCATGCAGTTACACATTTCTCATACTGTAACGGAGAACTTTCTCTGACCTGTGCATGTGAAGAGCCCTCCGGCATCTGCGGCAGCGGGATTATCGATCTTCTAGCCTGTCTTCTGGATATGGAACTTGTGGATGAAACCGGAAGATTTACGGAACCGGATGAAGTCCCGGAGAAGTTTTCACGCTATATCCGGACAGATCAGGAAGGAAACCCTGTATTCACCTTGAATGAAAAAATTTCTTTCACCGGAAAAGATCTGCGTATGCTGCAGATGGCCGGCAGTGCGCTTGCCGCAGGCATCTCAGTACTTCTTACAGAAACAGACACAAAACCGGAAGAAATCGATCATGTATTGTTATCCGGAAATTTCGGTTCCGGTATCCGTATTCCCTCCTGTATCAGAACAGGCATGATCCCTTCTGCTTTTCTGAGCAGAACCGCTGTTTCCGGAAATACTTCATTGAAAGGGGCAGAAATGGTTCTGCAGAATCCTTCCCTGCTCAGCATCTGCCGCAGAATTGCGGAAAAAACACATTATATCGAATTATCAGACAGTGCTGTATTCAAAGCACAGTACATGGAATTCATGTATATCACGGAGGAAAGACAATGGAATTATATTTCCCGCTCATTTTAGACGGTGCTACAGGCACAGAACTTCAGAAAAGAGGCTATGACGGCTCCATCTGTGCAGAACAGTGGACCATCATCCACCCCGAAGCTATCCAGGAAATCCAGCGCAATTATGTAAACGCAGGCTCCGATATCGTATACGCTCCGACTTTCGGTGCAAACCGTATCAAGCTGGAAGAACATCACATTACCGGCAAGGTTGAAGAATACAACAGAAGACTTGTTGAAATCTCAAGAGAAGCTGTAAACCCTGATACGCTTGTTGCAGGGGATATGTCCTCTCTCGGAAAGTTCATCATTCCTTTCGGGAACATGCACTTTGAAGAAATGTACGAAGTCTATCGCGAACAGGCACTGGCTTTGGAAAAAGCCGGAGTTGATCTGTATGTCGTTGAAACACTGATGACGGTCCCTGAAGCAAGAGCAGCGATCCTTGCAATCAAAGATGTATCAAAAAAGCCTGTACTGATTTCCTTTACTGCCAATGAACAGAACAGAACTCTTGGCGGTTCTGATATCAGAGCTGTTCTCGAAATCATGCAGTCCATGGGAATCGCCGCCTTCGGTCTTAACTGTTCCGTCGGTCCTGCCCAGATGGTCAGCCAGCTGAAAGCACTGCACAGTGTCGCACAGATTCCGTTAATGGCCAAAGCCAACGCAGGCATGCCGGTCACCGAGAACGGAAAGACCGTCTACCGCTGCGATCCTTCCGAATATACAGATCATCTTGAAGAATTCGCAGAATACGGTGCTGCCCTGTTCGGTGCATGCTGCGGAAGCACGGAAGTTCATATCAAAGCAATCGCTGAAGGCGTAAAAGATATTTCCTGCAGAAAACCGGCTAAGAGAAAGGACGGAAAACTGTATCTATGTTCTGAAAAAGAACTGTTCATTCTTGAACCCGATACACCTGCAGGTACTCCTTTCAGCTGCAGTGAGACTCTGGCAGATGAAATTGAAGCCTGTGAAGATGAAGTACCGGCGGTCAGAATCGGTTCTGAAAATGATCTTCTGTATTTTGAAAATGCACAGTACGCCATTGACAGACCGCTGTGCCTGATGTGTGAAGATCCGGTCCTTCTCGAAAAAGCACTTCGTCTCTATCAGGGAAAGTGCATGTATGAAGGAAACATTTCTTCCTCTGTACTGGAAAAACTCTCTCAGAAATACGGTCTTGTTTATTAAAGAAAATATACATACAGCATTGAAAAAGCCGCATCACAAATCTGATACGGCTTTTAACATTCCCTTTATTTCAGTTTCTCAATGATGGCATGAACGTACTCTGCTGTTGTTGCATTTCCTTTGAGATCCGGTGTCAGGTATTTACCTTCCTTCAGTGTCTCATCTGCCGCCTTGCGGATCCTGGCCGCATAATCACCGAGACCGATATGTTCCAGCATCATGCACGCACTCCAGAGCAGTGCTGTGGGGTTGGCAATTCCCTTGCCTGCGATATCCGGCGCTGATCCGTGTACCGCTTCGAAGAGTGCATAATCATCACCAAGATTGCAGCTCGGCAGAAGACCAAGACCGCCGATCAGTCCGCTGGTCAGATCGGAAACAATATCTCCGTAAAGATTCGGTGTAACCAGTACATCAAACATCCAGGGATTCATGACCATCTTCATGCATACATTATCAACAATCATATCGTTTGCTGTAATTTCAGGATATTCCTGTGCAATCGTACGGAAGCGGTCCAGGAAGAAACCGTCCGTCAGCTTCAGAATATTCGCTTTATGAATACATGTAATCGTCTTTCTGTGATTTGTTCTTGCATATTCAAACGCAGCTCTGATAATCCGGTCTGTTGCTTTACGTGTGATGATCTTTGTGGCATGGAATGTATCATCGTCAATCTTCTCTTCCACTCCTACATACAGATCCTCCGTATTCTCGCGGAATGTCACAATGTCCACTCCCTTGAACGGTGTAGGAACAGCATCATTGTACTTTGCAGGACGGATATTCGCATACAGATCATACTTCAGGCGAATCGTCACATTGAGAGAACGGAAGCCCTTTCCGATCGGTGTTGTAATCGGTGATTTCAGAAGTACATGTGTTCTGTCAAATGAAGCATAGGCTTCATCCGGCACAAGCTTTCCGTTTCTTTCATATTCAACCTGTCCGACGTTGTAGATTTCATAATCAAGCGGTACACCTGCTGCATTCATAATCTCAATAACTGCATCCGTAATGGCAGGTCCGATTCCGTCTCCTTTGAAGACAGTGATTTTTCTTTCTTCCATATAGTCACCTCCGTATATCCGCTGACCTTTAACAGCCATCAGATGGCGGAATTCTAACAGATCAGAATTTCCAGAACAAGATCATTTACAAAGTTTCAGAAAATGAAAACGCTACCGTATGAAAATAAAGTAATTCATTTACATTTTTGCTTTTTCATACGTTTCCGGCAGGCATGAACAAACACTCTTTCCACCTTGCACAAGAAAAAGAAGATCTCCCTAAGAAGATCTTCTCTTTGTTATTTGATGTATCTTGCAAATACTTTTCTGCACGGTTCATACAGCCACAGAATGGAAAGAAAACTTGACGCTGCCAGAATTCCCTCAAACACAAGATCCGCCGCAAGATAAGCATACAGATTCATGTGATAGACCAGTACCGAAGGAATAATGTAGACCCAGCTGTACAGCAAGGCAAAAAGAATACCGAGACACGCAAGACCAAAAGCACTTTCCACCTTTCTGAAGACTGTTGCCAGCAGCAGCGGAATCAGTTCCCATCCCAGAAACATGAACGGTGTATATACAACATTGAAGCTGCTGAGTACCAGATTATCCAGAAGTACATGAATCAGAATAATCAAAGTTGTCTTTTTCAGCCCAAGTGTTTTTGCGTACAGAACAAGAAGAAAGACCGTCAGCTGTACATTCGGCAGAAAGGTCAGAACTTCCTCCTGCACAAACAGAATCACTGCAAGAAAGGCAATGACAGTAACATCCTTTGCTGTTTTCAGCATGTTTCTTAATAAGACATTTCAGTATTCACAAAGGAAATGACAGTACCATCTGTATATTCCACTTCCAGAATACCGACATCGCTCATTTCACCATCCACATACAGGGCAATCCATGTAGACCAGTCAGCGGGTGTCGTAAGTTCATCGATGGAATACAGGAAACCGTCCTGAATATCCACATTCTCAAAGTTATTCTCCAGAAGTGTAACAAGTTCATCACCTTCGTTGAATTCAATGGTCTTGTCTTCAAGAACAGTACCGTCAATTTCAACTACAGTAACTTCGATGCTTCCGTCAGCCTTTGCGGAAGAAGATGATGTGAACTTCATGTAGCCGAATACAATGACTGCAAGAGCAATCAGTGAAAGGACCACATTGCGGAGTGTATTGCTTTTCTTCATAACTTTTTACTGCATTCATATTTCCCGGCACCGTTTCCCGGCAGCACCATTCATACGTGCAGATTCTCCTTTACTCTGTACGGCAAGTCTCCTGGCTTTGCTTCAACCGCATTCCGTCTTCTCAGAGCAGTCTCCAATGACATCATGGAACTTGTCAGCTTCACAGTTACCGGTATAGCTGCAGATTTGCACTGCATTCCTTATTAAGTTCACTTAAGAACACCTGAACAGCAACACTATTATCGCTGATTTTCTTCTTTCTGCAAGCTGTTGTCTTCCCGGAACCGGCTCCGGTAATCGTTCGGCGTATAGCCGGTCAGTTCTCTGAATACTTTAATGAAATGACTCTGTGAAGAAAAGGCAAGCGCTGCACTGACTTCACCGCAGGAGTAATCAGAATATTTCAGAATATTGCAGGCAGTATCGATTTTCTTCTTTCTGATATAACCGGATACACTGCTTCCTGTTTCCTGTTTGAACAGCGTTGAAAGATAACTCACATTCAGTCCTGTATATAAAGCAAGATCCTGCACAGTAATTCTTTCATTCAGGTGATCATAGATATAATCAATGCATCTGACAACAGGAAGTGCAATCACACTCTGTTTCCTGCTTCTGATAACACCTTCAGTGTAGTATGCAAACATTTCGTTATGCAGCTCTTTCATTTCCTCGATTGAGCTGCTGTGATCCATTTTACGTATAAACAGATCACTGGCATTGAATGCTTCGGTATGAGGCATTCCGCCGGCAATCGCATACCGGCAGGCAATCGCAGCAGATGCAACAAAGAGATAGCGTACATTCTGCAAAGGATCATCCGATATTCGTCCCTGGATTTCCGGATTGAAATTCTTTCTTCCTTCTTCAATTGCATTGAGATCTCCTGATCTGATCATTTCATACTGCTTCATATCTTCCGTATATGTCGGATGAACAAAGTTGTTCTCTCTGTTAACAAATTCAATATAATGAAGTTCTTTCGGGGTTATTTTCTGTGCCATGATTCACCTCTTCAGATACAATCTTTTTATCATTTTTCCAATGATTTTGATATATGAAAATAATGAATAAAGATAAAATTCTGATCATCAGGAGGAAACAGAATGAAAACAAAAGACATGACAAAAGGAGATCCTGTCAAAGTCATCCTGCTCTTTGCAGTTCCTTTGTTAATCGGAAATATCTTCCAGCAGGTTTATAACATCGTCGACACCATGGCAGCCGGATACAATCTTGGTGATTCCGCCATTGCCGCCATCGGTGCAACCAGTTCGCTCTTCTCTGTTCTGGTCGATTTCGCTTCCGGCATGAACAGCGGTTTCGGCATTATTATCGCAAGGTCCTACGGTGCGAAAGACCATGAGAATCTGAAGAAATCCATTGCTTCATCTCTTGTTCTGAATATCATTACCACGGTTCTGATTACTGCAGGTGCGCTTGTTTTTCTGAAACCGCTGCTTCATGTTCTGAACGTACCTGCCGAGATCTTCGATGATGCCTATATCTATATCTTCATTATCATTGCAGGCATGATTTCACGGATTCTCTACAACATGTGTGCCGGCATTCTGAGGGCAGTCGGAAACAGCAGAACCCCTCTGTATTTTCTGATCTTCTCAAGCATGCTGAACCTGGCTATGGATTTTGCGCTGATCATGGGCGTGCATATGGGTGTAGCAGGTGCGGCACTGGCTACTGTCATTGCCGAAACAGCCAGTGCTGTTCTTTCCGGAATCTTCATCATGCGGAAATACAGCGATATACTGCCGTCCCGGAGACATTTCACATGGGACAAAGAACTGATGCAGGATATGCTTTCCACCGGTTTTTCCATGGCTATGATGCTCTGTATTGTTGACCTCGGATCCGTTCTTTACCAGCGAGCCATCAACAACCTTGGCGGCACGCTGATCGTTGCGCATACATCGGCACGTAAGATCATCGGTATCTTCATGATGCCCATCTCCTCCATTGCGACCGCAAACTCCACCTTTGTTTCGCAGAACCGCGGTGCAAAAGAATATGAACGTATTCGTTCTTCTTTGGGAAAAGTACTGATAATTGAAACCGGCTGGTCGGTCTTCTCCTGTATCCTTGCCTTCCTCTTCGGTGCAAGTGCAGTACATTATCTGACGAATACCACCGATCCGGAGGTTATCGCCAATGCTGTATTAAGCATACGTCTTCACTTTCTGTTCTATCCATCACTCGGTATTCTTCTTGCTCTAAGAACAACCATGCAGGCTATGGGTGAAAAGATTGCACCGGTTATTTCAAGCGGCTTTGAACTTGCATTCAAAGTTCTTGCCGGATTCATTCTGATCCCGTCTTTCGGATATATCTGGGTATGCCTGACCGAGCCGGTTGTATGGACTGTATGCATGATCTTCCTGATCATCTGGTATCTAGTTAAAAATCCCGTCAGAAAAGCGATGAACGCTGAAGGAGAATAAATATGAACAAACTCAAAGGTAAAACTGCAATCATCACCGGAGCCAGTTCCGGCATCGGCAGAGCAGCAGTTCTCGCACTTGCATCGGAAGGATGCAATATTGTAATCACAGCACGCAGAGAAGAACGTCTGAAAGAAGTCTGTGAAGCATGTGAAGCATATGGTGTAAAAGCAGTATATTATGCAGGCGACTGCAGAGAAGAAAGTACTGCTGTAAATACCGTCCGTCTTGCCATGGAAGAATTCGGAAAAATCGACATTCTTGTGAACAATGCAGGTATCGGAAAACTGATCACACTCGAAGATTCCACTGCAGAAGATTACCGGGAAATCATGGACACCAATGTCTTCTCTTCCTTCATCTTCTCAAAATACGCTGCTCATGAAATGGTTCAGGCCAAAGAAGGAAGAATCATCTTTGTTTCCTCTGTTACCGGTCATGTCGGTCATGAAGATGAAACCATTTATACAATGACCAAATTTGCCCAGAGAGGATTATCTCAGGCAATTGACAAGGAGCTTCGTTCCAAAGGCATCAGAACATGCGTTGTCTGCCCAAGCGCAACAAAAACAGATTTCGAAGTAGGATACGGACGTACCAGAGAAGGTGTTGCCCGTGCGAAGTGGGAAACAGCAGAAGATGTCGCAGATGGTATTCTCTATGCATGTACTGCCAAGAATACAGTCTGGGAAATCCGCATGCGCTGAATCAAAAAAAGTATGCTGTTCAGCATACTTTTTTATTTACTCTTCTTTTTCCTGATGCCGGCTTCTGCCAGTTCTTCATCCGTAGCATACGGATCACGGGCAACCTTTGCCTTGTAGAAGAACTTCGTCAGATAAATACTGAGCTGATACAGAAGAATCATCGGAATTGCGACCATGATCTGGGAAACGATATCCGGAGGAGTAATCACTGCAGCTAAGAAGAAGCATGCAATAATTGCCACAGATCTTCCTTTGACAAGCCATGACGGCTTGAGAAGACCGAACTGTGTCAGAATAACCGATACCACAGGCATTTCAAATACAATGCCGAAGATAATATATACCGTCAGTACAAATGACAGATAGTTTTCGATGGAAATCGATGCACTGATATAATCCGTATTATTCAGCTTGATCAGGAAGTCCAGCATAAACGGCATGGAGATCTTGTGGGCAAATGTCACTCCGACCAGGAAACATAAGAATCCTGCGATCAGTGCACATCCGAAGAACGCATTTTCATTCTTGCGAAGCCCGGGCTGTACAAACGAATACAGCTGATATCCCAGTACCGGAGCAGATACCATGATTGCTCCGAGAAGACCGACTCTCATGTACTGGATCAGAAGTTCCTGCGGTGTCAGTGTCACGAATGTATACCCGCTCTTCAAAGCCATCGCAGTCAGTACGTCAATGATTGTTTCAGCGTTGCTGAAACAGATCAGAAAACCAACTATAACAAAAGCCAGACAAATCAGAATTCTGTTTCGAAGCTCTCTCAGATGATCATTGAGGCTCATCACCTCTTCGCCATCTTCGTTCACTTCTACTTCCGGTTTCTTCTTTGCCATAAACGGGAGTGATTATTCCTTATCAGAAGATTCGTCATCTCCGCCCATTCCATCCTTGAAGCTCTTGATGGAAGAGCCGAGCATCTTAGTCAGCTTGGGCAGCTGCTTAGGTCCGAAGATAATAATAACAACAAGCAGTACGACTAACAGTTCATTCATTCCGATTTTCATAAGTTTTTACTCCTTTTCCGCAGCAGGTTCCGTCTCTGCGCTTTCTTCTGCAGCTGCAGGCTGTGCAGCCGGTTCATTTACAGTCTCAGCAGGCTGCTCTGCAGCAGGTGCTGGTGTTTCAGCAGGTGTTTCCTCTGCCTTGGCAGATTCTTTCTTTTCCTTGCCTACTTCATTGATTGATTTAGATACATCCTTGAAGGAATTCTTAATGTCCTTCTGAAGATCATTAATTGGTTCTACAGCCTCCTTCAGCGGCTTCGCAGCTTCATTCAGCGGATCAACGACGTTCTCTTTGATATCGCTGGTAATGTCACTGCTGTACTTCTTCAGTTCACCAAGAGCCTGGCCAAGACGCTTTGCATAAACAGGGAGCTTGTCCGGGCCGAGTACAACCAGAGCAACAATCGCGATGACGAGCAGTTCAGACATTCCGATTTTCATAAAAGTCCCTCCGTACAAGAAACATTATAGCATTATGTATGCATAATGCTAGTCAATATTATAATTTTTCTTTCTTTTTAAATTTATATTTTGACTAGTTGCATCATAAAAAAAGCAGAAGACGCTAACATGTCATTCTGCATTCGGTATTCGGCATTTTTTCTGCCAGCCATTTCATAATTCTTTCTGCATTCTGCACATCCGAAGACCTGTGAAGCACGATTTCAAAGCTCCAGTTATGCAGCAGCGATGCATCATAGCGGGCAATCGATTTTTCCATCTGAGCAGTAAAGTCACTGCCGAACTCCTGAATATCCTCTGCGTTGATTTTCAGCAGTACAGGAAGATTATGAATCTTCGCATACCTCATGATCAGGTCAAACCCGTACCATGTATTCACAGCACTGCCGTCAATCCTCAGAATATTTCCGGGAGAATAAAGATTCATTTCAATTTTCCAGTTATCGCGGATTGTACCGTTTTTCTCAAGTTCCTTCAGAAGACAGTACTGTTCGTAGAAACTGGTATTGGTATTGATTGAAGTCAGTTCTTCGTACAATGACAGAACACAGTTCTCTGCTTCTTTTCCTTTCAGTTCGATGCAGTCATACGAATCCTTCACCTTCCAGCTGTTTTTCCAGTTCACCGGTGTTGTCCCGAATTCCTGCTGGAAATACTTATAGAAGTACTTGGAATCACTGAAGCCGCAGCGTTTGATAATGTCACTGTTTGAGCAGTGATCCAGAAGAAGAAGTTCTTCTGCTTTCATCAGTCTGATCCGGCTGACACATTCAAGAAATGTCATCCCGCTCATCTGTCTGAACAAAAGAGCAAAGTAGTTCTTCTGCATTTCCTCCGCTTCCGCAGCGGACTGCAAAGTAAGCTTGTCCGTCATATGTTCATGAATATAACGTACGACACGGTAATGTCTTTCCATGCCGGCTTCATTGACATTACGATAGCGGTCGTTCTCATAGTTCAGACTGTTGTAGTCGGTAAGAAGTGCATTCACAATCTTGTCCAGAAGGATCTCACTGCTGTCCTTTCCTCCCGGAACACCGCTGCTTTCCAGTACATTCACCAGGAATGCACAGTCACGATAAACCAGAGGGATCTCTTTCGTCTGATCAAGAGAGGAAACAGAGTCAACAGAATTGAAAGAACTGTAATACGGTCCGGTATTTTCCAAAGCCTCCAGACGAATGGAGGTCATTTCAACAACACATCCTTTTTCCGAAGAAAGAGAACATACTGTATGTGCATTCACAAAGAAAGCATCCTGCTGTGAGAAATGCTTCACGGAAGAAAACCGTTTTACATCACATTCTCCTTCAAGAACAATAACAATTCTCAGATTTTCATGGTCGCAGAACATCGGCATTGAAGTAAACCGCCAGATTCCGCTGCTGATCAGATCACTCATACCTGTTTATTGTATCACAGCTGCTGAAGATGACTGCACTGAAACCAGTAGCGGGTTTACGAAAGAAAAAGCAGTTCAGATCACGAATGATTGAACTGCTTTGTTTCCGTCAGCTGAATAAGATCAGGCTCTTTCAAAGATATAGTTTGCCTGTGCATTCATCTCTTCAAGACTGGATGCTTCAAGCAGATATGCATAGTCGCCCATTTCATTTGCCAGAGCAGGATCAACTTCCATTTCTTCCATAATGCAGTGGCCCCATGTTTCACGGATTTCCTCTCTGCTGTGCGCATAGCTGTTGGAATATCTGCGGCCGATATGAGAAATATAGCGGACGAATTCGCTGTTCATGAAGCACTTGTCATGAATCAGAGAGTCAGCCCAGATTGTATATACATCTGTGTTGTAAGCAAAGTTCATCTTGTCGGGGATTCTTCCGCCCGGAGCACGCATATTGACTTCCAGACCTACGATATCTCCCTTCTTTCCGAGACCTTCCTTATCTTCATCAAGACGGAAGAATTCGAAGTGGAAGAACTTGTTTCTTGTATCAAATTCCTTTAATACTCTTTCACCGGCATCTCTCAGATCATCACCGGGAGCCTGTGTATAGGAGATGACATCCGTACCGAGATTTACAACATCCATCAAAGATGCACTCAGGCACTGTGAAGAACAGAACAGAACATTCTTATGGCTGTCTGTAATACCGTCAAATGTTTCAACATGTCCGGGAACACATTCTTCTTCAATAAATGTTACAGAATTGTCTTTTGTATTCCAGAAGTTCTCCAGTTCAGCATAATCATGAAGCTTGTATGTACTTGTAGCACCGACACCCTGGTCAGGCTTTACAATAACAGGATAGCCGATTTCATCAGCGAACTTTGCAGCATCCTCAAGAGACTGCGGAAGTGTCCACTTTGCGGTAGGAACACCGGCACGTGCATAAGCCTTCTTCATCAGAGACTTATGGTTCATATCAGCCATATCTTCCAGTTTCGGACCTGAAGTGATATTGAAGTCTGTGCGGATTCTCGCATCCAGTTCCAGCCAGTATTCATTTTCAGATTCAACAAAGTCAATACGTCCGTACTGAGCAATATAAGCAGCAACAGCACGGTATACTTCATCATAGTTCTTCAGAGAGCTTACTGCCTTGTAATCACACAGAGCATTCTTGCAGTTTTCACTGACATTCTCCCATGCACAGTCACCAATACCGATGACATTGACACCGCGCTCCTTCAAACGAGCACAGAAGTTATAGAAGTGTGAGGGAAAATGAGGAGAGATAAAAATTACGTTCATATGTTTTCCTTTCATTCAACAGCCGCAAATTCGCGGATCAGAGGTTCAAGTGATTCACCTGCATCAAGAGCATTACGTACTCTTCTTGCCGGAGAAGTCAGAGATTCAGCACGTTCATACAGACATTCAATCAGAACTTCTTCACCCTGGTTATGTTCAACAAGATCCTTTCTGCAGATATCAAGAATCTGCAGGCAGAGTTTCTTCAGACCTTCTCTGTCAATAAATTCAGGCCAGTTTTTGTTATTCATCAACGCACGAAGTTCAAGAGCAGAGAAACCATGATGATACATGACATGATCATTCTCAAGAATATCAATAATTTCATCGGAATGTTCCATCAGACCTACATGGAAAGCAGCATTGCAGAAAGCATCCTTGAACGGCTGGCAGCATGCACTTCTGAATTCAATTGTTCCGCGGTATGTAAGATCAGCGAACTTGTATGTACGCAGCCACTGCAGATCGCTTTCTTCAGGAGTGAAAGTAATCTTCTTCCATTCGCCGTCTTCGTATGTATCACCTGTAATAGATTTACGGGCAAAGAATTCAACTGCAGGCACAGGTTCAAAGCAGATGAACTTGCCGTTGCGGGTAGTAGAGAAAATACTGCAGCTTGCAATATATTCCACCAGGTCGTCCGGTGTGTCAAATGTGCAGTCATACATGCCGATGTTATGAGGATTGATACCATGTGTTGATCCTTCATAGAACCAGTCTCTGGCGAGCAGCAGATCCGGTTCACCTGCCATGGCAGAGTTTGCCAGCAGAACTGACTTGATCGGTTCCAGCAGCATCGCAGCCTTCAGTACTTTGATCAGATCTGTATCCGTAATATCCAGCTGCACCTGGGAAGCACTTGCAAATGTAGGGAAGTCTGCATAATCATTCCATACCTTGCGGATGTGTGTCCATACCTTGTCCTGATGCATGTAATGACCCATCATACGATAACGTTCATTCGGAATATAGTTTGTACTATTTACCTGATAAGCGGGATTGACACCCATACCTGTCATGATATGGTTGGACTTTGCCAGTTCTTCATTGACCGTCTTTACATACTCATTAAAGCGTTCCTGAATCAGCAGCAGATTGGACTCCTTGCCAAATGACAGTTCCATATTGTTATAAGAGCAGTCAAAGGAAAGATTGTCTCCGTTATCCGGACGTGTAGCTGTATAGCACACACCGTTTGTATCATAGCTGTCGGGCTTGAAACCGTATTTCTGTCTGAGGACTTCGGCAGCAGCCTGTGCAACTTTCATATCTGCAGGGCCGCCGGAAAGATTTACAATAGGCATTTCGATTTCTACGCCCATGTAATGCTTGCGGGGATGGTCAATTGGTGTAAGGTACTTTTTCTTCAGCAGTTCCAGTACTCGTTCTCTGTTCATAAATGCTCCTCCTGATTTTCAGCTTTTTCCGAACATGATTTCCGATATCAAAACAGGTGACAAAAAAACAGTTATAAAAAAGATGTTTCTCATCTGCCTGCATATCTGGTATTAACTGATATTCTATCATTATTCCCATAACATAAATATGCGTTTATGCAAAAACAATGAAAGAAAACCGGCTTCTTTCTGTTTTTCTTTCATACATTTTTCATTCAGCCTTTTTCACCTCGGAAACGCAAATTATTTTCGTTCCGTGAAAGGCATCATTGATTCCTTTTATACATGCTATACTTAATTTAAGCAGATTTTCTGTATTCTGAAAGGAAACGGTATGTTCAAGAAAAAAATTCCCTGGATGCTGGTTTTCCTTCTGATTGCCGGCTTCAGCATATATACAGTACTGAATGAAACTAAGACCTTTTCTGTTGATCTTCTTCAGGAACAGCTTTCGACTGCACATCCGCTGACACTGATCATGGCTGCTGTTTCCATGACCGGATTTATTATATTTGAAGGTCTTGCTGTTGGTGTACTGATCAAAGGACTGACCGGCAAGGACAGATATAAAGAATGTATTACTTACGGTGCTGCAGATGTATACTTCTCTGCCATCACCCCTTCCGCAACCGGCGGACAGCCGGCCAGCGGATTCTTTATGGTCTGGGATGATATTCCTTTCACTCAGACAACGGTCATTCTTCTGATCAATCTGATTCTCTATACATATGCCTTGCTTGCCTGCGGTGTTCTGGCTGCAGTACTGGAGTGGGATACATTCTTTGAATTATCAAAGATTTCCAAAGTACTGGTTCTGCTCGGCAGTCTCTTCATGGCAGGACTGTCTGCTTTATACTGGCTTGTACTGAAAAAGGAGAAGCTGGTGGAAAAGACTTTATATATCTGCGTCAGTGCCGGTGAAAAACTTCATCTTGTTAAAAACGGTGACGCGCTTCGCGAGAAGATCGGAACAAGCATGGAACAGTATAAAACCTGCTCTTCTGTCATTAAAAGCAAACGCAAAGTTATTATGGCAGCTTTTGTTCTTAATCTTCTGCAGAGACTTTCCCAGAGCCTTGTTACAGTATTCAGCTATCTTGCACTGGACGGCACCGTGAAAAATGCTCTGCGCATGTGGGCTATTCAGATTCTCTGCACCCTCGGCAGCAACACGATCCCCGTTCCCGGAGCTATGGGTGTCGCAGACTATCTGATGCTGGACGGCTTTTCTCAGGTGGAGGATATCATGAGTCCTGCCAACCTTGAAGTTGTCAGCAGAGGTCTGTCTTTTTATCTCTGTGTTGCGATCAGTATCATCATTGTCATCACCGGTTATCTGCGCCGGAAAATCAAAAACAGAAAAGGAGTTTAAACATGCTTGGTTTTTATGATTACACAGTCGTTCTGACTTATATGTCCGCGATCTCTGCAGGTCTCGGTATTCTTGTGACCCTTCTTGGCGAGGGGCACCCTTATAAAGGCATGTTCTTTCTGCTTTTCTGCGGTCTTTGTGATGCTTTCGACGGAAAAGTAGCACGTACAAAGAAAAACCGTACGGAAGCAGAGAGACAGTTCGGCATCCAGATTGACTCTTTATCCGATCTGATTGCTTTCGGTGTTCTTCCCGCATGTATCGGTGAAGCAATGATCCGTGTCTGTCCTACCATTGAGGAAACCGTCCGCGGTGCTTCCAACCGTATTGAATGGCTGGCAATTACGGCAATCTGGGTTGTCATCCTGCTTTACATTCTCGCTGCCCTGATCCGTCTTGCATATTTCAATGTCATGGAGGAAATCCGCCAGAAGGAGGAAGGCGGTGTACGCAAGTACTACGAAGGACTCCCCGTCACTTCCGCATCACTGATCTTCCCCACTGTTCTTCTTCTGCAGTATGTAACAATCAGAGATATTACGCCGTTATATATCATTGCGATGTTCTTTACAGGTATTGCTTTTGTATCAAAGATCCGTATTCCCAAACCGGATACGAAGGGCATCCTGATCATGATTGCCTTCGGTCTGGCTGAATTTATTATTCTCGGTCTTCTCTGGATGCTTGGATAAGTTATGAAAGATTCTTTATCTCTTCGTTTTCTGTACAGAACAGTACCGGGAAGATGCATATTAAAGCTCTTAACAGCACGCGGTCTATCCAAAGCTGCAGGAGCTTTTCTTGATTCTTCATTATCGCGTCCTCTGATCAGACCTTTTATTATTTCAAATCATATTGATCTCTCTGAATATGAAGCATGTGATTACAAATGCTTCAATGAATGTTTCTGCAGAAAGATCAAAGCAGAGAAAAGACCGTTTGACAGCAATCCTTCTCATCTCATCAGTCCCTGTGACGGTCTGTTAAGTGTATACAGAATTACGGATGACCTGATCATTCCGGTAAAGCAGAGTTCATATTCCGTATCTTCTCTTCTTCAGAACAGCCAGCTCGCACAGGAATTCAATGACGGGTGGTGTCTTGTTTTCCGTTTATGTGTCAATCATTATCACAGGTACTGTTATCCTGCCTCCGGTCGAAAAACAAAAAACATCTTCATTCCCGGTGTTCTTCACACCGTACGTCCGATTGCGCTTGAAACATATCCTGTTTTCACTGAAAACTGCCGGGAATATACCATACTCGATACAGAGAACTTCGGCAGAATCGTACAGATGGAAGCAGGAGCCATGCTGGTAGGACGCATCTGCAATTATCATCAGGAAAAGATCGTTTCCAAAGGAGAGGAGAAAGGAAGGTTTGAATACGGAGGTTCAACGATTATCCTTCTTCTGGACCGCAACCACATGCCTTTGAAGGAACTGCTGAATCATAACGAGGAAATCCCTGTAAAGATGGGGATGAGAATACAGTAAACAAGGAGAACTGCTTTCAGTCCTCCTTGTTTCATTAATCCAGATCTTCTCCGTTTGTTTCAATACACTTCTTATACCAGTAAAAAGAATCCTTGATACTTCTTCTGAGTGTACCGTTTCCTTCATCATCACGGTCTACATAAACGAAACCGTATCTCTTTCTCATTTCCCCTGTTCCTGCAGAAATCAGATCAATGCAGCCCCACATTGTATATCCCATCAGCGGAATACCGTCGAGATTCACAGCATCGCGCATAGAGAGAATATTCTCACGAAGATATTCAATGCGGTAATCATCATGCACACTTCCATCATCCTCCTGGACATCCGCCCAGCCGATGCCGTTTTCAACAATAAACAGAGGTTTCCGGTAACGGTTGTAAAGCTGATTCAGAGCCAGTCTCAGCACCTGCGGGTCTGTTGCCCAGCCCCAGGCATTTGCGCTTAAATACGGGTTCTTTACGGCTTTTGTAACAAGGTTTCCGCCGCCTTCCTCTCCTTCGTCCGCATGAGTTGTAATACATGTGGAACCGTAACAGCTGAATGACAGAAAATCACAAGGATACTTTCTGATCAAAGCAAAGTCTTCTTCCGATGCCTGAAGATCAATATTCTTTCTTCTGTACTCTGCAAGCTTGTAAGGAGGATATTCCCCGTTCATCTGCACATCCGAAAACCAGAGCATTTCCTCATTCTGCCACATTGCCTCCATGACATCCGCCGGATCCGGTGTATATGCATATACAGGGAAATAGGCAAGCATCATGCCGATCATCAGTTCCGGATACTGCTCATGGGCAAGTTTCACAACTTCACTTGAAGCCAGGAACTGATGGAACGCTCCTCTTGCGACTGTTTCTTCTGTTGCATTGATGACACCGCCTGCAGAGAAGGGACCGCGGTTCGGCACCATGCAGTCAATCTCATTGAAAGTAAGATAATATTTTACTTTTCCTTTATACCTTGCAAAGACAGTCTCCGCATACTTTTTAAAGAAACCGACCAGACGTCTGTCCGCCCAGCCATTGTACTTTACCGCAAGGGACAGCGGTGTCTCGTAATGAGACAGAGTAACCAGAGGTTCAATGCCGTGCCTGCTGCACTCATCAAAAATATTCTCATAGAACTTCAATCCCTCTTCCAGAGGTTCATCATCATCCCCGTTCGGAAAGATTCTTGCCCAGTTGATGGACAAGCGGAAACATCTGAAGCCCATTTCCCCCATCAGAGCAATGTCTTCCTTCCAGTGATGATAAAAATCCGTTGCCGTATGAGAAGGATAATAATAACCGTCAAGTACACACGGAACTGCACCTTCCGGAAGACTGCATAACCCCTGCAGTACGGAAGCCCCTTCTGTACCATCCGGCTTTCTCCATGTAACTCTTCTTCTGACAGTATGCGAACCATTCGTCATAACATCAGCTGTATTCAGGCCTTTGCCTCCTTCATAGCATGCGCCTTCATACTGATTGGCAGCCGTTGCACCGCCCCAGAGAAAATGATCAGGAAATTTCATTGTATTTTGTACTCCTCTTTTTGATCATTATAGCACTCTCTTTTTCCGGCATCATTCCTGTTGAGGTTCAGCAGATGGATTTCTCTTTCTTTTATGTTGGGAATTCAGTCGTAATCAGTGTATGATTAATGCATTGACAAATCAGAAAAGGAGTTTTTCATGAAACATTCCTCAAATAAAAAACGTATCAGTTTTCTGCTGTTTTCAGGTGTGAGCCTGATGCTCAATCTCATTCTGACAGAAGTGATCTTCAGAGGCATTTCTTTCGGTCTTGAACTGAATCTTTCCTTTGCACGCATCCTTCTGTTTTCCATTGCTTCAGCGTGGATCATCGCATTCATCTGTTCAGTGCTGCCTTTAAAAGCAGGAAAGGTCATCTACTGTATTCTTAGTATCTTCCTTCCTGTCTATGCTCTGTATCAGCTTGGAATCTATCACATGATGCACAGCTATACAGCGATCAAGACAGCCGGAAACATGGCCGGGGCAGTCATCGGATATGCCCTGCAGTATATTAAGCAGATGCCTGCAGCGTACTGGCTGATGCTTCTGATTCCGGCAGCTGCAGTTGCTTCAATGTTCCTCATCAAGACAAAGAAAACAAAGATATCTGTATTAACAATCCTTGTACTGGTTGCTTCCATTGCACTGGATTCCTTCGGCATCATCACTATTTACGCTGATGACAAGATGAGTCTTTACTCTTATCCGCAGTATCAGGAAAAAGCAATCCGCGAGTTCGGTATCGAACGTTTCCTGCTGAGAGACCTCGCAACTCTGTTTACTGACACACCCGCCGCTGTCATTGTAGAAGAAACAGCAGCCGAAGAAACAGCAGAGCCGACGCCCGAAGCTACGGAAGAACCGGAACCGGTACGTACGATTGACGATACCCGCTGGAAAGAGCTGGCAGATGCGGAAACAGATGAGAATATCAAAACGATTGACAGCTATCTCATGAACCGTACAGTAACGGATTACAATGAAGCTACAGGTCTTCTTGAAGGCAAGAATCTGATCTATATCATGATTGAGGCCGGTGACTATCTGGGTTTTGATGAAGAACTGACACCGACACTCTGCAGCATGCTGAATGACGGATGGCACTTTGCAAATCACTACACACCGAAATTTGATACAGGCACATCCGACTCTGAACTGATCGGTGAAGTCTCTCTTGTACCAAGACGTGATATCAACGTATACGCCGACTTCGCTTACAATGACTGGAGTGAATCCATCTTCAACATCTTCAATGCCCAGGGTTACAGCACACATGTATATCACAACTGGACAGACCAGTTCTATCCTCGTACAGCAATGCTTTCCAGCATGGGCGCAGGTTCTTACGAAAACTATGATGACCTGCCGTTCGTTACCATTCAGGGATGGCAGAGTGACTGGGAGATGTTTGAACTTACCGTAGACAAATTCATCGGTGAAGAGAAGTTCATGACTATGTATATCACTTCCAGTACACACTTCCCTTATGATGCAGATGATGAGCTCGGCAACAGGTATTTATCTGAAATCAATCAGGTTCATCCTGAATATCCGGAAATGGTAAAGCATTATATCTCCAAAGCAATGGAACTGGACAAAGGTCTTGAATATCTGATTCAGAGACTGAAGGATGCAGGAATCTATGAAGATACAGCAATCGTCTTCTTCGCAGACCACCATCCCCTGAACATGCCGATCTCTTATATCTATGACTACACAACATGGTGTGACAGAACAGAAGGAATGAATGAATTCCGTTCTCCTTTCTGCATCTACTGCCCGGATGTTCTTGGTTCCGAAACATTCACCGGTGTTACAGGTACTTATGATATTCTTCCTACGATCCTGAACCTTTACAACATGGACTACGATCCCCGTCTCTATCTTGGTACAGACTACTTCAGTGATGAAGAGAATATTGTCTACTTCCCGGATGGTGACTGGGCGACCGACAAAGGCATCTACTATTCAGCCTACGAAGAGTTTGAACCGAATGAAGGTGTCAGTGTTGATTCATCCTATGTCAGCAGTGTTACAAACAAAGTCAACAATGCCTTCAACATCAGTTATCTGATCTACATTACCGACTACTTCCGGTACCGTCATGACATTGTCACACCTGACTGTTCAAAACCCTCCGAATAACAAAGAAACAAGGACCTCCGCACATACGGAGGTCCTTTTCATACCGTTCAGTTATTCTTCAGATTCATGATCTTCCGGGTGTTCACCGTGCTTCTTAGCCCGCGCTTCCTTCAGTTTTTCAAAAGCAGCTTCCACTCTGCTTTCAAGACTGAACAGTTCCTTCAGTTCTGTTACGGAATGAACCTTTCCGTTCTCCAGACGCAGGAACATCTTTTCAACATAAGCAGGTCTTTCTTCCAAAGGAACAGATTCCGACCATTTCCGGATCAGCTCTGCCATGAAATTGCTTGCAGGATGATACGATTCCTCTTTTACAAAATTCAGCCCGTCCAGCTGCCATGTACTCATCTCATGTGCCATCAGTGAAAAACTGCTGCTGTTCACAATACGGTGATCTGTAAAAGGATATTCAAAGATTCTTCCTACAACAGATTCCGCAGGATTGATAAAAGTCACAATCTTGTCCAGCTCCTCCATGATCTTCCCGTCAAGCATATCTTCACACAAGCCCGGAGAATCAAACAGCCACAGATGTTCCAGATTCTCCCTTTTCTCCTTCGGGATACTCATCGCCGCATACAAGGCAAGATTGCCGCCTTTGGAATGTCCGCCGGCTGTAACACTGCGGTATTTTTTCAGTGCATTCAGCAGATAATCCGCAGCCAGTATCTGCGAATGTGACTCTGTATAACTGGCAATAAAGTCTTCTTTCCATCCTGTTACTGTATCATCTGTTCCCCGGAACATGACACAAGCTGTACCATCATGAAAATCCCACGTTACCGCAGAAAACTGTGTTTCATCCTTTTCATCAAAAATATCTGTATAGTCACCGATTCCGAGCATGCCGAAGCGTTCGCTGTTTCCTGCACAAATAACCGTACTCACCATTTCCCTGGTTTCCGTCAGTTTTCTGATCTTCAGTTTTCCGTTTTCGGACAGCAGTTTTACAGCCGTTCCAAGATCCGGATGATCCATACTCTCGCAAACCTCTTTCATGTCCAGGTAAGAAAGATCAGCGAGCACCGAATAATCCACTTCACCGAATTCTCTTTCACTCTTCAGAAGATCCCCTCTGAAACAGATATAGTCACTCAATATATATGTCATGCCTGCATCATATCACTGCATGTGAAAAGAAAAAAGATATCCCGATGTTCACGGGATATCTCTTCAGAATTCTTAATATTTGGATCTGATGGACTTGTGAAGTTCCTGCAGTGACATTACATCACCATGCTTTTCATCCTGCAGTTCAATAATACCTGAAGCAGCAGCCTGAGCAGCAGCGATTGTTGTGATATAAGGAATCTTTGCACGTACTGCAGCCTTGCGGATGTAGCTGTCATCATGCATGCCGTCTTTGCGGTCAGGTGTGTTGACGATGAGATCTACATAGCCGTTGGAGATTGCATCGAGAATATTCGGACGTCCTTCATAGATCTTGTTGACCTTGGCACAGGGAATACCGAGGGCTCTGATCAGGTTGTATGTATTGCCTGTAGCCATCAGATTGAAACCTGCTTCATAGAAGTCACGTGCAACCAGTGCAGCTTCCGGCTTGTCTTTCTTGTTTACGGAAATCAGTACGGTTCCCTTGGAAGGAATCGGAGACTGTACACCTTCCTGAGACTTCAGGTAGGCTTCACCATGATTGCGTGCAAGACCGAGAACTTCACCAGTAGAACGCATTTCCGGTCCGAGGATCGGGTCTACTTCCGGGAACATATTGAAGGGGAATGCAGGAGCCTTTACACCATGGTAAGGGATATCCTGTTCCTTCAGATCCGGTACAGGAGACTTTCTGCCGGTCAGATCAGCAGTGATAATCTCTGTTGCCAGAGGTACCATGCGGATATTGCAGACTTTGGATACCAGCGGTACAGTACGGGAAGCACGAGGATTTGCCTCAATGACATAAACCTTTCCCTTTTCGATTGCATACTGCATGTTCATCAGACCCTGTACATGCATTTCTTCAGCGATTCTTCTTGTATATTCCTTGATTGTAGCTACATTGTCTACCGTCAGATGTACAGAAGGCAGAATGCATGCAGAGTCACCGGAGTGAACACCGGCAAGCTCGATATGTTCCATAACTGCAGGGACAAATGCATGTGTTCCGTCACAGATTGCATCAGATTCACATTCTGTCGCATGATTCAGGAAACGGTCGATCAGAATCGGACGGTCAGGTGTTACACCAACCGCAGCCTGCATATAGCCGACCATGCTTTCTGCATCATATACAACTTCCATGCCGCGTCCGCCCAGTACATAAGAAGGACGAACCATAACAGGATAACCGATCTTTTCAGCAACCTCCAGAGCTTCATCAACCGTCGTTGCCATGCCGGATTCAGGCATCGGAATACCGAGCTTGTCCATCATTGCGCGGAACTGGTCACGGTCTTCAGCCAGGTCGATCACTTCAGGAGAAGTACCCAGGATTGTAACACCGTTCTTCTTCAGGTCAGCCGCGAGATTCAGAGGTGTCTGACCGCCGAACTGTGCAATAACACCCAGAGGCTTTTCCTTGTTGTAGATACTGAGAACATCTTCCAGTGTCAGCGGTTCGAAGTAAAGCTTGTCGGATGTATCGTAGTCTGTAGATACTGTTTCAGGGTTGCAGTTGACAATGATTGTTTCAAAACCGAGTTTCTTCAGAGCCTTCGCTGCATGTACACAGCAGTAGTCGAATTCAATACCCTGACCGATACGGTTGGGACCGCCGCCGAGGATCATGATCTTTCTGTTGTCACTGACGGATGACTTGTCTTCTGCGTTATATGTGGAGTAGTAGTACGCACTGTCCTTAGTACCGGATACATGCACACCTTCCCAAGCTTCTGTTACACCAAGTTCAATACGCTTATTGCGGATATCAGCTTCAGATACATTCAGAATCTGAGACAGATACTTATCAGAGAAGCCGTCTTTCTTAGCCTGAATCAGGGCAGCATCGGAAGGAAGAGATCCCTTGCTCTTGAGCAGCTGTTCTTCTTCCATAACCAGTTCACGCATCTGTTCCAGGAAATAATGCTTCACCTTTGTAATCTCGAAGATTTCATCCGGAGTAGCTCCCTTGCGCAGAGCTTCATAAATCATGAAGTAACGCTCAGAGTTCGGTGTACCCAGAGCTCTCAGCAGATCATTCTTGCTCATGGAGTTGAAGTTCTTAGCATAGCCAAGACCGTAACGGCCGATTTCCAGAGAACGGATTGCCTTCTGCATTGCTTCCTTGAAGTTCTTGCCGATGGACATAACTTCACCTACAGCACGCATCTGTGTACCGAGCTTGTCTTCAACACCCTTGAACTTTTCAAATGCCCAGCGTGCAAACTTCAGTACAACATAATCACCATCCGGAACATACTTGTCCAGTGTGCCGTACTTGCCGCATTCGATATCCTTCAATGTCAGGCCGCATGCCAGCATTGCGGAAACCAGAGCAATCGGGAAACCTGTCGCCTTGGAAGCAAGAGCAGAGGAACGGGATGTTCTGGGGTTGATTTCAATAACAATAATTCTTCCTGTTACCGGATCATGAGCGAACTGTACATTTGTACCGCCGATGACCTGTACTTTATCTACGATGGCATATGCCTGCTTCTGCAATTCCTTCTGAACATCTTCGGAGATTGTCAGCATAGGTGCTGCACAGAAGGAGTCACCTGTATGAATGCCGAGGGGGTCAATGTTTTCAATGAAGCATACTGTGATCATGTTGCCTTCCGCATCACGTACAACTTCAAGCTCCAGTTCCTCCCATCCCAGAACAGATTCTTCAACCAGTACCTGATGAACAAGAGATGCCTGCAGACCACGTGCACAAACTGTCTTCAGTTCGTCTACGTTGTAAACAAGACCGCCGCCTGCGCCGCCCATTGTATAAGCAGGACGAAGAACTACCGGATATCCGAGCGTGTCCGCAATCTTCAATGCTTCATCTACGGAATATGCAACTTCAGAACGAGCCATTTCAATGCCGAGTTCGTTCATTGTCTTCTTAAATTCGATTCTGTCTTCACCACGTTCAATCGCATCTACCTGAACACCGATAACCTTTACGTTGTACTTATCCAGAATTCCGGCTTTGTTCAGTTCGGAACAAAGGTTAAGTCCGGACTGTCCGCCAAGGTTCGGCAGCAGTGCATCGGGACGTTCCTTTGCAATAATCTGTTCAAGACGTTTTACGTTCAGAGGCTCGATGTAAGTTACATCTGCTGTCTCAGGGTCTGTCATAATCGTAGCAGGATTGGAGTTTACCAGGACAATTTCATATCCCAGCTTCTTCAGAGCCTTGCAGGCCTGAGTTCCTGAATAGTCAAATTCGCAGGCCTGGCCGATAATGATCGGGCCGGATCCGATGATCAGAATCTTTTTAATATCTGTTCTTGCAGGCATTTTTTGTTTCCTCAACTTTCCTATATATCACTGTCTGTGTAATAACGGATGTTATCTGCCGGAATACTCCGGGGAAAAATGCACTGTTCAAGTGCACTTTACTGCACACTTTTACATTGCCACGGAAGTTTATACCACAAAACAGAAGAATCTTAAATACAAATAAGCGGAATTTCAGAAAATTCATCTTTTTCCCGATTTCAGAAACGGTTTATGCCGTTTTTTTGTACATTTTCTCTTTATTTTCCGTTTCTTTGCTTTCAGATATTCATTTTTCTCTTCTTTTCCTGTTATTTCTGCTTTCAGCAGATACAAAAGAAAAGAACCGTCTTTATGAAAACGGTTCTGTTTCTTCATACATTTCTCAATCGCAGGAATCAATCGTTGATACCCCGATGGTGATTTCTTCCAGAACATCCAGCAGAGCATTGACAGTATCCAGTGAAGTGAAGATTGTGACATTGTTTTCTACTGCACATCTTCTGATCTGGTAGCCGTCTCTGCTTGTAGAAATATTGGAAGCAGTAATGGTATTGATAATGTATGTAATATGTCCTTTTCTGATGGATTCAAGAATCTCTTCCGAACCTTCGGAGATCTTCTTCTTGATTCTTGTACGGATACCGTGTTCCTTCAGGAAAGCTGCAGTACCTTCGGTTGCTTCAATGTTGAAACCGAGGTTATAGAATCTTCTGACAAGATCCACTGCCTTCTCACGGTCTGCTCGAGCAAGAGTAACAAATACTGTACCGTAATTCACAACCCTCATATTGGAAGCCTGCAGTGCTTTGTAAAGAGCACGTGTCAGCGAACGGTCATAGCCGATTGCCTCACCGGTGGATTTCATTTCCGGAGAAAGATAAGCATCCAGGCCATGCAGCTTGGAGAATGAGAATGCCGGTGCTTTTACATAATAGCAGTTCTTTTCAGGTCTGATTCCGGTTGTGTACCCCTGTTCCTTCAGGCTTCTTCCGAGCATGACTTTTGTAGCAATATTTGCCATCGGAATACCGGAGGACTTGGAGATAAACGGAACAGATCTGGAAGATCTCGGATTGACTTCAATAACATAGACATCATCCTTGTCATCCACAATGAACTGGATATTGAACAGACCTTCAATACCGATTGTCAGTCCCAGTCTGCATGTATAGTCAAAGATGATTTCCTTCACTCTGTCCGACAATGTATAAGGAGGATAAACAGACATAGAGTCACCGGAATGAACACCGGTTGCTTCAATCAGCTGCATGATTCCGGGTACATAGACATCTGTTCCGTCACAGACTGCGTCTACTTCCACTTCAATACCATGAATATACTTGTCTACAAGTACAGGCTGGTCTTTGTCAATCTTTACTGCAGTCGTCAGATATTCGACCAGAGCTTCATCATTGTATACAATCTGCATCGCTCTGCCGCCCAGTACATAACTCGGTCTTACAAGAACCGGATAACCGATTCTCCGAGCTGTCTCAAGACCATCTTCGATATTTGTAACAGCATGGCCTACAGGCTGAGGAATGCCGCAGCTTTTTACTACCTTCTCAAATGCATCTCTGTTTTCCGCACGGTCAATTGCCTGTGTACCGGTTCCGATAATCGGAACACCCAGCTGATCAAGACGTTCCGCAAGATTGATCGCTGTCTGTCCGCCAAGAGATACAATGACACCTTTCGGCTTTTCCAGTTCGATAATATTCATGACATCTTCGATGCACAGCGGCTCGAAATAGAGCTTGTCGGAAATGTAATAGTCTGTAGATACTGTTTCCGGATTGTTATTGATGACAATTGCTTCATATCCGGCCTGCTGGATTGCCTTGATTGCATGAACCGTAGAGTAGTCAAACTCAACACCCTGTCCGATACGGATCGGTCCGGAACCAAGAACAATCACAGATTCCTTGTCAGAAACAATGCTTTCATTCTCTTCTTCATAGGAAGAATAGAAATAAGGTACATATGCACTGAATTCAGCAGCACATGTATCAATCATCTTATATACAGGGAAGATTCCCTTTTCTTTCCTGTACCGGAAGAAATCCAGTTCACTCATTCCAAGTACTTTTGCAAGGTACTTGTCAGAGAATCCCCATTTCTTGCATTTGCGGATTCTCTTTTCACTGTGATCTGTCTTCAGCTTGCTTTCCAGTGTCACAATATGATGAATCTTCTCAAGGAAGAAGGAATCGATTTTCGTTGCATTGAAGATATGCATGATATCTACATTTCTTCTGAAAAGCTCGGCAATTGCATAAAGTCTTTCATCTGTAGGCGTCTTGATATTCTGAAGAAGCTCTTCTGTTGTCATATCATCAAATTTAGCAAGATAAATATGATCAACACCTGCCTCCAGAGATCTGACTGCCTTCAGCAGTGATTCCTCCAGTGTTCTTCCGACTGCCATGACTTCGCCGGTTGCTTTCATCTGTGTGGAAAGCGAATGATCTGCCTTGCTGAACTTGTCAAAAGGGAATCTTGCAATCTTTGTAACTACATAGTCAATGGAAGGTTCGAAAGATGCCGGTGTATTGGCAATCATGATTTCATCAAGAAGAAGACCTGCCGCAATTTTTGCGGATACACGGGCAATCGGATAACCTGCAGCTTTTGATGCAAGTGCCGAGGAACGGGATACTCTCGGATTTACTTCAATGACATAGTACTGAAAGGAATACGGATCCAGAGCAAACTGTACGTTGCATCCGCCTTCAATTTCAAGTGCACGGATCAGAGACAGCGCTGCGTTTCTCAGCATCTGGAACTCCTTGTTGGACAAAGTCTGGCAGGGTGCTACAACCATGGAATCTCCGGTATGAACACCGACAGGATCAATGTTCTCCATGGAACATACAATGATTGCTGTATCGTTGGCATCACGCATGACTTCCATTTCGATTTCCTTGAATCCCTTGATGGACTTTTCAACAAGCACCTCGGACACAGGAGAAAGCTTCAGAGCGTTCTTTCCGATGCTGAGGACTTCTTCATCATTGTATGCAAATCCGCCGCCTGTACCGCCTAAAGTGAAGGCAGGACGCAGAACGACAGGATAACCGATCTTGTTTGCATATTCCTTTACTTCATCCAGATTATGCGCAGTATAGGATTCCAGACAGGGCTGGCCGATTTTCAGACAGAGATCCTTGAAATGCTGGCGGTCTTCCGCACGTTCGATGGAATTGAAATCCGTACCGAGAATTTCACATCTGCACTCTTCGAGAATTCCCTTCTTTGCCAGCTGCATTGCCAGGTTCAGTCCGGTCTGTCCTCCCAGTGTAGGAAGAATCGCATCCGGACGTTCCATACGGATAATACGTGATACATATTCAAGCGTCAGAGGTTCCATGTATACCTTGTCCGCAATCTGTGTATCCGTCATAATCGTTGCCGGATTGGAATTGATCAGTACAACTTCATATCCTTCTTCTCTCAAAGAAAGGCATGCCTGTGTGCCGGCATAGTCAAACTCAGCAGCCTGACCGATGACGATCGGACCTGAGCCGATCACAAGAATCTTGTGTATATCTTCTCTTTTAGGCATGAACGTCATCCTCCTTCTTCATAGCTTTCATATTCTCAAGGAACAGATTGAACAGGTATTTGGAATCTTCCGGACCTGCGGCTGATTCAGGATGATACTGGGTTGAGAAGACTTTGTCTTTCTCGATACGCAGCCCCTCAATTGTATGATCCAGAATATTGATATGCGTAATCTCGACATCACTGTTTTCAATCCCTTCTTCAGAGACGGCATAACTGTGATTCTGGGAAGTAATTTCTACTTTTCCTGTAATCAGATTCTTTACAGGATGATTTGCACCGCGGTGACCGAACTTCAGCTTATATGTCTTCAGACCATTCGCAAGAGCAATCATCTGATGACCGAGACAGATCCCGAAGATCGGTTTCTTTCCCTGCAGTTTCTTTACTGTTTCAATAACTTCCGTTACATCTTCCGGATCGCCCGGACCGTTGGATAGAAATATTCCGTCAGGATCCATCTCAAGAATCTTTTCGGCAGGTGTGTTATACGGAACAACCGTGACATTGCATCCATGTCTGTTCAGTTCACGGATAATATTGAACTTGATGCCGCAGTCAACAGCGACAACGTTGTATTTCGGATTGGCACATCTGGAATACCACTTCTTTTTGCAGGAAACGCGGGATACCTGATTATGAGCAGGCTTGAAATTCTTCAGTTTCTCCATCGCTTCTTCATCTGTTACATCTTCATCACAGATGATTCCCGGCATAGAGCCTTCATCACGGATGATTCGGGTAAGTTTTCTTGTATCAATATAGGAAATACCGGGAATATCATTTTCTTCCAGAAGTTCATTCAGTGTCTCCGTATAACGGAAATTGCTCGGCTTGTCATTATATTCTCTGACAATAAAGCCTTTCGGTCCGATCAGTTTCGATTCATAGTCTTCATCGATAATGCCGTAATTGCCGATCAGAGGATATGTCATGATAACAATCTGTTCCGTGTAGGAAGGATCAGAAAGAATTTCCTGATATCCTGTCATGGAAGTATTAAAAACAAGTTCAGCGATCACTTCCCGCTGTGCGCCGAAGCCTTTGCCGTGAAAAACCGTACCGTTGCTCAGAACAAGCTTACGATCCATAAAATCTCCTTTCCTGAAGTCCGAAGAAAAAGGACCCCATTGCCTTGATACAAGGAAGAAGTCCTTCTGTTTCAAATATCATATCTTCCCTGTATACCGTTTCCGGATATGCTTTGCAAAGAGAAAAGTTTGCAAAACTATCGAAGATATACCACAAAAGAGGAATTTTTCAAATCATCTGCTCTGCATAATTCGGTACTATTTATGATATTCATGCAGTTTTTTCAATAATTATTATCTTTTCTTATAGCCGATAACCAAATTGTTATACCAAAGCAGCGAGATCTTCGATGCTCTTTTTCATATCTGCATTGATGCCTGCCGAGCGCTCACTGATGCTTTCGGGAATGACTGCTTCATTCAGGTTCAGTCTGACAAGACGGATGTTTCTGTTTTCCGCTGTCAGTTTTTCAAAAGGAAACCGGATAATTCCCGGTGTATTGAAACCGGCACCCAGTTCAAGAAGACAGATTTTCTTTTTTGAAGAAAGTGCTTCATTCAGATAATCAGAGAATCGTTTCTCAGCAGCGTACCAGTGATCATCCTGTACAAAGTAACCGTCAATGCGAAGATTCATGTTCATTCTTCCGCCGCATACAGGACATTTCGGCACCATATACTTCGGTACCCTGCAGTCTTTGCGTGCCTGATCCATCTGACGGAACATACTGATACCATTGTAAGTTTTGTTATGACAGCCTTTTGCACACTGATAGTGGAAGTAATCCCCTTGTGTGCAGAAGATTCTCTCTTCCGGAAGCCCTGCTTTGGCGAACTGACCGTCGGCATTTGTGGAAAGACAGAAGATCTTCTTTCCCTCAAGCATCTTCAGCAGCGTCTTATGCAGAGGTGTGAAATCTGCATCAATTCCTCCAAGAAGACACTGCTTTGACCAGTATCCCCAGTAAGCCTCTTCGTCCGGATAAGGATAGAAACCGGCGCTGTACATATCCTGCATATAAGGTCCTGTACCGTACTTCTCGCGAAATTCCCGGAAATTCTCTTCAAACCACTTTCCGCCATATACCGCACCTGCGGCAGTACTCATGCCTGCACCTGCACCGATCAGCACATAATCCGCTTCTCTGATCATTTCAGCTGCCCGGACAATCTGATCATCATAAGAGTAATCCTGAAAGATATAGTCCCGTGCCGGCATACCGGACAGAAAGTTCTCAAATGTGATTTTTCTCTTCACACCAGGATCCTCCTGTAGATCTCATAATCTTCATCTTTGAATACATTGAATACAACTTTGATCCTGCTGTTTGTTTCTTCTTTAAAAGCATTTACGGTATGCACTGCAATTTCAGCTGCACGCTCATTCGGAAACATGAACACTCCTGTGGAGATACAGCAGAATGCTATGCTTTCAAGATGATTCTCTTCTGCTGTTTCAAGACAGGATCTGTAACAGGAGACAAGCAGTCTTTCGTGTTCCTGCGCAAGCCTTCCGCATACCACCGGTCCGACAGTATGAATGACATATCGACACGGAAGGTTATAAGCAGGTGTTATCTTTGCTTTTCCTGTTTCTTCTTCATGCCCCTGTCTGATCATCATGTCACTGCAGTAATTTCTTAACTGTATCCCTGCATAAGTATGGATACAGTTGTCAATACAGTTATGACAAGGCCTGTAACAGCCGGTCATCCCGCTGTTTGCCGCATTGACAATTGCATCTGTCTGCAGTCTTGTAATATCACCCTGCCAGAGATAAAGATCCTTCTGACACTCCTGAAGATCAGAAAGCTTCACAATCCCCCTTGCCTGATTCACTTCCTGCAGATATGCATTCTGCACTTCTTCAAATTCAACAGATACCGGTGCTGCTTCTCTGACATTCATCAAAGAACGCAGCAGCTGTTTCTGTGCTGAAGGATCAGAAGGAACCGCAAGATTCCTGTATTCCTTTTTCTCACTGATCAATGCATTGATCAGATACCTTCTGCGTTCACTCTGGTTCATATTCTTTTCTGTTCTTCTTTCACTTTGAATAATGAATATGACGGATCTTCCACTTTCCCTGATCTTTGACAATCACTTGTGTTTCCAGACCTTTAATACCGTATGCTTCACCGTTTTCTCTTCTGATGCATTCCGTACGGTATCTGAAAACAGCGATTGCCAGTTCATCATTAACCACAGACACTTCAAGTCCGTCATTGATCAGATCAATGACAGAATATGCTTTTCTGATACCGCCGATAAGAAAGTCATTATAAACAGCTTCACTTCCCTGATAAACCTTTGTAATTGAGATTAAAGAACTGTCTTCCATGAACAATTCATGAAACAATTCTCTGTCCTGTGTATGCACTAACTGAATATATCTGTTTACAACATCAATGATTTCGTTTTCCATCTTCGCCTCTTCATTGTAACTTTACAGGTTACAACATCAATCATAGACGGCCACCGTTGTAATGTCAACAGTTACATCAGTCGGTTAAAAATAAAACTCCGAATTACCGGAGCTGTATCTTTACTGCTCTTTTGCGATCCATTCCTTAGTATCTTCCATTACTGAAGACAGCGGAATGGCCGCAAGTTCTTTTTCCATCGCATCCTGTACAGCTTTCAGTTTGTCATCCAGCACATGATGGATATTTCTTCCTACAGGACATTTCTCATTCGGATTCTCATGGAAGTGAAACAGTTCTTCTTCAGGCGTACATTCCACAGCCCTGTATACATCCAGAAAAGTAATCTCATTCAGAGGTTTTGTAACAGTAACACCACCTGTTCCTCTGGATACTTCGATGAGTCCCGCTGCTTTCAGCTGCTGCAGAAGTTTGCGGATAATGACAGGGTTTGTGCCAATACTGTCAGCCATGAAATCACTGGTCATCTTTCTGTCCTGAAATGTATCAATCAGTGCAAACATATGCAATGCCATGGTAAATCTGCTTGATATCTGCATAATCCCTCCGTTTGCCGTAATATTAACAGTTTCAAATTGTAATTACAACAGTTACATCAGTGATGAAAGCATCAAAAAAGAGAACGCACGGATGTGCATTCTCTCAATGAATAATCAGTTGTTTGTATAGTTGTCAAAGTACCCCTGTACCAGTACAACCGGTGTTCCCTTGTCTCCGGAACCGGATGTCAGATCGCACAGTGAGCCGATCAGATCTGTCAGCTGTCTGGGTGTTGTACCCTGGGAAGCCATCTTTCCTACCAGACTGCCGTCCTTTTTGCGGATTGACTCGGAAATTGCTTCCTTCAGTGCTTCACCGGAGAGATCAGCGTAATCGTTGTCAGCCAGATATTTCAGTTTCAGCTCATTCGGTGTACCGATTAAACCTGCTGTATGGAAAGGTGAAACAACCGGATCAGCGAGTTCCCAGATCTTTCCCTGAGGATCCTTGAATGCACCGTCACCGTATACCATGACTTCCACATGTTTTCCTGTGGCTGTGCCGATCTTCTCCTGAATGCTTTCCACAAGTCCCTGGGCCGCTCTCGGGAAGAGTTTTACTTTGTCTTCTGTGGCCTTGTTGGAACCCAGCAGACCGTACTTCTCATTAAAGCCGGAACCGTTCACAGAAGATGTCAGAATGTCATCAAGACCCATCACAGTCTCTGCACCGTTTTTCTTCAGAATACGTTTTGTACGGACTCTTGTATGAATATCACAGTTAATTACATACTTTGTATAGTCCAGAATCGTTTTTGCCTGATTGGCAAAGACAATTTCAACTTCACAGTTTTCTTTCTCAATCAGTTCCTTGTAATAGTCAATGTAATCAACACCTGTAAACTCATGTACCTTGTGTCCGAAGAGTTCACGATACTTTTCAAGAGAAAGTACGTCAGAGTAAGGATTGATTCCTTTGTCATCAAGATCATCATAACTCAAGAGAGCATTTCCTACTTCATCACTCGGATAAGAAAGCATAAGAACCATCTTCTTCACACCTCTTGCAATTCCCTTGAGCTGAATGGCAAAACGGTTGCGGGAGAGAATCGGGAAAATGACACCGACTGTTTCATCGCCGAACTTTGCATGTACATCTTCAGCGATTGCATCTACGGAAGCGTAATTTCCCTGTGCACGTGCCACAACAGATTCTGTAACTGCAATGACATCTCTGTCATTGATGGCAAAACCGCCGCTTTCAGCAGCTGCGAGAACACTTTCAGTAACAATCTGTGCAAGATCGTCACCTTCTCTGATAATCGGGCATCTGATGCCGCGTGATACTGTACCTGTTAATCTTTCCATGATATTTACCTCACACTGACATTATACAACAGTATAACCTTTTGTTTATATGTCATAACTATCTGCTTATATATAAAAACTCCGGAATGTACCGGAGTTCTGATTAACGATATACGATCTTTCCTTCACAGATTGTCATCCTGACTCTGCCGAAGACATTCTTTCCGATAAACGGCGAGTTGTTCGACTTTGATCTGAAATTGTCTGTAATGGTCCATGCTTCATCCGGATCAAAGAGAACGAGATCGGCTTTGACACCGGGGCAAAGATGACCGGCATCCAGCCCGTAGAGTTCTGCAGGATTGATTGTCAGTGCTTTGATCACCTGATTCAAAGAAACAAAACCGGGACGTACACAGCTTGTAATGACCAGTGCCAGAGCTGTTTCCAGGCCGATCATGCCGCTGGGCGCTTTGGCAATCTCACGTGCTTTTTCTTCCCGGCTGTGCGGTGCATGGTCTGTAACAATCATGTCCAGTGTTCCGTCAGCCAGTCCTGCAATCAATGCTCTGCGGTCTTCTTCGGTTCTTAAAGGAGGATTCACTCTGGCAAGAGATCCCTGTTCAAGAACAAGATCTTCAGTGGCATAAAGATGCTGGGGTGTTACTTCACCGTAAACAGAAATACCATGCTTCTTTGCTTCACGGATTACTTCTACCGTAACTTTGCTGGAAATATGCTGGATATCCAGCTTTGCGCCGATCTCTTTGTTAAGAAGAATATCTCTTGCGGCAAGTACATATTCCGCTTCCGCAGGAGCTCCGCCCAGTCCGAGAGCCTTTGATACTTTGCCTTCATTCACACCGGGGCTTTTCATCAATGCAGGATCTTCTTCATGAAGCGAGATCGGAACATTCAGTTCTTTGCACTTCTTCAAAGCCGCCTGCATCACTTTCTCATCAGAAACCGGGATACCGTCATCTGTAAAACCGGCTGCGCCTGCTTCATACAGTGCATCCATGTCCGTCAGTTCTTTTCCCTGCATCTTCATAGTGACATTCGCTGTCTGAAGAACATGAACAGGCAGTTTTTCTTCTCTTTCTCTCAGTTCTCTGAATACTTCAACGCAATCCACCGGAGGCACCGTATTCGCCATACATACGACCGTCGTATAACCGCCCGCTGCGGCAGCTGCTGCACCGGTAGTAATATCTTCTTTGTACGTCTGTCCCGGATCTCTGAAGTGCACATGCACATCCACAAAACCCGGCGCCGCCACCAGATTCTCTGCTTCAATGACTTCCCTGCTTTCACAGGAAAGAATACCGGGGTCTTCAATTGCGGTAATTCTTCCGTCATCCCCGATTTCAATATCTTTTACTGCATCCAGTCCGTCCGCCGGACTGATTACTCTTGCATTTCTGATCAGTTTCATAATAATCTCCTGTCTTTTTTATCTTAAAGGTTTTTCAGGCAGAAAACATCTCTTTTCCTGCAGAATAAAAAGATCACGGTTCACTGTTCGTGAATCACGTGATCTTTATCATCATGCTTTTTTCTCTGTGAAAAGAAGAATTCCTGCCGCCGCAGCCGAGCACACAATCGAAAGCAGACTGATCATTCCGATACCCGAAGATGAGATGATCACAGCCGCAATGGATGCACCGACTGCCTGGCCAAGCTGAATTCCCGATGAATTCAGTGAAATCATCAAGGATGATCTGTTCTTTGTAACAATCGTGATGCCGGTATTGATCTGAAGCCCGATAAACCAGCCGTTTACCATCCACAGCAGAACAAGAACCAGCGAAGGAATCATCGCTTTTTTCAAAACGAACATCAGTGATGCTGTCAGCAGCTGCACCAGTGAGCCGGCAAGCAGAGCCTTTTTATATCCGGCCCTGTCGCATACATAGCCGCCCAGCATATTGCCGGCAAAGCTGCATGCTCCGACAAGCACCAGGATCAGACTCATATACGGTTCAAGCGCAGCGTACTGTTCCGTAATATACGGTGTCAGATACATATAGAAGCCGCCGTAGCCGATAAAAGTAACCATGCTTAACAGCAGCTGAATCACAACACTCTTATCCTTCAGGAATTCCAGTTCATCCTTCAGATGCACCGGCTTGCGGTCACTGCCGGCCGAAGGAAGACGGAAGATAAAATAAACCAGTGAAAGAAGCATCAGACCGATCAGGATCATGAAGACATTTCTCCAGGGAAGAATCTTTGCCAGAGCTCTTGTCAGAGGGATCCCGATCATCAGTGCACTTGCACTCCCGGCAATCAGTACGGAAAGATTTCTTCCGACCTTTTCTTCCGGTGATAATGCCGCAATGGTGGCTGTCGCAAGAACTGCATAGCAGTTGCTGCTGAGACCCATCAGGAATCTTGCGGCAAGAAGACTGCTGAAACTGCCGGCAATTGTCAGGAATGCCGTTACCGCAATATTCAGAAGAAGCATGGCTTTCAGAAGCATGGATCTGTCATATTTATGAAAAAGAACAAGAAATACCGGCACACCGATACCTGCACCGTATGCATAGAATGAACTCAGTGAACCAGCCTGCGATACGCTGATGCCCAGTTCCAGAGCAACCTGATCCAGGATTGCGCTGAACAATGCCCCTGACATCGATGACACAAAGTTCATAACAATGAATACCAGCATTGTTGCTGCTGTCAATGTTTGTTTTCTGCTCATATAAGACCTCCCTGTGACATTTATTCTAATTTTTCCTCTGACACTTCATAAAATACCTGTTATCTATATCTGCAGATGCACAGCATGCATAAGAAAACACCGGTCATGCCGGTGTCTGTCTGTTCATCAGAGCAGCGTAAGCTTTTCTTCTTTATGTGACTTGATATATCTGCTCCACTTGATATAGCCGTATGTTGTATTGGTGAAATATCCAAGCTTCAGAATCAGCAGAACATACTGTCCTGACATGATATTGATGACAGCTTCCAGAAGAGCGCAGATATACCATGCAATCCACTGTTCACGGAAACGGAAGAAGATAAATATCCCGTTCAGCACACCGACAACCGACGCACATGCATCAATATAGATGATTGCTGTTTCCAGTGCTTCGTTGTTTCCGAAGAAATCTGTACGGATATCAAGGCCTGAGATCAGATATCCCACACCTGCGGTCCATACAATAATAAACAGAATTGCCAGTACTTCCTGCCATCCTTTTAATGCTCTTACCTTCGTCAGATCATCTTCTTCATCATCCTTATGCTTTGTCCAGTTGATGTAGCTGACAATATCAATCGGCAGCCAGAAGAAGAGCGTTGTTACCATCGTTGCAAATCTGTACATCAGTACGATACAGATGACAATCTCGGTAATTTCCACCAGTACGGAAACAAGGAAGTTGTATCTGGACTGTTTGGAGATCAGCAGTTCACAGAGAATATTCAGGAAAGTATCCAGAAGATACAGCAGCATGATCACAATGCCGTTTACACCGTTTGCGCTTTCTTCCGGGAACAGCACGGAGAAGATCGTTGCAAGGATCATGATTGCCATGAACCAGCACTTCTCATAGGTTGTAAAGAACTGTGAGAAAAGAAGAACAATCGACAGCGAAATCACCAGTATGACGGCAGATATTGCATAGTTGAATACAGGTGCCATTTCATCTGTCATGATGTTCTGGTATGCCTTGATTACTTCCTGCTGTGAAGGATCCTGATGATCAAAGCAAAGAGATACATCATCATCTGTTACATATTCATAAGCAGTTATTGTATCTTCATCCAGTTCAGCATATTCCTCATAAGAATATGAAATAATCATGGACTTGTCACCGTTCACATAGATGACATCACAGACAGTGGAATCTTCATCGTAGTCTTCTTCCTCTGTATCTCTTGTCATCACAATGCTGTCAGCGTACTGAATATTTCCGCTGCAGGCATTCAGTTTTGAAAAGCCGGCAAAGAAACTGACTGCAGAACTGATCAGCAGTGCAATCAGCACAAAGATCTCAGCTGTTCTGATTTTCTTATCCGGTTCGATATTGTTTTTTATAAAACCAATCACGTTATCTTCCCCCCCTTGATCTGTACATTCAAACCAACAGTTCATTATTATATGTTTTTTTTCTCTTTATATGTGATCAAAAATAATCCATCATCTGCGCTTTTGCATAAAAAAAGCTCCGTGTTTCGGCGGAGCCTGGAGCTTATGCAGATTCTGATTCAGTATCCTTCAGCAGCTTGATGCCTACAGGATCCCCGTTAATGCCGATTTCCTGCTTTCTCAGAAAGCGTACAAGGTTGATCCGGTGTTTGAACAGCATGATGATACAGATCACTGTAACCGCAAGTACAGCGGAGGAAGACGCGGTTGTAAAGAAATACAGATACAGAGGCACCCCGACAATAAAGGTCAGTGTTCCGAAAACAATATAGTTTGTCAGAAAAGATCCCGAGATTCCAAGTGCCAGAAGAATCAATGTACCCGGAATGGTCATAAAAGCAGACAGACCGATCAATGAAGCAAAGCCTTTGCCGCCTTTAAATCCCAGATAGAACGGGAAGCAGTGACCCATGATCGCTGCACAGCCGGCAGTAACCGACGGCAGTTCCGCACCCTTCAGAAGATACTGTACAAGGAACATAGCCAGTGCACATTTGGATACATCATAAGCTGTACACATAAAGAAATATTTCCATCCCAGTACAACCTTGGCATTGCTTGCGCCGCAGTTGCCCGTTCCTTCCTTGCGCATGTCGAGACCGTGAAGGCGTCCGAAAATATAACAGGGATTTACCGATCCCAGAAGATATCCGATGATGATTGAATACAGGTAGATCATAATAGAGTCCTCGCATATTTTATTCTATCATAACTTACCTGTATAACCGTCTGTGTTATTCATGTTCTTCTACAAATTTGACTTGAAGTTTCCCATGACTCTCAGATCATTCGTCATTAAAGCAATTTCATGAATCACACTTGTGATCGCTGCCGAAAGAAGATCACCGGTAAATTCCAGGAAGAACATATATTCCCAGTTTCTTTCCGGGATCGGTCTGGATTCCAGACGTACCAGGTTGACATCATGTACAGCAAAGACGGTAAGTACATCATGCAGTGCACCGGAATGATTGGCTGTCGTAAGAGAGATGCAGACTTTATCTCTTTCATCTCTTAATTCCGGTTTCGGAGAAATGACAATGAATCTTGTTGTATTATGTGACTGCGTATTGACTTTATGATCAAGAATCTCAAGACCGTAGATCTCTGCCGCAAGTTCGGAACAGATCGCAGCTTTATGCGGATCTTTCAGTTCTGCGACCATTCTTGCACTTCCGGCTGTATCCGCCTGCGCTGCTGTTCTCCATTCCGGATGCTTTGCAAGATACTGCTCACATTGAAACAGTCCCTGTTCGTGGGAATATACAGTTGTAATATCCTCCAGTTTTGTTCCGGGAAGAGCCATCAGCGCATGATCAATCTGTACTGTTGTTTCACCGACAAAGAAATAATGATACTGTTCCAGAAGATCATATACCTGACGGATTGCACCGGTAGATGAGTTTTCAATCGGCAGAACAGCATAATCTGCTTCATCATTCGCAAGTGCAGTAAATGTATCTTCAAAAGCATACAGGCCTCTTGCATTTACTTTCTTTCCGAAAAAGTCTCTGGCCGCTGCTTCGCTGTAGGCACCGGGTTCCCCCTGATATACAACTCTCGGGTTTTCAACCGGTGTACGGCGCTGTTTCATCATATTCAGATATCTGACATAAGAGCCTCCCGAGAAGACATCCTCTTCACTCAGATAACGTGCTTCCTCCGTCTTTTCAAGCATTTCCTTTTTTCGTTCAAGAAGAGAAATAATCTGAGAATTGATCTCACTGACTGCGCCTTGATAATATTCCTGTGAATTTGCCATAACCGGTTCCTTTCGTTTTTTTAAAAGTCATCATTTCTCCGTATTCTATCACTGCGTTCTTTTTATTGTAAATAAATCAGATGATTGGTAGACTTTTTGTATTATTGATTTCTGAAACAAAAGGAAGTAGAAGCATGATGAAAACAAACCGCACCCTGGATCTGATCGAGCCTTCCAGATCTGTCACTCTTCTTGCAAAGATCAAAGCAATGCAGGAAACCGATCCTTCCATTCTCAACCTCACCGGCGGAGAACCCGATTTTGATACCCCGAAGAAAGTCATTGATGAAGCCTTCAGGCAGATGCTTCAAGGATGTACGCATTACGGCGATTCCAAAGGTGATCCTGCCCTGCGCAAAGCAATCGCGGAAAAGCTGAATAAAGAGAATCATGCACCGTACAATGAAAACCAGATTCTCGTCACTCCCGGGGGAAAGTTCGCTATATACGCAGCGATGGCAGCTTTGCTGAATCAGGGAGATGAAGCAATCTGGCTGGCTCCGGGATGGGTGTCCTATCCTGCGATCATCACATTGTGCGGCGGTACACCTGTCGCAGTGCATCTCGACTATGATGAGGATTACAGGATTACTGCAGATCTGCTGGAAGCTCATACGACAGAAAAAACAAAGCTGATCTGCCTGAATTATCCGAACAATCCGACCGGAAAGATCCTGACGGAAAGAGACAGAGAAGAACTGGCTGTATGGCTGAGAAGACATCCTGACGTATATATTCTTTCTGATGAAATCTATGAGAAGATTATCTTTGATCATCAGGAAGTGACAAGCATGGCTTCCGATCCTGAATTCTTCCATCGTACGCTGGTCGTCAACGGTTTCTCCAAGTCCGCTGCCATGACCGGATGGAGAATCGGCTATCTTGCCTGCTGTGATGAAATATACAAAGCTGCGCTGAAAGTATTCCAGCATACAATGAGCTGTACAAACAGCTTTGTACAGAAAGCTGCGATCGCTGCTCTGGATATTGACGAAGAAACTGAATATATGCGTTCTGCCTATGAAAGAAGAAGAAATCTTGTTTATGAAGGTTTCAGGGATATTCCCAATGCGGAATATATTCTTCCTTCCGGTGCATTCTACGCATGGGTGAAGTTTGATACAGACAAATCATCAGAAAAAGTATGTGATCTGCTTCTTGAAAAAGCAAAGACCGGCGGTATTCCCGGTTCTGCATATGGAGAAGAGAAGTACTGTCTGGTACGTTTCTGCATTGCCGCAAAGGAAGATGTGCTGAAGGAATTTGTTTCCAGAATGAAAGTATTCTGTGCACAGTATCTTTGACTGCTATAATCTTTCTGAACGGAGATTTTCTTCTATGAAGATTTATATTACAAGACACGGGCAGACCAGATACAACAAACAGAAACTCATGCAGGGACGTACGGATGAACCGCTGAATGAAAAAGGAAAAGAACAGGCATCCGGAAAATACGAACTCATCAAGGATATTCCCTTTGATGCAGTCTATGCCTCCCCTTTGATCAGAGCTGTACAGACAGCATCCCTGATGACCGGAAAAGATGAAGCAGAAATCATCAGAGATCCAAGGATCATCGAAACTGACTTCGGCAGGTATGAACTCAAGCCTTATGCAAAGCAGGGGCTGAAGATGTCATTATACTGGCTGCTTCCGGAAATCTTTCCGGCTCCGGACACCGTGGAGACCACTGCATCCATGATCGAAAGAAGTCATTCTTTTCTGAAGGAAATTGAAACAAAGCCTTATGAAAATGTGCTGATCGTATGTCATGGCGGAATTATCCGTGCTTTATGCGGATATCTTGAAGAAAGAAAAAACGGTCTGAAATGGCGTCCCCGTCCGAAGAATACGGAAATCCGTATTTATGAATACAAAGACGGGAAACATACATTCATCAACAAGCTTTAATCATAAACCGGCTTCATGCCGGTTTTTGTTTGTAGGCAATTTGTCATAATTGTCTGAATTCCTTTAAGTTACGCTTAAAATCTTTTTTTATTCATCTAAAATGAAACTGGAGGAGAACGATTATGATTTATGACGTATATGCCGATTCTGCCGCGAATATTCCTGCTTCCGTCGTTGAAGAGTATGGAATTCATATTATTTCTTTCGAAAATCTTGTGAACGGAAAAAAGATTACATGCTTTGAACCGGGACTGACGGAAGAAGAAGAGCGTGCAAAGGGCAAGGAATATTACGATGCTGTCCGCAATGGTGCATCTGTTAAGACTTCTCTGATCAGTATAGAAAACTTCCACGATGCCTTTGAACCTTCTCTGAAAGAAGGACATGATGTTATTTACTTTTCTCTCAGTCATGGTATCAGCGGCACTTACAACAGTGCCCGTCTTGCCATCGATACATTAAAAGATGAGTATCCGGACAGAAAGATCGAAGCAGTAGATTCTTTGAACGCTTCTCTTGCTCAGGGAATTCTTGCATTATATGCCTGTGAATTAAGAGATCAGGGTGTCAGTATTGAAGAAGCTGCTGAACTTCTGCAGGATGCAGCACATGGAATGAACGGCATCTTCACAGTAGAAGATCTGAAATATCTTGTCGCTACCGGACGTGTCTCCAATGCCAAGGCATTTGTTGCAAGCACATTAAGCATCAAGCCTCTTCTGAAAGGAAACAGTGAAGGTGTCATTGTTCAGTTCAAGCTGGCAAGAGGAAGAAAGAAATCTCTGCGCATGCTGGCAGATCTGGTCGTTGATAATATTATCGAACCGGAGAAACAGATCATCGGTATTGCTCACGCAGATGCATATGAAGAATCACTGAAGGTAATGGAAGAGATTCAGAGCCGGGTCAAAGTAAGAAGGTTCATTAATACTTCCTACGACTTCTGCACCGGCACACATGTAGGACCGGGTACGATTGCTCTGTTCTTTATCGGCAGTGACCGTGAACTGGATGGCAGTAAAGAAGGAACATTCGCAAGAAGACTTCTGGAGAAAATCTGAAATCATGCAGGAGAATGAGATGAAATCTCATTCTCTTTTTCTTTGCACAAGTGTATTTCACGTTACATAATAGAATCATCAAAGATCACATATACGCGCAAACTGAAAGATCTGTTCTGCAGTGAGCCCGCATGATCTGTACAATTCACTGACGCTGAAGATCACTGAAGCGGAAGAATGCCGGAATTATGATCATACCTGCTTTTTTAATGCAGACACTTTACAGCCGTGCTCTTCCGCCGGCTGTTTTTTCATATTCAGTGATGAAAGGAAAACATCATGGAAACCAGAATCGCGGCAATTTCAATCATTGTCACAAATCCCGAATCCGTGGAAAAGCTGAATTCGCTGCTTCACGAAAACCGGGAGTACATCATCGGACGCATGGGAATTCCCTATCGTGCAAAAGGAGTCAGTATCATTTCTATTGCCATTGACGCTCCGATGGATGTCATCAACTCATTGACAGGCAAGCTCGGAAGACTGAACGGTGTTCATGCCAAAGCTGCCTGTGCTTAATGCAAAAATCTGAAGAAAGGATCATCAACATGAACAAGGTTATTGCAAAAATTCTCGCTGCTGCAGCGATGATCAGTACTGCAGCCTGCAGTGCTTCACCCTCTTCCGCATCTGTCTCTTCTGCTTCTGAAGAAACAGCTGAACCGGCTGAAATCAATCTCTATGTACTCTCCGGTCCTACAGGTATCGGTGCTCTGCCGCTGGCTTCACAGGCTGAAGCAGGTGAAACCTTCAACACCTATCATGTCACTGTCACCGGCGCGAACGATGAAGTTGTCTCTGCCATTTCAAACGGGGATGCGGATATCGCTGCTATTGCCACTAATCTTGCCGCAACACTCTATAACAAAACAGAAGGCGGTATTGAAGTGCTTGCTGTAAATACACTTGGTGTACTGAGCATGCTTTCAAACGGAGAAGAAATCAGTTCTGTATCCGATCTTGCTGGAAAGACCATCTACGCTCCCGGACAAGGTGCGAATCCCGAATATATTCTTCGTTATGTTCTCAAAGGAAACGGTTTGGATCCTGACAGCGATGTAACAATCAGTTTTGTATCTCAGGGCAGTGATCTTCTCAGTGTATGGGAAACAGATCCTGAAGCTGTGATCATGGCTCCTCAGCCGGTTGCGACAACTTTGAAAATGCAGAATGAGAACGCTTCTGTGATCTTTGATATGACGGAAGAATGGGACAAGATCGCAGATGGCAGCAGTACATTGATGATGGGCTGTGTTGTTGTACGTACGGAATTTCTTGAAGAACACCCTTCTGCTGTAAAAGCTTTCCTGGAAGAATATGCAGTGTCCATTGAAACAGCACAGAATGATATTGAAGGTACAGCAGAACTCTGCGAACAGTACGGTATTATTGCAAAAGCTGCCATTGCGGCCAAAGCAATTCCTTCCTGCGGCCTCACCTACGTTGACGGAAGTGAAATGAAGGCTCAGCTCGGCGGATATCTGAATGTCATGTATGAAGCAGATCCGAAGAGTGTCGGCGGAGCTGTTCCCGGCGACGACTTCTATTATGAAGCGGAATAAACTTCTTTATCTTCCTTCTGTATTGTTCTGGCTTCTTGTATGGCACTTCGGTGCACAATATATCAACCAGTCCCTTCTGATTCCGGTACCGCTGCCTGCAGAGGTTCTGTCTGCAGCAGTACGTCTCTGGAAGAGAGGAACTCTTGTGAAAGCCGCAGGTGCTTCTTTGTTAAGAATCACTGCCGGATTCATGGCTGCTTTCCTCTTTGGTACAATGATGGCACTGATCAGCGCGAAATATGAATTCTTTCATATCCTTACAGCGCCTCTGCTTGGATTCATAAGGGCTGTTCCTGTGGCCAGCTTTACCATTCTGATCTTTCTGTGGGTCAAGAGAGAGAACATTCCTTCCTGCATTTCCTTTCTGACCGTATTTCCGATTGTCTGGACAAATATTGAAAACGGAGCGCACTCGGCAGATGGAAGTCTTGCGGAAATGGGACAGGTTTTCGGTATGGAAAAGAAACAGATTCTGAAAGAGATCACTCTTCCCTCGCTGAAACCGTTTATCTCTGCAGCTGCCGCCGGCGGCATGGGCTTTGCCTGGAAATCAGGTGTTGCGGCAGAAATCATCTGCCGTACTTCCGGTTCTCTCGGCAATCTTCTCTGGGTTTCAAAGAGCAGTATCGATTATGATGAAGTGTTTGCTGTAACTCTTGTAATCGTGCTTCTGAGTGCTCTACTGCAATGTTTTGCAGAGTTTCTTCTGAAAGGAGGAAAGATCCATGATCCGAATTGAAAATCTTTCCTTCAGCTACAGACGGAAGAAGGTCATAAAGAATCTTGATCTCTGCATCGAAGACGGGAAAAGAATATGCATCAGTGCACCTTCCGGTGCAGGGAAAACAACGCTGCTGAGACTGATCATGAATCTGGAAAAACCGGGAAAAGGGACTGTTGTATTTGATCAGAAGCCGGTGTTCTCTGCTGTTTTTCAGGAAGACAGACTGCTTTCGTGGAAAACAGTTCTGGAGAATGCGGCCATGTTCTCGGACAATGAAACAGCAGCTGCTGTTCTGAAGGAAACAGGTCTGGAAGACTGCATGAATCAGTATCCGGATGAACTCTCCGGAGGAATGAAAAGAAGATGTGCGCTCGCCCGGGCACTTGCTCATCCCTTTACAGTGCTCATCCTTGACGAAGCATTCACAGGTCTGGATGAAAAGACAAAGAAAATGTGCATGCAGGCAGTTTCAAAGAGAGCGGAAGGAAAAACACTGATCATGACTGCACATGATCCTGAAGAAGCAGAATTACTGCAGGCGGAAATCATCTGTTTGTAAACAAAAAAGATGCGGACATGAACTGCTCCCAAAAGTTGGACAACAACTAGAGGGAGCTTTTTAAATGAAACTGACATATGAGCAGAAGGTACAGATCTACAACGAATGGAAACATGAGCATATGCTTTTGTAATGCCGAACCCATGCTTTTACTGCAAGAATAATATGCACTCTTCCGCTGCCGATTGATTTATTCAAGGCTCACGGAAGTGATCAGGATCGTCAGCTGTTTGCCGGCACATAGCGCCGCAAAATACTTGCAGCATTCAAAAATCCTACTAATATTATTTCATCAACATAAAAAAGGAGGATTCATAATGCGTGCTTCAGCGGAAAGAACACCAGCGGAGAACAAGCAGGCTTTACTTCAGTATCTGATCGCTTTTACAGGAGGATACCTTGGTGTATATCCGGTTCTCTTTGTTGCAAAATCATTTGCTTCAGCACAAACAGCAAACATCGTCAATATGATGGTGAACCTTTCAGATCTTGATTTCTTTAAAGTACTGCTGAGAGTTCTCGGTCTTCTCGTCTTCGTTTCGGCAGTCGTACTCGCGACTTATCTTCCGAAGCATGCGAAGAATATTGATATCAGAAAACTGGCAATTCTTGTGGATGCTCTGGACGCTGTCGTTCTGATTCTTCTTCCGGAAGAAACACAGCCGCTTCTTGCAGTTCTCCCGAATTATTTTGCAATGGCTCTGCAGTGGTCATGCTTCCCCGGTGCGTACGGTTTTGTATGTGCAACCATCTTCCAGACCAATAACACCAAGATGGTCGCATCTGCCTGGACGGAAGTATATCTGAATCACGATGACTCTTATCGTCTCAAACTGGAGTTCTACGGACTGAACCTGTTAAGCTACAGTGCAGGTGTACTCAGCTGTTCAATACTTGCTCATATCACAGGAAGATATGCTTCCTTGTTCGTCTTTATTCCTCTGAGTGCTGCGTGGCTTCTGCACAATCATATTCTCACCTTAACAAAGCAATAACAGAAACAAAAAGCTCCCGTACCGATTTCGTACGAGAGCTTTTTTCCGGATTTATTCTGTTTTGTTTTTATTCATCAGAGAATCTGCTTCCTGTACAGCCTTTTCACAAGCCTCTTTGCCAAGTTCATATGCCGTAACACCGGCAGCCTTGACTTTTGTAATCATTGTTCTGCCTTCTTCGCTTTCTGTATAAGCTTTGATTTTTCCGGCAGCACCGGAAAGTGTGCGGTCTGCTTTGGAACGAAGCTTCTGTCCTTCTTCACTTTCAGCATAAGCATGAACTTTGTCACCAAGCTCATGTCCCTTCGATTTTACTGCATCCAGCCCCTGGTTCAGCTTTGCTTTTAACTTCTGACCGTCTTCGCTTTCTGCATATTCCTGTGCTTTGGAAGCGGCTTCCTTTCCTGCTTTGAAAGCAGCGTCCAGTCCTTTGTTTACTTTATCTCCGATGCCTTTGAAAATATCCTGATCAGCCATCATTCATACCTCCGTATATGCAGTTTCATTATAACAGCATGTATAATACGGAACCTTGCTTTTTCCTTAAGCTGCAGCGAAAGCATGCTTCTTTATTCGAAATGTTCAAAGAATACTGTTTCCTGAAGAGCCTTGCGATTGCTGTGATATGCCGAAGGTTCTGCATCATCTGCGGGATAACCTGCGGGAAGAATTCCGGCAGGTACGTACTCAGCAGGAATACCGAATTCCCTGCGCAGAGCTTCCGGATCAAAAGATCCGACCCACGTTGTGCCGATGCCCAGTGAAGCAGCTTCCATCATCATATGAGTCATAACGATCGCTGCGTCTGTTTCACCTGAAGCTTTGCCGTCACAGCCTCGCTTCCAGTCTGCTGTACTGTCATAGCATGTAATCACTGCCATCGGTGCATTAAATGTAAAATGCGTGCACTTCTTCAGTTTTTCCATTCCCTCTTTGCTGCGGATGACAAGCAGTCTTTGCGGCTGGTAATTGCAGGCTGTAGGAGCCAGCTGTGCAGCTTTGAGGATCGCATTCAGTTTTTCTTCTTCCACCTGTGCCGGACTGAATTTACGGCAGCTGTATCTCTTCTCAGCAAGTTCAAGGAAGCTGTCTTCCTGATCTGTCTGCGGTGCAGGAACAGGTACATCATCTGTAATCGGACAGCGGTAGATGGTATTTCCCATCATCTTTGTAAATTCTTCTTTTGCTTTTGCAACAAGAGATTCATCACGGTACAGGCGTGCAGCAGCCAGCGCCATTGCTTTGGCTCCCTGCATCATTCCCTTCAGGCCGATGCCGTTTCCTGTGCAGCATGTTGCCTGCCAGTTGTGGTTGCCGGTAACGGAAGGCCATGTCAGCGTCGTAACCAGTGCACACGGAACAATATGCTGTACATCCCCAAGATCAAAAGAACCGGGTGATTCATAGTATGTATTGGGCCATACACCTGTCGGCAGCGGATCATATCCTTCCTGATACTGTTCACTTGTCTTTGCCAGTGCAAGAGCCATGTTCTTTTCTTCTTCTGTATATTCAATCGGAGGAAGTTCGTTTGCCAGTACATCATAAAGAAGATCGGAAAGAACAATATTAGGCTGTGTATTGTAGCAGCCGCCCAGGTATTCCACTTCCAGTTTTGTACCTGTCGCAAGCGCTGCACCTTTCGCCGCTTCCACCAGACGGCCGTAGATTTCTTCAATAGATTCTCTGCTTAAAGCACGGACATAGTACCATACCGAAGCTTTGTCGGGCACAATGTTCGGTGCTTCGCCTGCTTCTTTATAGGAATAGTGGATTCTTGCTTTTTCAGGAATATGCTCACGCAGATAGTTCGCACTGACACTGAGCAGTTCACATGCATCCAGTGCAGATCTTCCCATCCACGGACTTCCGGAGGCATGTGCCGTCTTTCCTTTATAGTGGAACACTGCACTGTTGATTCCTCCGGCAATGCCGACATGAACCATATTGGAACCGCCGCCATGCCATGCCAGAGCAAGATCCAGTTCTCTGAATGCGCCGCCTCGTGCCATAAACGGTTTTCCGGTCAGCACTTCCTCAGCAGGACAGCCGTAGAAAACAACTGTACCGGGCAGGCCGCTTTCCTCAAGGTCCTCTTTCATTGCCACTGCTGCAGCCAGTGTTGCTGTACCGAGAAGGTTATGTCCGCATCCATGGCCCGGACCGCCTTCCACAGCCGGATCGTGTACAATACTCTGCTTCTGTGAAAGTCCGGGAAGTGCATCATATTCCGCAAGAAGACCGATCACCGGATGACCGCTTCCCCACACTGCACGAATAGCAGTAGGTACACCGTATACTCCTGTTTCCACATCAAACCCGTATTCACGAAGTGCCTGTGCCATCCAGGCACATGCCTTTACTTCGTTGAATGCTGTTTCCGGATGATCATGAATCTTCAGTGCCAGATCATAGTATTCCTGTTTTCTGCTGTCGATTGAATTGATAATTGTATTCTTGTAGTCATTCATAAGCTTTTATTCCTTTGTATAAATCAAGATGCAGATATTATTTCACTCATCACTTTCAAATACAACTGCGCTGACCTCAAAGAAAAAGAATGAAATCTCATAAAGAGATCTCATTCTTCACTTCTTCATCATTTTTACTTGGAGCTCTGAACAGGAATGTACCGGCGGATGACAGCAGCGACCTGAGAAGAAGGCATTGTCTGCAGCCATACTCTGCCGGGTCCTGTAACAATTGTATTGAACAGACCTTCACCGCCAAGCAGTGCATTCTTTACACCGTGAACAGATTCAATATCCATTGTGCATGTCTCATCCATCATTGCGACATAACCTGTGTCCACAAGAATGCTTTCACCGGGAGCCAGCTGTTTTTCTACAACAGAACCGTCAATTTCCAGAAATGCTGTGCCGTATCCTGAAATCTTCTGCATGATGAAACCTTCACCGCCGAAGAGACCTGCACCCATCTTCTTGCGGAAGAAGATGGAGAATTCTACATCTTCTGTAGCAGCCAGAAAAGCAGACTTCTGGCAGATGATGTTTTTACCGGGTCTGATGTCAACTGCAAGAATATTTCCGGGGAAACTTGATGCAAATGCGATCATGCCTTCACCACCTCTTGCTGTATAGATATTATGGAACATATTCTCACCGGAGAAGGCTTTTGAGAACATCTTTCCAAGACCGCCTCCCTGTGTCTGCATTTCCATATTTGCGCTCATCCAGCTCATTGCGCCGCCTTCACAGACCATCTTTTCTCCTGACTGCAGCGTGCATTCTACCACCGGCATCGGTGTGCCTTTGATTTCATACTTCATAAATAATTTCTCCTTTTTCCTTCACGTGATTATTTTTACTCAGTATATACTGACCGGAACATTACAGATTCTTAAGTTTCATAAAAAAGATTCCGGAACTTCCGGAATCCTGATTTATCTGCTGAGAGCCGCTACAACTTCAGGGAATCCCATGAAGTGCGAAGCTTTGACAAGGATGGAATCACCGGCTTTGACAAAAGCCAGAAGTTCCGGAATCATCTCATCTCTTGTACGGAAATAATGAACATCACATGCCGGATTCTCTGCTTTGGCAGCTTCTGCGTAACTTGCGGCAAGTTCACCTGCACAGAACAGAACAGGGATCTTCTTTTCTCCAGCGAATGTACCTACTTCCGCATGCATCTTCACTTCATCTGCACCGAGTTCTCCCATATCACCAAGAACAGCAATCGTACGGCCTGTGCCGTGTGACAAAGTATCCAGTGAAGCTTTCATCGATACAGGGTTTGCATTGTAGCAGTCATCAATGACTGTCATGCCGTTGACATGCAGGAAGTTGGTTCTTCCGGCAATGGTCTCTGCTGCTTCAATTCCTGCTTTGATTTCTTCCGTTGTCAGACCGTATGCAAGACCTGCGGCTGTCGCAGCCAGGGCATTGTATACATTATGTGCACCGGGAATATGAATCATCGCAGTAAATGTTCCTGCGGGTGTATGGAATTCCGCACGCATGCCGTCAAAGCCGAGATTCTCCACACGATCAGCGTAAATCTGCTTCACTGTATGAATGCCGTCCAGGTCGGATTCTTCGCCAAGACCGTAGAATACCGGGGCTTTTCCGTTGACTTCCTTCTTTGTAACAAGCTTGTCGTCATCACCGTTCAGAATCGCAATACCGTTTTCTTTCATGTGTTCAAAGACTTCTGTCTTTGCTTTCAGAATGCCGTCCCTTGTCTTCAGGAATTCCAGATGACACTGGCCGATATTCGTCATAACAACCGCATCCGGCTTTGCGATCTTTCCGAGTACGTGCATTTCATTAAAATCCGAAATACCCATTTCCAGTACGGCAGCTTCATGGTTCTTGTGAATCCTCAGAACCGTAAGCGGAAGACCGATTTCATTGTTCAGATTGCCTGAAGTTTTCAGCACATCGTACTTCTGCGAAAGTACGGAAGCGACCATTTCCTTTGTGCTTGTCTTGCCTACCGAACCGATAATACCGATGACAGGAATCGTCAGCGAATCACGGTAGAAAGAGGCAATCTTCTGCAGAGCTTCCACTGTATTTTCCACAAGGATATAAGGGCCGGAAGGATTCTCGAGTTTCTTCTGAGACAATGCACAAAGAGCACCTTTTTCAAATGTCTGCGGAATAAACTTATGACCGTCCACACGCTCACCGGGAATTGCCGCAAAAAGATATCCTTCTTTCACTTCACGGCTGTCCGTCGCAGCACCGGTAATCACGGCAGACTTCAGTTCTTCTGCACCGATATAGGTACCTCCGCAGGCTTCAGCGATCTTTTCCAGTGAAAGAGGGTCCAGATGGAGATCCATCACTTTATCTGTCATATATACCTCTTAGTTCTTTGCTCTTTTACGAAGAGAGATTTCAATCAGTTTCTCGCAGAGAGCATTGTAGTCCATGCCGACAACAGCAGCTTCCTGAGGCAGCAGACTGGTCGGTGTCATGCCGGGAAGGGTATTTGCTTCAAGGCAGTACATATCTCCGTTCTCCTTCATCATGAAGTCCATGCGGGCATATGTATCAAGACCGATGACACGTGTAACTTCTTCAGCGTAATGCTGCATCTTTTCCGAAAGTTCAGCAGGAATTTCCGCAGGGCATGTTTCTACTGCGCTGCCTGCCTTGTACTTGTTCTTGTAATCATAGAAACCGATCTTGGGAGCGATCTCGATGACAGGAAGAGCTTTTCCTTCCAGTACACCGACAGAGAATTCACGTCCCTTGATAAATTCTTCAATTACCAGTTCTTCTTCCCACTTGAAACCGTCATCCAGAGCAAAGCTGAAATCCTCAGGCTTGCGGACAATATTCGTACCGATGGAGGAACCTCCGCTGCAGGGCTTCACAATCACAGGAAGTGTCAGAGGAAGCTTGGTAATATCATCCTCACGGCTGCTTCTCTTCATGGAGATTCCGCGGGGTGTAGGAATATCATTCGCAATGAAGAACTTCTTGGCCATTTCCTTGTTCATAGCAATGGCACTGGAGAGATAATCACTGCCGGTGTAATTGATGCCGAGCAGATCGAAAGCAGCCTGAATCTTGCCGTTTTCACCGTTTTCACCATGCAGTGCCATGAAGACAATGTCTGCCTGACGGCAGATGGCAATGACATTCGGTCCGAAGAAACAAGCAGACTGATCCTTGCGCGATTTACGTACTGCTTCAAGATCCGGAGCTTCCGTGGGAATATCCGTTACTGTAAGAGAAATCTCTTCTGCACGTGAGAAGATATCTGTTGTATCAACTTCCTCCTCACCATAGCCCATATAAACATCCATCATAATGACACGATGCTTGTTTTCCTTTAATGCTTTCGTTACCATACTGCCGGTCTTAAGGGATACATCTCTTTCCGTACTCAGACCGCCTGCCAATACCACAATATCCATTTATTACTTCTCCTTCCAAAGAATTCATTTATCAGCCGCATTCCGTGAAGAACTGTTTTCATAATGAAAAACAGATTTTTCAATCATGCACGGGCACTATTATAACACTGCATAAACCCGCACGCTTCATGAATCATGCGAAAAGTCATGTACATAATCAGCAGAAAAAAATACGGAAGATCATCATCTTCCGTATCTTTATCATCAGATCAGTGAAAGAACAGCACCCTTGAACTGTTTAATAACAGGATAACAAGTATCACTGTATAAAAAGCAAACTTCATCAAAGGGAATGCATTGATCTTTCCTTTCAGCTTTACAGAAACTGAAGCAATAGAGAACAGCGTGAATCCCACTGCGATCAGATACAGTACAATACTGTGACCTCGGAAGATCGCGAATGCCGTAATCCCCTGAACAATACCGACAACAAACGTAACCCATCCCATCTTAACTGTAAACTTCTGCAGTTTTCCGGGATCGGAAAGCTTTTCCATAAAGCGGTCGGAAAGCTCCAGCGGATTAAGCTGCTTTTTTCCGCTGCTGTAGATCAGCCCCGTTACAATACTGAAGATACAAAGCACACTGTAGAATACACCGCACAGAATCAGCAGAATATTATGATAATCCGCAATAATCCAGTTCATAACACACCTCTTGTCATTCTTTCTTATTTGCGATTCTAACGCTGAAAATCAGCTGTTTCAACGCCTGAAGCCGGGAAATTGTTCAGACTTATTCCGTAATACGGATAATCAGACTTGCAGTATCCTCACTCGCTGATACAGAAAGCTCTGCTTCTCCTTCACTCAAAGGAGTAATTTTCAGACCATCCGCACAGATCTCAATATCCATGATTTCATCACTGTACGTCATTACCTTGAGACTGTGATAGTCCGCATTCTCCTGTACATTTTCGTAAGGAATCAGAACTGAACCGTCTTCTTTTGTTTCTGAAAGCGAAATATCATATTCTGTCTGAGCAAAAGATACTGTTGTATACGGCACAATCTCCGTACTGTTTTCAGCAAATACCGCATCAATATAAAGGACATATCCATCATCCGTAAGAACAGTATTGGCCGGCTGCGGGCATACGTAATCACCGATCTTCACAAAAGAGTAATCTCCGGACTGTGCATATGCATAATACCACCCTGCAAATACCTGATCAGGATCTTCACACTCCGCTGTATCAGGCAGATCTACAAAGAGAGTATTCATCGTACCTGTTTTTTCAAAGACTGTTTCCCCGTTCACTCTGAAGATCACTTCGACATCATCCGGTCTGATCGTATCCAGATATTCACTGCACCATTCTGCTTTTCCGGTGATCGAATCTCTGAGTTTTTCAACGTTTGTCATATACAGATCATAAGCTGCTGTTTCATCCATAAGGACTAATCTTCCGGCCGAAGTATAATCAGCGTTTTCATACTCCGTGCTGTAATCATCAATCTGGAATCCCCATTGCATATGATCATTGACTGCAGAATATGCAATACGCTCAATCATCTGATCAAACATTCCACCATCCTGCATGATTTCAGTGATCTTCGGATACAGTTCTGTATTCCAGTATTCAGTAACAGCATCTCTGAAAACATCGTTCTTCATCAGCTCGGAGAACCATTCTTTTTCACCCTGCCATACACTGGTTTCCGTAAATTCAGTACCGTCCCAGGCGATATCAAAGTCCCATAAAGGTCCCCAGTACAGTTTTCCGTCTCTGACCTTGTAGCAGTAAGTACTTGCAGTATTCATGAAATCCGCATTCTGACTGAGTTCCTGAATCCAGTAATATTTAACAGCAGAATCAAGATCCATAAGATCAAAAGGATCTTCCACCTCGCCCGTTTCCGGATCGGGGTCACCATAGACTGCATTCTCCACTCTCTGGATATATTCTTCAATATACTTGTTTTCTTCTTCCGTTTCCGTACTGTCTTCGGATGCAGGAGAAGTCACATTGAATTCATTCAGATGTCTCGTTGTGAAAAGATAAGATTCCGCATCTGCTCCGTTATAAGAAGCTCCCAGAAGATACCCTCCGGTAAGATCACTGTCATCTTTCAGAAGATCATCAATATCCACTCTGTTCTCGTCAATCCTGATAGTTTCACAAAGCAGATAATTGCCCAGATATTCACCATTCATAACAACATCAACACTGATGAACTGCGGTGTGAATTCCATACCCAGTTCCTCCCCGAGACTGTAAGTAAACGCATTTCTTGCATACGTAATATCAAAGTCATTGGCGATTAATGCCCAGTGCTTGTTCTGCCCCATGCCGAACAGATCTTCAGATTCTTCAAGCTTGATCTTATAGGGATGTTTGACACCATGCCGCCATGTAGAGTTTCCGCGTCCTTTTATATAATCCAGTTCATAAGTACCGCCTGTATAAGTGCTGTTATAAGAACCGTCATAACTCTCAGGTACTTCAATAGTCACACTTCCGTAACACATTGTATTGTGATCATAATCACTGTTCATCGCTTCAATGGTACCTTGTGATTCATCAATATTGATGGTCACAAGCGGAATAGTTTCTGCTGCAAACTGAATATCTCTGAGATAAATTTCAGAAGAGCCTTCATAAACCGGCTGATCATCCTCATAAGCACATGCTGTTATTTCTACTGTATGACTCCCTGTAAGATCCAGATCTGTTACATCGACACTCACATTGGTCTCTGTGATCCAGCTGTCTTCCGTTTTTTCGGGAAGCGCCATAACTGCGGCAGGTGTATCACTCCCGTCCAGATATACACTTACTCTTATATCCTTGCCTGCTTCACAAAGACCGCTGATCTGAATTCTCTGAATTCTGTATGTCCCGAAATCATACTCTTCATCAATCGTGAATCTTGTTTCCGCAAGTGTATCATTGTTTCCTTTGATCAGGATTCCGCGTGTTCCCTCTGCCTCTGCACTGATTTCGTCATTTTCCCATTTCAGGTTTCCGTTTTCCAAAAGTGTACAGAATGATTTCTGCATCAAGGCAGATGTACTCATAATATCTTCTGTCTGTACTGTTTCCGTACCCGAATCAGCTGTACTTGAAGCAGAAGTGCATGCTGGTCCGGCAGCGAAAAACAGTGCAGCTGCCAATAATACTGCTGTTATCTTTTTCATAGATTCTTTCCCCGTTTGTTTCAAGCTGAATGCATTATATCATCAACTGCGAATTTCTGCTTTTCTACTCAAAATAAAGATAAAAAAAGCATCCGGATATTCTCACCGGATACTTTTTGTTTTCTTTTACTTTGTATATACCCAGACACCGTCGGACATTGTCTTCAGGACTTCTGTATTTTCAATTTCAATTGATGCTTCGGAAAGAATATCCTTGCTCAGTACAAGCAGGTCTGCTTCCATGCCTTCGGAAAGGACACCGAAGTCATTTTCACTGCACAGTTCATAAGCGCCGCCGCTGCTGAACATCTTCAGTGTTTCTTCTACGCTCAGGCATTCTTCTTCGCCAAGCAGTGTTTCAGGATCTTCATCTGCTGTCATTCTTGTAACAATTGTATGAATGCAGTCCATAGGTTCTACAACGAAGGAAGCACCGTAGTCTGTACCGAAGGAGCAGTGTACACCGGCATCCATGAACTTGCGTACAGGATATTCCTTGCTTGCACGGTCTTCACCAAGATACATAACTTCTGTTTCCGTATAGAATCCGGGATACTTGTTGCACCAGGGGTTGATGACTGCCACCATGTTCAGTTCTGCCATACGTGCGAAGTCATCTTCGTTCAGAATCTGCAGATGAGTAATCGCATTTCTTGCTTCCTTGACAGCATCACCGGCCTGTTCATATGCCTTTTCAACACAGGATACTGCATCCGTAATTGCCTGGTCACCGATTGCGTGGAAGTGTACTGTCATGCCGTTTTCATTTGCTTTGACAATAATCTGTGTGAGAAGTTCAAGACTTTCTTCGGAACCCCAGCGTGCTTCACCGTAGTATTCTTCATCTGTTTCATAAGCTTCGGAAAGATATGCTGTGCCGCCTTCAATAACACCATCCATGAAGATCTTGATATTTGTAACTTCATACTTGCCGCCGGCTGTTTCTTCCTTCATCTCGATTGCTTTGTCCAGAACTTCCATTGCTGTTTCATCATTGTTTACAACAAACGCTCCCTGTGTATAGAGAAGCAGTTCGCCATCACGGTCAAGCTGTTCATATGCTTCTGATGCAGGGCAGTCCAGAGGACTGTACTGTTCATTGGCAATTGCTTCAAGATAAGATGTATAACCCATTGCCGCATATTCAGCCTGTGTTTCAAGAATACCGTCAATCTTCGCTTCTGCTGTTTCAACCGGAATTGCTGCGGAGATCAGTGCTTCTGCTGTATCACGGAAACATCCGTTGGGAGTACCGTCTTCATAGCGCTCAATTGTACCGCCTTCAGGATCTTCGGTTTCTGCTGTTACTCCTGCATATTCCATCATAGCTGTATTTGTCCAGTAGCTGTGTCCGTCGGAAGACAGAGCATAGATCGGAGCATCTGTGTCGATTGCATCCAGAAGATCTGCTGTCGGACAGCCGTTCTCAAATGCAGAGTTGATCCAGCCTCTTGCTTTGTAATATGCCCAGCCGGGATGTTCTTCGATAAAGGCTGCAATTGTATCTACACATTCCTGTGCTGTTGCACCTTCAGGAATGCTGCAAAGTGTTTCATATGCACTGATCAGTCTTGTTGCATGTGTATGTCCGTCAACAAAGCCCGGAACAACCAGTTCATTTTCATTCAGTTCAGTAACTTCTGTAGTATCACCGATGTATGTCTGTACATCTTCTTCGCTTCCTGCATAGAGAATGACTCCGTCCTTGACAGCAAGAGCAGATACAACAGTATCTTCTGTATCACCTGTGTAGATCTTTCCAACGATTACCTGGTCTGCGATTGTTTCTGCTGATGATGTATTCCCGCTAGATGCAGTATTTGTGCTGCATGCTGTAAGTGAAACTGCGGCTGCTCCTGCAAGAAGAGCACTCATAAACTTGTTCATAATATTTTCTCCTTTTAGATTTTCTTATTCATTTGTCCTTTTGCTTCTCAGTCCGAAGCTTTTCTCTGTTTTCTTTCTTTCCTTTTGTCCGGACTGACTGATTCAAGCATCATGCTTTCCGTATTCGTGATCTGAACTGCTATCCCGGTGCTGTGCTTCTTTCATTTCTATCTCTGTTTTTCATAACTTTCTTTCCCTGCCTTCGCTGATCTGATCAGCGTTTATTCATCAGACTTGCTGTCTGTTTTCCTTTGACACGTATATGATATTTTTCGTAGCATGACAAACTAATGACAGTGCAGTAAAAAAAGCAAAAAAAAAAACGGGCTGTGAAAGTTCACCTTCACAGTCCGTATCTGCATATGTTCCGGTATTATTCTGCACGCTTCAGTACAAGAGTTTTGAGCTGTTCGGAATATGCATTCTCGAAAGTCAGAGTGTCTCCATCCAGAGTTACTGAGCCGGCACCGCCCGTTTCAAGCAATTCCGTTGTCTGAACCCCTGTATTTTCATCATATACAATCTCATAGAGTGTTTCTTCTTCATAATCCAGCTTGTTTCCGTTTAAAACAGCATCCATATCCCAGTAAAGTGTATTCTCATCTTCACGTCTTATAAGAACTTCAACGGCCATATGATCATCTTCAACAACAAGATAAGCAAAGATATCTCCTGTTTCATCCTGATATCCTCCGGCAGCGGCCAGATAGTCCGAATAAGGAGCGTCTGCTGTCCAGTTCTTCGGTGCCATATCCTCAAACTGTGAACAGATTTCACTAAAGACTTCATAATCCCAGGTTTCAGCGTCCATTGCTGCAAATACATACTGTCCGTCGACTGTAAACCATCTCTCTGCCTTTACATCATTGTTTTCCGCATACATGTAGTATTCTTCTGTCTCTTGTTCAAACAAAGTACCGTCTGTGCCGTAGATTCCGCAGATATCCGTATCTGCACCGGCCTTTGAGAATCTCAGGAAGCATTCTGTTCCGTTTGCTGTAAAACTGTATTCTGCAATCTGAATTTCACCGTCAATCATAGAATACACTTCATCTGCGATTTCAACACCCTCAGGTCTGATCAATGCGCAGTCAGCTGCTTCACTTAATTCTTCCAGTGAAGCGAATTCCGATAACGGATTTTCCATCTGCACAGCCGATGAGCTGCCTGCCTGTGAAGAAGCTGTGCTGCAAGCTGTCATGCTGAAAGCAAGAAATGCAGCGAAAGGTATAATAGTCTTTTTGTTTTTCATTTATGATTTCCTCCCTGAAATGATAAAAAGCAAAAATATCGTGCTTTTATCATAGCATGATTCTTCACGACAGAGTTTGAAATATTACAATCACAGGACTATGCAAGAGACAACATGCATACTTTACATGCTATAATGTCTTCATGAAAATATATTGTGAACATTGTCATCATGACATATCCATCGAATGTGATAATCATTTTGAACAGTATGAGGTGGGCAGAGTTCAGTGTCCGGAATGCCGAAAGAAGCAGAAAAGGTATATCAGCGAAGCAGACATTCTGACTTATTTTGCCTTAAGTGAATGTATGTATATTGTTCTTGTATTTATCACTATGATCGTATACAGAATCTTCGGACTTTCCTTTGTTTCCATGGCAGTCCTTCTGGCACTCTTCATTCTTGCCTTCTTCTGTTCCAAGCAGTTAAGCAGATCCATCTATACAACCGGTTTATTCAAGAAAGAAACCATGTATCACATTTATGAAGAAGATGCAGAAAGCATAAAGAAGAGCATGAAATGGCAGTTTATTCTCTTCTTTGCTCTGGCGATCACACTGGCGGCAGGCACAGACTTCAACCTCTTTTTTGAAGCCATGCTTGTACTGTCAGCGATACTGAGTCTGATCAAGATGCACCTTGCACTGAAGCGTGAAAAACAGAACAGCTGAATCAAAAGAAAAGCGGCAATGCCGCTTTTCTTTGTTTCTGAATAACAGATGATTACTTCTTTACTGTATACTTGCGGATATCCATTGCAATCGCAACAACGATTACGATACCCTGAACAATGTATGTATACGCAACGTCAATGCCGAGGAACTGCATTTCAAGTTTCAGAACTTCAAATACAAGTACACCGACAAGAATTCCGGGAACAGTACCGATACCGCCGTTTACCGATACACCGCCGATTGTACATCCGGCAATAGCAAACAGTTCATATCCCTGTCCGAGAGAAACCGCTGTACCGCCGGCTTTACCGGCAAGCATGAAGCCTGCAAGAGCGAACAGAGCAGCAGCGAGCATGTAGGAAATAATTGTCATCTTTGTTGTATTAATACCTGCAACTTCTGCAGCAGCGGGGTTGCCGCCGATGGCATACATCTTCTTGCCGTAAGGTGTGTGATTGTAAAGGAAGTACATGAATACACCGACAATCGCAGCCATAACACCAAGGTAAGGCAGATAGTCAATACCGAACAGGGAACCGGAGCAGAGGTCTGTATAAGCTTTCTGCAGACCGCCGATGGGCTGTGAGCCTGTAAATACCATGCAGATACCGTAGACAACTGTCTGCATGCCGTAAGTACCGATAAATGCAGGAACATGCATTTTGGATACAACCAGACCGTTGATCAGACCGATGGTTACTGCAAACAGAACCATGACAAGAATCATGACAACCCACATGTTCATTTCAGGCAGGTTCGGGAATACTCTTCCGGAATAGTCTGCTCTCTGCAGCAGAGTAGCAGCGATACATCCTGCGAAGCCAACCTGACGGCCGGCGGAAAGGTCGTTGTTTCTCATGATCAGACAGCCGGAAATACCAAGGGCAATGACAAATCTGACGGATGTATTAACAATCAGGTTTTTGATATTCGTTGCGGAAAGGAAGTTGGTCTTGGCAATGCCGACAACGATTGCAGAAATGATAATCAGGATAATAACTGCATTATCCATCAATATGTTAGCAATATTCTTATTACCTTTTTTCATAGTACAGTCACCTTATTTCATATACAGAGTTGCAAGACTCATAATATTCTCCTGAGTCATGTCCTCTTCCTTATCAACAAATCCGGTAATCTTTCCTTCGCACATTACCATAATTCTGTTTGCGATGCCGATCAGTTCCGGCATTTCACTGGAAACTACAATAATGCACTTGCCCTGCTTGGCAAGGCTGGAAATGATTGTATAGATTTCGTACTTTGCACCAACGTCGATACCTCTGGTGGGTTCATCCATGATCAGGATATCCGGATCTTTTGCAAGCCATCTGGAGATAATAACTTTCTGCTGGTTGCCGCCTGACAGCGAAGAAATTGCCGTCTTATGCGAAGGTGTCTTAATAGACAGTTCATTGATGCTCTTCTCAACAACTTCATCAATCGCCTTGTGATCGAGCATGACACGATATTTGAGATAATCATTCAATGAAGCAACTGCAACATTATCTGTAATTGACAGTACACCGAAAATACCGTTTCCACGTCTGTCTTCCGTAAGCAGCGCAACACCGTTTCTGATTGCGTCTTCCGGTCGTGTAATTACAAGCTGCTTGTTTTCATATGTAATCGTGCCGGATTTCTTTGATCTGAGACCGTAGATTGCTTCCATCAGCTCGGTTCTCTGTGCACCGACAAGTCCGGCGACACCGAGGATTTCACCGCGTTTTACTTCAAATGAGCAGTTCTGGAATGACTTCGGGTTCGGAGAAGAGAAGTTTTCTACTTTCAGCGCTGTCTCTCCGGGAATGTTGTCTTTCGGAGGATAAAGCTTGCTTAATTCACGTCCTACTTCCTTGGCAATAATGAAATCGATCGTAAGATCTTTTGCGGGCCAGGTACCGATATACTGGCCGTCTCTCATGATTGAAACATCATCGGAGATCTTCAGAATTTCATCCATCTTATGAGAAATATAGATAATACCGCATCCTCTGTTTCTCAGTTTGTTGATAATCTCAAACAGCTTTTCAACTTCATTGGAAGTCAATGATGATGTCGGTTCATCAAGAATAATGATTTTAGCATTGACTCCTACAGCCTTTGCAATTTCAACAATCTGCTGCTGTGATGTCGTTAATGTTCCGAGTTTTTCTGTTACATCGAAAGAGATGCCAAGCTCATCAAGAAGAGCCTGTGCTCCTTCATTCATGGCCTTGTGATCGATTACTTCGACCGGGCCTACTTTCTTTACAGGATATCTGCCGCAGTAAATATTCTCTGCAATCGATCTTTCCGGAATCGGCTGCAGTTCCTGATGAACCATGGCAATACCCTTCTGCAGTGCGTCATAAGGATCAGTGATAACTTCCTTCTGGCCGTTGTAGATAATCTCGCCTTCATCCATCTTATAGATACCGAACAGGCATTTCATCAAGGTAGACTTGCCTGCACCGTTTTCACCCATCAATGAATGAACTGTACCCGGACGCAATGAGAACTGGACATGATCCAGTGCTTTTACACCCGGAAAGGATTTGCAAATATCCTTCATCTCAAGCAAATATTCAGACATAGACGTCCTTTCTAGCTAAAAACAAAGAATTGCGTGCCGTCAAGCCGGACGGCACGCAATCAGACTTTTCGTAATTTCAGAATCAGTTCATGTAATCAGCAGCGTTTTCTGATGTAACCATTACGTAAGGTACATAGTTAACAACATCAGCAGGAGCTGTTCCATTGAGCAGGCCGATTACTGTTTCGCAGCAAGCTGTAGCCTGGCCGGCATCATCGTTCAGTACTGTACCTGTCATAGTTCCGTTGGAAACCATTTCAACACATTCGGACAGAGCATCAACACCAACGAGGTAGATATCCTTGCCAACTGTAAGACCTGCAGCAGAGATAGCCTGTGCAGCACCAAGTGCCATAGCATCGTTATTGCAGAAGATGACATCGATTTCGGAACCATACTGAGAAATAGCAGCAGCTGCGATTTCCTGGCCCTGAGCCTGATCCCAGTTACCTGTCTGCTGATACAGGCAGTTAACTTCAACACCATTGTCTGTCAGATACTTAATGGAGTATTCTGTTCTGAACTGTGCATCGGAGTTTTCAGGGTCACCCATGATCATAATGTAGTCAACTTTTCCGTTTCCGTTCAAGTCACCGTGATTTTCCTGATCATAAATGATCTGGCCCTGATATGTACCGGAATCTCTTGCATCAGCACCTACATAGCACTGATCAGCAGGATATTCATAATCAGCCATTTCACGGTTGATGAATACTACAGGAATACCTGCATCTTCGCAAAGATCAGCGATTGTTTCACCGGAAGATGTCTGTACGAGGTTAACGATCATTGCATCTACTCCCTGAGCGATGAATGTATTAACCTGTTCCGTCTGAGTAGCCATATCGTTGTTTCCGTCAACGATGGAGATGTTGTAATGAACGTCACTCTGAGATTCGTTCAGTTCATCGAAGTAGGACTGAATGTCCTGACGATAGAGAGTCATGAAGTTATCATTGAACTGATAAATAGTTACGCCAATGTTAACTTCCTTTGCGCCGTCAGCAGTGCTTGTTGCAGCTGTTGATCCTGAGGAACTGCAGGCAGTCAATGAAAGAGCCAGTGCAGCGGCGGATACAAATGATAATGTGTTTTTCATGTTTTCTCCTTAGGGAATATTCCCTTGTTGATTTCATTCTATATCCTGAAGAAAGCGTTTTCAACACAAAACTGACACAAATATTTTAATTAATGTATATATATTTTTTATTATAATTATGCTATAATTTTGAGTTTGACCATTTCACGCCCGAAAAAATGCACATATATTTGTATTTTTGGCAGAAAAGCGAGGCTTTACAGCATCGCTTTCTCTTTCAGAACCGTTTGATACAGATATTTTCCGACGCCGTCATCTCCAGCATCATCTGCTGTCACCTCATCAGCAGCTGCTTTCACGGACGGCATTGCATTCTTCAAGGCAACTGCCCGTCCTGCACTTCTGAGCATTTCCAGATCATTTTCCGCGTCACCGAAAGCGATCACTTCTTCCGGTGATATCTTCTTCATACTGCAGTAAGCGCTCAGTCCGGTGCTTTTGCTGACACGGGCATCCTGGATTTCCACCAGGACAGGATTGGTACGGAAACAGGCAATCTGTCTTCCGGCAAAGTATTCTCTGCCTGCTTTTTCGACTTTGAGTGCAGTTTCTTCATTCGCACAGCGGACGAGAATTTTCCCGGTGCTCTTTTGCCAGAATTCTGAAAGTTCTTCCACAACATGAATCTCTGTACCGTGTCTTTTCGAAGAGGCAAGCATCTCATCATCAAGCATCAGGCATACTTCTGCTTCATCGCGGTAAACAAACGGATTTACATTTTCGAACTGCTGCAGCCACTCAATGATCTCTTTGATCATCTCCGGTTCCAGCGGGAAGAAAGTCTGCACCTCATCTGTTTCGGAAGTCCATAGTTCTCCGCCGTTCATGCCGATCAGGAAATCAAACTGTTTTTCCAGTCCCCATTCTTTCCAGTGTGTGTACAGCCCCTGCCAGAGAGGTCTTCCTGATGCAACACCGGTCAGGATGCCTCTTTGCTGCATCTCATTCAATGCCTGTACCGTAATCTTTCCGGGAAAGCGGAAGGACGAAGAGAACAGCGTATCGTCCACATCCGCGACAAACAAACGAACTTCAGATGTCATCCGAGCAGTCCGGCATTTTTCAAAGCATTCTCAACTTCTTCAGGATCTTTGCACCCGTTCTCGCCAAGGAAAATGGCAGGTTTTGTCTTGCCGTGGAAGTCGGAACCGCAGGTAATCATCAGACCGTGTTCTCTGCCCTTCTTTTCAAAGTAGTCAATTGTTTCCTGAGTATGATAGCTCGAGAATGCTTCTACACCATCAAAGCCAAGAGCACACATATCATCAAAGTAATCAAAATGTCCCTTCAGGTTGTTTCCGGGATGAGCAAGAACAGCCTTGCCTCCTGCGTCGTGAATCAGTGCAATAATTTCTTCAACCGTCGGATAATGAATTTCTACATAACAGGGCTTTCCCTGTGAGCAGTAATCCCAGTAGAAGTTCACATAAGGATTATCACTGCGCGCACCGCCTGCTCTGTACGGTTTCAGCAGTTCATTCTCTGTATATCTTTCATCAGCGAGAAGAACTTCAGCGAAACCTTCACCTGTATAAACACCATTGGTGCATACAGCATCGATCTGTTCTTTTCTGACTTCAAAACCCATGGCATTGATCTTGTCCAGGAATACCTTCTGCAGTGCAAGTGCCTGCTTTTCAATGGAATCTCCCAGTTCGTTGAATTCCGGTTTCGTATAATCAATACCATATCCGAGTACATGGAAATTCAAAGCATTCCATGTGCAGTCTATTTCAATTGCCGGAATCACTTTGATTCCGTACTGTTCAGCAGCTTTCTTTTCTGCATCAATTGCTTTCACCCAGTTGTGATCAGCGATTGCCATCACTGTAACACCGGCATCATGGCATTGTTCTACAAGAGATTCCGGAGTAAATTCCCCGTCATCCGAATACATGCTGTGCATGTGAAGATCAACATAACTTTTCATATATACATCCTTTCTGATATCGTATCTGTTTCTGTTTATATATTAGAAAATACCGGCGGTTTGCATCTATTTCGATCACGACCTAAAATATAACAAAAGCGACAAGGAGGATTTTCTTATGGCACTGGGCTCCTGCGGTCTGAATATCAGCAGCTCATTAAAAGAACTGCAGCCTCACGGAACAGCACAGTTTCCGTGTGCAGGCTATGAATCCTTTCATGACATAAAAAAAGAAGATGATCTCCCCTGGCACCGTCATGAAGAAATAGAAATCATTCATATCATTTCAGGAACCATGCGTCTGCTTGTTCCGGGCAGAGAATTCATTGTACATGAAGGAGAAATCGTCTTTATCAATTCTGATATTGCACACTTTTCCGAAGCAGTAACACCGTATACGCTGAATTCCTATGTATTCTCATCTTTGCTTGTAACAGGAAACAGTACATCTGTCTTTTCTTCCAGATATCTGATGCCGGTAATTACCTGTACAGAACTTTCTGCATGCATGATCACAAATGATAACGCTGTTTCTGTATTCCATCAGGCATTCGAATGTCTGCGCAATGATGCATTTGCGTATGAATTCACTGTACGTGAAGCTCTCTCAAAGCTCACGCTCTATGTATATCAGGAAAACCTGTCTCTGCTGCAGATTCCGGAAAATGAAGAAGATATTGATGCAAAACGTCTGGAAACAATGATTTCTTTTATCAGAAGCCACTATCAGGAAGAAATCACTTTATCCGATATTGCTTCTTCCGCAAGTATCTCCGAACGTGAATGCCTGCGGTGTTTCAAGCGTTCCGTCAAAGATTCTCCTGTTCAGTATCTGATGAAGTTCCGTCTGATGAGCAGTGCTTCCATTCTGCTTTCCATGCCTTCCCTGAGCATCACGGAAGTTGCGGAGAAATGCGGATTCAGATCATCCAGCTACTTTACCGAACTGTTCAAACGTCATTACAAAATGACACCAAAACAGTTCAGAAAAGAAAATTCATACGACTGATTCCGGTACGGATGCCGAATCTCATCAGTACCGGAATATGTTCAGATGCAACAGTCCTTTCTTCTTTCATAAGGTTCTCAATCATCAGACTTCAGGTCCGATGAACTTACGGGCACCGGCGGTGTCATAATAAGAAATTATGTTTATAATATTGAACATGCAAAAAGGAGAAGAATGATGTATACAACAGAAGTATTTAAAGCAGATTCCTTCCAGCCCGCACGTTTCGAAAAAGACCATAAGATGGTACTGCGCGGACAGGAGATCAGTTACAAGACAATCGCAGAAGACAATGTTTTCTATGACAAGACAGGAAAACCGATTGCTACACTGTTTTCTTATTCCTACTTCAGAACAGATACGGAAGACGTTGAAAGCCGCCCTGTTCTGTTCGGATACAACGGCGGTCCCGGTTCCGCAAGTTATTTCGTACATGCCGGTTTTCTCGGAACAAAGAGAGTCACTTACGGTGAGAATATCACAAGAGAAACTTCTCTTCCTCCCTATGAAGTAATCGACAATCCCGACTGTCTGCTGGATATCGCAGATATCGTCATTGTCGAGCCTGTCAACACAGGTTACGGTCTTCTGCTGGATGAATCAAAGAAAGATGAATTCTTCGGAATCGAGCAGGACGCAGAAGCTCTGCTTACATTTATTGAAATGTGGATGCAGAGATACAAGAGATTCAACAGTCCGAAGTATCTGGTAGGTGAATCCTATGGCTGTACAAGATCTGCAGTTGCGGCAGGCATGGGTGTCAACGGTTCCAAGCACAGGAGTTTCAGCATTGCTTTTGACGGAATTGTCATGATCGGCAATACGGTTACTCCCGGCAATTATTTCGGCAAAAATCTCCCGGTTGAGCATTCTGTTATTGCTTTCCAGACATACGCTGCCATCAACTGGTATCACAACCACCCGACAGACCAGCCGATTGAAGAATTTATTGAAGAAGCAAAGTCCTTTGCCAATAAAGACTATGTACTTGCTCTGTTCCGCGGTGAATCTCTGAGCAGGGAAGAGAGAGATGCTGTCATTGAAAAGACACGCTATTATACCGGTGTATCAAAGCAGTATCTGGAAGAAAACAATATGAAGATTGATGAACGTACATACAGATCCGAAGTACTGAAAGACAGAGGTCTTTCTGTAGCACGTTTCGATGCCCGCATTGTCAGACCGCAGTATACACCCCGTACTTATGAAATGACGAAAGGTCTCTGGGATGATGCTTCCGCAGATGCATACGGTGCATATTACAGAGCAGCATGCTGCAGTGTCATCTATCCGATGATGGGCATTGAACTGGACCGTACATATGTTACAGGTTTCTCCACATGGGACAGAGCAACAATGACAAGTACATGGGATCAGACAGAATCTCTCGGTACAACCGGAGAACAGCTGAACAATGCTATGAGAAAGAACTTCGGCATGCGCACGTTCTTCGCTAACGGACGTTTTGACACAGCAACATATACAGGTTTCATTGATTATCTGTTAAGCCATCAGGGACTGCCGAAGGACAGAATCTGCAGAAAGAACTATGATGCAGGACATATGCTGTATTTCGGTGAAGAAAACTGCAAAGAACTCTGCAATGACATCAGGGAATTCGTACTCGGCGGAATGCCCTGCAATCACTAAGAGGCTGACACTATGATGTATACAACAGAAAAACTCAAGGACTTCGTTCCCTCCTGCTTTAAAGGAGAAGGGACTGCCCATATCAAGGGACAGGATATTCCCTACCATACTGTCGCAGAAGACAATGTCATTTATGACAAAGACGGACATGCATTAGCTTCCGTATATTCCTACTCTTACTTCAGAAGTGATGTAACAGATACAAACAGCCGTCCGGTACTGTTCTGCTATAACGGCGGTCCCGGCACTTCCTCCATGTATGTACATGCAGGTTTCATGGGTCCCCGCCGTCTGTCTTACGCAGAGGTAGACAGACCTACTTCCCTGCCTCCTTATGAAGTCATCGACAATCCCGACTGTCTGCTGGACATTGCGGATATCGTTCTCATTGATCCGGTAAATACAGGTTTCGGTCTTCTGATTGACGAAACAAAGGGGGATCAGTTCTTCGGCATTGAGCAGGATGGTGAAGCAATTCTGACTTTTATTGAAAAGTGGCTTCATAAGTACAACCGTTTCCTGTCTCCCAAGTATCTGGTCGGAGAATCCTACGGCTGCACAAGAAATGCAGTCGTTGCAGGCTTCGGTGTTGAAGGAACAAAGAACAGAGACTTTGACATTGCTTTTGACGGTATTGTCATGATCGGCAACTCCGTCACTCCCGGAAAATTCTTCGGCAAGGAAATGCCTGTAGAAAAAGCAATTATCTGCTTTGAATCATGGGCTGCGATCAACTGGTATCACAATCATCCTTCTGATCAGACACTGGAGGAATTTGTATCCGAAGCAAAGGCTTTCGGTGAATCGGACTATCTTCTTGCCCTGTATCAGGGTGAAGATATCGATCCGGAATTCCGCAAAGAAGTAAAGGAAAAGGTAATGTACTATACAGGTGTTTCTTCACAGTATCTGGAAGAGAACAACCTGAATATCAATGAATGGTCCTACAGAAGTGAAGTTCTGCGTGAAAAGGGATTAAGTGTTTCACGTCTTGACGGACGTATTACACGTCCTGCATTTGAGCCCTGGACAGTTGAACAGAAGACATACGATGATGCTCTGGATGACAGATATGACGCTGCTTTCCTTTCCTGCGTATGCAATGATCTGCTGCCCCGCATGAATGTACAGCTGAACCGTACATACATGTCCTACTTCAATGCCTTCAGCGATGAAAACAAGGGTTACAAGTGGGATAACAGCGAGCCTTCCGGGACAACCGGAGAACATCTGAACAACGCTATGAGGAAGAACTTCGGCATGCGTGTATTCTTCGCCAACGGCTGGTATGATACAGCTACTTATACAGGCTATATCGACTATCTGTTAAATCATCAGGGACTGCCGAAGGAACGCATCTGCAGAAGAGACTATCCCAGCGGACATATGATCTATCTCGGTGAAGAGAACTGCCATATGCTGAGCAGTGATATCCGTGAATTCGTACTGGGCGGAATGCCTCACAATAAAGACTGAAACATTTTGAAAACTGAATGAAATGCGGCAGACAACAGGTTTGCCGCATTTTTATTTTCGGATCAATCATTGTATGATTGTCATATGAAAATACTGACATTGAATGCACACTCTCTGTCTGAAGAAAACCAGGCACTGAAAACAAAACAGACTGCTGAATTCATCATAAACAGCAGGATCGATGTGATCTTTCTGCAGGAAGTCTGCCAGACGATTTATGAAGAACCGGAAGAATCAAATCAATACTATAAAGGCACAGAAAATCTGAGAAAAGACAATTATGCTCTGGCATTAAGTGAATGTCTGAAAGATCTGAACAGCATCTATTACTGGACATGGCTTCCCATCAAGCTCGGTTTCGGAAAGTTTGAAGAAGGTGTTGCTGTATTCTCAAAAAAAGAAATCAGAGAAACAGAATTCTTTACCATCACCCGTGAACAGGATTTCATGAACTGGCGGAAACGTGCAGCTCTCGGCATCCGCAATGACGACGGATGGTTCTGCACAACCCATATGGGCTGGTGGGCAGATGAACAGGAGCCGTTCATGGAACAGCTTGAAAGGCTGAATACCCCTCTTCTTTGCAAAGAAGGAAGAATCTTTCTCGGCGGTGATTTCAACGCTCCGGACTTTATTGAAGACGAAAGCTATGCGCACCTGATCAGCAGCGGATGGCTGGATACCCGTGAACTTGCGAAAGAGAAGAACGGAAGGTACAGTGCGGAAGGAAATATTATAGGCTGCCAGGACAGTACTCTGCAGAAGATGCGCATTGACTATATCTTTGTGAATGAAAAGATTCCTGTCCGCAGCAGTTCTATCGTATTCGACGGCAGAAACAGTCCGGTTGTTTCCGATCATTACGGTGTCATGATCGAAACAGAATAGTGAACAGAAATTTCCAAGGAGGAATAATCATGGATTACAGAAAATTTGATCATACTTATTTTCTTCGCATTGACAGAGGAGAAGAAATCACGGAAAAGCTCAAGGAGTTTGCGCTGAAAGAAAATATCAGGCTGGCATCTGTATCAGCCCTTGGTGCAACGGATTATTTTATTGCAGGTGTATACAGCATTCCGGAACAGAAATACTATCAGAACAGCTTTGAAGGCGTATATGAGATTACGAATATCACCGGTACTATTAATACAATGAACTCTCAGTTCTATTCCCATCTTCATATCACATGCTCAGATACAGAAGGCAGATGCTTCGGCGGTCATCTGAATTATGCCCGCGTATCCGCAACGTGCGAGATGGTAATCACAGTATTCGATGGAATTGTCGAAAGAACAAAAGATCCTTCTACAGGAATCAATCTCTTTGATTTCAGCAAGGAATAATACAGGCATGTTAACAGAAAAGCAGTGATTGAACAGGTAACCCTGTTTACTCACTGCTGTTTTTATTTCTGATTATTCCTTTGGCAGTACGCCTGTTTCAAGCTATGCAAGTATACCTTTGGAACATCTTTCAGGAATTTCAAACTGCACGTTATGTCCGGTGCCTTCGTATTCGCGATAGTTTTCTTCACTGACGCAGAACAGTTCCTTGAGCTGCTGATGCAGCAAATGAACTGATACCGGTATTGCTGTCCGGATGTTTTCACCACAATACGAAAAACAGCCTTATGCTGTTTCTCTTTGGCTGTACGGCTTTCGAGGATCTGCATAAGACTGCACTTTCATCCTTATATGATAACTTTTTTAATTTCTGTCAATGGATTCCAGACCGTGCTTCATGTTTTCAAGAACTCTTTCCAGTTCACTCTTCGGAAGAGCAAAGTTCATACGCACAAAGCCCTTTCCTTCATCACCGAACTGGCTGCCGCTGTTGAACAGCAAATGACACTGATGTACAAAGAAGTTTTTAATTTCTTCATCCGTCATATTCAGTTTGCGACAGTCAATCCATGCCATATAAGTAGCTTCAGGAACAATCACATTCAGCAGCGGAATATTCTCTTTTATGTACTTCACGATAAAATCACGATTACCTTCCAGATATTGTACAAGTGCATCACACCACTCTCCACCTTTGGAAAACGCTGCTTCAGTTGCGACAATGCCAAGAAGATTATCATTGAAAACGTGAATCTTATGAATGTACTTATCATATCTCTGTCTGATTTCTTCATCCGGAATAATGATGACTGCATCCTGCAGGCCGGCAATATTGAATGTTTTGGAACCGGAAATTGCAACAGCAAGATGCGCCAGATATTCATTTCCGCAATCGGCTGCTACCTTTCCAGCAGAAACAAACCTGCTTTCACTGTATACAATATCCGCATGAATCTCATCCGAGAACAGAAGAACATCATACTTCAGGCATAAATCAAAAATCTTTTTTATCTCTTCATATGTAAAGACAATTCCGACAGGATTATGCGGATTGCATAAAATCATCAGTCTGGCTTTGGGTGAAGAAAGCTTTGCCTCAAGATCATCAAAATCAATCCTGTATTCCCCGTCATCATATATAAATGAACTGCGTACTGCTTTTCTGCCTGATGATTTCAGCTTGCGTGCAAAGGGATGATACATCGGCGAGAGGAATACAGCCTCATCACCTTCTTCTGTTTCATTTAACATGAGATAAGTAAAAGCGTTAATGACACCCGGTGCTGTTTTGATCCATTCCTTACGAAGATCAAACTCTTTTCGCTTTTCCCATAAAATCACGGCATCATAATATGCGGGCATAACCATCGGATAGCCGAAGATACCTTTATCCGTAATTTCCTTAATTGCGTCAAGTACACATGGTGCCGTCCGGAAATTCATATCCGCCGTTGTCAAAGGAACAAGGTCCTTTTCGTTATATTTTTCCAGATCATCATAGCGGGAAGAATGCGTATGATGACGGTCAATGATTTCATCAAAATCAAAGTTCTGTTTGTACGCCATAATATTCATCCAGTTCAATTACTGCTTCAATATATACTTTAAGTGCATTTAACAACGTAGAAATATGTCTTGTTTCGTCAGGACAGTGTATTTCCCCATGACCGTGCGGCAGAAAAGAACATCGCAGATGATCCTTCGGTCCGTAGGATACTGCATTATTCAGTTTTCTGGCATATGTTCCTCCACCGACACAAGGACTGTCATTCCGTCCTGAAACACGATTCCATGTATCGACAAGGATTCCGGTTCTGGGATCTTCTGCAGGGAAAAGATACGGTTCTGAATGACTCATTTCAACAACAGTAATCTCATCGGAATAAGCCATAAGATGTTCCATGATTTCTTTATCATTCAACCCGAACGGATAAGTGATTCTAAGTTCAAGATCTGTTCCGTCTTCACTCTCACCGGCAAGCAGGCAATTTGTTTTCAGCTTTCCGAAAAGATCATCCTGTACAGCAAGATTATATAAACTGCCGTCTTTGCAAAGAGAAATTTCTTTCATCCTCGCAAAGCTGAGCTGATCAGATTCATTTCCCAGCTTATTTGAAATCAGATAATCACATAATACATATAATGCACTTATACTGTCACCTGCACCGTATCGTGTATCACTTTTTCCTTCAGCAGAAATCCGGATACCGTTTTTTTCACGTTTCAATCTAATGTCTTCTTTTTCCTGAAGCTGCTTCTCACCATGATACAGGACTGAAGCATTCAGAAGAAAGCGTCTGCCCGGAAAACCGGCGGTAAATTCCGAAAATTCTTCCGATAATGCAGACAGCTTCATTTTCACTTTCAGGGATCCTGCTTCGCCGATTGATACAGGAAATTTGAAATCCGGAACCATCGTAAAGTCAGGCTGTTTGTTTCTGGAAATATAATAATCCAGATCCTTCATTCCCTTTTCTTCATTCAAACCGTAATAAAGCACCAGTCTGTTTTGAAAAGGAATATGAAGAGCCTGAAGCGCTTTAACAGTATACAGCCCGATCACAGCACCGCACTTATCATCCGCTACTCCTCTTCCAAACAGCCAGCCATCTTTCTCCGTTACCGTAAAAGGAGGGAAAACCCAGAGATCATCTGTTTCGACAACATCGAGATGAGAAAAAATACCGATTGAATGAGGACCGCTGCCGTAATAAGCCAGACCATACCGGTTTGCGTCGTTTACTGTATCAAGACCGCATTCCGATGCTTTATCAAGCATGACGGCAAGAACCTTGCTGCAATCTGTACCGTAGGGATCTTTTTCATCACCATTCTGTGAAATACTCGGGATCTCCACCAGATCTTTTAAATCTTTTATAAACTGCTCACGGTTTTCATCAGCGAAATCAGAAATCTGCTTTCTAAGCTTTTCTGTAATCATAATAACTTCTTCAGATCTCTATATGAAATCATCTCTACATTGTTATCCTTAATCCACTGAATCATATCCGGTGAGAGCATCATCTCCACATCTCTCATTCTGGATAAAGACTCTGTTGAGTTTGCTACAAGCTCAGCATCAATATAACCCGGATGACCATCTAAAGCTGCATACTCATGCTTAAGCAGTTCATCACGATTCGCAATTACTGTTCCAAGTGAATCCTTATAAAGCTGACCTTCGATATTGAATTCCTTTTTAGGCTTCTTTCCTAATGACTTCCATGTGTGTTTCAGATCAGCGAATCCGAACTGGTCTCTCATTTCCTGTGCCATCGGTGTTCCGTGTTTTCTTCCTGTATCAGAAACAGCCCTGGCGTAACTGGGAACAGTTCTTCCAATGGAATGTGTATGTACATATTCAGGCTCCTGGCCAACCAGTTCAATATACTTCTGATACTGAGCTTCAAGTTCAATCATCACTTCATCATACGGCCACAGCTGATCTCTGCCTTCCATTGTTTCAAACAGAGGATCCTGATATTTCACTTTTGAACGGATAAAATTTCCGTCTTCATCTACCAGATGAGGAATCAGAGAAGGATCACAAACACAATGGCCGGAAACAATATTGAAATCAATGCCGAAGCATGTATCCGGATGAAGCGGAATCTGCTTTGCCGCCCATTCACTGGAAGGCATATTAACGAAAAGACCTGTGCATGTTAAGATGCCTCTTTCAATTGCATCAATAATTCCGTAAGTTACAGCTCTTGTAAAACCGTAGTCGTCGCCTTGTACCAATAATTTCATAACTATATCTCCTTTTATAAGTACTATCATTTTAGAAAAACATCAAAGCTTCTCCTTTCTTCTTTTTCACCTTGGTCAATGAAAATAAGAAAATAACATTTTGTTAAAAACAGATAAAATCTCATGTATGGAAAAAGTTTCACTCGTTATTGCAGATATTGACAACACTCTGGTTGAAAAACACAAGGATATCAGCATACGTACCGCAGATGTCATCAAACGGCTGAGACACGAAGGAATCAGTTTCGGGCTGGCCTCCGGAAGATCTTGTCAGCAGCTCATGATTCTATGTGACAAATGGAATATAAAAGCAGATATGCTCATCGGTCTTAACGGATCGGAAATATATGATGAAGACGGGTTGGAGAAGTTATATGAGCTGGATTCTGTATCAATTAAGGAGATTCTGGAGATCATGTCGCCTTTTGATACAACTTTCAGTATTCGCAGAAACGGCATCAGTATTGTAAATAAAATGGATCAAAGAATAAAAAGTTCTTCAAACTATATTAAAAACGGAGTCCCGACACATATCGCTGAAGATCTGAGCGAATTCTATGCAGGATCAGCTCCGAAAATAGGATTCCGCGTTTCAGAGGAAATCATGCCGGATATAGAAAAACGTGCTGCACAATTTCCTTCTGAGAAGTATATCGGTTTCAAAACAGAACGAACAATGTTTGAATTTACAAACAGTTCAGCAACAAAAGGAAATGCACTGCTGTATTACTGCAGAAAACATCAGATGCCCGTTTCCGAAGTCTGGGCATTCGGAGATATGTCAAATGACAATGATATGCTTATCAAGTCCGGAAGAGGCATCTGCATGCTTAACGGTGACGAGGAGACGAAAAAAGCTGCGGATGCAGTAAGTGAATATGATTGCAGTCACGATGGCTTTGCACGATATATCGAGATGCATTTGTGGAATCATGAATAAAGAAGCTCCTGACATTGCCGTATGGCTGAAAGGAGCTTTTCTAATGCAGAAGAAAAGACATAACCGCGGCAGAATGCTGTGGTCATGTCCTGAATCAGAATAAGTTTTTTCTTACTGCACATTGTCATAATCCGCATAATTTGTGAGGAGTTCATAGAAGAACTGCGGTCCCTTGTTCAAATCGGGGACAAACATATTTTCATCAAAATTATGAAGATTAACAGAAATGCCGTCTGCAGAGTAAGGGAAGCCTGTGCAGCGGTATATGCAGTCACTGATTGAATAATAATTTCTGGCATCTGTACCGCCGATCCCGATGCAGGGAATCACAAGAACACCGGGATATAACTTCTCATATGTATCCTTTACAAGATGATAAGAGCCGCTGTCTGATCTTGAAGTGGGACTTGGATCCTCACCGTAAATTTTAATAACATCACCACGACCTGCGACAATCTTCTCCAGATACTTCTGCAGGTCTTCAGCAGTATCTCCGGGAAGTACACGGAAACTTACTTTCAATTCTACTTCAGTAGGCATTGAGCCGGCTTCGGGATAAGAATGAATACTGAGAATTGACATAGATGTTGTAAACTTCGCAGATTCTCTCGGTTTCTTCTCAAGAAGTGTTCTGATCTGCTCGATGTTTTCTTTCGGATTTTCAAACAATGAACCGTTTTCTTTAAAATACGGTGCTTTCATCTTGTATTCTTCTTCAACGCAGTCAATCACCTTCCAGGGAAGAGGATTGTTCTGAAGATCATTCGCAATCTGTCCTGCGACAGCAATAATTGATCTTCCTCCGGCATTCATCGTATGACCGCCTTTGCCGTGAACAACAATTTTAAATCCGGCAGACCCTTTTTCATTCAGCTTGATGTATACAAAATCTCTGTTCAGACCTTCCCTGTAACCCTGGCATACTCCGGAACCTTCGTCAATCAGCAGACCGATTCTGACACCTCTGTTTCTCAATGTTTCGCAGATTTCCGCTGCACCGGGTCCTGCAACCTCTTCCGTATACCCATAGCCAAGATAGATATCATAGTCTGGCACAAAACCTTCACGCAACAAAGCCTCTGCTGCTTCAAGGTGCGCCATCATAACACCTTTGCAGTCATTTGCTCCTCTGCCCCATACACGGTTCTTATCAATTCTTCCTTCATAAGGAGGATATGTCCAGCGTTTTTCATCGCCGGCAGGTACGACATCCTGATGAGCAATCAGCATAACCGGAAGATTACGGCTTTTCCCTGAACCCTTCCAGGTATATAAAAGGCCGGCTTTGCCGATGATTTCGCGTTTCAGATGCTGATGAACAAGAGGATACGTTTTCTCCAGATATTCATGGAAACGGTCAAATTCACCAAAATCCATGTGATCCATGTTCTTATCTGAGACAGTTTTATATTTCAGCATCCCTGAAAGATGTTCAGCACATATGTTTTCATCAAAAATCATTTTGTTCTCCTTGCTAAAAGATTTTCGCCGAAGCGAAAATCTTATAAATCATAATAAGTAATCAATTCAATGTGATTCTCTTTAATCCAGTTCTGAATCTCGTCGGACATCATCATTTCTGCATCACGCATACGTTCAATAGAAAGCGTTGTCCAGTGCAGCAGTTCTGCATCAACATATCCGGGATGACCGCCGATTGCAGCAATATCATAGGACAGCAGCAGATCAGAATGATCCAGGATCTTTTTGATTGTGTTCTTGTTTAACTGTGCTTCCGGATCAAATTCCTTTTTAGGGGCACCGTCTTTATTCTTAGTCCATGTAAACGGAATTCCTCCGACACCTTTTTCAGCACGGATATTCTTTGAGAAAGGAACTCCTGTTTCTTTTTCCAGACGGTTAATCGCTTCTGTATATGTTTCCGGTCCGATGGAGTGAGAATGCAGATACCCCGGTTTTTTTCCTGTCATCTCCACAAAACGGTCATACTGCGCTCTTAATTCTGTATAAACTTCGTCGGCGGGAAACAATGTACGTCTGCCTTCTTCCGTACGATACAATTCATCTTTCACGCGGACATTGCTGCGAATGAATTCACCGCTGCTGTCGACAAGATGGGGAATCAATGCAGGATCAGCACAGCTGGGTCCTGATACAATGTTGAAATCAATTCCGAAGCATACATGCGGACGGTCTTTCATGAAAGATACTGCATATTCAGCACTTGGCATATTTGCAAACAAGCCTGTATTTCTTAATATACCGCGGTCAATAGAATCAATAATTCCGTCTGTAACAGCTCTGGTAAAACCGAAATCATCACCTTGTACAAGCAGCTTCATTATTTCTTCTCCTTATAAAGCAGATCCGATCCGATTGCTCTTAAATGATTCTGATATTCATGTGTACCGTATAATGCATCACGGTAGTTCACCAGTTCAATATGATTATCTTTAATCCACTGTTTTACTTCAGGAGAAGTATATGCATCTACATCTCTGACACGCGGAATTGTGCAGGAAGACTCTGCAAGTACATAGTTGTCCAGGTATCCGGGATGTTCACTTCTGATATAAATACGATCATCAATAATCGGCATTTCCATAATGACCTTGTCAGGGTGATAATATGCAAAGTTCTCTACTTTAAGTCCTCTGGTATTTACGGAATCACGCGGAGCCCATTCAAAGATATTCAGGTGCTTGTATTCTTCTTTGCACACCTTTTCTTTATCTCCGTAACCTTTTCCCTGTTCAAAACCATATGCAATATGAAATTCATCACAGACAGCCTTGATCGCCGCATTTAAGGGTGTATCGGGCTTGTTTGAAAATGTAACGGTATCAGGTACTCTGCCAAGATATTCTTCGCATCTGAGAATCTGTGCACGACATTCTCTGTATGCCTCTTCGAAATCTACAGACATAACAGCATTTTTATCTGTACGCCATTTAAAGCGTCCTGCTTCATTCACCATCGAAGGTACTTCCGACGGATCCAGTACAGGTCTTCCCCACATATGTGTATGCCAGCCGATCGACAGCCATGGATAATTCTTCAAATGTTCACACGCATCAAAAAATCCCGGACAGTCAAGCATGAAATCACAGCTTGTCGTAATACCTTCTTCAATCGTTTTCCATGTGCCCATATTATGGACATCTGTATAGCCAACATCGTCAGCTCTGAAAATTACCTTCATATATACTTTTTCCTTTTAAAAGAAATCATCTGCCGGTTCCGCAGCGAATTCAGTGATTTCTACAACTTTCATCGCTTCTCTCGCATTGTTGAGTTTCTGTACAATCTCCTCTTTTGATAATCCCTGATCTACGCTGAGCATAAGATCAAGCATAAAAGACAGATTGACTCCGGTAATAACAAGCACATCACTCCGCTCGCTGTAAGGGGTCATTGTATTGCATACAGAACCACCGAACATATCACTGACAAGAAGCTTCAGTTCGCATTCTGCATTTTTTTCAAGAAATGTGTCTACAACATCTTTTACACTTCTTTGATCTTCATCTGTATATGCATCAAATACTTCCAGAGCAGGCATATCGCTGAGAAACAGCGCAAGGCTTGACTTCATGCCTGATGCCATATGTGCATGGCTGGACAACAGAACTTTAATCATGATTTCCTCACAAGATAATTGAAATAATCACCGGACTGAATGAAGCATGCATCAACATCTGCTTTTGTGGCTTCCTTGATCCAGCTGAGCATATCTCTCATGCCGATTTCTTCGATATTAAAGTGACCAAACTCAAGTATTACCTTGTTCTGGCCGGTGAATGCAGCATCATGAACATACTGAGTCAGTGTATAGTCACAGATTTCCAGAGGAATCATGCAGTCTGCATTTAATCCCTGTTCCAGTTTCCTGCCGTCAAATCTGCCTCCGTTTACATGTTCACAGAACCAGACTTTGGAGATTTTCGCATCCGGATTACCTACAATACGGCATCCGCTGAGATTGAATTTTTCCATCAGCAGCTCAGCCAGATCACGTCCGGTCGTTTCCGGAATTTCATAAAACAATGGCTTTAATTTATCACCGGAAATATATTGTTCCCAGTTTAAAGTTCTCATGATTCCGTAAAATACACAGTCAGGATTTGTTCTTTTAGGATAAAACGGCAGACCATTTCCGTGCATTCGGTCATGATCACGCCATACAACGAGATTATGATCTTCAATGTACTTTTTCTTAGCCTGATATACATCGTTGTTTTCAAGACTTGTTCCGTCTACCTGTCCGCCAAAGAAAATCGACTCATGTGAAATGATCAGATTACAGCCCTTTTCGACAGCTTTCTCAAGTACTTCGTACGTTGCGCAGACAGTAACTGCAATTCCTTTGCATTCCTGATCAGGATTACCGGCAAGAAACTTGTCACGTCCGTCACTGCGGTCTTCAAACGGTTCATGCCATTCGACTAAATTTTTGATAACTTCAGTTATTTTCATACTTACACCGTAAACTGTTCAGCGATTCTTTTCAGTCGCTTCACATTCATATTCTTATCTTTTTTGCTGCCAAGGCCTTTCACAAAGTAACGGTCCTTCTTATCCTTATCGGATGCAGAAAGCATAATCAGCTTCGCGCTTGGATCAAAACAATGAGGTCCCTCATTATTACCCAGGGTGATGTTCTGCAAATGAAGATCGTCTTCGAATTTCAATGAATCCGGACAGTCGGATCTTCTGACACATAAAAGTTCTTCCGAGGACGCCAGATTATCCAGATAAACAATCTTTCTGCAATGCTTTAACGCATCGCTGTATTTGATTAAAAACAGCCTTAAAGGAATATAACTGGTACACGCCTCGTCCAGAAATACAAATGCGAAACGATCTTTGTTTTTCTGATTATTCAAAGCCATATAATTCATCAGTGCCAGTGATGCAGTTCCGTTAAAATTGAAGATATTGTGATTCATGATAAAGGAATAAAATACTGCAATCAGAAGCATTACGCCGATACCGATCCACCTGTTCCAGCCAAAGTACCATACAACAGCAAAAACAAGAGCCAGCAATATACCAAGAACAGCATAATTGACAATATCACGAATGACGGAGCTCATCTTCGAACTGTTCTCATTCAGTGGATAGAATTTATACGGATAGAAACATGTTTTCTTTGGTGTATCAAACGGAGCGACAAATACGATATCCGCTTTTTCAATATTTCCTGCTGTACACAATCCGATTTTAGTTACACCAACTGAAAATTTATCGAACTTAATGGAGTAACCGAGTTCATCGCCGAATTTCTTTGCAATAAAGCCGTAAGCCTGCTGCTTATCTTTATTCGTGCGTCTCATTCCGTAGTAGTAGGTATACTGAAACAGCAGTTCCTCCAAAGTGTTTTCAATCTTCTCCGTCATTACTTCAGTACGTTTGCAAGCGGAGTTTTAGGATTTTCAGGAATCATCTGTACATAGCAGGGAACCTTTTTATCAAGAACTTTCTTCAAGTTCTGTTTTTCTTCATCTGAAAGAAAGAGATTTCCTGTATAACGTGTGCGTTCAACGTTCTGTGACTGCATACGGCCGTAATTGGCTACACAGATTTCCTTAACATCATTTGCTTTCTCTGCAATTGTATTTAATGTATCAATCGTTTTTACAACTGCAAAAATATGTCTGTTTACACATCTGGGATCATTTAATACATTCAATGCCTTTTCAGTTGTCATTACAAATGTCTTGACGTTTCCGGAAGGTGCTGCCATATACAATGTCTTTGTAAGGAAAACATCATTTGCACTTACATCATCAATGACAAGCAATGTATCAGGCTTTAATGTTTTTACCCATGATGTAGCTACCTGGCCGTGAATCAGTCTTTCATCCAATCTAAGTAAATCAATCATATTTTTTCTCCTTTTTTCAAATACAGGCTCAATCCGGTTCCGAACGGAAAGAGCCTGCATAAAACACTTAATTAAACAAGTCCGATGTAAGACAGAATAATGCAGATGATCATAATGCCGTAGATCAGTCTTGTAGGCGGAACCTTCTTATTCAGGAAATGGAAGCATGTGAACAGAATTGCTACAGGCATAACACCGGGGAGCAGCTTATCCAGCAAAGCTTCCTGAAGATTCATTTCTACACCGCCGACATTCGCAACCCATGCAAAGCTGAACTTGATTGTCGTAGAACACAGGCAGCCCATCATCATAAGGCCGATAATAGAAATAACTTCTTCAAGACGATCAAACATATCTGTAGCAAGAAGGTCAGTTACAAATGATTCACCCTTTACATATGTTGTATACAGGCAGATCCACTTGCCTCCGGCAAACAGAATAATGAAGATCAGAAGATACAGAATAGGTGCAAGGAAGTTTCCTTCCTGAGCAAGACCCATACACAATGCAGCGATAATGTTACCAATGGAACCCTGGAAAATCGTATCGCCGATCGCAGCTAACGGACCCATCAGGGCAATCTTCATGTTCTGAATAGCTTCCGGTGAAATAGCTTCACGGTTTTCGGATCTCTTCTTTTCAAGAATATAGATCAATGCCCATACGATAGCACCTGTATAAGGGTTTGTGTTATAGTAGCCGCAATGTCTTACATAAGCAGCTTTTCTTTCTTCGGGATCATCTTTATAAAATTCATCAAGATACTTATCAACAGTGAAAAGAACACCGTGACCAGACATTACAACCTGGTTGGAAGATCCCATGATCAGATTGGATCTCCAGAATAAGTTAAACAGTACGCTCTTATCCTTAGCGGTTAATTCATTCTTAGCCATTAGAAGAAGTCTCCTCCATTTTCTGCTGATACATTTCCGGAAGCAGCTTTAATCTTATTATCAAGTTCAGCTGATACATAGTACCAAACCAGACCTACTGAAACTGCAACGATTGCACACTGAATCTGAGTTAAGCCGACAACGTAGGATAAAATCCATCCAACAAAGAAGAAACCAGCAAATTTCTTCTGCCATGTCAGCTTAAGAGCAATAGCAATACCTACAGCTGTCATACAGCTGGAGGCAACAGATAAGCCATTCATCAACTTAGCAGGTAATTTATCAACAACTACTGAAACTGCATCTGTTCCAAAATAAACTGCGCAGAAAATAATAATGATGGAAGGCAGCATAGAAATAAACAGGAACCAAATCCAGTGAGCCATATCATACTTCTTTGAATCGCCCTCTGCAGCCAGCTTCTGCCACCAAGGTTCAGAAGCAGCGAACAGAGGTGTAGAAAGTTTAGTAATACTGTTAGACAGAACACCAATTGTATAAGCAATAGCAAGTCCAGCTTCAAGTTCAATACCACCGAGCAGTACATAAGCACACGGAATGATGGAACCAAGCTGCTTATTTGCCGGTGCTACACCACCGATCGCCATAACGCCAAGGAAGATAGCCTGTAAATAACCACCCATAATCAAACCTTCCTGAGGCTTGCCGACGAATATTCCTAACAATGTACATAGACAGATTGGTGAATATGACATGTTAAGAAGGAAGATCTTCTGGAAAACATTGGCGATCCAAAAGACTAAGCAACAAATAATCGCACCTTTAAGCATGTTTTTCTCCTTTCCCATTTTTGGGACTGATATAGGATGTGCACGCTCCTATATGTGATTACATTATATTGAAACTGTAAGCGCTCTCTTTTTTTGTTTTTCACCGTTGCCGGTGAAAAGCTTATTTGCTATAATCCGACTATGCTTAATAAAACGGAAGCTGATATCATTGAGATCATTGAGCAGAATAAAATCTGCTCTTCTACATACCTTGCAAAGCTGATGCAGGTTTCAAAACGATCGATAATAAATTACGTCAGGCAGATCAACGAAATATATCCGGATCTGATTCTTTCATCGAACAAAGGATATCAGATCAATAAAGATGTTCACGATCAGGTGATCAAAGAAAATCCTGCGATCAGTACGACTGATATCGGAGAACGTAAATGTGATATTGCTGTTGAGATGATGCTGAGAAAAAATGATTCAATTAATATCAGTACAACTGCGTTCAGATATTATATTTCCGAAACAACACTGCGTTCTACACTTTATGAACTGAAAACAGAAGCCAGGGAATGCTCGCTTGATATCATATTTGAAAAAAATCATGCCGTGCTTTCCGGAAGTGAAAAAAAGAAACGTATCTTCCTTTTCAGAATCCTTTCAGAGCGGAATAACAGGCTTGAAATCATTACGGATGTATTTCCTGATCTTCCGGTCAGCAGATTCGGAACTGCGCTTCATGCCATCATCAATGATGCCGGATATACAATCACTGATTATTCTTTTGATGACCTTCTTTTCAGTATCCTTATTACAGTGGTTCGCTATCGTCTGGGACATGAAGTTGAATCCGATATTTACGGAGACTTCCTGCGTGAAGATGACTACAGAATCTCAGATAAGATTGCGGAATATTTCCGAAAGAAAATCAACATTTCTCTCTCTGAGAGTGAGAAAAAACTGATTGCCGTGCTTTGTGCATCGCGCATCAACAAAATACAGAATGATATCATCACTTTGGAAAATCTGAATACTTACATATGGCCGGATTGTTACCGGATGATTTTGGAAATCAATGAAGGTCTTAAGAAGAGATATTACATTGATTTTACCGGAAACGAGAGACAGTTTATCAATTTTGCAATGCATATACGTGCAATGATTCACCGTCTGGCTGCTGATATTACTTTGAACAATCCTTATCTGAACGAAATCAAGCAGAATCACATCAATATCTATGAAGCTGCTGTTTACATTGCCTCAATCGTCAGCAGGAAGTATCCTATGCAGATATCAGAAGACGAAATTGCTTATTTAGCGCTTCATATCGGAGGATTCCTTGAAACCACGATTGATCTTCGCGCCAAGATCAAAGTTGCATTTGTAATGCCGAACTACTATACAGTAGGAGAAGATCTGTTCAGATTCTATTCCTCTGTATTTGATAAATATATTATTTCACAGCTGTTTTATTCAATTGATGAACTGGAGACCGGTACTGCTTACGATCTGCTGGTTGTTCCTTTTAAAATCAGCAGAAAAGATTATGCAGGCAAAACAATTGTTGTTTCACCCTTTGCCAGTCATAATGACCGAAGGCTGCTGTACAAGACAATTGACAACATCCGGATTGAAAAAAGAGGTAATTTTCTCAATAAAAGACTGTTTGAGATGTTTAATAAAGGAATTGGAATTGTTCACAATAACGATCTGAACCTGAAAACAAAAGAAGAAGTGCTTTCCTTTATGAGCAGTGCTTTAGCAGAAAAAGGAATGATCAAAGATACATTCATGGATAATGTGCTCCTGCATGAGACACTTACAGACTCCGTATCCGGCAAAGTTGCATATCCCCGCAGTGTAGAGACCGATGGTGTTCATACCAGTATCAGCATTTTTCTTTCGGAAACACCGGTCAAATGGGGAAACAAGGAAGTGCATGCTGTAATTCTCTTTACAAACACAGATCAGGGATACCGCACATGCATGAGTATTCTGACCGAAGCTATGAACGCATTAAAGGACAAAGCAAGTGTCAGCAATCTTCTTAAAGCAGAAAATTTCGAAGATATAAAGAAGATCATACTGCATTAACAGTCATGATATAAAAAAACGATTATGTGCTGCATACATAATCGTTTTCTTTTTACTTTATTTTAAGCAGAGGAGAATGAATCTCCCGGAGATGATCCTGATACTGACTTGTACCATATAAAGCATCATGTGTGTTCACCAGTTCAATATGATTTTCTTTTACCCAGTTTTTTACACGATCGCAAGTATATGCTTCAACATCCTTTACACGCGGAATGGTACATGAAGATTCTGCGAGTACATAATCGTCCAGATAACCCGGATGCTGCGAACGAAGCCAGATTGTATTTTCCTCAATCGGCATATCCAGAATAGATCCTGCCGGATCATAGTAAGCAAAATCTTCTGTCTTCAAGGTTTTCGTATGTTTTCCGGACAAATCTACATACTCTTTAATATTCAGATGACGGTAAGGTTCATCAGCGACATGTTCTTTACGGTCATAGCCAAGTCCGCCGGCAAAACCATATACAATACCATACTGATCACAGATTTCATTGATTGCCTTGCCCATCAGACTTCTGCCCCTTCCGCATGTTTCCGGTATGCGTCCCAGCAGATCTCTGCATCTTCTGATCTGTGCATCGAATTCACGCAGTGCTTCCTCATAAACAATATCATTTTCCAGTTTATGATCTTTGCGCCATTTAAAGCGACCCTGCTCATTTACAAGAGACGGAACTTCCGAAGGGTCCAGTACAGGTCTTCCCCACATATGTGTATGCCAGCCGACTGTCAGCCAGGGCTTATCCTTTAAATATTCACATGCATCTTCAAACCCGGGACAGTCAAGCATCAGGTCAACTGCAGTTACTACTCCCTCCTCAATTGCTTTCCATGTTCCCTGGTTATGAATATTTGTATAACCAACATCATCTGCTCTGAATATTACTTTCATAGTTTCCTCCTATTTAGACATTTTTCTTTTTCTTGCTTCTATGCTTTTTGAAACTTCTTCCGAAAAGCTCCTCGGGATAAGATTGCTGCTGCAGTTTGCGATCTGTTCAAGATATCTGCAGGCAAAATCCAAAGTGATCATGAACGAATCCGGATCCAGATGATCGAAATTATCCAGATGATTATGGATTTCTGCTCCGCCTTTCGGTGCAAGGCGCGCAAACGTAACTGACGGTACGCCTGATGATGCAAAGCTCTGGGAATCCGAAGAATAACTTCCCGATGTCACACGCAGCGGGTGATTATTCAGCTTTGCAAGGTATGTAATCTGATGTGCCACTTCTTCACTTGCTGTAACACATACAGACTCATATCCAACAGTAACCCCGGTCATATCAAAGTTCATATCGAATATGTAGTGTTCCAGATCATCCTTATGAACCATGCAGTATTCTTTTGAACCTGTGCATCCGTTTTCTTCACTGCCGCACCAGATAAACTTCAATGTCCTCCTCGGTCTGTTTTCAGCAAAATGATGCATGAGTTCCATAACCGTTGCAGAACCTGTTCCGTTGTCATAAATACCATGTGAAAACGGTACTGAATCATAATGAGCAGTGACTGCTATGATCTCGTTTTTCAGATCAGAGCCTTCAATTGTCGCAACTACATTTCCGGATTGTGTTTTACTGCGTTCCTCGTTCATTCTGAAACGTACTTTTGATGCTTTCGAGCGTAGCAGTTCTTCTGCGTCAGAAATATGGATTTCTGCCGAAGGAAGCAGGATATCTCCTTTGCCGAATGCATTACGTGTTCTCAGTTCTTTCTTTAAGGAATCATCATCCCTGAAACTTCCCACAATACACAGGTAACCGGCAGCACCTTTCTGAGAAAGTTTCTTCAGAAGTCCCGGAAAAGCTTCCGAATGACCAAGACATATCTTTCCCTTTACTTCAGAAAGATCTTCATCAGTGCATTCACCGATGTACAAAAGTTCTGCTTCTGTTTCTTTACAGCTTCCTGTCATGCCGATTCCGGTAACTGCATATTTCTTAAAGTAAGGTTCGATTACAGTGAACTCTGCATCTGTTACTCCATATGCATTGATTTCATAGTTTTCGATTTCCGCAGGAACACCTGCCTCAAGACATTTTTCTTTCAGGTAAGAGGCAGCTTTCCGTTCTTCATCAGTACCGGTAACACGAACATAATCTAGATCTTTCAGCATCTGCCATGCACGTTCTTTGTTCAAAGACATTATTTACCTCCGTTTTAACTTATGAACATTTTAAAAAATACCGGAATTCATACATTTCAAAAAGTTCACCACTGACGGTGCATGAAATAAAAGCAAATCACAGTTGTTTAAACATAGAATACTTATGCAGAAAGAGTTCACTTATGAATAAGATTACAGCAAAAGACCTGAACGGGTTTACCGTCCGGCACGAAGGAAAGAAAACATATTACTACAACATACTGAACAGGAATACCTATCTCATTACAAACGCTGATGCGCCTTTGTTTCAATACTGGAGTATGCGATATACAATCGGAATTCTTTCAGCTGCAGCAGGTATTGCATTGTTTCATGCAGTTATTCCTTCAGCTGCGGCAGGAATCATTCTGATCATCATTTCGGAACTGGCTTATCAGTTCTGCTTCCTCAAGACATTAACAGTTCTTAAAACGGATCACGCAAATACAGCCAATATTAATTCCGGGATCAGCCGGATGACAAATGACAAACTGATTCTTTACGGCATACTGCTGTTTTTTACCGGTGTACTGCTTGTCGGAAACGCATTCGATTCCTCATTTCAGGGAATGCTGTTCTATACAAACATTGCACTTGCCGCATGTATTTCAATGTTTGGTATCTTTTTACTGGCAGTTCTGGTTCGAAGGATGATATCCGATAAATAATATCCTGCCCAATGAAGCAGTTCAGTGATTAAACATAAAATTCGAAAGCCCCCTGAATATACTGTGAGGAATATAAAGACCGAAGAATTCCTCCTCCCCTTTTCAAAGCTAAGTACCGGCTGTACTTAGCTTTTCATTTTGCTGAATTTCCGAAAATATCAGATGCATTTCATATCAATCATTATTATGTTCTTTATTGTTGACTTTAGTCTGATTTCGTACTATTTTATTGATGGAATAAGTACGTTTTCGTACTATCAAAGGAGATATATGACAAAAATTACAGCAGGAAGAGATTATCTTGGAAACATTGCACCAAAGTTTGCAGCAATTAATGATGACATTCTTTTCGGTCAGATATGGGATGATGAGATTCTGACCCCTAAGACACGCAGTATTATTACAATTTCAGGTCTGATGGGAGCCGGCATTCTTGATGAATCGTTAAGGGGCCATCTTGAAACAGGCAAAGCGAACGGAATTACAAAACAGGAGATTGCGGAAATAATCACCCATCTTGGTTTCTATACAGGCTGGCCGAAAGCCTGGGCAGCTTTTGCAATGGCCGCAGAAATCTGGAAAGACGACGAAAAGAGTGATTCTCTCTTCGGCAAAGGAACACTGCTCAATGATCCTGATCATTTTAAAGGCAGAGTTTATACACAGGAAATCTTCGGTTTTGACAAACCGATGATCTCTGACAATGTCACATTTGAGCCCGGAGCCAGAAACAGTTGGCATATTCATCAGGTCGGTCAGACATTGTTTGTAACAGAAGGAAAAGGCTGGTATCAGGAAGAAGGCAAACCTGCAAGAGCATTAAAAGCAGGTGATATTGTAGAAATTCCCGGTGGTGTGAAACACTGGCATGGTGCTGCAAAAGACAGCTGGTTTGTACATCTTGCTTTTGAAGATCCTTCCAAAGGTGCACCTGAATGGTGTGAATGCGTCAGTGATGAACTCTATGATGCTTTAGGAGAATAAATCACGCAGGAATTCCGTTATTCATTAAAAACCGATGTCATTTTCGGAAAAAACAAAATCGCAGAGCTTCCTTCCCTCCTGACTCTTTCACATCTGATGGAACAGTACTTCACAGGAAATCGTTCCGAGCTTTCATGCCGGTTATGTGAAGGAGTTATGAGAACTGTGATCCGGTATGCCCCGGCTGCTGTAAAGGAGCCGGAAAACCATGAAGCACGTGCACAGCTGATGTGGGCTGCATCGCTTGCAAATAAAAGTATTCTCTCTTGGCAATGACTACAGCGGATGGCCGTGTCATGCAATTGAACATGAAATGAGTGCTTATTACGACATTACGCACGGTCTTGGTCTTGCCATCGTTACACCCGCATGGATGAAACATGTCATCAATAAAACAACTGTTGCGATGCCGGGAATGATATTGCCTGTGCTCTGCAGGGTGCAGATGCGCTGGAGAAATTCTTCCGCAGTCTGTCTCTTGCAGGAAAGCTCAGTGAGATCAATATAAGTCTTGAAAAAACAGATGAAATCAGCGATCATGCTGTAGAACATGGATATCTCAGTTATGCATGGTGTCCTATGAATGCGCATGATGCAAGAGAAATCCTTGAAGAATGCAGGTAGAATGATGAATATACAGAAACAGCGTATGGACCGCATGTACGGAGCAGTCACACGCATCAATGCAATCTATGAAAACTATGCAAAGCAGAACGGCATGAGTTATCTGGAATGGCAGATGTTCTATGCACTGCAGAGTGCAAAGGAAGAAGAGATCTGTCTGACCCAGAAGATGCTTTGTGATAAACTGAAAGCATCAAAATCAACTGTAAACAGTATTGTCAGGAAATATCTTTCTGAAGGCCTGATTGAACTGAAAGACAAGACAGACAATAAAAAAGAAAAACTGGTTGTTCTCACAGAGCAAGGCAAAGAATGTACAAACCGGATTGTTCTTCCGGTGATGAATGCTGAAATGGGCGTAATGGCACAGATCAGCGATGAACAGCTGGATGTTCTGATTCATGCAGAATCTGTTTTTGCCGAAGGACTTGAGGAACTGCTTTTTCAAAAGAAAGAATGATACGAACAATACAGAAAGATGTATTCATTGCATCTTTCTTTTTTATTTTGTGATATCTTTAGTTAGTATTTTCTAACCGGAGGTGCATATGCTGCTGCTTGATAAAACACTGCTGCGATTAACAAAAGGATTATGGGGGATGATCCTGCTTGTTACATTCATACGTTTTCTTACTTTGACAGGTGTCACTGCATTGTCTGAAATCACCGGATCTTTTCTCGGAAATCTCTTTGACCCGCAGTTTTCCGGAGCCGCTGTAAAGGAGGCAGTCATCAGTGCTCTGCTGATCTCACTGTTTACTTTTGCATGCCAGATTGCGCAGGGGCTTGCGGAATACAGAACAACCGCTGCTGCCCGTGCAAAACTGCGTGATGTCATCTTTTCAGCTGTTCTCGAGCTGGATGCCGGAAGTATTGAGAAGATCGGTCCTGTTTCCGCAATCACTGCTTCCGTTGATGCCGTAGAACAGATGCAGAGCTACTACAGTATTTATCTGCCTTCTCTTCTTTACAGTGTCATTGCTTCTGTATATCTCTTCTTTCATCTGAAGGATATCTCTTTCTCTGCTGCTGTTCTTCTCTTGACGGTATCTCTGTTTCTGCTTCCGCTTCACAACATATTCCGTTCCAGAATCGAAAAACTCAGAAGAGTTTACTGGCATTCTCTGGATGACATGACCGGATATTACCTGGACAGTATCCGCGGACTTACAACCCTGAAACTCTTTGACCGTGATGAGGAACATGCAGAAGTACTTGGGGAAAAAGCTGATGTTCTGAACAAGAACATCAACAAGTTCATGAAGATTAATTTCACTTCCTTCATGATGACCGAAGGACTGATCTACGGTTCCATTGCGGTTTGCGTAATCATCACCATTCACGGCATGACAGCCGGTAATATTTCCGTCTCATCCGGTTTGACTGTACTGCTGCTCTCATACAGCTACTTCGCGTCAGTCCGCACACTTATGAGTGCAACGCACAGTGCATTGACAGCGGTTTCCGCAGCCTCAAAAGTAGAAGAAATTCTGGCAGTTGATACATCCCGTCCGTATGACCGCTCACTGCCTGAAGATCCTTCCGGTTTCGATGGGATCCGCATGGAGAATGTATCCTTCGGATATGAGGGAAGAAAACGTGCACTGAACAGTGTTTCTCTTGAAATCAGAAAAGGTTCGGTGACAGCTCTGGCAGGTTTGTCCGGGTGCGGAAAGTCAACCATTGCATCACTGCTGATGCGCTTCATGGATGCGGAAAACGGAAAGATATATTTCGAAGGAGCGGACTACTTCAGTCTTCAGCCGCAGGAAATACGGAAAAAGATTGTCATGGTTCCGCAGACTGTAACCATCTTTGCCGGTACAATCCGTGAGAATCTTCTTCTTGCGGATCCTGAGGCAGATGATCAGAAGCTCATGCAGGTACTGGAAGAAGTGCGTTTGAAGGATTTCGTTGATTCTCTCAGCGACGGTCTTGATACACAGACAGGTGACAGCGGTTCAAAGCTTTCCGGCGGACAGAAGCAGAAAATCGGCATTGCCCGTGCCCTTCTCAGCAATGCTGAATACATTATCTTTGATGAAGCGACTTCCAGTGTTGATCCGGAAAGTGAAGAGGAAATCTGGAAGACAATTGGTCATCTGGCGCATATCCGCACACTGATCATCATATCTCATCGTCTTTCTACGATTCGAAGAGCAGACCGGATTTATGTTCTTGATCATGGTGTGATTGCTCAGTCCGGAAATCACGAAGAACTGATGCAGAACGAAGGTCTGTACAGAAGTCTTGTCAAGCAGCAGGAGCTGATGGAGAAGGGAGCGTAAGAATATGAAGAAATACAAATTCTGTTATTCTGTTTCTGAAATGACAAAGCGTCTGCTTCATTACGCAGCTCCGATCAGGAAGTATCTTGCTGTATCCACCCTTGCAAGTATCATCGGGAATCTTTCTCATATGGGTTTCATGGGTTTCGGGGCAATGTGGATTCTGAGCGGTGCCGGTTTTACTGATACACACAATATGATGCTTTATGCCTTTCTTACAATCCTGTCCGGTATTCTGATTGCTGTATGCAGATATCTTGAGGGTGTCTTCTCACATCTTGGAGCTTACGGTATTCTTGCCAGACTGCGTGTACATCTTTACGAAAGAATCAGCCGTGTCTCCCCTGCTTATATGATTAATCAGAGAACAGGTGATGTGATGAATATTGCTGTTGCCGATATTGAAACACTGGAATTCTTTTATGCCCATATGATCGGTCCGATGTTTACAATCATTATTCTCCCTGTTACTACAGTCATCATTGCTTTCAGAATCAATCCCCTTTATGCATGGATTCTGATTCCCATCTACATACTGAACAGCATTGTACTTCCATTGATCGCATTGAAAGCCGGCAGAGGTTTCGGCATGCGTTTCCGGATGCGCCTTGGCGAACTGAAGGCGGATATTCTTGAAAGTGTCTACGGGATCAAGGATATCCAGATCTTCTCGGCAGGTGAGAAGAGGAAAGGTCTTGTCAAAGAAGACAACAACAAAGTCAATCAGGCTGCTTTATGGCTGACATTACATAAGCAGACAGTCGCATCACTTCCGAATCTGTTTGTCTATCTTGCACGTATTCTGATTCTTGCGGCTGCAGGATATCTTGCTTCAAAAGGAGAAAACAACCCCGCAGGGACCATCGCTGTATCTTTCATTGCAGTATCCTCCCTCTCATCCACATTCAGTCTGACTACAGTTGTTACCAGTCTTCTGGAAACCTATGCCGCCGCCGAACGTCTTTTCAAAATCGAAGATGAGACACCGGAAACAAGCAATCCTGCACACAGCCGGACACTTGGAAAAATCGAAACAATCGAGTTCCGTAATGTAACCTTTGCCTATCCCGGTACAGAGAGAAAGATTCTTGATCATTTCAGCCTGATTATCCGTCAAGGTGAAAAGATTGGTCTGACGGGTGAATCCGGTGCAGGAAAATCAACGATTCTGCGTCTTCTTCTCAGGTTTTATCAGCCGGATGACGGTGAAATCCTGCTGAACGGAATCCCTGTCGAAGAGTTTTCCTTTGAAGAAATTCATAAGCATATCTCTTTGCTGGAACAGGATACTTATCTTTTCGCTGATACGATCGAAGAAAACATCCGTATTTCAAGACCCGATGCATCTCATGATGAAATTGTCAGCGCAGCTGAAAAAGCAGGCATCGCTGATTTCATTGCTTCACTTCCGGATGGTTATCAGACTGATATGGGACAGATGGGGACACGTCTTTCAGGTGGTGAACGCCAGCGCATCGGTATTGCCAGAATGATGTTAAGACAACCGGATGTATGTCTTATGGATGAACCATCAAGTGCACTTGATGCATTTCACGAGAAAGAGCTTCTGTACACACTGCAGAAGGAATTCAGTGAGCATACATTTATTCTGATCTCTCATCGTATATCCACTGTTGCAGGATGCGACAGGCTGGTGCAGATCGGGCACTGAAAACAGCTGTATTCTGTTCAGCATCTGCTGCAGTACATAAAAGAATACAGATCAAAAAGCACGGTAAGATTTACATTACCGCGCTTTTCATCTCATCAGGCAGATTTTCAGTATGTCCCCGCATTCGATGTATCGTTCATATCCGTTTATGACATGCAGGTGCAGTACCGCCGGAAAATATATGTCACCTCTGAATATGGTGTCAGGGACCGCTCTTTTACTTCCATAGAAATTCCTTTTCAAAAGCAGATCGTGACTGTTGTTCCTTTTCCCAGTTCACTCTCCATATGAATCTTTGCATTGTGAATCTCAGCAATATGCTTTACGATCGTAAGTCCAAGTCCTGTACCGCCGGTCTCGCGGGAACGGCTTTTATCCACACGGTAAAAACGTTCAAAGACTCTCTCCTGCTGCTCGTAAGGAATGCCTATGCCGTTATCCATCACTGTCAGAACAGCATGCTGGTTTTCGGAGGATACTTTTACACGCACCCATCCGCCGTCGTGATTATAACGAACTGAATTCTGGATCAGATTTTCAAACAGTTCCTTTATCAGTTCACGATCCGCACTCTGCATTGTATCTGTACCAATGCAGGTAAGTGTAATATTTCTTCTCTGTGCACTGACACGCAATGTCTTGCATACATCTTCAGCAAGTTTATAAAGATTCACGGAATCAAACTTTCTCGGGAGTTCACGATGATCCAGTTCTGACAACCGGATAATGTCATTAATCAGTGACAGCAGACGATCGGAATTCTGGCGGATCTGCCGGGCGACATGAACTTCCTGTTCCCCTTCGACCATATGATTTTCAAGCAGTTCTGCATATCCTGAAATAGCTGTCAGCGGGGTCTTCAGTTCGTGCGAGATATTTGCTGTGAAATCCTGACGGCTTTTCGCTGCTTCAAGTATCTTCTCATGCTGGCTGCGGATCTTTGCCGCAAAAGGATCCAGTTCACGATATACCGGTATCGTCATCGGATCATCAAGATGTTCTGCCATAGTATTAATCGGGCTGATCAGTTGTACAGTCAGCAGATGCCCGATCATAATACATATAAGAAAAACCACTGCTGTGAACTGTTCCCCTCTAGTTGTTGTCCAACTTTTGGGGAGCAGTTCACTTCGTGGAGTTCTTTAATGCTTACAAAATATCTGCGGACATTCCTGGAAGAATTGTTATAGCCAATGCAGTAATGATTGAAGCAGGAAGCCCGGTAACCTGTTGCCGAGTAGTTCACGTGTGTTCATTTATACTTTCAGATATGCGCTCTCTGCTTTATTACTGTACAGAAGAGGTTACAATTATTTACGTCCGCAGCTCCATACGGGCGGAAGTAAAGCGTGCCACTTTTTAATTGGACAATTATAACTGGCAGGCGGCCTTTTTTAATTCTGACTTCACAGCTGAAAATATCGCTGTAGGGAATCATTGTGATTGGCTCCGAAGACATTGAAGACTTTATTCTTTCATAATTTTTATTGTTTTGATCCATTACCAATATCGCTGAAGCACAACTTATAAAACTTATAAATTCCGCAAAGAGTGCTAAAATACCCAAGATAGGAATGAGAGGTAGTAACAAACCCGTTGCTATAGCAAAAAATATAATAAAAATACCAGGAGTCCAAACTCGTCTATAGTCGATAATGATTTGAGTTCCGATTCCCTGGGCATTCAGTTCGATCTTTCCGCGTCCGTTGTGCTCGCGTCCGGAGAATGTACCCTTAATCCATGCATCATTCATTTCAAACGTTGCTGCATTAATATTTGTTCCAAAGAAAGCAGAAAATACATCTTCCCCTGCTTTTTGTCCCGTCCTTAAGGTTCCGCCAACTTTGCCTACGGTTTCCTGCGTATCGTCAGCAGGAGCGCCTTTTTTCGTTTTGGGCTTTTTCTTTCCGATGGGCTTTCCTACGGTTTCCTGCGCATCACGCCAGCCGGGGCCTACCGTTTCCGAGGCATTGGCGTTCCGGGCGTAGCCGGCTGTTTGGGCTGTATCACCGCTGTTTGCGGAAGACTGCGCCGTTTCCGTACCACTGAAAGTTCTTCCGGGAGCAGACCCTGCTTTTTTTTGATTTTCGGGTTCTGCGTTCAGAGATTCGAGATCCGTCAGCATCTCAGCTGCGGAGCCATAGCGGTCATTGCGGTTATAGGCACAGGCCCTGAGCACAATCCGCTTTAACGCTGCGCTGCCGTGGGCTGGCGGGGGCAGTGCTTCCCCATGGATTCGCTTATACTGGGCCTCGCTGATCTCGGACATCTTCGGAGGGTTCGTGCCCGCGGGCCAGAAGGGCATGCGGCGGTCATTTAGAAGCCAGTACAGCACCAGCCCCAGCGAATAGGTATCGACATCCCGACCGTATTTTTCGCGCCGCACGATCTCCGGTGCCATGTAGCGCTCCGTCCCGGTTACCGTGGCATTTGTCGTATGATCCAGACTTCGCGCCACGCCGAAGTCGCCCAGCTTATAGCCGTAGTCCGACACCATGATGTTCTCGGGTTTTACATCCCGATGGATGATATTCTTGTCTTCGCAGACGGAAAGTGCCCGGCAGATATCTCGCCCCAGCCGGATCACTTCGGCCTCTGTGATCATTCCTCCGGTCAGCCTGTCTTTCAGCGGTGTCAGCAGCTCCATGCGGATATAGAGGTCCCAGCCGATCTCGTTCGTATGCTCTTCGCAGTAAATATCTTCGCAGTCCACAATATTGGAGTTGCCCTTGAGCTGAAGCATGATCTTATACTCGCCGATCAGCTCCTGCAGGCATTCCTCGTATTTGCGTTTGATGCTTGCGTCGTCATAGCCGTCGCTCCGATCTGCTGCCACAGCAGTGCTGTCTTTTGGAATCGTGACCACTTTCATGGCTGCGCGCTCCGAGATCCCGTACTGATTTCGTTCAATTTCATAAACGCTGCCGTAGCCGCCCCGGCCGATCAGACGGACAACCTTCCATCCCGGCCACGGAACGCTTCTGGTTTCTTCACTCATAATAAACCTCCTCCGTTTAGTTTTATCCCGGCAGAATTTCCTTGTTTATTTCAATACGAGAACATCCCCGGTCCGAATCCCCAGTTCTGCCAATGTCCGGTTCTCGGCAAGCATTTCTCCCCTGCGCTCCGAATACAATCTGCAGGCCGGAAGCGTTTCTGCCAGTGATGGCCGATAGGCGGCCAACGCCTCACGGATATCCTGCTGCAGTTTGCTTACCCGGGTATTTGTCGGAAGCTCCATATCGTAATTCAGCTTCGGACTGTCCTTTTTTACTGTTACGATGATAAAGGCTCTCATATGTCACCTCGATTCACAAACTGCACCCGGTCCTCACAGATCAGCGCGGCCTCTCCGGGATCCAGCGTCAGATAGGCATCCACATCCGCAAAGACAGTCTTGCGGACATACTCGCCCGGTTTGCCGTCCAGTACCAGAATCTGACCTCTGCCGAGGATGGCGTCCGTCAGAAGATCCGGCTCCTCCGTCGTGAAGCTTTCTTTGGATATGACCGCAATCAACGATACCCCGAGATCCGCGGAACGCGTAAAGATCCTCCGGAAGCTCTTTTGTTCCGCCGGACTCATGGCCTGCGCAGTCGTCTCAAAATCCCTGACAACCAGACAGATCCGGGAAAAGCCGCTCAGCCAGGCTTCTTTGTCAAAATGCGCTTCTTTGTTGTGGAGTTTGAAATTTTCTTTTCTTTCGTTAAGGATCATCTCGAGATCCTCACGCATTTTTGCAAGATTTTCCTTTTGAAGATCGAAGGTCTGCCAGCCCGCCTGCTGCTTCAGTTGCAAGAGCAGGCTGTCTGCCGCCTTTTGTCTTAAAGATGTGTCCGACGAGGTGATAACCAGCAGATTTGTCTTGCAGAGATCTACCGTCAATTTTTCCAGCTCACGCACATCCCGGCCTATATACAGGCCGCGGCCTGTGTCAGCCGCACCCGGAAGCCCGTTATCACCGCCCGCAGCGGCCTCCTGACCGGGCAGCCGCATCGATTTTTCTGGCGCACCAGCGACGGCATCGTGCACGGGTACCGCACCGGCACCGCGATGTCCGTTCAGGGCGTTTTGCATCTCCGCAAACTGTTCCAGCAGTCGATCATGGCGTAACCGGTCATCCTTTTCATCCATATAGACAGCGGACTGGAAGTTGACCGGGGGATTGCCCTTAAACAGCGCACGGCCCGGGAAATTCGGCAGGCTGACACCGGTGACCGGCCCCACCAGCGTACCGTAATCGCCCTTATCCGGCATCTGAAGCGCTATGCCGCCCTTAACCAGCTGCATAAATTTGTAAGGTATTCCCAACGTAGAGTTGGCCGTAAACACCAGAAAAATGCCAAACGATGCGCCGGCTGCCGCAACCTCGTTAAGCAGATCAGCGAGTTCAAAGGACTGTTCAAAAAACTGTCCGATCTGATCTACGGCAATCAGCATGGCGGGAAGCTCTGCGGACACCGTTTCCCAATAGGATTCCAGTGAACTGACCGCGTGCTTCAGAAACACCTGTTTTCGGGATTCCATTTCGCGGCGCATACGCTGTATAAAAAGATCGAGTTTCTTCTCGTCCTGGTTCAGAATGACCTCCCGGACATGCGGCATGTCGGCATATTCGCTCATGCTCCAGCTGGCCGCATCCAGCACCGTGACCGATACCTTCTGCGGCGGGTAATACATCCCCACAGAAGACAGAATCGTCTTTAACAGGAAGGTTTTGCCCGAACCGGGCACGCCGAAAATACCGAAATGGCCTGTGTGCATAAAATCGATCTTCTGGATTCCCTGCTCCTGTCTCTGCGGAATATCGTATTTTCCGATTGGAACGGACAAACCTTTTCTGGTTCTGTCCCAGTCGGTTCCGTCAAAGGTCTTTCCGTCTGCGATATCGTCCAGCGGCAGCCAATGCGGCAGTTCCGGAAGCCACGGTCCCGGCATTTTCTCGATGCCGTGCTCTTTGCAGACACGATTGATATAATCCGTCACTGCAGTGAGTTCATCGATGACATCCTTTTTCTTTTCTTTTTTCCGGCGGACGGAGATACGGTTTCCCGTCACCTCAACGATCCTGACCTGATTATCCGCAATCAGGCCGTTGTCGTTTTCGTCATATTCCGCAGCACTGTAGAAGGACTGGAAAAGGCCGAAATACTCATCCTCACCCACGCGAACATAGGCGCGGCCGGCCTGCGTGATTCTGGCTGCATCGGCACGTTTGAGCATTTCCCGGCTGTCTGCCACATCCTGTACTTTCATGCAAATGCGGAATCTTGAATTGCTGTTGATCTGGTCCGTTACAACGCCTGCAGGTCTCTGTGTTGCCAGCAGCATGTGGATGCCCAGCGAGCGTCCGATCGTTGCGACAGAATTCAGCTCTGTCATGAATTCCGGCTCCTCTTTTTTCAGTTCTGCAAATTCATCGGTGACGAGAATCAGATGCGGAAGCCGTTCCTTGGCGATTCCTTCCTGACAGGCACGCTGGTATTTGTCGATATTATTGACACCGTATTTGGCAAAAAGCTCCTGCCTGCGGCGCAGCTCGCTCTTCAGCGAGATCAAGGCGCGGGTGATATTACGGTCGATATTGGTGATTTTTCCCACCACATGCGGCAGCGGTTCCATCAGGTCGGACATGCCGCCGCCCTTGTAGTCTATGATGACGAAATTCACATCATGGGGATGGTAATTCACTGCCATCGAAAGAATCCAGCTCTGCAGGAGTTCACTTTTGCCGGAGCCTGTGGTACCTGCCAACAGACCGTGCGGCCCGTGAGACTGATCGCCGCTTTTGATGTCCAGTGAGAATTCCCTGCCGCCTTCCATAATGCCGATCGGCGCAGCCAGCGTCAGATAAGGCTTGCTGTTTTGCCAGCGGGCATATACGTCCAGCTCCTCCGCTTTTCTGACATGATAGCCCTGCAGGAAGGTGACAGATGCGGGGATCTGCGCGGCCCTGCTTTTTGTCTCCAGTTCGATCGCAGCCTGTCTGCGGAAGAACCGTTCCAGTTCTTTCTGATGAATCGGCTCATCCGGGGTAAAATATGTTCTGCCGTCATACTTTTCGCGCTCATAGACAACGCACGCCCCGTCATCCTTTACCTCTGCAATCACCTGGCATTTCTGCGGCAGCTCATACCGTGAGTCGGAAAGAATCAGAGTTGTCATACCAAGAGCGGGATCGTTTGCCGTCAGATCCTCATAGATGTCCTCGTTGTACAGAAGTTCACGATACTGGGCAATCACTATGATATGGGGGCGAAAACAGGTTTCTTTTTTGAGAGAATCCGAGCGGCTTGCCTCTTTTCGCGTGCGGATGATCTCAGAAAGCATGGCCGCCACCGTTCCGCGCTGCTTTTTATCAAATGCAATATAACGCACCTGCCCGGTAGTGTCCCAGATATGGGGCAGCCATCGCAGAACGCCCCAGTTCGCCAAAGCGCTTTCATCAAAGAAAGCCGCGATCTGCACATCCGTATAGCTGTGCTGAACCGATATTTCCGTCAGAATATTTCTCAGCAGGTAATAGACAGGAATCGTCTCGCCGATGAAGCCGATTGTCTGAAAATCCCGCAGGGAAATACAGACCGGAGCCTGATCTACATAGCGCGTTTCCTCAATAATTCTTTCGGAGAGCTCTTCGAGTTCATCGTCCTCTTCCATTTTAAAGCCGTCGGTCTCGGCTCTGGTTTTGACTTTTACGCAAAGCGGGATTCTGCCGATGCCGAGCCGGGTCGTCAGAAAATCCGAGTCTTCAAAGTTTCGCTCCCAAAGATTCCACTTTAACCGATCGACGGTTTCGAGACAGGACTGCGGAGACGCATTTTCCTGCGTCAAAATCCGTCTTTGTACATCCGCTATTTTTTGAATCCGCGCTTTCTGATCCTCTATATAGGCACGGTACATTTCCTGACGGAGCCGTTCATATTCTTCGAGCTGCTGCTGTTCTTCCTTGTTGAGCTTTCCGGCCATTCTCAGGTTGGCGATCGGTGAGATCATGCCTGCCGCGCGAGCCAGCAGCAAAGCAGGTGACAGGGATCCCGTAGCCAGAGACGCTGCCAGCATTGCCCCGGAGCCGACAAGATACGCCCAGTTGCCGCTTTTGGACCCCATCGCTCTGGCCTTGGCGGGAACCGCGGACAGAACGATATCTTCCTGCGGAAGCTGCTCGCGGGTCCGCGGAGACAGATGATATGTGAGGGAGTGTCCTTCTCCGGCAGACACAGACTGCGGCTCGCTGATTTCCCGGCAGAGCGATTCCGGAAGTTTCAGAGAGCTTCCCATATTTTCAAATTCCAGCGTTCCGTTTTTCAGGAGAAACCGAAACGTAAATATGGAGAGGACATCGCCAGATTTGAGTTTTGCCTGGCGGATCCTCTTTCCGTTTAGATAGAGATGGTTTGTACTGTTCAAGTCCTCTGCATAGATAACGCCGTTTTCGCAGCTGATTTGAAAGTGCCTGCCCGAAACGACCGGAAAGGAAAGCACAATGTCATTGTCGGATCTTCTGCCGCAGGTGATCCGGCCATTATAAGGAAGTTCGAGAACCGTCCGGTCTTTGCCTGTAATCTGCGACACATAGATACGCGCCTGCCGGTCTTCTGACAGAGTGAAGATCTCGTTAACGGGCAGCCGGCTGTCCATTAAAAAAAGCGGCTCCCGAGAACTCACGGCCAACGGATCCTGGCTGCTGCCCAAAACCAGCATATGATCCGATGTATCAGGAATCTGAATACTGTCTTTATTATGTGTGCCGAATGTGACCTGCTTCGACAGATGGTCTATATAATATTCTCTGTCCCTGAACTGAAATACCGCTGCGTAATTCATAATACCTCCGTCATCCTGCGCACAGGAGCATGACCGTTACATTATCGCGGCCGCCCGCCTGCAGTGCCATATCGATCAGTGTCTGCACGGCCGTTTCCGGATCGGTGACAGCCAGCAGTGTCTCGCGGATCTTTCGCTCCGGCACCATATCCGTCAGACCGTCGCTGCAGAGCAGAAGCCGATCTCCCGCCTGCAGGGTCAGACTTTTGATAAAGGGCTCTATCTGCATTTCCTCCGGATCCACGCCAAGGTACTGCGTGATATACGGTTTTCGGTCTGCAGCATCACCGTCCTGCGGGTTTCGGCGTTCGACATGATCCACGGAAATCTGCATAAGTTCGCCGTCACGCAGAAGACAGCACCTGCTGTCTCCGAGATTGCATACCCAGATACGATCATAGAGATTATAAACCGATACCAGCGTGCATCCCATCTGCCAGGCACCGAGATTACAGCCTGCGCGGTACACCTTTCTATTCGTTTGCTCACAGAACTTTATCAAGGAAGCAGAAATATCCGCCGTGTCCATTTCGCCTTCGGATAAAAAAGCGGAGGCTGCTTCCGCCGCGGCATAAGAAGCAATCTCCCCGTAATCTCCTCCGCCCATACCGTCAAAAACCGCAAAGAAACTTCCGGTTCTGTGCAGGAAGCCCTTTTTCCACAGATGAATCTCTGCGGCCTCGTTATGGTCTCTGTCCAGATAGGTTCCGTCCAGACAGAAATTATCCTCATTGTTTTTTCTGACATTGCCGATGTGGGAGCCGCAGGCAGCTCTGACGATGCCGTTATTCAGAAAGTTCAGAATTGACTTTTTCACTTTTGTTTACTCCGTACGGGCAGCGGCAAGCTTCATGCCCAGACAGATCCGGAATTCTTCGCTTTCTTCATCCGAATAGCCGCGAAAAACAATTTTTTCGATCTCATCCTCCATAAACGGGCGTGCCAGATTGCCGTAAGTCAGGCCGAGCAAGGCATCGATGCCAAGATAGGTAAACACTTTGCCATCCGCATCGACAGGGCAATAGCCGATGATGACATATTCCTCCGTCTGCTCCTTTAATGTGACAACGGTTCCGAGAGGGTATAAAACATCCATTTTGTCTGCCGCCTTTCTTCAGTTTTCGTCAATGCCCAGGGCTTCTTTCATCGCAGCAGATGACACATGCTGTGAGATCGTGTCCATTGTGTCCATGTACTTCAGGTAGCCGTCTGTACGGCTGCCGCGGTATCCCGCGGATACAAGCTCGGTCTGCTCTGCCGGAACAGTACGAATGCTGTCTTCTTTCAGATAGCCTGCCGGACAGCTTATGACCTTGTAGGATTTTATATACTTGCCATCGGTCTCCTGAAAATAAATTCCGACAATGATTGCTTTTACATCGCCGATTTTTACAACGGAGCCGACAGGATATGTTTTTTCTGACATAATTTCACCTCAACGATTATTTGCTGAACCAGGATGCGACCCCGCTGATCACGGATGAGCCGAATTGCTTTGCGACCGAGGCCGTTCCGACAACAAGATATTTGCCGAAATCGCCCATAGCCTTACCTGCGTTCTTTGCGGCGGAGCCGAAATCACCGCTGACAATATCCTCGAGTGCGGATGTCATATGCTCATTGGCTTCATCGCCGATACTGTCCAGCTTGTCATAGACACCAAGGATGCCGGAGGTGATTTTTCCGGCGGTTGAGTTTTGGGTCACACTTCCGACGATCTTGCCGACGATGCCGGAATTATCTTTCGCCCAATCTTCGGCTTTTTCGAGATAATCATTGAGTGTTCCCGCGGCTTCATTCAGTTTTGAAGTCAAGTCGTCGGAAGAAGATGTCATGCTGAGACATTTTTCAACTGCTGTAGAGGATTCGGATGTGGAGCCGAGCTTTGCCGCTGCCGCTCCGTTTCCCAGCATGTTGAGAATGCTGGAAAATGAATTCTGCGCGGTCTGGATTTTGCCGGAAAAGTTTTTGGAAAGGTTTTCGCTCCAGCTGTCATTGATGCCGTTAATGGCTTTGGTCGTTTGCTGAAAGAGATCTTGGAAATTAGTCTGGATCGCTGTCAGCTCGACACTCTGCTGTTCGAGTTCTTCCGGTGTATATCTGATATCTGCCATGGCTTACTCCTCCATAGTCGATGAAAAATCATCAAAAGCAACAATGTCAGGGGAAGAAATTCCTCCTGAAATGCCCTGTACAACGCTGGTGATCTGACCGATTTTTTCGTCAATTTCGTTTACGCGTGCAATATTTTTGTTCTCAACTTCAACAAAAAGCTCAGCCGCCTGTTTGATTGCGCTGTAAAAGGACGCCGCGTGGGTCTGGATCGTAAGAGCAGTTGTCCTGTTCGTCACGGTGTTTTCGTTGATCTTTGTACGCTCGTCGCATTGCCAGTCATTGTGTACAACGATCTGGTTCAGCAGCGTGCAGGCATCCGTGATCGCTTCGTTTGTTTGTCCCGCGGCTGTAACCAGCGACTGAAGGGTGTCTGTGTCGATGTATAAGTTTGCCATACGTTTTATCCCTCCTTAAAAGGCATTCCGGATCATGGCCGCACACTGTTCATCAACCGTTTCAAAATCCGTCTTTGCCGCATCTGCGTAGTCCTTGAAGCTGCTGATGATTTCCTGCATGGTCTGGGTCTGGCTGAGATACTTCTGCATCATCTCGGCATAGGCCTGACTGGCTTCGCCCTCCCAGCCGTCATTGATTTTTTGAATCAGGGTCGTCATTCTCGCGGTAAGGGTTTCGTAGGAAGAAATAATCGTTGTCAGAGAAGATATCTGCGTGGAAAGTCCGTCATAATTAATCTTGATCGCTGCCATTTAAATGCCGCCTCCGTTTCTGATCTTCAATGCTTTTGCCATGTCCTCTGTCCGGTATTTAATGACAGTCTTATGGATAGCCGAAGCGCTTGCATCCAACTGATCGATCAGTTCGGAAATGCTTTTGTCCAGTGCCGTACACTGTTCAACAATGGCCGCAGCGGTTTTTCCTGTCATGGAAGAAGCCGATGAATTCAGGCTGCTGATGCTCTTTTTGGATTCCTGCAGCTTTTCGATTGCCTGCTTGATCTTTGTTATGTCGGATTCCGCGGCACTATAATCGATGTTGACTGTTCCTGTGCTCATATTATAATTCTCCCTTCAGCAGTCTGATTGCCTTTTCCTGTTGGTCGTAATTTTTCAGCTGTTCCCCCGTAAAAGTTTTTTCGCAGAATCCTGCCCCTACTTTGGCACAACGGATATGTATGGTTTCGCGCAATAAACTCAGCAGCATCTGATCGGACGCCCGGCGGAAAACCAGAACACCGTCTTCTTCTCTTGCGGTTGTAATTCTGTCCTGCAGGATATGGAGTCTGGTAACGGTGCTGCCTTCCACCGTTACTTCGGTTTCGCCGAAGAAGACCGGTTCCAATATTCCGGCCGAATCTTCGTCGATCTCAACATGACCGCTGAAGTCCTCGTCGGCAATGCCGGCATCCTCAAGTGCTTCCAGGGTTTTTTCTTCGAGAATATCATGATGTTTCTGAATATCCGGCAGCGCCGCAATGTAATGGTAATCTATATACTTCGCATTCATGTATTTCCCAAGGAAATACAGCTCCATCGGTGTCAGACAAAGCTTCCTGTTCATTTATGAATTTCCCCCTTAACATATCGGCAACGCGGCTTCCAGACAACCACTTATATCTCTCTGACATTTATCAAAAGGTGTACCTTTTGACAACTAAATCTTTAGAATAGTTTAGTACGAACAAAACCCATTATCAACATTTTCATGACAAGCTTTCTGAAAATTTACAACCGTTTGATACCACACAATGCCAGAATAAACCATTATCAAAAGGTACACCTTTTGATAGTTTTTTATTTCCGGTTCATCATCCGATATTCCCTGAGTCTCCGGTAAAATGTGGCCTCAACCATTTGACATTCCTGCAGGACCTGTTCCAGCGGGATTTTCTTTTTCTCCCATTGCTTTACCAGCTGTCCGAAATTATCTGGTATATCCTTTATCGGCCTTCCCATATGAACACCTTTGGCTTTAGCTGATGCGATGCCCTGTTTCTGGCGTTTCTTGATATTCTCTCTTTCACTCTGCGCCACAAAGGACAGAATCTGCAGCACCAGGTCCGCAATGAAGGTTCCCATTAAATCTTTGCAGGTTCTGGTATCCAGCAGCGGCATATCGATCACGCAGATATCGATGCCGATCTCCTTTGTCAGGATCCGCCACTGGTTCTGAATTTCCTCATAGTTTCTACCCAGCCTGTCGATGCTCAGAATATAGAGCAGATCGCCGGACTTCATCTTTTTTACCAGGTTCTTATATTGCGGCCGGTTGAAATCCTTGCCGGGCAGTTTGTCCATATAGATATTCTTATCCGCCACACCAACCTCGTGCAGCGCAATCAGCTGCCTGTCCTCATTCTGATCCGTACTGCTGACACGGATATAGCCATAAACATTACCCATATTCATCCCTCCCAATCGTTTTCCGCAAGAAAAAGCAGCCTGCGGTATTTTCTGCAGACTGCTCTTTGCAAGGTTCAAAGCATACTGTATACACAGCATATTTTGACCTCATATTCTGTTATTCTTATCATTCAATCCGTTTTTTCTTGCCGCCTCTTTGGCGGCATCTCGCCGTTCTTCGGAATAGGGCGCTGTTTTCCTGTATTTCACCAGCCAAATAATAAAAAATAAATGAACTGCAGAAATATTCAGCACTTTATTCAGCTGATATGTACTATATTGACCATATAGCACTAAATGATTGTAATACAGTCATAATATTACTATATATAACTCAAGGAGGCAGCAATATGAATATTCGTCCATCTGCTGCGATTCGTCAAAATTATAATGAGATTTCTGACATGTGCAGAAAAACTGAAAAACCTGTTTTTTTTTTGCCAAAAAATGGTGAAGGTGATCTGGTTGTTATGGATATTGAGACTTACAATCGCAGAGAAAAAATGCTGAAACTAAGAGAAGAATTGCTTTCGGTTGAGGAAGATAGAATTGCAGGAAGACCAGATTGTACGCTTGATGAGCTGAATACATACCTGAATGATGTGATTGAGAATTTATAATCTATGGATGATGAGAAATATACTTCAGCCGTATCTGACAGGGCAAAAAGAATATTAGGCACACATATTCGTTTCATTGCTCAGGTCAATAAAGAGGCTGCTATCGCAAAAAAGAAGAAATTATTTCTGCGATGCATACTTTAGAATATATGCTTAAGAGATTTCCATTCTTCGAGGAGGCGTATATTCCTTCTAATAAGTATCATAAGATATTCATAGGGAAATGGTATTTAGTGCTGTTTCAAATTAAAGACGATAAAGTTTTTATTGAGTATATCCTTGATTGCCGTAAGGATTATAGTTGGTTGCTTCGTTGAGACGGCGAGTAATATGACTAAAAGCAGATCAGATTGTCACTGATCTGCTTTTTATATACAGAAATTGCTGTCCACAGATATTTGGGAATTCTTGAATCAATGGCAACGATAGATAGAACAAATGGTTCATTTATTTATAATACTTATCTTAATCGTCGGCAATATCCCATTCGGAATTTTCACCGCAAGACAGAAAATAACAAGCAATAAAACGGATTAAAAAATGCCGCTTCCTGATTGCATACATATATAACGAACAGCGTCAGTCTTGGGAAAACAAGGGTCTGTCCGCTGTTAAAAGAAGAGGAGCAAGTCAGAATACGCCGGAAGAGTAAATGTAAAGGAGAATCAGTGCATGAAGAATTTTGATTACAAGAATTTAACAAAAGAAATGTTTGCAAGAGCGGGCAGAGTTTACGGTGAGCCGCTTCCGGACAATGCCTGGGAGTACCTGGAGTTTGAACTTAATGCGATTGAGCAGCAGGATATTGGTTTTGTCTTTGAGTCACTCAAAGCAGCGATGAAAAAGAATGACCTTAAGGCTTCGGATGTATGCTGCCGCGGATTGTTTGAATATTCGATAGTCGGATTTCTTCTGGGACTTACCGATCTTGACCCGGTGAAGGAAGGCCTGAATCCATGGTTCCTTTACAGCCGTAACGGCAGAAGAGGCATTTCTGTTTCATACAATATCCCCAGCGAAAAGAATTCAAGCTTTCTTCACGATATCATCGAGCTGACAGAGGGCGAAAATGTTTATATCAAAAGCTATTCGGAGGGTATCGAATCAGGCGATCGCGATACCTGCAGGGCAAAATTGATTATTCTGAACCAGTCTGATGTGGATATCCTCAGAAGACTCTTTAAAGAGACCGGGGTGAATCCGGCTGAGATCGATCCGAACGATCCAAAGCTCATCAGCCTGTTTCATTCTGCGGAGGCACTTGGGATTTCGCCGGAGGAACTACATGGTTTTCCTCTTGGAACGGCGGGATTAGAAAGCTTTGATACGGAGCTCAGTGTCAATGTTATCAGAGAGATCGGAGTGTCTTCTTTCCATGATGCTGCCAGAATCAGCGCCATTTTGCATGGAGCAAGCACCTATGCGCATGCTGCGCGCCTCCTCCTGGATGCCGGGGCAGCGAATGCTGAAGATCTAATTGCGACCAGAGACGACATCATGGATATCCTTGTTAAATACGGAATTGATCCTGAACTGGCCTTTGATATCGCGGAAGACGTTCGAAGAGGAAAAGTTGCGCATGGCAGGAGTGTGATCTGGCAGGAGCATCAGCCCGAACTGGCTGACAAAGTGCCGGAATTATATCTTCATGCAATAGAAGGGATCAAGTACTGCTTCCCGAGAGGACACGTAATTGAATATGCACTGCAGGCAATGCGGATGGCTTATTTCAAGGTGTACTATCCGGAGAACTTCTACACTGCCTGGCTGGAAGAAAAGCCGGATCCGAGCATCGAACTGGAAATTATGCAGAGAACACAGACTGAAGGTTCCTTTATCAGTGATAAATACGAGTGGCTGAAAGAGCAGGCAGAGATTCGCAAGCTCGTCGAACTTGAAAAGAGAACTCGGCTGAAGTAGTTCACTCAATCATTTTCTTAAGTGTATCGAGGATGTTTTCGTAAGCAAACCATCCATTGCTTCAGATGTCTCCTTCATTCCGCTTTTCATCCGGTTTATAAGTCAGACATCATCGTGATTACACTTCGATTATTCACAGAGAAAATGCTTATATGCTATGCCCCTCGGGTGCAGTATTCACCATGTTTTCTGAAATCATCCGCGATATAATGAAATCTGTTGAAGGAGTTTTTTATGAAGCAAGATCGTCTGAATAAATTTTCGGTTCCTCTGGGACTGCTGGATTATGTCAATCCGGTGATGTATACCATCACAATGAGTGTCATTCTGCGGAATATCTATGGAGATCTGAGTACACCATATAACAAGATTCTTCTCGCCGGTGCAATCATCTCCATCTTGTTCGGGCTGGTAATTCCCACAGGCAAAGTCATTGTAGGGCTTGGCATTATTCAATTTGTAATGCCGGTCAGTCTGGTATTTATCGTCAATGCAGGAATTCTTCTTTCCGGAAGCATGCTGCTGAAGTATACCTTGAATCTGAGCCTGATCCCGATGCTGGCAATCCTTGCCGTCATCGCTGTATTGCTGGCAGCAGCTTATAAGAAAAGCAGAAAGATCAATACGATTGCTGTTCTCACCGGTGCCTTCGGATATCTGATGATTTATTTCTCTCTGATTCTGATGTCGGTGAAACGTGCGCTCTATCTTCCGATTTTACTTTATGCTCTTGCAATTCTTCTGTTTATTATGCTTTGCGGAATCGGCATCAATGCCAATCTCAAGAATCCGAAGGTACACTGGGTCATTGAAGCTTCCAACGTTCTGTGCCAGACATTCGTGGCAGTTGCAACTGTACTGCTGTTCCGTTAAATCCATATACGGATAATGTGTCAGGAGAAAGTTTCTTTCTGCAAGTGATGTGCGGAAAAAGATCAGATCTCTGAGTCATCATTCTAAAATAAAACTGCCTTCAAATGAACTGCTCCCCAAAAGTTGGAGAACAACTAGAGGGGAGCAGTTCATATCAGCCATTTTCTTCTTGAGTTTTTCTTTTTCAGCATTGCTGTATTCCGCTACCTGCTCGAGGGTATCTTTCAGTTCACGTTCCATATTCTCGCTTTTCCTTTCTCCGTTGATAATTTCACGGATATCCACATCATAATAGTCTGCCAGCTCCACCAGTATGCTCAGATCTGGCAAATTGCTGCCGGTCTCCCAGCGCGATACCGTCCGGTCCGAAACATTGAACTGTTCGGCCAGCCGGCTTTGGGTAAGCCCTTTTTCCTTTCGAAGCTCTTTCAGGAAGTTTCCGATTTTCATCTGATCCATCCAATGGCCTCCTTTCTGGTATCAATATAGGCGCCGGATGATGTTTTTCACACGACACAAAGCGAGAAATGCCGTGTTTTTCATCGCCGGACACGAAATGTCAGATCTTTTCCCGAGGTTTCTTATTGTTCCAGAGAACCCGGATTCAGCAGGAAATCATAAATATTAATTGTCAGGATTCCAAATTCGTCGTAAAAAGGACGCACGATATCTTTAGTAATTAGGACTTTCTTAAACGAGTCGTCAATTTTTCGGAACGTTCTTATTTCCTGCAGTCTTTTTGATTCATCCGGCAATGAAAAAGCGGATTGAATATAATACCGCACAGAACCCATGTTGCAGACAAAATGCATTTCCAGCTGTTTCCGGGTCACTTTCCCATCCGGCCCCTTCTCAGCAATCGGTACAAGACCCACGTCCACGCTGTAACCTCTCATACGAAGTTCATTATAAATAACATTCTCCATACTGTGCGTCTGCTCAAACTGCCGGAAATTGATCCTTGCATTCCGCAGACCCAGATCGGAGAAGTAATATTTCTTCGACGTTTCGATGTATGCTTTTGCCTTGATATCATACCTTTGCGCGGATTCGATAAGGAAAGAATCTTCAAAACAATTCAGATACTTTTTGATTGTAGGTGAAGTGATTTTTGACTTTTTCAGAGTTCTGAAGGTATTCTTTAATTTTTCCGGATTCGTAAGCGAACCTATGGAAGAAGACAAGACATTCAACAGTTCTTCCCATCCCCTTTACGGCAATATAAGAGTTCTAAACCTTAGTAAATTTGTTTGCCATCACACTCCGCCTTAACAGGAATTTGATGATAATTCACTTCAAACAGACCACCATCTGAAATTCTCTTGAATGCAATACACTGATATTCTTCATACCCTTCCTCATCCTCATCAAGGCCATTATCAGATTCATAATCCGTATCATATACTGCTTCCACGCTCTTACCGGTATTATCATAAAGAACATATTTACCATTAGCATAAGCATGAGTATGTTGCAATAGAATTTCAAACCTCTGCTTATTAATCTCTGCCATATTTACTCCTCCTTTGGCCTTGCCGGCACTATATGCGTACCTGACTTAGAATAATGAATAATTCCAACTGTAGTAGGAACACTCTCACCAGTTTTTGGATCCTTGTAATTTCCGATAATCTGTCCAAAGTCTACTCTTTCCTTGTTACCACCAACAGGAGTACCTTTACCAGAATATTGCTCAACAAGTTTCGAAGCTTCAGACATGGAAATTGTCAGTTCGCTTTTTCCTTTTTGGTAATTATTATGCCCCGGAATATGCTTACCTTGTTTTCCTTCATTGAGTGTCTTTGGATATTCACTAAAATTTGATGAGGACTGAGTTCCCGCATCGAATGTGCTTGCTGCATCAGCCTCATTCTGCGCAACAGTTTGGCTTACATTGTTTTGGTCTAAAGTACTCTGGTCTCCGGAAGTTACTCCGCTATCATTTCCACTCATTTCTGATTCCTCCTTTCCATATTTCTTGCTCGAAGGGAGTTATCAGGAATAATAATCTTGATACCTTTATCAATTGCATATTGAAACAATCTTAGACAGTTAGCATCATCACCGCAGGCAGAATAAACTACAATTGCCTTGAGTGGCAAATGATCTACCACATATTTAATTGCATATTTTGTAAGTCTACGCTCTGAAGCATATCGTACGTGTCCTTTAGCACTGAAGGCCACAACCGAGCAGCCTTCCAAGCCACAACAGGTGATTGGTAAAGATTCCTCAGAATAATACATTATATTTGGAATCACAACTGCATGCAGCTCAAGAATAAACCACAATGACACAATTCGTGCCTTCCATATCCGTGCAAGATTCTCTACCTTTTGGATATCGCCAAACACAGAGTAATCTGGGCTAATAAAGAATTTGACATCTCGAAATCTTTCTTTGTAATATGCAAGTAATTTCTGGTCTCCATAGTAAATGGCATTAAATAGCCCATGAATATCATCAAATGAAATATCATACGAATAAAAACATATTCCGGAGCATCTTGTCTTGTGATAATATCCCGGCTGACAATACAACGCCAAATAATCCGGATAAACCTCTGTGTTACAGTAAAGAACCGGGAATCCATACTCACCGGCTCTTTCCGCCTGATTAAGAAGTTTCTGAATGTTGTAATTCAGCAACTTATACATATCACGGTTTTCACGTGATTGTGTGCCATTTTCAAGGCGCACTTTTTGAGTAATTTGTCTCATATTTTAACATGTCCTCCTTGAATTTAGATAGACAAATCCCGCAAGTCATGTTAAAATTATTAAGCTTATTTATGGTCATTTTAAATGACTTACAGGAAAGCATCACTTGAGTCGCTGCCAACTTCTCAGGTGATGTTTTTTTGTTAACAGTTGCATTGGTCAACCATTCTTTCATTTGTTTCACCTCCTCGTGTCGGGTTAACCATCTATTTTATTAAGGCGGTTTTGTAAATCTGCCATAGGCAATCTCACTTCACGCCCATTTGCCTTGATTAACAAGAGAATACATTCTCTGTATTCTTTTACACCAATCTTCTCCTCATCCCGAAGCTTATCCAAAATACCTATCGTTCCTATAACCGATACCCCCTCACTTAGTGCTGCCTTCCTAAGTGCTGCATCTCCGGTCATCAAAACCAATCCTCGGTATTTTGCAATCGCCAATGCGGAACAATCATATTGTGACAACTTCGGGTGTAATTCAGCCATTTTTAAGCCGTAATAAAATTCTTCCTCAGTAAGTTCAGTTGCTATCAGGCCTAACTGTAGCAGTTGTTCTCGCATTCCTTTCGGTGAAAGAAGTTCGTCATTAATCGCATCCTCATTCATCAAATACTTTAAGGATAATCGAAAGGGCAATTTCAATTTATCAATGGCCATGAAATCGATCCAAACATTCGTATCACTGCTTATAAATTTCATTGCCACCTCCTAAATAAAGCATTCCTTCGCAATAGAATCGTAAGATGTTTTCAGGAGTTCAGCTCCTTTTTGGACACTTATTTCCTCTTCAGTAACAGCTCTGTATACAAGTTGCTCAAATAAAGTAGGCTTTTCCATTTCAATCCCCCAATTAGGTTCAGATTTGCGCCATCCAGCCTTGCTTGCTTTTATATAGAAGTCACGCTCTACAGATTCATTAATAATTCCGCATAGTCTGGCTCTCTTAACGAGCATGAATAAGCTGATTCCATATTCCTGGCAGGTCATAATCATCGCCCTTGAAATAGAACTTCTCTTGTAGCCCAGTTCTCTGACTACATCTTCTTTTGGAAAAAGAAATGCCCCACTAATTGCGGTTGCAATCGCTTCCTCGTCTTTATCTGATAAATCTTCCGGCCACTCGAATGCGAAATGTGCCACCTCATGCACAATAGTCGAACGTACTCTAGCCGGAGTCATTTTTGCATTAATTACAATATATGGAATATTGTTTACTGTGCCATTCATTCCCGAGAAATATTGATTATCAACCTCAACGAATAAAACCAGGATTCCCTTATTCTCCAGAATTTCAACCAGCTTTCCAATAGGACCATTCTTAGGCACTTCAAGATACTCACGTAACTGAGAAGCAGCTTCTTCTGCATCATTAGTCCAATGTAGTTTTTTAATCTTAGGTGCCTTTTCCAGTATCTGCTGTCCGCCCAAAATCGATACTACCTGAAAGAAACGTCCAAAATACTCCTCAACCGATTCCCGGATATATTCCTGGGCCACCAAACCAAGCTTAGTCCCTTTTCTGAATTTGCCATGAGAAAACTGCAGTTCAGTATTATTACTAGCAAGAAAATCTGTCACTTTGATTCCCAAAGCCTTAGCCAGGGCTTTAATGATATCCATGCTCGGTTTGCGATCATCGTTTTCGTAATTAGTAATTGCCATTGGAGTAACGCCGATAGCATCAGCTAAGGCTTTTTTGGTCATATTATTCTTTAATCGGTAATATTTAAGATTCTTTCCAAGCATATTGCCACGCTCCTTTCGTTTATATTATATCATCAAAATTAGTTTTATAAACAAATATTGTTTTGTTTTTTCGATTTTTTATCAAAAGATAAACGTAAAGAGCAATAAAAAAGGAAGAACTCACTATGAATTCCTCCTTTTACCTATAAGCCAGTGTACATTATTCGAACTCAAAAATCAAGATCTCGTTCTAAACATTTTTGTTATGGTTGTTTGGCTTCAGTTATTTTGATAGGTTCAGATTATCCGAATCCTTTGGTTTATTTTGACTTTTACTATCAAATTACTATCAGCGGATGACTATCAGTTCGATGCATCAGCCCCTTTATGTTCCGAAGCCAGATACTCTTGGCAAACTGGCAGCCAATCCTCATCTGTCATGTCATCAAAAGCCTCCGTAACATCTGCGAAGTCTATGGTTTTTACATACTCCTTTGCTATTTCAAGGCTGTTATCTAAGGTTATTTCCCTGTTACCTATAAATTTGCTGTAAGAAGCGTACATAGCCGGATCTCCGGAAATGCAGTCTCCCCATACAAAGGGGTTCATATCGCTTAAAACAATATTCAGATTTTCATTTGTCTTAACTTCTTCCTCGTAATATGCATCCAGCACAAAATATATTAATGTAAACAATTCAAACTTATTCATGTTTTTTTCTCCCTTTAAACAGATTTCTGCTTAAGCCTGTCGAGGCATCCCATGCATGCGGTGGGTTATTTACTCCGCCATTCTGAATCACCCCATTGATACTGGATACCCACGTCTGGGAACCATCCGCATTCATACGCACATGCCAATCCAGACCTCTGGAATCCTTTCCCATATGGGCTGACTTGTCATTCGCAAGTTCTTGTAAAAGTTTTCGATTTTCCGGGCTATCCGGCAAATGCCCTTCGGCATCTCGAAAGATATGCTTCAACTGTGCATCATTGTCTGGCAATTTTACCTTCTGCTTTAATTCATCCGGGATATTATCCGGGTTATCTCCGTAAGTCCCTTTGTAAAGATCACTTTGACCTGCTCCCATTACTTTTCCTCTCTCATAATGCTGGTCCAGTCCTCATATTCAACAAATTTCGTGCCCGGATACCTGGTTTTAATTTCCTCCGGCATTTTGCTATATACCAATACCACTTGAGGCTCCAGCGTTTCCATCATGGAATCCAAACCGGCTTCAAAATAATAACGGTTGACCCGGTCCTTTAACTGGCCGTATGTTCCAACAGAAACAATGCTATTTTTCTCCACACCCAGAAATGCTATCTTCTCCGGCAAAAATTTGGTGGTATAAGTTCTTTCGTCACCCCATCTTACACAGGGAACCACATACACACCATGCTTCTGGAAGCAATAGCCTATCGCCCGATTTCTATAGATATTCGTAATTTGCGCAGCCAGCGGCATGTCTCTGTAAACGGAGCAATCAGGAGAAATGAATCCCTGATATTGTTTAAGAATATCAATATACTCGTCCGGATTGACCAGCAAATCCTTGAACTCACTGTCATTTTCATACTCACAAACAGCAAAAGTCTTTTTATCCGCTTTTGCCATCTTACTGAATGGCACAAGTTTTTCCGGAACCAGAATTTTCTTTGGCTTCTTTATGACAGGAATTTCGAAAATTCCATCAAATTCCGCTCCTATCACCAATTCTGGATTACAACCATCCGTCAGGGAGGCGGCATTTCTGGCTGCAGAATCAACAACTGTTCTTTTTTTTGTGGTTTTTCTTTTTCTTTTCAGTTTCTTCTTGGTTGAATCTACATTGCTATTTTCCATCTATAATTACCTCTGCTACCAGTCAATAATGTCAAAGAACTCCTCTATATTACTGCACTTCCAGTTAAGCTGATCAAAGTCGCAGCTGGTATCCTTCACCGTGATCTCGAAATTCTTTTTTCTGATATCATAGGTATTTTTCAAAAGTTTTTCCCTGCCCCTTATCTTCTCCATCATTACTCTATATGAGAGGCTGCTCCTATTAAGGAAATCATAAATTTCCGCATAGCTTTTAAAATCGCTAACCTTCTGAAATCCTAGCTTTGTTTGGATAAACTTATGTATATCCTGCCCGTTATATTCAGGATGATGAAGACAGGCCACATACTCAAAATCCGGATTGTTCACTATCAGGAAATGTGGCGTGTTGCCTCTATGGTTCTGGTTCATGCAATATTCCAGAAGTTTCATGAAATTTGCACGCTCGCCAGGGACAGTTGCGATTCTGTCAGCATCCACTATGATAAATTTAGCCAGGTAGTTGCTCTGCGCTTCTGTTTTAATCTTAGCAAGGAAATTGGAATAGCCACCGCCATGCATATTGATTGGCTTAAGGACCAGTTCCACACCCTGATTTTTCCTCATCTTATCAATGTAATTATATTCCGTATCGCCTTCACAAAACACAGCAAACCGTTTTTGAAGGACACGTGGTTTTCTACTCAAATGCTGTCCCTCCCAAAATGCCCTTCATGTAAAACTCATAAATTTTAGCAGTCTCATAGCGCACTTCCGGGAAATCCGACAGTGAATAGAGTTCTGATGTCAGATTATCCCTGCTCTTGGTAACAAAATAAATCTGCTCTTTCATGTAGGTCTTGAGATTCAGATGCAGTACATTGTGTGTAGAAAATACGAACTGCCCCGTATGCTCCATCCCATTGATAAAAGCGATCACGCGGTCCGATAAAATAGGATTTAATACCCTGTCCATCTCATCTGCGAAAACCACCTTGTCTTCATACACTACTCTGAAGATTTGTACCGCCCAGGCAAAAAATTCACGCACACCGGTAGAATCCATCGATAATTCCCGTTTCAGATAGTTTCCTTCCACGTCTTTGCGGATCACCAGCGTCTTGGAATATGGTTTATTTTCGTCGATCTCGATTCCACATATGCTGTAATCGACCATTCTGAAGATATCCACATATCTGGAATCACGCATGATCCGGATATCTGCCTCTCTGTTTTTTATGCTTTCCAGTTGATCCGTTACAATCGCTCCAGGGCAAAGTCTGGTCAGAAACCACTCACAGGTTACAGATGCGTCGACATTTCCCATGAGAGCTAGCTTACTGACAAACAGGCCATTGCTGTTATTACTATTTTTCAGTACTGTCTGGATCTCTTTGATTTTACTCTGCCCTAAAATAAATCTGCCCACCCTATCTCTTGTGATTTCGAAAATCACCTGTACTGCCAGTTTTCTCTTTGCTCGCTTTTCCAGTTTTTCTGAAACGATCCCCTTTCCATCTATTTCGATGCTGTAAGTATAGATCAGATTATTCTCTGCTGAAAAAGTAACCTTAAATTTCTGACTGGGATCTTGATCCACCATCAGGCTATTTTCATTTATAAATGCATTTATGGATGCAATCGGCGCATTGCTCTCAAACAGACTCTTCACAAATTTGAGTCCGCCAATGAAGTTGGACTTTCCACCAGCGTTTTCACCAACGATCACAGCCGTCTTCAGAAGATCGTAATCTGTATCAAGGTGAGCAAAATTATCAGGGTATCTGTTTTTTACTTTACCCTGTCCTGCTTCCATAGAAAATTCGCTTAGCACATTAAATGAGCAAAAATTGTTATATGAATAATTTATCAGCATCTTCATCACCTCTTGGAATATTGTAACGCAGAAAACAGCCTTTGTAAATCAGGATTTTGATTTACAAAGGCTGTTTTTATGTATTTTTAGTTGTTTTTTTGCACTTAATCTTTTGCTTTTGATTTTCAACCGTGGCTTATCAATGGACGGATTAAACTGGTTCAAAAGTCAAGGACTTTTTTAGGCAGGAGTAATCAATATATTTGAACTCGTACTACGTCACCTGTATTAAAATCGAACCATTACTTCTGTTCCCTGTCCCACAGAACTTTTCATGCAAATTTCAGCTGAATGCAGCTCTGCGATATGTTTTACAATTGCAAGGCCCAAGCCGGTACCTCCCTTCTCTCTGGATCTGCTTTTGTCCACTCTATAGAAGCGTTCAAACACGCGCTCCTGCTGATCTGCCGGAATTCCAATCCCGCTATCCCTTACTGTTAATAGGGGATGGCCATCCTCTATCGTTACCTCCAGCGATACATTTCCATTCTCCCTGTTATATCGTATGGCATTTTGCAGCAGATTATCGATCATCTCTTTGATCAGGTTCCGATCCGCTGTAATTCCGGCCGAAACACCGCTGTAACGGATGCTGACTCCTCTCCGATTTGCAATCGTCTCCTGCTCTTTTACACATTCCTGCGCAAGAGCATACAAGTCTATCTGTTCAAATTTTCTGGGAAGTTCCCGATGATCCAATTCGGATAACTGAATGATGTCTGAAACCAAAGATAACAACCGTTCCGCATTATGCCGGATCTGCTTTGCAATATGTATTTCTGCTTCCGGATCAGCCAGGCGATTTTCAATCAGTTCCGCATAGCCGGAGATGGCCGTAATCGGTGTTTTCAGTTCATGAGAGATATTAGCAGTAAAATCCTGCCTGCTTTTGGCAGCCGCCAGAATACCTTCATGCTGATCCCTGATCTTATTTGCAAAGGGTTCCAATTCCCGGTATACCGTAATCTGGCCGATATCGTCCAGATTTTCAGCCAGATCTTCCATGGGTTTCATCAGCTGTCTTGTCAGCAGATGTCCGATCAACACACATCCCGCCAAAATCAAAACAGCTATGATTGCTATGATTGGCAAAGCGCTCACCAGCACACTGGTAACGGTTCTGGCCTGTGTGGACACACGAAGTACTGTACCATTGTCCAGAAGGAGAGCATAGTAGAAGGTATTCATATTCATGGTGTCCGAGCGTCTTGTGCTCTGGCCCTCACCGTTTTCCAGAGCCATCCGGATCTCCGGCCTGTCAATATGATTGGACAGACCGGTGATATCTGTATCATTATCAAATAATACGGTTCCGTCTTCATCGACCCAGGTGATGCGCAAATTGCCGGAGCTTAAGCCTGCCAGACTTTCTGCCTTATCCTTACCCGATATGTATGCATTCTGGAAGACTTCTGTCTCCACCAGAAGTTCTGCATTTTGTTTGAGATCAGTTCGGACCTGACTTTGAAAAATACTATAATACACAAAAGTAATGGAGACCGCAGTGATCACAATGGCCAGAAGTGCTATGAGACTTAACCTGATATTGATCTTTTGCTTCATTCTGAATCACCACAATCTTTACTGATGGAATAACCGACGCCACGCACAGTATGGATCTGACTCCCACATGATCCTAATTTTTGCCGCAATGTCTTGATATGCATATCTACCGTTCTGGTCTCGCCTTCAAAATCAGTCCCCCAAACCTGTCGCATAATGGATTCTCTGGAAAGAACGATTCCTTCATTGCACATCAGATAGCGAAGCAATTCATATTCTTTTAAGGTAAGAGTGATCTTTTTCTCGTCCGCTATTACAGTGTGTCGTTCATGATCCAGCATGATCTTTCCCACACAAAATTCCTCCGGCTCCCCCTCTTTGGAGCGTCTGAGCAAAGCTCGGATTCTGGATAAGAGTTCCATGACAGAAAACGGCTTTCGGATATAGTCATCCGCCCCGTCATCCAAACCTTTTACCATATCCATTTCCATTGTTTTAGCTGTGATCATGATAACCGGAAGCCGCCTGGTTCGGGGATTACTCCGAAGTTTCCGTATGATCTTATACCCATCCTCATCCGGCAGCATGATATCAAGCAGAACAAGGTCCGGGATAATTTCTTCCATCTTTTCATAAAATAAGGAAGCTCTGTCAAATGCCTGTACCACATAGTTACTATTTTTCAAGGCCATGACTTCTATTTCCCTGATGCTGGCATCATCTTCCACAATATAAATAAGTGCCATTACTTTTCACCCCTTTGCATCATTCTTTAGAATTTCCTGCAGCATAAAGTGTTCGTACGCTACCGCTCATTTGCAGCTATCAACATCCCTAAGCATATTCTAAGGCAGAATATAAATCTTTTTCAGGCGAGCATATTCCTGCTGAAAATGCGGATCACTCCCCTTCACCTTTACATCCAGATATTGATGCAGTTCATACTCCCCTTCCCGGATTTCGATCAGTGCAGCTGCAATATTGGAGCAATGATCTGATACTCTTTCATAATTAGTCAGGATATCTTCCAACAAAAGACCCATCTCCATAGAACAAGTTCCCTTTTTCAATCTGTCGATGTGTCTCTTCTTCATTTCCATGACAAGACCATCAATCACCTCTTCTAAGGGTTCCACGTTTGCAGCTGCTACTGTGTCTCCCTGTTCAAACGCCTTGTTTGTCATTTGGATTATATCACGGACCGCAATTTCCAGCGAGTCCAGTTCCCGGTTTCCTTTCTCAGAAAGATGCAGACCACCGTTATTCATTTTCTGCGTTACTTCCGCTATATTGATCGCATGGTCTGAAATCCGTTCAAAATCACTGAGGGAATGAAGCAGGAACGATAATAAATAGCTGTCCTCCCTGCCAAGATCCTTTCCTGCTAATTTCACCAGATAGCTTCCTACAATATCCTCAAATTCATCGACTTCCTGCTCTATATGAATGATCTCAGCGATTTTCTGTTTAGAATATTCCATATGGATTTCCATAGCCATAAGAATTGCCGACTGCGAAAGCTCTGACATCTTGATCACTGCTGTTTTGCAAAGACCCAAGGCAAAGGAAGGATTGTCCAGGAAACGCTCATCCAATGCAATCAATTCCTCCGGTCTGTCATTGATTTCCTCTGACTCGCCCTGGTCTCTCACAGTAACCGTTGCCAGCTTTACTAACAGATCACCAAATGGGAAAAGCGCAATGGCGCATCCAATATTAAACAGACTGTGAATCACCGCAATTCCCACGGCGCTGGCCGATTGATCTAAAAATGCAAATCCAACGAAATGATGAATGGTATAAAAAACCACCATAAAAATAATGGTCCCGATCAAATTAAAATACAGATGAATAAAGGCTGCCCGTTTCGCATTTTTGTTTGCACCCACCGATGAGATCAGTGCCGTCACGCAGGTGCCGATATTTTGTCCCATAATGATCGGAATTGCTGCTCCATAAGGCACAAGGCCTGAGATGCAAAGTGCCTGCAGAATACCCACAGAAGCGGAGGAGCTTTGAATCACAGCAGTAAGCACTGCGCCTGCTATCATACCAAGGATCGGGTTGGTAAATGCCGTAAACAGCCCGGTGAATGCCGGATCATCCTTAAGAGGTTCTACCGCCCCGCTCATGGTCTCCATGCCAAACATCAGCACTGCAAAGCCCAGAAAAATCGTACCGATGGTTTTCTTTCTGGTGCCATCTTTTCCGCTCATGATGCAAATGATGCCGATAGCTGCAAGAATCGCAGAGAAAGAGCTGGGCTTGAGCAGCCTGATAAACACATTACTACTGCTGATCCCCGTCAGAGATAAGATCCAGGATGTGATGGTCGTTCCAATGTTTGCACCCATGATAATACCGACTGCCTGGGTCAGCTTCATAATACCTGAATTCACAAATCCCACAACCATAACAGTCGTTGCAGAAGAAGACTGAATCACCGCTGTGACCAGGGCACCCAGCCCCAATGCCATAATTCTTTTTCTGGTCAGTCGTTCCAGAATACTTTCCAACTTACCGCCGGAGAACATGACTAAGCCATCACCCATGGTATTCATGCCATACAGGAAAAGGGCGAGACCACTGATCAATGTCAAAACACCAAATATGTCCAAAATCATATACCTCGCTTTCTTTACTTTGTTGGGCATATCATAAACCGTATCTGTAAAACTACTGGGATGGGCAAGGTAAAATAAATGTAAAATTTTTCACAACACCATTTCCCATTTCTTTTTCCGAGGCTTCTGTCCCTGCTGTTTTTGCTTCTGATCTTCTTCCAGTTTTATCTGCTTTTCTGCAAGCCGCTTAAGCAAACTTTCTTTCTGCCTCTGTGTCTGGCGGTGTTCCAATGGATTTGCGTCTGCAATACCGTCCCATACTGCCTGTTTTTCCCGCACGGCTTCTAATGCTGCTTTTGCCTTTTTATATGCATTTTCAGCCTCTCTTACATTGCCAAATCCATGTTCCTGCGGAATCTGATCAAATCGAGTTCTTGTCTTATCGATCTGCCTCTGGAGTCCTTCAATCTGCTCCACCAGTGTCTTTCGCTCTTTTCGATTAAAAATGGATCTCGGCATGGCATCCAGATCAGCTTCTGCAGTCTGTTTCTTTTTCTGCAGGGCATATAGCTTGCCATTACACTTTCTAAGCTTTTGGTGCACGGCATCTATACTCATAAATTCCAACTCTTCCTGCGTAGAATCCGGGCGTGGTTCCTTTCCTACTGCTGGCTCCGATATCATTTCCGCTCCTGATGCCATTTGCGGATCTTGTATCGTTTCCAGCTCTGATATCATTTCCGGTTCTGGTTTCTTTTCCGATTTTGATATTATTTCCGGTTCAACTGGCTCATCAGCATTCAAAAAGATCACTTCTGCCCGGATGGGTTCCATCAAAAGCTCTAGAAATTCCTTTAAGATAGCAATAGCTCTTTGCAAAATCCCAGCAAACATCCCCGGCTCATTTCCATACAGCAGCCTAGAAAATGAAATCTTCTTTACTACTTCCTCATCCTTAAAGGATGTGACATCTGCTTCCGTTCCTCCTGCGATCAGCACCTGGTCCACAGTCCGGTTCCACTCCTGCCGGAGTTCATTGTCTGCCCTTATCTCTTCTTCCAACGGATTGTTCTTTCCGATCTTCTTGGTTGGTAGATATGGCCCAGACGGATCAAACACCGTAAGCTTGTCTTCCTCTCTGGAAACACATTGATTGATCAGATCCGTAAACATGACCTTCACATCTGTCAGAAACTTCTTTGATTTAAAGATATCCTTCCGCCCGGAAAACCAGTTGATCTCGTAAGGCTCACCCTTTGGCAGGATCCGGCAACCCGGCCTGACGTTTCCCTCCTCATCCAGGATCTCTTTTTTCGTACGCACGTGCCGTCCGTCCTCGTTATAAAACATGTTCCGGGTGGCATACTTCACTTCCGTTTTTTCCAGAACATCTCTATCTGCAAAGATCAGGTGGATGTGGTAATTGGTCTTTGTCTTATTATGATGAAGCGCCGCTGTGCACTTCATGCCGTATTCTGTCCGAAATTTTTCTGTAAATAGTTTCAACAGAAGATCCGAATCTAATTGTTGCAGACTTTCAGGAAGTGCAATGATCAGTTCCCTGGCTTCGATGCATTTGCCCGTCGACTGGTTGCTCTTCCAGAAATCGTACTGAGCCTGTTCAGACAGATGCTGCCAGAACTCTGGTTCTACCGTGGAGTAGGTGGCATAGAGATGTTCCTGCCGTTTTGGATTGCTGATGTAATCCACACGGCCGCAGACATCCGTCAGTTTGCTCATCCGTATAAAGGAATGTCTCGCCATCGCATCACCTCCTCTCGCCCTGCGCGCCCCCGGAGGGCCTGCGGACACCGCAGGCGTGCCTTGGCAGCACGAAATACCTTTGTCATAAACCGCAGGTTTGTGCAAAGGGAGTATTTCGCTCTGCGAGGCATAAAGCATGTTCCCGCCAGGAGTTCCTTTTTTCTAAGATCCAATACATATATTTCCATTTGTTTTTCCTTTCCAAAGACTTCACCCAATGATCACCAACGTCCCTGATATGTTCAGATCAAATGACCATATCCGGTTTCACATGTTCATATGGATTTTTTAAGTCTTTTACAAAATTTTGGTGGTAATGGTGGTCAGGTGGCAGGCAGCCCGGGTTACCCCCGACCTGCCACCAAAACCCACCACCGGGCTTAAAACATTTTCAAAATATCCTAACCCTTCCCATTTGTTTCTGATCAGTCAAAGGGCAGTTCCACACCTTCAGGCAATTCCATAAACCCTTCTTCTGAGATCGTTTCCTTCTGCCTTGCAGATGGCGCCCAGGCCTTTTGTGAACCGTATGTTGAAAATTTACGGCTGCCGATATCGTACCATCCCAGATTTCTGAGGATTTCCGTGATCTTCTTTGACATCCATCCGGGAACCTCATCACTTGGAAGACGGCCATATACCTTGCAGTAGATTTCCTTTACACAGGTGCGGTCCGGATGATTGGATTCAAGGTAATTTTCCACCATGCCCAGTTCCGTATCTTCCGGCATGAAGTCTTTCTGCATTTCATGAGCGTAAGCTTCCATCTCCTCACTAAAGGTCAGTTTAAAATCTCCCTGCCGGTATAAAACCATCGCTTCGGCCCACATCTGAAGGATGTAAGCTCGGGACTCCTCTTCATCCGCCAGGATGTGTACTTCTGCCAATGCCGGATTTACGGAAACCGGTGCAAATCTGCGGTTGCCGGTCCGGTCAAAAGGAAGGAACTGCATGTCATTGGAAGTGCCGCAGAATACACACTGCCGTTTATGATCCTCCGGATGTTTATCATAAGGTGTGCGGTAGGTTTCACTCTGTCTGGTCAGGAAGGATTTCATATCCTCGATGCTTTTTGCATTGACCAGAGCTCCCATCTCGCCCAGCTCGATGATCCAGTGTCCTCCGAGCTTTTCAAATACTCTTGCGTCCTCAATCTTGTGCAGATCGTCTGTGAACCATGCATCCTCGATCGCAAGGAAACGGAAGAAAGTGGATTTGCCTCCACCCTGAGGTCCCACCAGGCAAAGAGCAATGTCATATTTGCAGCCCGGCTCATAGATCCTGCTGATTGCTGCCAGCATATGCAGCTTCATGACTTCTGCCGTATAATCATCCTGCGCAGCACCAAGAAAATGATGCAGAGCATATTTGATCCGTTCCTGCCCGTCCCATTGCAGGGCCTCCAGCCTCTGCCGGATCGGATGAAAGCTGTTCTCATTCGCCACAATGGCGATTGCTGATTCAACCTTCTCCTTGGAAGTAAGGCCGTAGTTGCGTTCCAGATAAAGGCGGATATTCATCTCATCCGTGTCAATGATCGGAGCTCCTCTGCGTTTCCAAGGCATAGGCTTCACGATATCGTTTCTGCAGTTAAACTCATTTCTCCGGATTGCCCCTGCCAGGACCGGATCATGCTCTAATGCATAAACGCAGTTTGCGATCGTCTGCCTCGGGCTGCCATCCTTTGTCACTTCCAGATATTCCTTAATATCCGCTACAGTGCAGGCCTCTTCCCTGAGCTCATGCTCCAATTCTTTCAGCTCTGTTTCGCTCAAATTCGCTAATCCGTTCTGCAATACGCCTCACCTCCTCTCTTTCCTGATGAAAAAATCCAGTTTTTCATCATTGCTGCCATCATAGAGGATATCGAGGTGATAAGCATTGATAGCCTGCATCTGCAGCGCTTCCTCAAACAGGGGATGCCAGGTTTCATCTTCCGTGCTGGGACGATACTTTTCCTTCCAGTCTCCCAGCAGACGCTCATATCTCACCAGTGTATCCCTTGCATAGGAAAACCAGTGCTCCAGCTGTTTCTCGGCACGTTTGCAGCGGAGCTTTTGCTCCCTGTCCGAATCTATCGCAGCTGTACTTTTGTATCTTCTTGCCTGCTTTGGTGATTTTTCTTCATGATGTGCAATTCCAAAATCATCAAGCAGTTTTACTGCAGCCTCATACTTTCCGATTTCGAACAGCCCTGCTGTCAGATCCACAGCATCTCCATCTGTCTGACATCCAAAGCAATGAAACCGATCGTCCAGCTTCATGCTGGGATGCCTGTCCGGATGAAATGGACAGCAGGCCATTCCATTCCTGTTTACTTTTATGCCGTAATGTTCTGCGGCACTGCGGGCAGAGATATGTGCCCGCACCATTTTAAAAATATCCATGTCTGTTCCTTTCCGGACCGGTCCAATATAAATGACCGATCCTGTAAAAATGATGATCTTTCCAAATTTGCCGGACACAAACATGAATCTCTGTGCTATAATGATCCTTGTCGAAGGGATGATGCACATATCATTCACATTTGTATCGTCTACAAAAGCTCTTATCTTGCCGGGTAAGAGCTTTTTACCGTTCATGGGACATACCTTCCATCGTTACCGCGATCAGCCGGATCAGGTCAAGCAGATCCGGAGCTGGAGCATTGCCGGACTCCTGTATATTTTTCAGTTCTTCCAGCACCTTTGCCAGTTGGTTACGCAAAGCCTTGTAAACGCGGGGGCTTCCCTGCACCACCACATCCTGGCATAAGAGCCTTCTGGTGATGTAATCCTGTTTGGTAAGTCCGCTCAAAGCTACATATTTTTCCAGCAGTTGGTCTTCCTCCGGTGAAACCCGGAACGCAACCACCTTGTTGCGCCAGCGTCCCTGGCTGTCAAGATTCTTCGCTGACATGATTCATCCCCCTTTCCAAATCTAAACGTCTTGCCATCTCTGCCTGCACCGTCGGAAACAGGTGGGCATAACGGTAAGTGATCTTCTCTGCGCTGTGTCCCAGTCTTTTTCCAATGGCCAGAGCCGTGAACCCCATGTGGATCAGCAGCGATACATGGCTGTGTCTCAGATCATGAATGCGGATCTGCTTCACGCCGCTGGTCTTGCTTCCCCGCTCCATCTCCCTGCTCAGGTAGTGCTTTGTCACAGGAAAGATCCTGGTATCTTCATCTGCTCCGTAGAGACGCTCGATGTAATCATGCATCTCCTCACACAGGAAATCCGGCATATCAATGATGCGGTTGCTTTTCGGTGTCTTGGGTGTTGTGATCACATCCTCCCCCTGCAGCCGCTGATAGGATTTATTGATAGAAAGCGTCTTCCGCTCAAAATCGAAATCCTTTGGTGTCAAAGCCAGCAGCTCTCCCTCCCGGATCCCGGTCCAGTAAAGCATTTCAAAAGCATGATAGGAAATGTCCTTGTCCATCATGACATCTGCAAATGCCAGATACTCTTCCTTGGTCCAGTAGAGCATTTCTGCTATTTCTTCCACACCCATGTTGCCAGCGACCTTTGCCGGATTCAGGGAAAGCCCGTAGTATCTGACCGCATGATTGAAGATGGCACTCAGCTGATTGTGAATGGTCTTCAGATAGGTCTGCGACAAAGGCTTCCCTTTCGCATCCGTCAGAGCACGGATCTCGTTCTGCCAGGTGATCACATCATTCGGCTTGATATCCACCAGCTTCCTGTCCTTAAAATAGGGAAGGATCTTCTTCTGGATGATATGCTCCTTGGTCAGCCAGGTATTCAGCTTCAGCCTTGGTTTGATATCTGCCTCATACTGTTCCACAAAACTGCCAAAGGTCATGTTGACATCCGCCTTCAGTTTGAAACGGAATTCCTCCTCAAACTTCTGCGCTTCTCTTTTGGTCTTAAAGCCTCTGCGGAAGACCTGAGCTCTCTGTCCCTTCCAGTCCTTGTAATAAAACTGGACATTCCAAGTCTTCCCGTTCTTGTCCTTATACGCTCCCATTATTCTCCTCCTTTACATCTCTGGTCCCATAGATCTTTTCGTGAAAATACTTTCGATCCAATCTTCCCTGAATCGTGATGCATCCCATGGCCTTCAGTTCCTCGTTCATCTCCCGAACAAGTTTGTAGGCATAGGATTCCGAAACATCCAGTTCCTGAGCCACCTCACTGACTCTCATAAATAGTGTGTTTCCCATTTGCATTCCTCCTTGATAAGAAACAATGTTGACAGTTACAAAAATTCCGGCGTTGTTCATGACATCTTCCTGACAGGTAACCTCTGGGTTCTTTAGCCTTATAGACTGTTTTGGACTGTGTCGTTCTCGTCCCTTTCGCACGCTCGCTTGCGGTCCTGGCATACTTACCCGGGATCATATCCATGTCCTGATCGCCTATTTAGTTTTACTAAACATTTCTGTTTAATGTTATTTTACTAAACATATTTGTTAATGTCAAGCTGGCTTGCAGAAAATATTAAACATATTTGTTTCATTTATCTTGACTGTTACTAAGCATATTTGTTATAATGCAGTTAGCAGCAGGCAGAAACGATTCCTTATTCCTATATGCTGCAATCTAAAATAAGAAAGACAGGAGTGACTGTTATGGCTATCGGTGAACGTATCCACTTCTTCCGCCTGATGCGCGGCATGACACAGAAATACTTAGGGCAGATGATCGGCTTCTCGGACAAATCAGCGGATGTCCGCATGGCCCAGTATGAAACAGGGGCCAGAAGCCCCAAGGCAGATATCACAGCCCAGCTTGCGCAGATCCTTGATGTATCTCCCAAAGCACTTACAGTCCCGGACATAGATACCTACGATGGGCTCATGCATACCCTCTTTACACTGGAGGACCTCTATGGTCTTCATATCGATGAACTGGACGGAGAGATCTGCCTGCGCCTAGACAAAACGAAGGGAAACACCTATCTTCAGATGTTTGATCTGCTCCATGCATGGAACGAACAGCAGCAAAAGCTGAAGTCCGGTGAGATCACCAGGGATCAGTATGATGAATGGCGCTATCACTATCCGAAACTGGATAGCAGGCAGATCAGGGTTGCTGTACCTTCGCAGGAGCTCAAGTAGTCTCATCACCAAAACTGATGGGGAATAATCCATTTTTCTAATAATTGGCAACAAAAATGGCCTTACCGACTCTTTGTAAAAGTCGATAAGACCATTTTTTATCTGGATATCTGTTATTGTACCTGCAAGCCACCGGCTACCCGGAATAAAATAGAATATAGGCAGTTTGCAGTTTTACTATCAAAATACTATCACTTGAAGCTACGACCACCCGAAAAGCCTTATTTTACGGGCACTTTTGGGATGCGTTAATTATTCCATCTCAATTGTTCCCGGAGGCTTGGATGTCAGATCGTAGAATACTCTGTTAACTCCTCTTACTTCATTGATAATACGTGACATAACTGTCTGCAATGTTTCAAATGGAATCTGTGCAGCTTCTGCAGTCATGAAGTCAATTGTCTTGACTGCTCTTACAACAACAGCGTAATCATATGTTCTTTCATCACCCATGACACCTACGGAACGCATATTGGAGAGAGCTGCGAAATACTGGTTCGGCATCCAGGGTGCCTCTTCACCATGTTCTTTCTTATATGCAGCTGCTGCTTTATCTACTTCTTCTCTGTAGATATAATCTGCATCCTGTACAATACGTACTTTTTCTTCTGTTACTTCACCGACAATGCGGATACCGAGACCAGGTCCCGGGAACGGCTGTCTGAAGACAAGATATTCAGGAAGGCCAAGTTCAAGACCGGCTTTACGTACTTCATCCTTGAAGAGGTTTCTCAGAGGTTCGATGATTTCCTTGAAATCAACATAGTCCGGCAGACCGCCGACATTATGATGAGACTTGATGACAGCTGATTCACCGCCAAGTCCGGATTCTACAACATCCGGATAGATTGTACCCTGAGCAAGGAAATCAACTTTGCCGATCTTCTTTGCTTCTTCTTCGAAGACACGGATGAATTCTTCACCGATAATCTTTCTCTTTCTTTCCGGTTCTGTTACACCTGCCAGCTTTGCATAATATCTCTGCTGTGCATTGACACGAATAAAGTTGATATCAAAAGCTCCGCCCTTGCCGAAGACAGACTCAACTTCATCTCCTTCATTCTTTCTCAGAAGACCATGATCTACAAATACACATGTCAGCTGCGGACCGATTGCTTTTGCAAGAAGTGCCGCCAGTACAGAAGAGTCGACACCGCCGGATAATGCCAGCAGTACCTTTCCGTCTCCGACCTTTTCACGGATTTCACTGACTGTCGTTTCTACAAAAGAATCCATTCTCCATGTTCCTGCACATCCGCATACGCCGCGTACAAAGCTGTAAAGCATCTTTGAACCTTCTTTTGTATGCAGAACTTCCGGATGGAACTGGATTGCATAGAGATTCTTCTCTTTACATTCATCAGCAGCGACAGGGCAGTCGGCTGTATGAGCGGTTGCTCTGAAACCGGGAGCCATCTCACTGATATAATCAAAATGACTCATCCAGCATGTTGTTGTATTAATATCTGTCTTATGATCCTCCCAGATCACACCATTCACCTTTTCAGCAGCTGTACCGACATTTGCAAATAACGGTGAAGACGGATCTACAAATACTTCTGTTTTTCCGTATTCACGTACCGGTGCCTTTTCAACCTTGCCTCCCAGGACATGATTCATCAGCTGTGCACCATAGCATAATCCAAGTACCGGAACACCCAGTTCAAACAGTTCTTTTGAGCATGTCGGAGCACCTTCTTCATAACAGCTGTTAGGGCCGCCTGTCAGAATGATTCCTTTCGGATTCATAGCCTTGATCTTTTCAAGCGGTGTACGGTAAGAATAAATTTCACAGTAAACATTGCATTCGCGGACACGGCGTGCAACCAGCTGGTTGTACTGTCCTCCGAAGTCAATGACGATTACTTTCTCCTGTTCCATCAGTGAACCTCCCTTAATCAGAAAAGCGGACTGAACAAGTCCGCTTTAATGATATAGGAATTAAATCAGTTTGCACTCTTTTTTTCAAGAGAAGCTTTAACAAATTCACGGAAAAGAGGATGTGCTCTGTCCGGTCTGCTCTTGAACTCAGGATGATACTGTACACCGATATGAAATCTGTTCTCTTTGTATTCAATTGCTTCAACCAGTTCATCATCCGGAGAAACACCGGCAATCTGCATGCCGTTGTTTTCAAACTCTTCTCTGTAAGCGTTATTGAATTCATATCTGTGCCTGTGTCTTTCACTGATCAGACCGGAACCATAGCACTTTTCAAGCAGTGTCCCTTCTTTTACGGCACAAGGATATGCACCAAGTCTCATTGTACCGCCTTTGTTGATGTCATCACTCTGACCGGTGACAAAATCCAGTACTTTATGTTCACTGTCCGGATTGAACTCTCTTGAGTTTGCATCCGCATAACCTAAAGCAGTTCTTGCAAACTCGATTGTTGCAATCTGCATGCCCAGGCACAGTCCAAGGTACGGCACATCATTAGCACGGGCATAACGGGCAGCACAGATCATTCCTTCAATTCCTCTGTCACCGAAACCTCCGGGAACGATAATACCTGTAACATCGCGGAAGATCGCAGACGCTGATTCATCTGTAACATCTTCAGATTCCACCCACTTGATACTTACATGTGCTCCGTTTTCATAACCTGCATGTTTCAAAGATTCTATAACAGAAAGATATGCATCATGAAGAGCAACATACTTTCCTACCAGAGCAATCTTCACTTCTGCAGATGCGTGATGAATTCTGTCCAGCAGTTCATTCCAGGATGTCAGATCAATGGTACCCGGATCAATATGCAGTTCTCTGCATACAATAGAACTCATATTCTGTTTTTCCAGCATCAGCGGAGCTTCATAAAGATCGCTGACTGTAGTATTCTCTATGACACAGTCAGGTTTTACATTGCAGAACAATGCAATCTTGTCTTTTACATTCTGCGGAAGAAGTCCGTCAGCGCGGGCAATAATAATATTCGGACGAATGCCGAGGTTCTGCAGTTCTTTTACAGAATGCTGTGTCGGCTTTGATTTATATTCATCAGAACCGCTGATATAAGGAACAAGCGTTACATGGAGAAAGCAGCAGTTCTCCGGCTGTTCAATGGAAATCTGTCTGATTGCTTCAATAAACGGCTGTGACTCAATATCGCCTACCGTTCCGCCGATTTCGGTAATTACGACATCCGCATTTGCACGTGTACCTACGGAATAGATAAATCTCTTGATTTCATTTGTTACATGAGGAATGATCTGTACTGTTTCACCAAGATACTCTCCTCTTCTTTCCTTCTGAAGAACATTCCAGTATGCCTTTCCTGATGTCATATTGGAATATTTGTTCAGATCTTCATCAATAAAGCGTTCATAATGACCAAGGTCCAGATCTGTTTCAGCACCGTCTTCTGTTACAAACACTTCACCATGCTGAAAAGGAGACATTGTTCCGGGATCAACATTGATATACGGATCAAGTTTCTGGGAGATAATCTTCAAGCCTCTTTGCTTGAGAAGACGTCCGAGTGACGCTGCAGTAATGCCTTTGCCGAGTCCTGATACAACACCGCCGGTTACAAATATATACTTCATACCAACCTCCAAATAAAAATGAGGGCATTAAACCAAACGGAACAAACACCGTTTTTTTTAATGTCCTCACGAACATAGAGATTATATGACTGCACTCCTGCAAGCTCAATTTGTTTTTAGTTATACCCTATTACTTTTTAGTTATACATAAAACAGAAGAGGATGTTATCCTCTTCTGTTAAGTTCCTTTACTTTCTGAATATCCACAAAGGTGATATGACAATATCCGTTCGGATTCTTTGTCAGATAATCCTGATGATATTCTTCTGCTTCATAGAAGCATTCCAGAGGTCTTAATTCCACATGGAATTCACTGTACTTCTTTTTTTCTTCTTCAAAGAAAGCTTCAATTCTTTCTTTCTGAAGAGGATCTTTATAATAAACACCTGTCTGATACTGTGTCCCGTAATCCTCTGCCTGTCTGTTGATCAGCGAAGGATCGATACACATGAAGTATGCTTTCAGCACTGTTTCAAGAGAGATCAGATTCTCATCAAAGATCACTCTCACAGTCTCCTTGTATCCAGTCTCATTTCTGATGATATCTTCATAAGAAGGATTCTCCAGTGTTCCGTTAGCATAGCCTGTACATGTGCTCTTTACACCTTCCAGTACCTTGAACACCCTTTCCATGCCCCAGAAGCAGCCTCCTGCAAGATAGATGGATTCTTCCCCGTCCTGCAGTACAAGTCCTCTGTCATTCACTGTAACAGCCTTCTCATGCATATAGAAGATGTTTTCCTCGTCACGGGAAATAATCTGGTAGCCGGAATGCTCAACAACATGACGTGCCTGTTCATTTTCCGCAGGTACAACCGCATGAATAACAGAAATACCAAGAGTATCATGAGCCAGTTCATCAAAGCGGTAGAGTGCATTGCTGGCATAATGCCTGCAGCGGTACGGTTCTTTTACTGTGAAGAAGACTTCATGTTTCAGATCATCACCGGAAAGCGTGATTTCACCAACTTCAGTATCATCATAAATAATTTTCCAGCTGTAATCTGCATCCTGTCTCAGTGATACAGGAACTGTCTTTACATCTGACATATCAGGACAGCTTCTTGAACAGCCAGTTGCCGATGGACTGGATAATCTGAACAAAGACAATCAGGATGATGGATGTAGCAATCAGATATGTAATGTTATAAGACTGATAACCTCTTCTGATTGCAACGTCACCAAGACCGCCTGCACCGATCGCACCGCCCATTGCTGTATAGCCGATCAGTGAGATCATTGTCAGTGTGATTCCGGAAAGAATGCCGGGAAGTGCTTCCTTGAGATATACACGTCTGATAATCTGCATATTGCTTGCGCCGAAGGAACGGGCAGCTTCAATCAGACCCGGATCAACCCCGCGCAGTGCTGTTTCAATAACACGTGCCACAAAAGGAATTGCGGAAATAGTCAGAGGAACAATCGCAGCTGTAGAACCGATGGAAGTACCGGCAATGGCGCGTGTCAGAGGAATTACAATAATCATCAGAATGATGAACGGGAAGGAACGGAATGTGTTGACGATGAAGTCAAGAATGCTGTATACAGCATTGTTCGGCTTCAGGCCATCCGGTGCTGTAACAGTAAGAATAATTGCCGGAATAAAGCCGAGAATCACTGCAAAGAAAGTAGAAGCAAGTGTCATATAAAGAGTCTGGCCGGAAGCCTTAAGCAATACATCAAACATTATTTAATCTCCTCCCATTCTACGCCGTATTCGGTAAGTGCTTTGAGAACACGTTCTTTATCTTCGTCTTCGACATTAATTACCAGTGATCCCATAATGGAACCTCTGAAGTTTTCCAGCTTTGCCTGGCAGATATCAAAGTTCACATTCAGTTCTCTTGCAAGAGAAGTAATGGTATGTGACTTGGAGTTGTTGTTTGTAAAGAAGAGCTGAACATTAGTTCCGGTATCCGGCAGAAGATCAGAAGTATCACCGACAAAGTCCTTGATATCTTCATTACTGGATACAAACAGTTCTTCCGGCTTGCCTTTGGCGACAATCTTTCCGTTCTTCAGGAATACAGTCTTAGTACAGATCTGTTTTACAACTTCCATCTGATGCGTAACGATGATAATTGTAATTCCGCGTTCCTGGTTGATCTTAAGAAGAAGAGAAAGAATACCCTGAGTAATCTTAGGATCAAGCGCTGATGTAGCTTCATCGCAAAGCAGGAAAGAAGGATCCAGCACCAGCGCACGGGCAATCGCTACTCTCTGCTTCTGACCGCCGGAAAGCTCACGGGGTTTGGAATTCAGCTTGTCCGCAAGACCGACGAGTTCAAGAAGATCACGGATCTTCTTGTCATTTTCTGGTGTTTTCGGATTCTGTCCCCAGAAGCGAAGAGGAAGTGCAACATTCTCATATACCGTAAGACGGTTCATCAGGTTGAAGTTCTGGAAGATCATTCCCATATCCTTCTGCTGAAGACGAAGTTCTTCTGCAGAAAGAGAGGAAATCTCCTTGCCGTCTACCTTAATGGAACCGGAGTTATACTTTTCAAGACCGTTGATACATCTTAACAATGTGGATTTGCCGGCACCGGACTGTCCGATAATGCCGAAGATATCACCCTTTTCAATTTCAAAGGAGATATCTTTGATAACTTCAAGAGAACCGAAGCTTTTGTATAAATCTTTAATCTCAATCATAAGATCCCTTTCTTTTACTCATAAGACAATGATGCGTACGGGTACAAGTCTTTGTGCCCGTACGCATCACAGCCGCCTTTAAGGCGGCTATGTGTTTCATTCTTTACTTAGTCCTTGAATGTGCAGATAACTGCGGAACCGTAGTTTTCTTCAATATATTCAGCAACGGCGTCAGAAGTGATGGCAGCGATCAGTGCCTTTGTCTTATCTGTTTCTTCATTGCCTTCCTTGACAACGACATAGTTGATTCTTGCTTCGATCTGTTCATCTGTCAGCTGTTCAACAAATACTGTATTAGCGGAATCCTTGAGGTTTGCTTCAAGTGCATAGTTGCCGTTAACAATCAGACCTGCAACGTCAGCGTTCTGCTGAGGAACAAGAGCTGCTTCGATTTCAACAAAGTCAATATTCAGAGGGTTGGATGTAATACCGTCAAGAGGGGAATCAGCAGCCAGGTCAGGATCATATTCAATCAGACCTGTAGAAGCTGCAAGGATCAGAGCTCTCTTTTCGTTATCATAGTCATTCGGGATGGCAATCTGGTCTCCGTCCTGGAATTCACTGATTTCTGTATAATCCTTGGAGAACAGTGTCATAGGTTCATAATGGATTCCCTGTGCAGCAACAAGATGCCAGTCATGTGCTTCGTTCTGATCTTCCATGTATGCGAGTGTCTGGAAATAGTTTGCATCAAGCTCGCCGTCTTCAAGGCTCTGGTTCGGCTGTACATAGTCGGAGAATTCAACAACCTTCAGTGTCCATCCTTCTTCTGCAAGAACGTCTGCAACAACATCATTCAGAATCATTGCATGAGGAACTGCTGTAGCACCGACTGTGATTGTCTTGTCTTCTGCGGAAGATGCAACGGATGAAGAACATCCTGCCAGAGTTGCAGCAAGAGCTGCTGCTGTTAATGCTGTGAATACCTTTTTCATAATCTTTTTCCTCCTGGTAATCATTTGTGCCGGGGCAGTGAATAAAAAATACGCCCTCAGCTTTTCAGCTGTAAGGGCGTATGATACGCGTTACCACCTTACTTCAGAATATCCTCGCGGATATTCCCTCTTCAAGTACTCCTGAGGAATACTCTATGCTGTTAACGGTGCATGCCGGCAGGGCCTACATATCGACTCTGCAGCTCCGGGACCATATTCATGAACGCTCTGCATATTCCCTTTTCAGCAGCCGGGAACTCTCTGAATGCGTTGCTGTTCACTACTCTTCTCATCTTGGCTTTTGTTTTACACCCATTAGTTTACTAGGATTAAATATTTTTGCAATAAATTATTCTGATAAAAACCATATTTCGTTATAGATGTTATTTATAATCTGATATTGATTTTTTCAAACTGGCATTACTGCAAATTACTGTTCCGACGTATATCCGCATGCTTCATCGATAATCTCATTCAATGATTCATCATCGATATAACCTGGTACATAGCCAAGGAATGTACCATCAGGTCTGATAATATAGCTTGTGGGATAACCGCTGATCCCGTAGAGATATGTCGCTTCCAGTGCTTCGTCATACAGGATTGTCATTGTGTATCCTGCTTCCCGCATATAATTCTCAACATAATCGATGTCGCCTTCGTCATTCACTCCCGGTGCAGCGATCAGAATAATTTCCACATCATCACGGGTATCTTGAATTTCCTGAAGTCCGGGAAGTTCAAGATTGCAGTAGTAGCACCACGTGCCGAAGAAGTTTACAATCACTGTCCTGCCTTTATAATCCGTCAGAGAATGTGAAACACCGTCTGCGTCCTTCAAAGTAAAATTCAAAGTTTCCATATTCACTTCACCGGAAGAGGTCTCCTCTGAAGTTTCTTCTGTACTTGTTCTCTGCTCAAGCGCATGTACGCCTGCAAAGCCCTGATACAGCATATAGATGCCGACACACAGCACAACAATGCCGCTGATGATTTCTGTATACTTTACAACATTTCTGTACTTCTTCAGGAAATTCAGAACTTCTGTTGTAAAAAGCCCAAGGAGAAGAAAGATCAGAATAAAACCTGCAGCGTAAGATGCAATATACATCCAGCCGGATGCAGTGCTTTCGGAAGAAGCAGCCAGTACGATTGCCTGAGCCATCAGAGGTCCGATGCACGGAGACCATGCGAAACTGAAGAGAAAACCCGTCAGCCATGACCGGCCGATTCCTGCAGGTTTCGAAGCATCCATATGTATCTGGTATGTTCTTTCCAGGAACGGGATTGTAATTACATGAAGACCGAACAGTCCGAACAGCACCAAAAGAAAGCCACCGGCCAGCTGGAACATAATGGTATTGTTGATAAAGAAGTCATGAAGAACACCCGAGCCAAGACCGGCAATCACAAATACTGTGCAGATGCCGAGTACAAACGCAATCGTCGAAAGAAATGTTCTGCCTCTGTCATAAGTAACATTTCCTTCTGCGTCCGTTTTCTTTGCATCCTTCGTCAGGTAGCCGATGTAAACCGGTACAAGGGGAAGTACACAGGGAGAGAAGAATGAAAGCAGTCCTTCAAGAAAAAGACTGCCTGCGGATAAACCTGTTCCCATATTTATACAATCACCTTAAAGAGGCAGAATAAGGCGATAATCATACCCAGGATGATTCTGTATACACCAAAGATCGTAAAATCATGATTGCGGATATAATGCATCAGATATCTGATGCAGAATACAGATACAAGGAACGCAGAGATCATTCCAGCAAGAAGCACAAGTACAGAAGAACCTGTAAATGCCATGCCTTTGATGACTGCCTTTACAATCTTCAGAAGACTCGCCCCAAGCATAACCGGAATTGCCATGAAGAAAGAGAATTCAGCAGCAGTGGAGCGGTCAAAGCCAAGCTGTGTCGCACCGAAAATTGTCGCGCCCGAACGGCTTGTTCCGGGGATCAGCGCCAGCATCTGGTACATTCCCAGCCCGAAAGCTTTCTGCGGCGTAATCTTTGCGGATGATGTAACCGAAGGTGTTTTCTTTCTTTTCTCCATTCTGATAAAAAGAATGCCGTAGAGAATCAATGTAAAAGCAATAACCAGAGGTGAAGAGAGTACATTGTCAATCAGATCATCCAGTGCAAGGCCGGCTATTGCGGCCGGTACACTGGCAATAACAATCAGAATCCACAGTCTGTAAATACTTCTTTGTTTCTTTGAAGATGTTTTTCTGCCGAAAGGCCATAGACGGTTCCAGTAAAGCAGAACTACAGCAAGGATACTTCCGAACTGAATAACAACTTTATACATATTCCAGAATGCTTCATTCGCAGAAGCATCTGCATATACATTCAAAGGCATAAATGATTCAAACAGAATCAGATGCGCTGTGGAACTGATCGGAAGCCACTCCGTAATCCCCTGCACAACTCCTAAGATCAGAGATTTTATAATATTCAGCAGCATGTTTTTACATACCTCCATAAGCGGGATTTACCGTATTATAACATGCAATCATTCTTCAAACGATAAAAGGGCGCTGTACATACGCCCTTTCTTTTACGTTATTCCTCCGGCGCAATACGGCCGCTGTTTTCAATTGATTCACGAATCTCTTTGCTTCTCTTAATAAAAGGGGCAAGAGTTGTCATGCGCCAGCTCCAGTTCTGCGGACCGAGAGTGCCTGGTGTGTTGATTCTTCCTTCATCGCCAAGATGCAGCCAGTCTCCCATAGGGATAATAACAAGATCACCGTTAGATGCGAGTGTATACTCGATCATCTTTTCGTTGAAGTGACGCTTCTTGTATCCGTGAGCATTCAGCCATCTGCGCATTGCTCTCTGTTCTCTTTCAGAAAGAGATTTATACCATGCATACAAAGGTGCATTATCATGAGTTCCTGTATATACAGCAAGATGATCCTTGTCTTCCGGCATTCCTTTTGTATTGAATGAGAACTGAATAACACGCATGCCGCGGAAATCATAATGGTCTCTCAGCACATGTACCTCCGGACGAAGATCGCCCAGATCCTCCGCAACAATTTCGATATCCGGAAGCATTTCAAATACCGTATCAAAGAGCTTGTAGCCAGGTGCTTCCACCCACTCTCCGTCAATTGCAGTAGGGCAGGAAGAAGGAATTTTCCAGTATGTATCAAAAGCACGGAAATGGTCTACACGCACAATATCGAACATGCGCTGTGTATAGGACAGACGTTCAATCCAGAAAGAGAACTTGTCCTTTTCCATATATTCCCAGTCATAGATCGGATTGCCCCATCTCTGTCCTGTCTTTGAGAAATAATCGGGCGGAACACCGGCGATAAATTCAGGATGCCCGTCTTTGTCCAGAAGGAAGTTCCTGCGGGATGCAAAACAGTCTGCACTGTTCAGACCAACATAGAAAGGAATATCACCCATGATCTGAATACCATGATCATTTGCATACTGTTTCAGGTTCTTCCACTGCAGATACAGTTCGTACTGAAGGAAGATCTGATAAAGGATTTCATCCTGGTAAGCAGAAAGATCAGCTTCTTCTGCCGTCAGAATATTTCTGTCTTCCTCAGGCCATTCTGTCCAGGTCAGATTATTGTTCTTCTTCAGAAGCGCACGGAAGATTGCATAGTTCTTTGTCCATTCCTGATAAGCAAAATTTGTATAATTGAGATCCGGCTTGAAGCTGCTGTATGCTTCTCTGAGATACGGCTCGCGCATTTCACGCACTTTGTCGTAGTCAACAAATGATGAATCTTTCATAAATGAAGGTGCTTTACTGCAAAGACCTGCTTCATGAAGGAGGTCCAGTGAAAGGAAAATATCATCAATTGCATATGATGAATACGGTGCATAAGGGGAATTGCCGTAGCCGAGAGGATTCATCGGAAGAATCTGCCAGATGGAAAATCCTGCTTCCGCAGCAGCATCCACAAAATGATAAGCTTCAGGTCCGAAGGAACCGCAGCCATGTCTGTCCGGAAGAGATGCCACCGGCATCAAAATACCTGCTTTTTTCATAATTCTTTCTCCATTGTTAAAAACACTTGTAAATAGTATATATTGATCTTTGATTTTTCGCTACATTCCGTTGATTGCGTCTGATTTCGAATTGCAGTGCTTATGCTATACTATACAGGCAGTGATCTGCTATACAAGGAGATACAAAATGGTAATTATTGAAACAAACTACGGTACAATCAAGGTTGAACTCGATCCTTCCTCTGCACCTGTTACATGTGCCAACTTTGAAGAACTGGTAAAGAAAGGATTCTATGATGGTCTGATCTTCCATCGTGTCATCAAGAATTTCATGATTCAGGGCGGTGATCCCCGCGGCAACGGTACAGGCGGTTCGGGCAAAAATATCAAAGGTGAATTCCTGCAGAACGGTCATGTAAACAACATCAGCCATGTACGCGGTGTTATTTCCATGGCACGTGCGCAGAACCCCGACAGTGCTTCCTCACAGTTCTTCATCATGCATCAGGACGGCACGTATCTCGATGGTTCCTACGCTGCTTTCGGCCATGTTGTCGAAGGTATGGAAACTGTTGACAAGATCGCAGCTGTCAAAACAAACTTCCGTGACAAACCTCTCAAGGATGTTGTCATGACACGTGTATACATCGAAGAATAAGCATAATAAAAACTGCCGGCAGGCAGTTTTTTTTTATTCATCTTCGACAGTCATTTCAGATCCGTTAAGATATGCCTTCAGATTCTTGGAAGCCTTGAATCTCGGAAGGATCTTTGCATCGAGATCAACCTTTTCTCCTGTGAAAGGATTCATGCCGATTCTCTCTCCGCGGGATGCAGTCATGAACTTGCCGAAATTGCTGATAGAAACAACTTCTCCATTGCGCATTTCTGCAGCAATGTCATCAAAGATGAAATCAATGATTTCCATAGATCTTTTCTTCGTCATTCCGAACTTTTCAGCAACCGCAGCGGCAATCTGTTTCCTAGTTACGCTTTTCTGTTCCATTTTGTTCTCCTCAGGATTGTAGTTTCAATTTCATTGTAGCCTGTTCAGCAAGTTTTTCAAGGAAAGCGTTTACTGTTTGCGGTTTTCATTCATTTTTTTGATCTTTGTTTCCGTTCCGGGTACAAATGTACTTTCAGAATGAATAAAAAATAACAGTATTGAACTGCTCCCCAAAAGTTGGACAACAACTAGAGGGGAGCTTTTTAAATGAA